>Ga0129301_1001153_pt1 | contig 13368 bp, 15 predicted proteins | sample ConPoolayeHmetaG_FD_94489 | JGI IMG/M metagenome (GOLD analysis project Ga0129301, IMG submission 94489) | Hot spring microbial mat communities from California, USA to study Microbial Dark Matter (Phase II) - Cone Pool mat layer H metaG ...
CCGCAGGCGGAAACCTTGACCAAAATTTGTCCCTCCCCAGGAACTGGCACAGGCAATTCCACTAGCCTGAGAGGCTTTTCTTCCACTGGACAGATTTTCTCCAGCACCATGGCTTTCATTTTCCCAACTTCCTTCTGCAAGATAAGTCTCTCTTCATAACTCTCCTTGCCCTCTTACCTTAAGAGGGGAAAAATTTTAAGAACCTTCCTGTCGTCCCTTGAGACAATGTTTATCTAATTGCGATATCTCTTTCCGGATAAGACTCTCCCCTTTTACATTCCCTTTACAATAAACATCCCTCTCTTCACTATCCCCCTTAAGATAAGGGCGATAAAGAGGGTTATGAATTTTCCCGGCCTGCTCCTTGGGGAGAGCCCGATAAATTGGGCAACTACACCTCTTAAATGGCTTCAAACCACAAAGATGCTTTCATACAGATTGTCCGAAATCTCGGCAAAATTCTCTCTGTAAAGCTTCATCGTTTCGGGAAGATAGTCCAATATGTCCTGCGCCGTTATCCCGTCTTCACCCTTATCGGTAGCGGCAATATCACCAGAGAATCCATGCATAAACACGCCCATTCTCACTGCATCCTCAAGAGCTAATCCCAAGCCATACATGGCAGCAATAGTCCCCGTCAGGACATCGCCACTCCCAGCTGTGGCCATGCCCGAGTTCCCGCTTACGTTGATAAAAACAGTTCCATCAGGATAACCTATCAAGGAATGGGCACCCTTTAAGATAATTATGGCATTGAGTTCCCCCGCCGTGCGTTGCACAATATCTATCTTATTCTTATTTATCTCGTTTATTTCCATCTTGGCAATTCTGGACATCTCACCCAGATGAGGCGTAAGTATTGTCGGCGCTTTCCTCTTTTTTATCCTTCCTAAGTCTTCAGCAATAGCAGTGATACCATCGCCATCTATGATTAGAGGCTTGTTGATTTTGGGGACTAGTTCCCGCACCAGCTCTTGTGTCTCCCTGGCTAAAGAAAGACCGGGACCTAGGACCACTATATCCACTTTTTGAGAAAATTCCAAAAGCTCACCTTTGTTTTCCAGTGCTATGCTCCCAGAAGGCGTCTCTTTTTGAGGAACAGAGACAATCTCACTCCCTTTGCTGGCTATGAATGGTGAAATAGATTTGGGCGTTGCCAGATAGGAAAGCCCTCCTCCAGCTTTGAGGAAAGATAGGGCAGAGAAGTATGGCGCCCCAAGATAACTGGAAGAGCCGGCAATAAATAGAGCTTTTCCATAGTTGCCCTTGTGGGTATCTCTGGCTCTCTCGGGAAGCTGTAAGGGGTTGTTGATTGCTACCTTTATGGAATTGGAATTATAGAGGGTAGGCGGGAAGGATATGTGTGAAACGTACAACTTTCCACAGTGTTCATACCCAGGGAAAAGCATGTTACCCAACTTGGGAAGCCCGAACGTCACAGTATAGTCTGCCTCTACTGCCACTCCCATTACCTGACCAGTATCGCCATTTATGCCAGAAGGAATGTCTACGCTGAATACTATCCTTTGGCTTTCATTTATCAGCTCAATAACATCTTTGTATATACCGCTGACCTCCCGGACAAGACCTGTGCCAAATATGGCATCCACAATAGCATCACAATCAAGAAGCTCTGCTTTTAGGGATTTGATCGAGCTGAACTTAGATATCTCCAGGGGCATCTTAGATACTATTTCAAAATTCTTCTTTGCTGCCCCTTTAAATTTAGCTTCATCATCCAGAAGAAAGACCTTCACGTCCCCACCATTGGAGTGAATCTTTCTAGCAACAACCAACCCATCGCCACCGTTGTTACCACCTCCGCAGAGGACTACGAATTTGTTGCCTTTAATGCCAAATTCCTGCAATATAACGAAATACACTGCTTGTCCGGCGTTCTCCATTAAAAGGTCTTCCGTGATACCAAATTCCTCCGTAGCTCGCCTGTCCAGGTCTTTCATCTCGTCCACTCTAGCTACTTTCATTTTTACCCCCTTGGTAGGACATAATGTTTGATTTTGCCATTCCAGTCAATTCTGGGCATTTGGAAAGCTCAGTAGTTGCCTGATTTATCAAGCATAATCGCCCAATAAATTGGGCAACTACAGTTTTTCAATGCCATCAAGGTATTGACTGCAGGCTTATACTTAATTATGGCCACAAGACATTCAGGTAGAATGGTACCTCACCCTTGAGGGAAAGCACAAGAGCAACATATAGGAGTCTTACAGATTGAAAACTGGTAGCTGGCGCTTGCCAGTAGTATAGTATAATACTTGATAAGACAGCCAGCATGGGCAAGAAAATTCGGATAAAAGCAGGGGCGATTGAAGCAGTGGCTGAACTGAACGATACCAAGACAGCTCAGGCATTATGGGAAGCGTTGCCTATTGCAGGTCGCGTCAATCTCTGGGGAGATGAAATATACTTCACAATTCCCCTAAGCCTTAAGCTAGAAGCCGGGCAAGAAGTGGTAAACATCGGAGATTTGGGCTATTGGCCTGAGGGCAATTCATTTTGCATCTTCTTTGGACCCACCCCCATAAGCCAAGCGGATGAAATTCGTGCGGCAAGCCCGGTTACTGTGTTTGGCAAAGTGGTCGGCGATGCCAAAGTATTTAAAAAGGTAGCTGAGGGAACGAAAATCATTATCAGGAGACAGAACAATGAATAAAGTGGTTAAAAGACAGGTTTATTATTTCGATGAACCAGGTGAGGAAAATACCCGATGGGTGATCGAAGCCGTTTCACAGCGACTGCAAGCTGGTGGCATCAGGCAAGTCATCATCGCCAGCACCTCAGGCAAAACCGCTGTGGAATTTGCCCGCAGTCTCAAAGGTAAGGCTGAATTAGTTTGTGTTTCGGAATCACCATACCGGCGGGAATGGGGTGAGGAATGGCCCTGCCTTAAGGAAAAATGTAGGCGAGAATTAGAGAAGCTTGGAGTTGCTATCATTGATAAAGCGCCTTATGTTTTCCATAGTTCAGTGTTAGATGGTGCCAGGTGGACTGATGTTTTTCCCGAACGGTTGGTGAAAGAAACACTATACAGTTTTGGTCAAGGCATGAAGGTAGCTGTGGAGGTCGCGTTGACCGCAGTTTCTTGTGGCTACGTAACCCCTTGCGAAGACGTCATCGGTGTTGGTGGGTCGGGAAAGGGGGCAGATACAGCCATCGTACTTCGGGCTACTTACCCCGCTTCCCTGTTTGATAAAGATCCTGCGAAAAGGCTGGAGATCAGGGAAATAATCGCCATGCCTATTTCCAAAAAGTGGTGGGACTAGTCAGCAAGTAATTATCATGAAGCAAAGTTAGCTAGGGATAAAGTTAATCCAGAGCTATCCTCTATTCAGCAAGGCTCTGGCGAAATCTTGTGCTTGTTCAAAGTCTCTAGCATCTGGTCTGCCTTTGTTTATCCCGCCAACAAGCTTAGTTGCTCTGTATGTATCAAGTCCCCGGCAAGAGAATTCGCCGATAATATCAAAGCCTTTCCGTTGCAACTTTTCTCTCAATGGTTTGTCAAAATCGTGGATAAATGGTATTTTCCTTAGTCCGCTTGTGGAAAAAATGAATGCCTTTTTGTTTTTTATCGCGGGCAACCTATCCACAAAATCGAACAGGCTTTTGTGATGTTTGCCAAAATAAATTCCTGAGCCAAAACCGATTAGGTCGTACTGCTCAAGCACATTGGCATCCGCTTGCTGCACTTGTAACAGATCAGCACCAAGAGCATTAGCCATCGCCCTGGCAACCTTCTCTGTATTGCCATGATGTACAGAAACGTAAATTATCAAGGTCTTCATTTTTAAGGCTTTCTACTTTTTAGACGCAAGTTTACATGAATCGCTTGGGGTTTTGAAAAATGGAGTTTTTGGCGCTGCCAGGATGAAACTCACTCTGGGTGTGACTTCTGCTTAGTTTCGCTCCGAACCTTATTCTGAGCGCAAAAACTCATAAATAGATCCATCTTACTTACCTTTAAGGGTACCTCCAAGTAACGCCATCCCAGAAGTAGATAAGCTTCCCACACCTGGAGCATAAAATTTGGATTCTATGGTCACCTTCTTGCTCACGGCCCTTTACTAACCGTCGGCAGCCAGAACAGTAGACTTTCTTGACACAAAGCTTCATGGTGCCACCTCCTTACATAGCGCACAGGAATCTCTTCTCGCTTTACTGCTGACGAAGATTAACCGGTTGTGAACTTTCTCCCACTTCCGCACATTTTTTCGTCACAATCCGAACACGCTATAAGCACGGGGAAAAATCTTCTTAGCTCCCTCAATTGGCTAAGGGGCTTAACTTGCCCACAGATTTTGCACTTAAACGTGATTTCCTCAGTCTTTTTCTCATCCCGCTGCTCTTCCTTTGTAACCTGTGTTGCCATCTCAAAAGCACCTCATTTCTCTAATAGCTACCAAGCCTTACAAAAATTCCCAAAGACTTAATCATTTCTCTTTTTTGTCTGGCTTGAATTTGTCAGCTTCACTTTCGTCTGACTGACGATTGTCGTTTTTCCTGTTGTCAGTGACATAAAAGCCAGGACCCTTGAAAATTATGGGTACTGGCGAAAAGAGACGATGAGCCTCACCCCCACAGGAAGGACAGAAAGTAGCCCCGTCATCGCCAAAACGCCTCCTTACTTCGAATCGAAGTAGACATTTTTTGCACTCGTAGTCATACGCAGGCATTAGAATAACACCTCCTCTATTTATGAGAGATGGCAGGTTTGGGAAAACCCCAAGACATGTTTTGGTGGAAGGAGTTCCTCAAACCTGCCAATTCTCTAAGTGCACCTCCTTCTGCTATTTCAATATTCTGGCGGCGGATAAGCAGGCATTTTTTCCTTTTCAGGAATATCAGTCACTAAGGATTCCGTGGTCAAAATCATGGTGGCAATGCTAGCACCGTTCTGCAAAGCGGATCTGGTTACCTTTAATGGGTCCACGATGCCTCTTTCCACCATATCTACGCCCATTTCATCTCTTAAAGCGTCATAGCCGATACCTCGTTTGCTCTCCTTGACTTTGTTTATCACCACCGAACCATCACGGCCGCTGTTGGCAGCTATGCAGCGAAGCGGCTCTTCTAAAGCTCGTCGCAGTATAGCCACTCCTGTGGCTTCGTCACCACTCAGCTTAAGCTTATCCAAAGCCGGTATGGCATTAACCAGGGCGACTCCACCACCGGGCAAGATACCTTCCTCTACCGCAGCCCTGGTGGCTGATAGAGCGTCTTCCACTCGGTGCTTCTTTTCCTTCATCTCTGCTTCTGTAGCTGCTCCCACCTTGATCACCGCCACGCCGCCGGCTAGTTTGGCTAACCTCTCCTGCAGCTTTTCTTTGTCATAATCCGAGGTGGTTACTTCAATTTGAGACCTTATTTGCTTGATTCGTCCCTCGATAGCTTGAGGCGAGCCTTTCCCTTCCACTATAGTGGTATTATCTTTGTCTGCGATCACCTTTCTCGCCCGCCCAAAGTCTTCTATTGTTACGGAATCCAGCTTTCTGCCAACCTCTTCCGAGATGACTTTCCCGCCAGTCAGGATAGCTATATCTTGAAGCATTTCCTTCCTTCGGTCGCCAAAGCCAGGGGCTTTAACTGCCAATGGGTTTAGAGTCCCCCTGAGTTTGTTGACGACCAACGTAGCCAGAGACTCACCTTCCACATCTTCGGCAATCACGACCAAGTTCTTGGAGACCTGAACCACTTTTTCTAGAGCGGGTAAGATATCGTTGATAGCCGAGATTTTTTTGTCGGTAATGAGTATATAAGGGTCTTCTAGTTCCACCCGCATCTGCTCCGGGTTGTTGATAAAGTAGGGGCTAATATAACCCCTGTCGAATTTCATCCCCTCAACATACTCTGTCTCATATTTCAACCCCTTGCCTTCCTCTACTGTAATAACCCCGTCCTTCCCCACCCTTTCCATGACATCTGCAATCAGATTGCCAATCTCAGGGTCTATAGCGGAAATGGTTGCCACCTGAGCTACCTGTTCTTTACCCGCAATTGGGATAGACATTTTCTTTAGCTCCTCAACCACAGCCTCCACCCCCTTTTCTATGCCCCGCTTCAAAGCCATAGCGTCAGCTCCAGCAGCTATGTTTTTGAAACCCTCGGCAACAATAGCCTGGGCTAGAATAGTTGACGTGCTGGTGCCATCACCACACTGATCGTTGGTCTTGGTAGCTGCTTGCTTTACTAGCTGCACCCCCATATTCTGAAAGGGATCAGGAAGCTCTATCTCTTTAGCAATGGAAACGCCGTCGTTGAGAACTGACGGCCCTCCCCATTTCTTATCCAGCGCCACAGGGCGCCCACGCGGCCCCAGAGTTACTTTGATTGTATTAGCTAAAATATCTACTCCTGTTTTTAGCGCCTTTCTGGCTTCTTCGCCAAAAATAATCTGTTTTGCCATCTACTTCTTCACCTCCCTTTATTTAGTTTTCTTAGCTAGAATATCGCTCTCCCGCATGATGACCAGTTCTTGGTCATCGAGCTTGAATTCTGTCCCGGCATATTTAGAATAAATGACCATATCTCCGACCTTTACTTCCATGGCGATACGCTGGCCATCGTCGGTCAGCCTGCCGGGACCTACTGCAATGATTTCACCTTCTTGAGGCTTTTCTTTAGCCGTGTCCGGCAGGATGATACCTCCTTTGCTTACCTCTTCTTTAGGTATTGGTTTAATTACTACCCTGTCTCCTAAAGGCTTAATTTTAGTCATGTTCCCTCCTTCTAATACTTTTTTGTTTTTCACTCACCAAATGATATCTTCTGCCATTCTGCCTCCGGCTTGCCCAAATTTACTTCCGCAAAAACCATCTGGCTGGTCGAGTAGCGAACCGGTTGAAGAGCGAACGCAGCCTTGATATCAATGCAACTTTGTTTGCCATGTGACCACCTCCTTTCTTCCTAAATTATTTAGATGCCGATTTTGCGCTCTTTTTGCATTTCTAACCAGGAAGCTGCTCCGCATGTCACTACCGATCAATTTTGGTTCACACTTTCTCGACAGTAATCTTTATTTTGTCACCCTTCTTCAAGTCCTCAGAAGGCTTGAAGGTGACTTCCTTTAATTTATCGGACCAACTAACCCTGAGAAGAACCTTCAGGTCTTCTGTTTTCTTAACGTCAGCGGTCATTTCAGATTGAACTTCGCCAATCTTTACTGCCATCTAAACACCTCCTTCTTTTTCTGTATTAACACATAGGAGCAGCCTCCTGGTTAGCAGTCTAATCATTAGAGTGCTAATTTTATTTTATAAAGATTTGTATTAGAATAACGCTAGAGAAGTGTTAGAAAATCGTCAGAATTTAGGAGCTTGTTTTGTTGAGCATAGCCCATGGTGGAGATTGCCAAAACATCACTGGAACAGATTGATATTGAGGCTACACTCGGATTAATTTTGAAGAATGCCATTAAAGCGTTGGGAGGCAGCTCTGGTGTTATAGCTACCTGGAGCGAAGCCGAACGTCGTTTTGTGGTCAGTGCCTCCTATGGTCTGGATTCCAAGTCATTGGCTCAACTCGATCCAATTCTTAATGAGGCTGTGCCTGACCTTGCCGGCAGTAAAGTAAGCACCAACCTACTTTCTGAGCTTTACCCGGATTTAGCCTTACCTACTTCTGACCAAGGTGTAAAGCAGAATCCCATAATTGCTTTGCCTCTCCAAATTGGAGGCAAATGGCTAGGGCTCATCTACATTTTGAGACCCTTGAATGCGAGTGCTTTTCTTGGAACAGACCAACCTATCCTAGCTGCCTTCGCTGAGCAAGCAGCCGTAGCCCTACAAAACGCTAAGCTAGCTCATCTTCTAGCTGAGGAAAAACGAAGAATAGAATCTGTTTTAGAGCACACTGCTGATGGCATCATGAGTATAGATTCTCAGCGTCGGCTCATCAGTTTCAATTTGACCATGGAGAAGCTTACTGGCTATTCTCGAGAAGAGGTGCTGGGGGAAGAATGTTTCAGAATATTGCGCCTTCGGAGTCACGAAGGGGAAAATTTGTGCCTATCACAATGCCCGATTCTAATGTGCTCTGAAGAAGGCAGCTCTACTTTGGAACGCCAGGGGGTAGTTCGAACAAAAGACGGACGGTCAATCGATGTAACCATGGTATACTCAATCATCCGGTCTCCCGAAGGCAAAGCGATAAATGCTGTTGTGAATGTTCGAGACATATCTCAGATTAAGCAGCTTGAAAATCTCAGGGAGACCTTCCTCTCCATGCTCGGACACGAATTGCAGACCCCGCTGTCCATTATCAAAGGGTATGCGAGCACGTTGGCTCGCAGTGATAGCAATTGGAACAAAGAAACGCTGCAGCAAGGTCTTCAAGTGATAGAAGAGGAGAGCGACCGTCTTAGCAAGATTGTAAATAAACTCCTCCTCGCTTCGCGTATCTCAACAGACACATCAGCTCTCAAGAAGGAACCAATACAACTACCAGCATTAGCTATTAAGGTAGTGAACCGGTTACAGGCTATGACCAATATCCACTCCTTTGAATTTGACTTTGAACCCGATTTTCCTTCAGTGGTGGCTGACCCAGAGTTGATTGAAGAGGTGCTAGCCAATCTGATAGAAAATGGGATAAAGTACTCGCCAAAGGGTGGGAAAATAACAATATCTGGAAGGTCAGCAGATAACCAGGTGAAGGTGACCATTAAAGATGAAGGCATAGGCATCCCAGCGGGGGAGTTGCAGCACATCTTCGAGCGATTTCACCGATTAGATAATAGCTTGGCACAGACAGTCAAGGGCGTTGGACTAGGATTATATATTTGTAAGTCCATCATAGAAGCCCACGGGGGCGCCATCGAAGTATCCAGCCAAGTAGGTAGAGGTTCTCAATTTACCTTCAGCTTACCATTGGAGGAAGACGCTTCATAGTCTAAGGATGTGAGTTGACATGGGTAGCAATAAGACGATATTGGTGGTAGACGATGAACCACGTGTGGTCCAGTTCACCAAAATGAATCTGGAATTAGAAGGCTTCCGTGTTATCACTGCCGCTGACGGGTATGAAGCTCTCGACAAGGTTGTGAAGGAGCTACCTGACTTGGTTATTCTCGATGTCATGATGCCTCATATGGATGGCTTTGAAACGCTGAAGAAAATACGCGAAATCTCAGCAGTGCCTGTCGTTTTTTTAACTGTTAGAGGCATGGAATTCGACCGGGTTCGCGGGCTAGACTTGGGCGCTGACGACTATATCACCAAGCCTTTTAGTCCCAGGGAATTAGCTTCACGAATAAGAGCGGTTTTGCGAAGAACTGAGGCAAAAGTTCCTGTTGCTAAATCAGAGATAGTCGTTGATGATGAACTGCGTATCAATTTTGAGGAACGGAAAGTCATAGTTCGCGGCCAAGAAGTGAAGCTCAGACCTACAGAGTATCGCCTTCTCTATCAGCTGGTAACGAATGCTGGGCAGGTGCTTACCCATGAAACCTTGCTCTCTCGAGTTTGGGGGCCAGAATATCGTGACGAAGACCACTACGTACGCCTATACATTACATATCTACGACAGAAGATTGAAAAAGATACCAAGAACCCGAAGTACATTCTGAGTGAGCGGGGCTTCGGCTATCGGTTCAAAGAGCTTAGCCACGCACAATAGTTGCTGCCTTGTTTGGGTGAGCTTCTGAAATCTGTGCCGCCTTCATTGATATAAGCAGAGGAATAATCTTTTCGCTGACTCTAGAAACAGGATTTCAATTGCTGCGTGCGGTCACTGGCTCAAACGATTCGCCAAAGCCAGGGCAGAGGCAATATCTAGCTTGATTCCTGGACCCATACTAGTGCACAGGTAAGCGCTTTTGATATATTGACCTTTAGCCCCACTGGGCTTTGCTTTAGCAATAGCATCAATAGCCGCCGCCAAATTCTCCAAGAGCTTGTCTTTGTCAAAGCTGATTTTACCAATAGGCATATGAATAATTGATGTCTTATCCAAGCGAAATTCTGCCCTGCCTTTACGGGCATCGGATATAACGCGAGCTAAATCTTGTGGCGGCACTACAGTCCCCGACTTCGGGTTGGGCATCAAGCCTCGTCGCCCTAAAATACGGCCAAGTTTGGCTACTTTCGGCATCATATCTGGGGTAGCAATAGATACGTCAAATTCAAGCCAACCGTTTTCGATTTGTTTAATAAGCTCATCTGCGCCAACATAATCGGCACCTGCTTCCTGAGCTAGCTTTATCCCCTCACCTTGAGTAAAGACGAGCACCCTCGTTTTCTTCCCCAATCCATTGGGCAGCAAAACCACACCACGCACCTGCTGGTCAGCACTGCGTGGGTCAACTCCCATCTTCAAATGCAATTCAACAGTCTCATCGAATTTGGCGTACGAAGCCTTCTTAGCTAACTCGACCGCTTCTTCAGGAGGATAGGCTTTCAATCTATCTATAAGTTTCCTAACCTCTTGATATTTCTTACCGTGCCTAGCCACTTATCTATACCTCAAGATTTCCAGAGTTACTCCACATCAATTCCCATACTCCGAGCTGTGCCAGCAACAATTCTCGCCGCCTTTTCAATATCACTCGTATTCAGATCCTTCATTTTGTTTCGAGCGATTTCATAGAGCTTATCCTTGCTTATCTTGCCTATCTTCTCTTTTCCAGGATTACCACTACCCTTTTCCACTCCCAAGGCACGTCGTAATAAATCGGAAACAGGTGGCATCTTGGTCACAAAGCTGAAGGAGCGGTCTTCGTATATAGTTATCTCAACCGGAATGATAAAGCCTTCTTGTGAAGCGGTACGCTCATTATATTCCTTACAGAAAGCCATGATATTGATACCATGCTGTCCCAAAGCCGGCCCCACAGGTGGCGCCGGGGTAGCTTTGCCAGCAGGTATTTGCAACTTAACAATTGACTTAACCTTTTTGGGCATTGCCGATTCTCTCTTTTTCTTTGTATTCTAGGCTCTTACTCAAGACACTCTATATCTTCTCTACCCCTAGCAGGTCTAATTCCACAGGTGTTTCCCGGCCAAACAGTGATAGCAAAACTGTTACCTTACCTTTGCTTAAGTTAACCTGTTCCACTTTGCCGATGAAGTCAATAAAAGGACCGCTCGTGACGCGCACACTATCTCCTTCCTTAAAAGTTGTCTTAACATCGGTGGGAGCCTCTTCCATACGTCTCAGGATAGCCTCTGCTTCTTCTTTGGGCAAAGGCACAGGTTTGGTACCAGCACTTACGAAGCTAGCAACACCAGGTGTGTTCCGTACTATGTCCCAGCTTTGTTCATCCAATTTCATATTTACCATGATATAGCCTGGAAAAGCCTTCTTGCTTATTGTACGACGCTTTCCAGCTTTGATTTCAATCTCTTTAACCTTGGGTATTTGCACATCAAATATCTTGTGACCGACATCCATATATTTGATGCGCTGCCTTAGATTCCTCTCAGCTTGCTCCTCATGACCCGAAGACACATATAATAAGTACCATTCTCCGTTACTCATTGCCTGTCACCCACCTAGAAGCCAGAACAGTCTTGCAAAAGCTAAATCTAAGGCACCCAAGATAGCTCCCACGATAACACACACTACAAGCACTAAAAGACTTAACCTGAGAGCCTCTTGCCGTGTCGGCCACTGCACTTTTCGTAGTTCAGCTATTACTTCGGTAAAAAAACTGAACCTTGGTTTTCTGACCGTAACAGATTTAGCGCTTGCTGGTTTGGCGTGAGTTGTCATAAGTTACTTTGTTTCTCGATGGATAGTATGGCTCTGACACTGAGGACAATACTTGCGCAACTCCAGCCGTTGCGGGTCATTTTTGCTGTTCTTTGTTGTGGTATATGTTCTCCGCGAGCATTGACTGCAAGCCAGATGGATAATTACGCGTAAATCGCCTTTTTTCTTAGCCACGTCTATTTAAAAGTTTGCAAATTCTTCAATCCCCATACTTATGCAATAATCTTAGTAATGACACCAGCACCAACCGTTTTGCCTCCCTCCCTAATAGCGAAGCGTAATCCCTCCTCCATGGCTACAGGGTAAATGGTCTTAATCCTCATATGAGTCAAGTTGTCGCCGGGCATCGCCATCTCTACACCTTCGGGAAGGATTACCTCCCCCGTCACATCCATGGTTCTAATATAGAATTGAGGCTTATACCCGGTGAAGAAAGGTGTATGTCTGCCACCTTCCTCCTTGGTCAAAATATATACCTCGGCCTCAGCTTCAGTATGAGGCTTGACTGTGCCTGGCGCCGCTAAAACCTGACCTCGTTCTACCTCTTCACGTTCCACGCCTCGTAGCAAAATTCCCACAGCATCGCCAGGCTCTGCCTGATCTAGAGTTTTATGGAACATCTCCAAACTAACCGCCACCGTTTTCTTTGTCTCTCTCAGTCCCACTATTTCCACTTCATCGCCGGCCTTGATTACTCCTCGTTCTACTCGCCCTGTGGGCACAGTCCCCCGTCCTTTGATACTGAATACGTCTTCTATTGGCATCAGGAAGGGTTTATCCCTTTCCCGCTTTGGTAGTGGAATATATTGATCTACGGCATCTAACAAGTTCCATATCTTCCCACACCATTGACACTCCCTCTTGCCACAGCCGCACTCCAGAGCCTTGAGAGCACTTACTCGCACCACTGGTACCTCATCCCCAGGGAAGTTATACTTCTTGAGTAAGTCCCGGACCTCCATCTCTACTAAATCTAACAACTCAGGGTCTTCCACCAAGTCTATTTTATTAAGAGCTACCAATATACGAGGAACTTCCACCTGCCGGGCTAGAAGCACATGCTCCCTAGTTTGTGGCATAGGCCCGTCATCAGCAGCAACCACCAAAATAGCCCCATCCATCTGAGCGGCTCCAGTTATCATATTCTTGATATAGTCAGCATGCCCGGGACAGTCCACATGACAATAATGCCGCTTATCAGTCTCATACTCGATATGAGCGATGCAGATAGTTAACCCTCTTGCCTTTTCTTCAGGAGCTTTGTCTATTTCGTCATAGGCGGTGAATTTTGTAGGCCCCGCCTTAGACAATACCATAGTCATTGCCGAAGTCAACGTAGTTTTGCCATGGTCAACATGCCCTATGGTGCCTACGTTAACATGTTCCTTGACACGCTCATAAACTTTTTTAGCCATTCTGACCTCCTTTCATCTCAAAGCCCACAACCAGATTCGAACTGGTGACCCCGTTCTTACCAAGAACGTGCTCTACCTCCTGAGCTATGTGGGCCTAGTTTTCACTTTTGCAAAATGGAGGGGGTAGGATTCGAACCCACCAACCTACCGATTACAAGTCGGTTGCTCTACCATTGCGCTACTCGGGCAATTCGTAGCTACAATTTTTGGCTCAATAGTATAGAGAAGG
>Ga0129301_1001155_pt1 | contig 13357 bp, 17 predicted proteins | sample ConPoolayeHmetaG_FD_94489 | JGI IMG/M metagenome (GOLD analysis project Ga0129301, IMG submission 94489) | Hot spring microbial mat communities from California, USA to study Microbial Dark Matter (Phase II) - Cone Pool mat layer H metaG ...
ACAATGGAAGAAAACAAGGATAATCTTGACCCTGGATATTATGCCTCTATGCTGGCGGCATACCCCAGCGGCTATTTGAGAGAGCAGGAAATTTTTGGGCGCTTTGTTGACCCTGAAGGAGTTCTCGGGAATCCCGCTTGGTTTGATGGTAAGATCGTGGAAAGCCCTCCGGATACCGTAAAAATGCGGATTCGCTATTGGGATTTGGCGGCCAGTGAAAAGAAAATCGCGGGGAAGAAAATTAATGATCCCGACGAAAGTGTGGGAACACTGCTCTCCTGGGATGGCGACCTGAAATTTTGCATCGAAAACCAAGTGCATGGGCGCTGGGAATGGGGTGATTTGAAAAATAAAATTGCAGAGACAGCACGTCTTGATGGCCCTTATGTTCCTGTTTATATCGAACAAGAGCCGGCTGCCGGCGGCAAGAATCAAGTAGAAGAGATAAAGATTTTTATTCGGGATAATGTTGGGGCGCAGTGGAAGGTAGAGGGACATCGGCCTACAGGAGATAAAGTTGTGCGTGCCAACATGTGGTTTGCTGAGGCATCTCAGGGACGGTTTACGATGGTTAAAGGGGAATGGAATAGGGAATTTTTGGATCAGCTCAGTGGGTTTCCAGAGGCTTTGCATGACGATCACGTGGACAGTGTTTCCGGCGCGCGCCAGGTAATAGCACCCATACGTACCTGGAGGCACATTAGCTTTTTGGCGGTATAGTATAATTAAAAGAAGGAGTTTTTAAAATGCCCAGAGTAAAAACCACTCCGCCTTCTCCTTCCCGCAAAAAAGGTGAGCGTAATATTGAGCCCGGTTATTTATATCGCTGGCTGCCGCAGTGGGCACAGCCTGAATGGCTTACTGCGGAGGTTTGGCGGAAAGTGGTTGCCGCTCAGCCTATTGCCACAATTTGTCGTGAAACGCTGATTGCTAATCTTGTCAATCTCGAGTGGAAAATTGATGCGCGCGACAGCACCCGACGGGATGAACTGAAAGATGAAATCCGCTATTACAACCGCTTTTTCGAGCAGCCTGGGGATATTGACTGGGTCAATTTACTGGAGATTGTGCTGACCGATTATTTTGATATTCCTTTCGGGGGAGCGGTAGAGGTGGGACATCTGGGCGATTCCCCTGAGGGGCGTGTAATGTGGATTGAACCACTGGATGGAGGAACACTCTTCCCCACGTTGTCCGAAGATTTTCCAGTAGGACAAACTTTGGGAGGATATGGGATAAGCTCTGTTCAAGCGGTGTATTTTCCAGCTCATGCGATTAACCGTATTTATATGTCTCCCCGTTCATATATCATGCGGAAAGGGTGGGGGATGGCCCCTCCTGAGAAGATTTATTTATCTTTGGAGCTACTCAATCGCGGTGATCGCTATTATGCTAATCTTCTTTTGGATACCCCCGAGGCTGGGATTCTCGATTTGGGGGACATGAGCGAAGAAAGCGCTAAGGAATGGGTGAAGTCTTGGAGGGAAATGCTGACCGGAATTGATCCCTTCAAAATCCCCGTTTTGTATGAGCATACCACACGGGCGGAGTGGATCGGCTTCACCCGCTCTCCAACTGAGCTGATGTTTGATAAGGCTACATTGAAGTATATGGCTGTTTGCTGTGCAGGCTATGGTATGAGCTTGTCAGATATTGGTATTCAAGCGGTTGCATCTGGCGGTGAGACGCTTGCTGGCTCGATTCGCCAGGAGAGAAGGACAAGAAATACTGGATTGGGGAGAGCGAAGCGGGCAGTTGAGATGTGGGTGAACCGCATGATCCATCCTGAACTGCGGTTTCGATTCATAGACTTGGATGATGAGGTAAGCGTTGCCTTGGGGCGCGCTAGACTGGCCTCTGCCACTGCTCTTGGGATGGCAGTTGATAAAGGGGTGCTGACCCCCTCTGAGATGCGTCAGCAATTAATTGCTGATGGCCTGATTAATATCTCTATCCCAGAGAACATTTCAGACAGCGAAGCTCCTCAGCCGCCGGTGGAAAAGCCAACGCCAGAACGGCCATCTTTACTGGGGCGGCCAATAGCCCCATCTCAAGGGGGATGGGGTGAACAGCGTTCGGAGACGCTGGAAAGAGCTTTTACTCTTGATCCAGAGTTCCGCACAGTATTTCAAGAGCTTGAAAAGTTGTGGGATACACTGCCTGTAGAGGCTCAGCAAGAAGCTCTTAAAGAAATTGGAGAGTTCTTATCTGAGATTGAAAATAGTGATAAAATTGTAGAAATTGAAAAGGAGAATTCAAATGCCTAAGACGTTGCTTGTTAATACAGAACAAAATGTAAAAGTTCATCATATTGTCCGGTTTCTCAGCAAGACCGGGATGACCGACCCCAATACTGGGGCGTTGAGCGTGGAAGAAGTGGATGCTTATGTCTCCGAATGGCTTGCAAATGGCTGGAAGCTGTTTGCTACCCATTATTTGGGTACTGCACCAGAGGGATATGGGGTCCTATATATCTTTGTGAGAGAATGATTGAGTATTTTGCCTTTTGTGGGGTTGGGCGGATTTTAATTTACACTGCTCAGAAGTTCCCCTTTACCCGGCTTCCTATTATCGGTAAATTCTTCCGGGGTGGGGAACTTCTGGGGCAATTATTGGAATGCGATTTCTGCTTGGGGGTTTGGGTTTTTCTGCTGCTCTCAGCTGGATTTCGTTTCAATCTATTATCAGAATGGGCATATATTCCAATACTATCTGAATTAATTACAGCCGCAGTTACATCCTTCCTGGTTCATCTGTTGCGAATCGGGTGGCAAGGAAAATTTAGTGCCATAGTTGTGGAGTAAATATGCCGTTCAAAAATCTTCCAGAAGAAGCTTTCCGTCTTTGGGAACAGGTTTATGAAGCTTCTAAGAAAGCTGGTGATAGTGAGAAGGTAGCCGCGCGTAAGGCTTGGACCGCGGTTAAAAAGGGCTGGAAAAAGGGCACAGATGGCAGATGGCATAAAAAAGCGGAGCTGTCTGAATTTGCTCTGACCGTGAAAAAGGCTTATGTGGACAGCAAGGGCCAAAAGCGCTGGCGTGCCGATGCTTCAGATACCGCTGAGGACAGCTATTCTGATAACATGTCTTTGGAGCTGTTTGCGGATTTTCTATCGCGTATTGAATCGAGAGAACCTCCGCCGGAACAGTTTCGAAGTGATTATTGGGCTGGTGGAATGCCGTACTTATCGGTTTCACACTACCATGATCAAAACGGGGAAGCAGTTCCTGGAGAAGTGGAAGTAATCTATGTGGATGGAAATTACCTGAAAGCAAAAGGTATATTTTACGATACTCCTCTGGGGGAAGCTTGTTTCAAGGCTTTATGTGAAGATTTAGAAAGAAAAGAAGGTGATAAACCCCGGGTGCGGGTTTCCATTGCTTTCCTGGACTATAAGCATAAGCATAAAGCTACTGGTTATGTTTTTGAGCGGAAATCTATTACAGATTTTTGTCCTGAATGCATCCGCGAGATGTTGAATAGAGAATATGGTGGAAAAATTTACTTGAGAGGGCATTTAATTCATCTTGCCCTTACCCGTGTCCCTGTAAATAAGCGGACATTAATGGAGGTTGATAGGTCTATGACAACACAACTGGAAGATGCTGTAAGTATTATTGGCGAGGAACTTGCTCAGGAGCTTGAAGAGAAAGAAAAAGCTCTGGTGGGCAAAAGCGAGGCTTTGGTGATCCGCTCAGAGGAAGTTTGCCCAGTTTGCGAGGGGAATATGGTTAATGGTACGTGTGAAGATTGCGGCCACGAAGTGGAATCTCCTGCTGTGGAAAATACTGAGGTGGAAAGGGCTGCTATGAAAACGGTAGATGGCGAAAAATACCCCGCCAGTGATTTCTTGGTGGTTGAAGACCCTGATAAGCCTTCCACTTGGCACTTGCAGGTCAAGCGGCACGGCAAACCAGACCATCACTTAATGGCCGCCGCCCGTGCGGCGCTGACCAGCCCTGGTGGGCATCGTGGAAATCGCTATCAAGGCCCTCAGAAGGAGGAGGCTATCCGCAAATTGAAGCGCCTTTACAAAGAGGAGGGCATGGAATGGGATGCAAAGAGCGATTTCGAGTGGATAGCAAGTGAGCTGGCTGAGCTGAAAGCCGCAATTATGGCGGAAAAGTCTCGGGTTCAACAGCCACAAGCGCACGTTCTGGATGAAGCCATTCGGCAGTTTCGAAGCGATTTTGACAGCGTTTTGTTGGCTGAGGCCTCTGCAGATGAGAGGCTGAAAATGTTGCAAGATTCGTTCAACACTTTCGCTGCGGCTGTCATTGAAAAGGTTAAGGCGGCTTCTGCTTCGGGAAAGACCGAAACATCCAGTGCTGTTGTTGAAGACACTTTGGTAAAGGCGCTTTCCCAGGCGATTGCACCATTGGCTCAGAAGCTGGATTTAATTTCTACTCAGTTAGCATCCGTGAGACAAGAACCGACAACAGTTCCGCTGCGCCGCTCAATTGCACCAGCAGTTGCTCAGCAAGCTGTGGCTCTTCCGCGGGTTCAAAGCCCAACCCCAAACTTGCGGGCGCTAATTGAGAAAACAACGTGATATAATTGTATTGAAATTGTCCGGTTAAGCCTAAGTGTCGGGTTAAGCCTTTGTGCGTCCGGTTAAGCTGAGGTGTCGGAACAGCAAACCGAAACTTTACTTTTAGGAGGCTTAACATGACTGAAGCTATCTTAAATCTTGGTGAGGGAGCTGAGCAGGCATTTGTTTCACGTGCCACTGACCCAGTGATTTCGCCCAATTATTCATCGCCAGCGGATTTTATTGCACAGTATCCTATTCCCCTGGATACCACTGAGGTTATTGCAATGTGCGAGGAGGTTTCGCTGTGGCGAGCCCTGCCGGAAAATCGCACTTCCTTAAAGGCCTACACTTGGCGTGAGATGTCCTCGCTGGCATTTGTCTCTGGCTCAAACTACCTGTTCTTCCAGGATGGCTACTGTCCAGAGGAATATACTCATGATGGTTCTAACGTTACGATTTCCCTCAAGAATATTGGTGCAAAGAAAAACTTAAGTTTTTCGGATATTATGCACTCAGCCGCTGTTGCCGCTGCGGGCTGGAATGGTATCAATAATTTGGTGGGTGCTTTCCCATCATCCGAGGGGATGCCAGGGGGTGCTGCCGCGGGAACTTATCAACGCGAGGTTGTGCGGGATGTCAAGGAAAAAGAGGTGCGTTTGGCAATGACGCTGGTTCTGAATGGCTGGGATAAGATGCTTGTCCAAGGCAATACCGCAACTTCATCCTTGCAATTCGATGGCATTGAGAACTACGCGACCAATATGGGCTGTACATTCCACACAAATGACAACAGCGCCTCGGGCACATTCTCTGCCGCGGCATTTGACCGCTTCTTGTCAGAATCCTGTGCAAAGCCAACCCATGTTTTGGGGCATCCACAACCCATGCAGGAGATGATGGCTGCTTATTTCTCCTTGGGCTTCAATGGATCGCAAGTAATCAATGCCCCGTCGGGTGACCGTATTATCCCAGGGTTCAACTTTGCTGGTGTGGTGCGGACAGGAGTTGGTGATCTGGTGGTAGTGGCTGACAGCAACTTCCGCAGAAATGCGGCAGGTTCTGATGCGGCAGGTTTTGCAACTATTCAGGCCGATCTGTGGCCTATGCGGTTTACGCACAATGGGGAGCCGCTAGTGTATAAGATTACTCAGATTCCGCTGAGCTTGGTGGACTTGACCCCAGGTTGTACAGCAGTCTCATTTGAGGTGTGGGCGAAAACCGCATTGGTCATCAAAGCTTGTTGTGCTCAAGGAAAATATACAAGTCAGTTCACCGGCAGAATTGCGTCAACTTGTACGGCTATTGGATAGTAAAGATGAGAGTTTCCAGAAAAATCCCTGGAAACTCTCATTCATTTTTAATGCCAAATTTGACCACCTTGTGGTATAATTTGTGCAGGGGACGATTCTCTTCCTCCTTCCTTTTCCTCCTTTCCCCTTCCGCCCAGAGAGAATCTGGGCGGAAAACTTTATATAGTATAATTGAGCAAAAGAGGAGCATATATGATACGGACAAGTGATATGTATCTGGCGGCCCTTCTATGGGCTTATAATATCCCTCTGAAGAAAGTCAATAAACAAGACCCTCGACGGCAGGTGTTCGAATTTGAGGGACTTCCATCTTCCGTGTTCATATTGGAAGATGATCAGATTGCTTCTGTTCCAGTTTCGGGTATTGAGAACCTAAAAGTATGGATGTTGGGGGAAAAGTTGATGTTTCCTCCCAGATTCATTGTGGGCTTACGGACAATCAAATCGCTTTTGCACGATGAGTGAGCTGTATAAGATCAATGAAAGTGGACATATAATTAATACGGAAGGATGGGTGTTGGTGAGATATTATCAGCCCATCCAGAAGATGATTACGGTTGGAAAGAATTCATATGTTTTTGTCCCCCGTTACAATCTTTCCTGCTGTTGGATTCGGCCTGACGATGTTGCGGGGGTATTGGAAATCCGTGGGGGATGCTGTGGTGGAAGCCGCCAAGTTTTTTTTCTCGTTAATGAGGCAAATGCCCGCCTTTGGTTTGGGTTTGAGAGATGATAATCACCTCAGAATTTCTTAAAAAATTGTCGAAAAGAAAGCTGTTGCTATTGGCAAGTTATTATAAACTCAATTATAATAAGTACTGCACAAAAGCGGAGCTGGCTGAGCTTATCTGGAAAAATATGCTTCATTCTCCTGCTCAATTCCCCGCCAGAGAGATATCATCTGAACAGTCCAGGGAAGCTCTAAAAGCTCAGCAAGAAGGTGTATCAGTGCAAGTTTTGCGTGCAAAGGAGAGTTCAAATGTTTAAAACAAAAGAGTTTTGGGTTGCGGCACTCGACTTGGTGGTGTCTATTGTTCTATACTTTGGGGGGAAGTACCTAGGGGAAAATATCTTCGAGGACGTTAAGTTTCTAATTGCCGTCTTGCAGCCATTCGTTCTCCTCATCATTGGCTACTTCTTCGCTCAGGGTGTGAAGAACGAACTCCGTGCCTTTGGTAAGTACCCTTTAAAATATAAATAATGATCTTCTGGGCGGGGATAGGAGTGATAGGCGTGGGAAGGATTCTTCCCGCCTATCATTTTTTTTTGAGGAAATATGAACATTGGTGTAACTGGCCCTAAGGGACGTCTTGGCAGTGAATTGGTTCTGCGCTGGAAATGCTCCCCTATTGAGAAGCGATTATTAGAGCTGAGACCCGAAGATGTCCAGACATTTGATGCCATCATCAACTGCGCTGCTTACACACATGTGGATATGTGTGAGACTGAGGAAGGTTTGCAAACTGCCACCAAAACAAACTTGTGGGGAATAGAGCATTTGCGGACTGTGTTTTCAGGATACTTAATCCACATCAGCACTGATTATGTCTTTGATTGCCGGCAAGGCCCATATACAGAAAAATTTTCTAAATTTTCCCCTGTCAATGCCTACGGATGGACAAAATATGTAGGGGAAGTTGTTTTGCTGAATCCCTCGCCGGAAAATGAGGCAAAACAGACAACAATTGTTCGCACAACAGGTTTATATGGAGGTATCAGCCAAAACCCAGATTTTGCATCTATGGTTCTTTTGGGGTTGCGGGAGAATCAACCTCTGGCGATATCGAAAGAACTTCACGGAAATCAAACGTATATTCCACACCTGGCAGAGGCTCTGATAAAGCTGGCGAGGACAGCCAATCCGCCTCCGATTGTGCACATTGCCAGTCTAGAAGTGGTTTCCCGCTATGAATTTGCGGTTCGGCTTGCCAATGCCTTTGGGCTTGATAACAATTTGTTAGTGCCTTGTTTGAACCGCGATGTCCCGGGATGGACTGCAGTTCGACCGATAAAGGGCGGCCTGAAGGTTAATTTAGCTAAAAAATTTCGCCTTCCTATTTATACAATTCAGGATGGTATTAAAGCATACAGAGAAGACACAAGGAGCCTTGTATGATTAGTTTTATTATTCCCTTCTATAATAGATATGATTTGGTGTATAAATGTCTGACAAAATTTCGGGTGCTGAATCTTTGGAAAGATGATGAGATTGTCTTGATTAATGATGCCTCAACGGATTCGGGATTTGATGAAAATCTTGTTTGGTGGCAAACAATGGCTACTCCTCCTACGAATATCGTTTATCACAAAAATGACAAAAATCTTGGTTTTATTCACTCAATGAACCTTGGAGCAGAACTTGCCAGAAATGATTTTTTGGTGTTTCTCTCTAACGATGTGGAGATTATTGGAGATCCACTGCCCTCTTTACGGGAAATCTTGAAAGCTTTTCCAAACGCTTTAATAGGAGAACGCCTGATTGATTGGGATGGCGGCTGGAATGCTGTCGAGTGGAGGGGGGAGAGAATGATTGTTCCTTATTTAGAGGGATGGCTACTGGCCAGCCACCGTGAGGTTTGGGAAAAACTGGGTGGATTCGACCCAATTTATGCCCCTGCGGATATGGAGGATGTTGATCTCAGCACAACTGCACGGTATCTGGGAATTCCCCTGCTGGCGATGAATTCTCTTCAATGGAAGCATCTTGGAGCACAAAGCTATGGTTATTCCCCTCAACGCGAAGAACGAACGCGGAGAAATCGAGAGAAATGGTTGGAGAAATGGGCTGATAAATGGGATAATATTTTTCGAGTATAATCAGCCTTGAGGTGTTCTATGGATGCGGCGGGTGCAATACGGATCATTGACGGATTTTTGGCTACCCTTTCCCTGATTCTCGGCGTGATTTTATGGCGTAAATTTCCATCTATTAATGGATATGCTGTTCCCGTTGTCCTCTTAATGGCACATAAAATATTGTTCTATATAGTAGGATTTGTGTTGGGAATAGCCAGCATTATCACCACTTGGATGACAATTCTCCAACTGCATGAGGGGCTTACATGGCTGATTTATTTAGTGTTCTTGCCGATATTTTTCTACAAGAAACTTTGATGACCCCGTGGTGGGTCAGTGCCCTAATCGCAATCTTGCCGACTGCTCTGGGAGCATATTCTGTCTGGCTTCAATATCGAACACAGGCAAAAAAAGATGAAGCTGAACGGCCTCGGATGCTGGCTGATGCGGCGGGAGTTTTAGTTGATAAAGCAGCGGGGTTATCAGAAGCTATGCAAAGGCGCATTACTCTCTTAGAAAATAAAGTTACCGAACTGGAAGAAAAACTAGACCAGAAGGAATCCCGCATTACAGAGCTGGAGCGGGAATTGATCACTCGAGATAATGAAATTGCTGAACTCCGCCGCCGCATTGCAGAACTTGAAAAACGATTGAGAGAATATGAACAAGGCCGAGTTGCTCCATGTAGTTCGTGAATTCTGGCATTCTCAGCAGTCTCAAAAGCCTTTTGTCAAAGGAAAAACTATTGTTCCAGTATCAGGGGCTTCGATTACCGCTGATGATATTGTAGCTGTTGTGTCTGCTGTTTTAGAAGGCTGGTTTACTGAGTGGAAGATTGCTCAAAAGTTTTCGGCATCTTTGGAAAATTTTTTGGGAATCCGCCATGTTATCTTGTGTAATTCGGGTTCTTCCGCCAATCTTTTAGCGATGGCCTCCTGCAGAGAGAATTTCAAATCCGGCTCAAGAAAATATGTGGTCACCTGCGCCACAGGCTTTCCCACCACAATAGCCGTTATCTTGCAGCTTGGCTGCATTCCTTTATTTGTGGACATCAATCCAAAGACGCTCAATCCCGATGTGGATGTTATCTTAGAGTGCCTCTGGCGGAAAAATGTGGCTGGTGTGATACAAGCACACACTTTAGGACTGGCAATTAGAGAGGCAGATAAATTAGCCCAGACATGTGCATCAATGGAGAAATTTTATATTGAAGATGCCAGTAATGCTTTGGGTGGGAGAAGTAAATATGGCAATTTAGGCTCAATTGGTACAGCTTCAACTTTCAGCTTTTTTCCAGCTCATCAAATTTGTGCTGGGGAGGGCGGAGCTGTTGGTACAAACGATGACAAGCTGGCCGAATCCATTCGTTCTTACGCAAATTGGGGAAGAGCTTGCTATTGCCTTCCAGGCCAAGATAATACTTGCGGAAAGCGGTTTTCTCAGCAGTTTGGAACACTGCCGTATGGCTATGATCATAAATATACATTCGAGCGTTTGGGATACAACCTAAAAATAACCGAAATACAAGCGGCGTTGGGTTTGTCTCAATTTGGGCGATTGCACCAGTTCACTGAAGCGCGGCAGGGAAATTATCGTTATTTATTTGATAACCTAATCCCCCTTGTACAAGCCGAAAAGATTGTGCTGTATCCTTTGGAGGAAGAAAGCCCCTTTGGATTTCCACTCACTGTTCGGGTGGATTCGTCCTTTCCCCTGAGACAGTTTCTTGAGGAGAGAGGGATTCGTACTCGTCCCGTTTTTGCTGGAAATATTACACGGCATCCCATGGGGATTTCTCAGCATTGGGAAAGCTGTGCTCCTCTGATCGGAAGTGATTATGTGATGGAGCACACTTTTTGGGTGGGCTGTCATCCAGGGCTATCTCAAGAGATGTTGGATTGGATTGTTGAGTCTATTTTTGATTTTTTTTTTCAGGGCGGGGGGCTAATATATGCATCTCACACGGCTGAATTCCACTCGGAAGCGTCATGAGGCAGATTTCTATGAGATGCCCTATGGTTTAGCAAAGGCAGTTTTGAATTATCTGCACCTCGATGTTGTGGTTTCATTAAAATATACTGTGGATGCAGGATGCGGAAATGGGATATGGGGAAGGGCCTTTCAGGAAGTCTTTGGCGATGACTATATTATAGATGGTGTGGATATTCGCTTGCCAACAGCACCCCTCCCCTATTCCTGCTTTCATCATACAGATTATTTGACTTGGAATCCCGAGATGTCTCCAACGCTGATAATTGGAAATCCCCCCTTCCGTCTCATAGAACAATTTGTTAGACACAGTTGGGAGATATCTGATTATGGGGGTGTTATATGCTTTCTCGGGCGGTTGGAGTTCTTAGCTTCCCGCAGAAGACAGGAGGGGCTTTTCGCGGAATGTCCGTTGAATCAAGTTGCTGTTCTCACTCGTCGCCCTTCATTTTTCAGCACGAAGGGTTCAAAAACGACAGATGCGATGGATTATGCTGTGTTTATCTGGGTAGCCGGGGAATCTGCCCCGAAGGCGATATTAGATTGGTTGTATTGGGAGTATTAAGATGATAAAAATAGTAATATCAGGGCTTTTCTATCCTGTAACTATGATGGAATGGTTCATACGCGCTTTTAAGCGGAGAGGTGATGTGGAACTTATTACCATCGGACCGTTCTTTGGCGATTGGATTCCATGGGGATTTGGAATGAGACTGCCACAGAAATACGTGCATCCCCCAGACATTCCGCTCCCCCAATCAATGGCTCAATTTCCTGGTGTGCCCTCTGTCCTTCAGAACTTTTTGCCGTGGTTTCCTGATCTGTGGTTGCAAATTGACGCTGGCTGGCATCTCTCATCAAGACCATCGGCGGGGATTGTTGGCTTGGTTGAGACTGATCCTCATGTCTTGAAGGCTTCTTATAAAGTTCCCAAAGCATATTCTGACAGAGTTTGGTGCATGCAAACCCCATACATAGAGGAAGGCGAAATCTATCTTCCTTATGCATATGATCCAACGGTGCATTTTCCAGAGGAAAGAGATAAAATTTATGATGCTTGTCTGATTGGTCTTCATTACGAGACCCGCACTCGTCTGGTGGAGCGGCTGAAAAGCCGCGGATTGAATGTATATTATTCTCTCGGGGATATTTACGATGAATACCGCGAGAAGTATAATCAGAGCAAAGTTGCATTGTCATGGTCATCCTTGTTAGACCTTCCAGCGAGAAATTGGGAAGCTCTGGCAATGCGGCTTCCATTGGTTTGCAATCATGTTCCTGATATGAGCCGCTTCTTTGAGAATGGCGTGCATTATTTGGGCTTTTCCACATTAGAAGAGGCCGAGGGACAAGTTTTGCGCCTTTTGACAGATGACGATTTTCGGGAGTGTATTGCTCAAGCGGGTTACCGCAAAGTATCGGAGGATGGAAAGCATACTTGGGATGCCCGGGTTTCGCAAATTCTAAAAGATTGTGAATTGATATAATGAAAGCAGAACGCAAGTCCTCGAAATATTCATTTTCTTACGTCAAATATTTCAATTCACCCAATTCTGCCACATTGAATTCGGGAAGAACTGTGTATAGAAGTGAAAAGATTTTTGTGCCTAAATATAATAAGTGGGTAGTTTGTGCCCCTTATGATAATCATTTTATTTATCTAGACCCAACTCCAGCAGTTCCTGGAGATCGGCGCTGGCTTCTAATGTGTACTTGCGGTTCGCCTGCAGTCATTGTTGGGGCTAATGTATATAAGAAAGATGCCTCCCCGGCGGTTGGAGGGACAACAGTTGGGGAAATGATTGTTTGTTACTTTCATATGAACAGAGGAAGACACGCAGAAGGTTCTACATGAGAGATTACACCCGTATTGACAGATATCTAGATGAATTGATGCAGGACATTTATGAACAGCCCGATAATGATGGCCATATCCGCATGGCAAAAGATTCTATGCGGCTTCTGGATGGGCTTCCTGTTCACAGCGTGCTGGACGTTGGCTGTGGGACAGGCTTTATGAAACCGGAATTTGAAAGCCGCGGCATTCATTATTGTGGGTTGACCCTGGGAGTTGAGTCTAAAGATATTTCCTCCATTATTTTTGGTGATTTTTCTTTTATTCCCAAGGAGGAGAATTCATTTGATTTGGTTTATGCACGACATGTTTTAGAACATTCACCCATGCCTTTGCTGACGCTGATGGAATGGCATCGGGTGGCAAAATATTTTTTACTGCTCATTATGCCTGATCCTGATCATTACGGGTATATTGGCAGAAATCACTATCATGTAATGCCCCTTCCGCAAATTTTGTGGTTGCTGCGGAGAGCGGGCTGGAAGGTTCTCAAGACACAGCATCAAGACGACGAATTCCGCTTTCAGTGTTTGAAACTGCCCCGTTTGGGGTATGAGGGATGGGCAGAAGCCCCATTAGATGGGGCTGTTCTTGCTGAAGAACAAGGAAATTCTAGTGAAAAAGCTGAAGATTGATATTCTCTGCACGGATGGTTCTCCTATCGGTGTCTGCCCCAACTGTTTGTGGGGGGATAATTTCCGCATTGGAGTTGGAGGGGCTGAATATGCTTTGCTGACAATGTGTGAATTGTGGGCACGGCGCGGTTATACTGTGAGGCTGTATAATTCTCCTCATAGTGCCGCAAGCAGTCTTTTTGCTCAATTTCCTGTGAGTTCTTTTGACCCGCTGGAAAAGCGCGATGTGGTTATTATA
>Ga0129301_1001157_pt1 | contig 13346 bp, 11 predicted proteins | sample ConPoolayeHmetaG_FD_94489 | JGI IMG/M metagenome (GOLD analysis project Ga0129301, IMG submission 94489) | Hot spring microbial mat communities from California, USA to study Microbial Dark Matter (Phase II) - Cone Pool mat layer H metaG ...
ATTTATTGATGCAGCTTACAGGAAGCGTTTCTATCGGTCTTACGCTCAACCTATTGATAATGGCTGTATTCTGGTTTTTGTTCTTCCACAATCTTGCTCCTATAGTTATTAGATTTATACAAGAAAGCCCCTTATCAAAATACAGGAAAGCCTTTGAAACTTTCATGTTTGTGACACTTGGGTTCTTTCCATCGATTAATTTTGCTGCTGTCACTAGCTGGTATTGGCAAGCATCAATGTTATATCCTTTGACAAAATAGGATTAACCATTTACATTGTGCTCCTTTTTGTTTGGGTTTGGGGGTGCAAGTTTTATAAGAAAAGATCCGTGTAAAAATAGATATGTTGGCAGAGGTGAAAGAGATTCTATCCTCTTCTATTGGTGTAGAAAGGTATTGGTCAGTTCTTTGGGGCACGCTCTGTCTAGCGCCAGTCATAGTTTGGTATATAGTAGCCATCTTACTCTGCATTTGGGTATATAGAGACGCTGAGTCCCGTGGAATGAACGGCGTCCTATGGCTCATCGTCATCCTAATCGCCGGGATAGTCGGGCTGATCATATACCTCGTCGTAAGAAGAGAGAAGCCGGCTGCGCCTCCCCCGGCTCCAGCACCTGTCAGGGTCTGTCCAAACTGCGGTCGACAGGTCTCTCCGGACTCGAGGTTCTGTCCCCACTGCGGAAAGGCTATCCCTGAATAGTCAAGAAGGATTCGGCTGCATCGTCGTCTTACCTAGGAGAAACTTGTTAAGGTGTAGGTGGCTATGTCCTCTCTAGAGGAGACGCTTACCAGCATCTTCAACTTTATCGGCAGCCTAGTCTGTCATCAGATGCCTGAGCGAACCTTCCAGATTGGTGGCAATTCCCTACCAGTCTGCGCTAGGGACACCGGCGTTTACATAGGCTTCTTAACGGGTTATCCCCTAGTATTTATGAGTAGAAAGGGGGGAAGTGGACCGCCTAACCTATGGTTCACGTTGTCTATGGCTCTCCCTATGATGCTTGATGCTTTAACCCAATTTTTTGGACTTAGAACAAGCACTAACGAGCTTAGGCTGATAACGGGGCTCCTCTTCGGGACATCCTTATCACCGTTCATGATCTATCTGCTCTCTCTAGTTCCTCTGAGCAGAAGGGTCCCAATCTTGAAGGGGTTGCTACCTAGCGAGGCTAAAATCGGCGGGAAAGATCCGTGGCTCAGCGCAAAAGCCCTTAGCTTCGGGCTTGCAGCCGACTTGGTACTCTTCCTCCTGATTGAAGCTAGTGCGGGTTCGACAAGTCGCATTCTATACTGGCTATACGGCTCTCTAATAATCTTCTCTATAATATGGCATACTTTCCTTTTGCCCACCTTTCTACTAATCGCGGCGCTTCACCACTTGAAAGAGGCAAGGTCCATGAAAAAGATAGGCGGAGACGCCTAGAACGCTTGAATATCGGGCGACAGAGGCATCATGTTTAAACGTGGAAAACATATTTATGCTAAGTCATTAAAGGAGTGGCTGGCAAAGACGAAGGAAGGGGCGATTTTTAAATGAGAATCGTGATGCTTGGTCCTCCCGGATCTGGGAAGGGAACTTACGCCTCAAGGCTTACAACCCTCCTAAATGTTCCCCACATATCGACAGGCGACATCGTGAGGGAAGAGATAAAATCTCAGACTGAACTTGGAAAGAGGCTTAAGGAGTACAGCGACAGAGGCGAGCTTATCCCAGACAGCATCATCATAGGTATGCTGGCGGATAGGCTTAAGAAGGCCGATGCTGAAAAGGGCTTTATACTTGATGGTTTTCCAAGAACCCTTGCACAGGCTGAGGCTTTAGAAAGAATCTCGAAGGTAGATCTCGTCATAAAACTGAACGTGCCAGACTGGATCATAATAAAACGTCTCTCGAACCGTGTCACATGCAAGAGTTGTGGCGCCATCTACAACCTTTTAACGCTTAAACCTAAAATTGAAGGCGTCTGCGACAGATGCGGCGGCGAACTATACCAGAGGGATGATGACAAGCCTGAGGTAATAAAGGAACGCCTAAACGTTTACCGTATGAAGACTGAACCATTAATAAAATACTATAAAGAGAAGGGCCTCTTAAAGGATGTCCGATGCGGAGATCTGGAGACACCGCCTGAAGTCATCGTTGAGAAGATTATGAAGATAATTCAATTAATAAGCAAAGAGAGGAAAGGAAGACAAGAATCTTCCCCCTGAAAAGTCTCGTTGATTTGCGCCGCAAAGTGTTTTTCCAATTGCGGCGCAAAAGTCTGCTAGGGCAGTTTGACCCTATTGACCTCTTTGAGGTTTGTCAGATCGTTTATCTTTACCATTTTTTGCGAGATTGTGTAGAGGAAATCGTCTATGTAAAGGGCTCTTTCCACCGAATATTCAGAGCTGAAGTAGTATCCGCTCTTCAATAACTCTTGGTCGTCTTCAATGTGGGTCACCCTTCCCCGAAGTGTTATGTTGCTCTCGGTTATTGCGAAGACGTATGCTCCTTGCCAAACAAAGTCTCCGTAAGCATAGGGAGGGACTCCGTTCGGATACTTTTCCTCATCTATCTCAGCAACTAGGACAGGAATGACCAGAAGGTGGCGTTCCCTATCGAATAAGAGGGCTTTATGGTCTCTGAGAACAGGCGAGTCTGTTCCTCTGTCGCCTATCTCGTACTTCGCAACCTCTTTCGGCTTAGAGACATCGGTCACGTCGAAGAGCGAGATTTTGACGCCTTGGTACCATGCGAAGTCTCCTTCCTCCGCATCAACGGCCGCTTTGCCGATGCCTATTAAGAAGTTTTCGCTGTATAGGTGGAGATAGTCTGAGTAGCCCGGAATTTTCAGTTGACCTAGAACCCTTGGGTTAGTTGGGTCTTCAAGGCTTATCACGAAGAGGGGGTCAATCTTCTTGAAGGTAACAAGGTAACACCTTTCTCCCAAAAACCTTGCCGCGTATATTGTCTCCCCTTTCGCAAGGTTTTCAAGCCTCCCAATTATCGTTAGGTTCATGTCGAGGACATAGACGTGATTGCTTGAGGTTAGCTCTCCGCTCCAAGTGGCATAGCCAGTAGTCGTTGCAATCCTGAAGTTTCCTTCGTACTCGTCCATTGAGAATTGATTCAAGATCCGCCCTGGAACCTGTCCACTTGCCTCAGCCTTTATAAAATTGCCGTCGATCCTAATGCGGTAGACCTCTGTAGTCTCCGATCCATCTTCAAAATTGTATCGGGGAACAGCCAAGTATATGTTGTTAAGTGAGACGTATACTCCGCTGCTTCCGCCCACTAGGATTGTCTCGTAAACTGGTTCAACAGAATCATCCTTCACATTGACGGCTACGATCGTTGCGAACTGGTACCAATAGTCAGTGACGTTAACGTAGTGAATTTCCGTAGCCTCAACAGTCTCAACCTCACCGTCCTTTACAATTATTGGAAGGGGAACATCATCATCCAAGATGTAGGCTCCTCTAGTTGCGATGAGGTATACATAGTCCCCAATCATTCTCGAGGCGAAGTAGCCACCGTCGGAAGAGACAGTTCGAACAAGAACTGGATTCTCCCTGTCCTCGATATCGTAGACTAATATACTAGTGAACGGCGAACCATATATCCAATCCGTCTTTTCTAAGAGAAAAATCGGAGATACTTCATAATAGACCTCAAAGATTACAAGCCTATCGCCGTTAACGAATAAGCCGACAACGGTTCCGTTAAGCTCAATCTCAGCTGAAACCTTCGCCTCTTCTGGAGGGTAAGCCTTGACTATTAAGACCCTTTTTTCATTGGATATGTAAAGGTATTCCCCGTCACATTTCACTATGTCAGCCTCATCCACGCCCTCAACCTGAATATTTGTCTTCGAGTATTCCACCCTGCCGTTTGCGCCTGAATCCTCTGTGAAGACGCTGAGCCGATCACCTTTAAGTATGCTTGGAATCCCGTAATAGTATGGCAGTGAAGGGGCGGTGTTGTTCAGGAATGCCTTGAGTTCTAGGTAAGAGGAGAACCTTAAGAGCTCAACATGGCTGGATGATTCTGGAAGTTTGAGTAGCCACGAGAGCCAAGCCGCATTGAAGGCTAAAGAGACAAAGACCATGGAAATAATGATTGAAGTAGACCATTTTAGGGGGATCCGTGCCTTCTCATCCTTTGATGAAAAAACCATTTCTGTATCCTCGCCCATGCCGATCACTGAGATTAAATAGATTAGAATGCTATTAATTCTATATATTAGAACAGAGACTAGAGGCCATGTCTACTTTTTAGAACAGCCATCGGCACCATCAAAAATAATATGTGGTCTCTATGTTCAGATCTGGGTTATAAATATAGCCTGATGCATCGACATTGACTACAGTGAAGCTTACTAGCTGTCCCCCTCCGCGGGGACGGTAAAACATTGCCATACCATTATTATCTGTGAATGCATAATCGTCAATATTCTCTTTACGGTATGTCCAATACGCGGAAACCCTAGCCCCTTGAACAGGGTTTCCTAAAACATCGACAATCGTGACTATAATTCTCGGCGCCCCACGTGGAGGAAGATCATAGGTAATGTCAAGAACATACATTTCAATGGGTTCTGTAACATTAATGGTTAGGGTGGCAAAGCCTCCCCAGTTGCCAGACGAGTCCTTACCATGTATATAGATTGTTTGGCTGCCTAAAGTCCATCCTGAAACGTCTATTGTAGTCTCAACTTTTTCCTGCATCGAGTCGAAAGACCCGTCTGAAGCTTGCAACCTTGCTCCACTCCCACTTTCACCGATCGTTCCGATGAAGTACTCCGCATCAGTGATATTCGAGAGTCCAGTTGACAAATCATCAATCCAAGCCGTCAATTTCACGGTATTCGCACCCTCAGTTGGGTTTGGAGAGGCGGAAGGATTTCGCGCCACTGGTCCATTACGATCCGTTCTAGGCTCCTCGAAAGTACGGGCGGCACTCACAACTATACCTCTCGAATCCTGAACCGTAACTCTAACAGTCGGCAGAATCTGGCTGCGGACCAGATCTATCCACGATATCATGGTCGTTGTCCCTCCTTCTCCTTCATCTGAAACCGTCACGTTTATCCAGTATCTGCATTCTGTCAGACCCCAGTATGCTTCAACCAGCCTTCGGCTGTTGTAACTATCATTTACCTCGTTAATCCTTTGACGAAGCATCGTGTAGTTATATCCTACAACATAATCTTCCTCACCCAAATCATCAGCGCGTTCATAGATCTCGTTAAGCCCCTCATGAACAGTGGTTGAGTACATAGAAAACTTGGCCAGATAGTATCCATTCCCAAGATAAGATAGGATGACACTCTTAGACTGAGAAAACTCGTTGCTTCCCACATGCTTATAATAAACAGAGACACCTCCTTCCGAGATTCCAGTCACTGGAAAGTCATCCTCTTTCTCAAGGAAGAAGTAAAAAGTGATTGTCTTCCCGTCGGACCTTCCAGCATCAAGATCTAGAATAGTCAAGTTCAACTGGACATCAAATTTGCTCTTCCAACCGTAGAAGCCATAGGCTAAAATATCCAAGCTGACATTTGATGAGCCTAGAGAGTAACCTGGATTAGAGGACCAATCACATTCGAAGTATGGAGGGGAGATTGATAAGTTAAGCCCAAGCCCGGAGTATCTCCCAGGGATTCCAGACTCTGGGTCACCTATAACCGTCTTGTTGTACCATGCGGCGAGAAAACGGTGCCCAAATACTTCAGCATCCGAATACTCATCCAAAGTAGTGTAGTGGGCATATCGAGTTACACTCGCATGATGATCTAACTCGTTAGAGACCTCGGCCAAAGCCGCCGCAACTGCTCCGCGAAAGTTCAAGGCGATTTCAGCGGTTATTTCCCTAAAGTTTGTCATTGATAAGGAGACCTTGGAGACTGAGGAGTAGGCTAAGAGAGAGGCTAACGAGATCATTACGAGGATTATGCTTAAAGCTGAGAGTATAAGGAACTGTCCCCTATTGTTTTTTCTTATGTGCAAAGCGTTTTTTGTTTTCTCTTTTGGCATAAGGCTTACCCCGGCTTTATCAATGTCAATTCAAGGACAACTATGTCATACTGAACCGTGAAGACGAGGTCTCTGGCTATCGTGGTGTAGATCTCTTCTAAGTCTTCAGCTGAAGGTGTATAGTAGTACTTACCATCGTTGGACATTTGGGCAATCGCTTGCAGAAGAGACTCATCAATATCATCTTTTGCGCCTAGACCAATAGTGTAGATACGAAGCTTCTGACTGCTGCCGACTGAACAGGCATACTCAGCCTTTTCGAGGGCGTACTCTCTAGCGTAAGTTAAGTTTTGGCGACCTTGATATAATGGTCTATTCGCCATACCGTCAGAAAGGAGAATCATAACCCAGATTGTCGATCCCCTTCGACCACCAGATTCTAACGGCGCAGTCGCGTTAGCTATTCCATCCCCAATATTGGTATACCCGCCAGATCTCAACGATTCAATTTTATTCTTGATTGAAGAAAAATCGTATGTAAGGTCAGCAACTAGACGTGCTGCATCATTGAAAGTTACAAGGCCCACCCTATCTTTGGATGAGTTCAGTTGATCTAAGAAAATTTTTGCAGCATCCTGCGCGGCTTTAAGTTTCGTTCTTTCATCCCCGGGCAGTCTATGTCCCATGCTTCCTGAAACATCAATTATGAGCATAACGTCTAAGGGAATGAACTCACTCTTCCTCAAAGGCAGGGACAATGTCACTACTTGTCTCAAAGTGGTTGTATCGGCACTTGAAAATTGAAGTTGGTCAACGATGTTGGTAACTTCACCGAAGACTTGACCAGTCAATATGCTTGAAATGGTCAGCTGATAGTATATGCCAGGAGGTAGAAGGTTTTCGAGAACACCCTTTATCTCAATCTGCCATGAACTTTCATTCAAAACTATCTTCTCTACGATCTCAGGGTTAACAAGTATATTCATAACGTTAATGCCTGTCTTCTCTATGGTTCCACGTTCAATCACTGAGTAAACGTTTGCTAGGTACAATGATATCGAGAAACCAGTTATCACTATTAGGCAGGTTAACATAGCCTCGACGATTCTCATCTGCCCCTTATTATTGCGAAGCATTAACCGATCAACCCCACAAATCAAACTCGACAATGTAGGTTAAACCTCCTATCTCAACAACCCTCGAAGCTGACTCTTTGCCTATCCCAACTACTGAGCCTGTTGAGTACTCTAACTCGGTGACTAGAAAGGTGTCGCTCTCGAAGACTTCCCCGCTTTCGATGACAAAGTTGTACTCCGATGGGTAATTAACTATTACCCGGGCTTCCATCTCCTCAGCTTGAACCACTAAGACTTGACCAGTCACACCTGAAAAATCCAGTGAGCACTTCCCGTCAATGCTCGTTATGTTAGATCTTTTCGGATATTCAGTTCCTGGAACGATTGATGTAGGTACATAATAAGCAGTAACGTTAACGTTCGGAGCCAAGTAGCCTTTGCTGTTCAAAACAGTGAAGAGGAAGATTCCCCCTCCTTTATCTTCCACAGTGATGTTAAATATTGGTCTAATTCTAAGAGAGAAATGGAAGCTGCTTCTCAACCCCATGAGGGCGCGGGCTTCCGGAGGCAGAATGTAACCTGTCGAGTCTTCCAGTAGCCTCGCAACCTTATATGGGTCAAGGACATAAGCCCTAATAGCGTTATATTCAGCTAAGCCAAAAGAGACAGGATATTCTGAGAGATTTCTTCCCCAGTCCGGCGGGTAACCGGGTGAAAGGAGTATCATGTCAAGTATTTCTTCCGCGACTGTGTAGCCGCTTTCCTGTTCAAGGGCAGTGAGCCTCTGCATCATCATCATGTACATGAAGATCTGGGTTGACGCCAAGACCAAAAGTATCGTTAAGCCAGCTAAGATATACTCAAAGCTTATCTCCAACTCTTAGTCACTCCTCTCCCCCAAACCGAAGGTTATCCTCTCTCCATCCTTTAGACACCACACAACCGCTGTGCCCTTGGAGATACTTTGTATTGACTCCCCTGGAGCTATACCTGTGATCCCCGGATTCGTTCCGTTATATAATCTGATGTTTCCATCCCTCGACCATGGAAGGGGCGATTCGCCGAAAACTGAGAGATGCACAGTTGAGTTGACGACGACTTCAAAACGATCTTCTAAAAGGACTATAGAGACCATGTACGCTTCCGATCCGATCTTTTCAGGAAGGTCCAACTCTTTAAAGATGAATTGGTCTTCAGAACTCATAAAGCAGAGTGACACTAAGTCACAAGTCTCAGCAGAGACGTAATCGGCTATTTGTTGAAGGTTATACGAGATTACTTGTAGTTGCAGTATAGAGTAGTTAATCGCGAAGCTAGCTGCAACTATACCGAAGACTACAAGTAAGGAAACCGTTCCGACAATGTGGGATATTACAATTGATGGCATCCTCAACCACCTTCAAAGACGGATATTTGAATGGTAATGGTGACAACGTTTACAAGCACTTGTCCATTCTGAGCCCATTCTTGTGAGCTTACATCTAATTCTTGAGGTGCTTCGCCATCTATTTCAGCTCTCACTTTTATATTCTCTGATACCACGAATGAGTTTTGAGTGACACCTTGATTCTCAACAGTTATCAAATATTGAAAAGTTCCAGTAGAAGATGTGGGAAAAGAGCCAAGACTCATGTTTACTACTATAATCTCGATCGCATCATATTTCACATAGGTTGAACCCGAAGCATTATAGATGTCGAGGCATCCGATGTAAACGCATCGAGCACGTGAATAGTCAAGGGTCACCCATGCTCCATCAGACTGAAAAACTTTCACTGCGCCTAGGGAAGCATTGACTTTGTCTAAGAGAACTGTGTCGTTGCCATAGATGGTTTTTGGGTTTAAGACTCCTATTAACGGTCCCCCTTTAATCTTGATTATGTTCTGCGGTATGGATATAGGTGGGATACCTTCGTATGGCTCATTGTTGCTTGCATTTAGAATGGTTATTGTCAAGTTCTTCCCCGTTCTCTCAAACTGCGGAGTAGTCTTCCAGAAACTGGCGCGCACATAACCTGAGGAATAAGGGTTAAGCATAACATTCTTTACAACCTTGGCTAATGAGATGAGGATTGTCTGCGCCTGCTCGAATTGGGCGCTTTCAATGTTGTAGTTGATCGCGTTGTTAGCCATCATGAAGGCTACACCCACAATTGTCAAGAGGGCGGATGCTAAAATTACTGTTGACAGAATAGGAGTGACCCCTGCATCTCTCCTTCTCAGCGCCTGTTTCCTCCATTAACTGATTGACATAAACTTGAAGTGGAAGCCCATCCATATTCCGGCGACTGACACTAGGACGAGTATAATTGCATGTTTGAACCCTGCTGAAGTCCTTCCAGTAGTTATTTTCCCCGTGACTAACCCAAGCATGTAAGAGTTCAAGATCAGCGGCGTAAGCATAGTCCTATTCAAAGTTAAGAGCGGAAGAGCTTGAGAAGAGAGAGCAAGCATATCGTTGAAGAATTGGAGCAGAAGGATAGTCGTCATAGTCAACAATCCCGCTCCAATGTAGGGAACGAGAAAGAGCGGAGCAAGGGTGGCTCTACGTTCATTCTCTATATCCTTAATAGACTCAGAAAACTCTGCTAGGCTCTCCAGGCTCTCTTCCGTTCCTCCCCCGACCTCTATCGAGTCGATTAGGAGGTAAATGTTGATCTGCGCCAGCCAACTCTTTACAGTTTTTCTGAAGTCTTCGAAGATTTCGCGGAGGGGTAGACCCCAGTTTATCTCTGAGCTTATGCGTTTCAGGTATTTTGAGAACTCCCTGTAATCTCTATCTGAGAGGATTTGGATGCATTTTTCGGGGCTTAGACCCGTCTTCCGGTTTTCGACAAGATCCCTTAAGAAGCTCGTGATACCGTTCAGAATACCTTTCTCTTCCCTTGAGTAGTAGCGATCAAAAATAAGTGCTGGAATGACTGTCACTATCAATGAGAATGCAAGTCCCAGAGACGGTTCGCAACCAACTCCGAAACCGAAGTACTGCGCCAAAAAGGCAGGTAGGTTCTTTAAGGCTGGAACAACCTCGGGAATCATACCTGGAAAGAGGTAGATAATGGATGTTTGCAGAGCAAGAAAGACTGTGACTGGCAAGGTGCAAAAATAAACTATATAGGTTCTCCAATAGGATATGGGATAATTTATCTGCATGCTGTCGCTTAGAAAGAGGAATAAGACTGACAACATCGGCAACAAAACGAAAGAGAAGAAGAAGAAGAGTTCTGGAGAAATTTGCATCCCAGCTTCAGGCAGGCTGAACCCAATCACGAACATTATGTATATGCCTAATCCGCCTAGAATCTCAATGATTGAGTAGGCCTCCATTAAAGCCGCCATGTTTTCTCCCATCGCTTTGATTCTGGTCGCCATATTTCTGAACATCGCGTTAGTCTGGGAGTAAAGATAGTGAATGACATCCCCGCCTGTCCTCAGGGTTGAGGCGTAACCAAGGAGCAGGTCCTTATATTCTTTGAGACCTATAACCTTGGCTGCTCTCTCCATGGCTGAGACAGGGTCGGAGCCGGAGGAAAGGATAAGTCCCTGAATCCTTTCAATCTCCTCTCTCAGCTTAGGCAGAAGATCCGTATTCTTCAGGCGGAGTAGGCTTGAATATGGGTTTAGGCCGCCGCTTGCCATTACGCTCATATGCACAGATGCGTAGGGTATCTCATTCTTTAGCCCAGATATCCTGTTCGAGGCTTTTATACTTGGAATTGCGAAGCCCACTAATAGGATCATTGCCGGTATCGCGACAAGCGTTATTGCGCCTATAGGGGTGGACCAGATTAGGTAGTTGATAAGCGAGAATGGCGCCAACGCGAAAAGGATGTCGATGTTCTGCGTAGAGAACCAGAAAAGTAGGAAAGAACCTGCAACGATAGCGGATGTGACCGTAGAGAAGAAGAGGACTATGGATAAGTAAACTTCGGGGTGGATCTTCATATTTGCAGCTTCAAGAGTGTCCCCTAAGCCCTTATATACGCGTGATAATCCTCTACCAATTGGTCCAAAGAAGAAGTAGCAGAAATCGCTGAAGTATGTCATTTACCTTTTAATCCTCCTCTTTCAACCTCATAATTTCACGTCTTCTTACTCTCTGCGAGGTTAGCGGCTACGTTGATAATTGCCTCTATCGGCTGATCTTCTTGGGGCGTGGAACTTTCTTTTCGGCTTTCCTTTTTCGGTCTACTATTGTTTGCTTCATCTTTCTTTGCCGCCTCGACTGGTTTTCCTACGCTGTAGTTTACCACAGCTTGGGCGACCTCTCTAGCGTTCATGTTTAGTTCAACCATTTTTCGTAGCGCCCGCTTCCTCTCATCAATCTCTTTTAGAACCTTATTCATCTCAAGACCTTTCAGAGATGCTATCCTCTCAAGTAGGATGCTTTTCGAGAAGTCTGTAACGAATCTGTCTCGAACTGGATCCCACTGCGAGATTGCATTGTATTTTCCAAAATCAATCACTTCCCATACGTTTCTCACACGCCGACCGAAGGTTAGCCCGCTTCTTCTTTTGGGAAGTTCAACCCGCGAGACATAGATGCAAATATTCATTAAGGGAATGTATATTTCCGCAACGTTCATGGGAGGCGATGTTAGACGTTTGACCGCGTGGTCTATACTGTCAGCGTGCATTGTGCACATTCCACCGTGACCAGTCGCAATTGCTTGGAAGAGAACGTAGGCTTCTTCACCCCTAACCTCTCCTACAATTATGTAGTCCGGCCTATACCGAAGTGTATGCCTAACCAGGTCGAAGAGGGAGATTGATGTTGTATCTGATTCGCCGAACTTTACTGACTTCCTGCTTACAAGCTGAACCCAGTTCTCTCTGCATGGGTTTAGCTCCGCAACCTCTTCCACGGTGATTATCTTATCGTTCGGCGATAGGAGGCTGGTTAGAGCGTTGAGCATACTAGTCTTTCCAGCACCTGTTCCACCTATCACCATTAGGTTCATCTTGTTCTCCAATAGGAACCAGAGGTAAGCAGCAATCTCTTCATCTAATGTTCCGAGTTTGATTAAGTCGGCTATGGAGAATGGTTCAGAACGGAATTTTCTGATGCAGAATGTGCTGCCGAATGTTGAGACCTCCCTCATGAAGGTGGCGGCGAGCCTATGCTTCTCCGGAAGCATCGCGTCAAGCATTGGGTAGGCGCTTGAGATGTGTTTGCCGGATAGGTGGGCAAGTTTTATTACGAAGTTGTTGTATGCGTACTCGTTTACGAACTCAATGTTTGTCGGTATGCTCTCGTACTTTCTATGCCACACATAAATGGGTTTGCTCAGCCCATTGCATGAGATATCTTCGATGTTCGGGTCCATCATAATCGCGTGGAGTTTGCCGTAGCCTGCAAGGTCACGGACTACGTAGTAGAAGATCTTCTCCCATGAACTCTCACTGAACTTTCCAAGCGACCTCCGATATTTCTTAGCGACTCTTTTCGCTTCTTCGAGGACGTATGTTGATGCATCAGTGACTATTGATTCAGGAGGCTTCAACTCTTTATTCAGGATTGAGATGAGACCCTTGTAGGCTTTCCTCTCATTCTCGTTCATCAGCACCTCTTCTACAAAGTATTTTATGTTGCCCTCTGATTCTGGGAGCTCAACGATGGTAACCTTAGACAAGGGGTTATGGATCCAGTAGCTCTCAATAACCTTTAAGGATGGGTCACGTTGATAGACGGCTATGCCATCTTCTTCAATGACGTAGTCCTTCGGCTCCTCCTTCTTTTCCTTGCCTCTTTCACCTAGCAGCCGCCTTAGAAAACTCATCAGACCCACTCCTACTCAGAGGCTCCCAGCCTCCTGAATCAAAGAAAAAATAAAAGGGGCGAGGGCTCCTACGGTAACGACAGCATCACTGGATAGTCTTTGCCCGCTGCACTATGCAACTGGAGGTTCAATGTAGTTCCAGACTCAAGGGTGCCGGTAGAACTGAACCACATGTAGATGGTTCCTGACTGACCAACTGGGACAGACATCGACATTTCATCTAGATTTTTCTTGTTGTCTCCTACCTTCCATCCGATGCAGATAGACCATGAAGAATCATAGTCTGAGGTTGGTTTTCCATTAAGTATGACATACTGTATGTTGGCGTCTGCAGACCCCGAGTTCTTGACGTGAATCGTTATCTTGTAATAGGAACCGTTATCAGCCTCAAGATCGTATTGATCTAGATTTATGCCGTCTGAATCAACTTTACCTTCTATTGTCACTAGTGATGCATAGTAGCTTGTGCATTCAATCTTTTCGAATCTAGTGTATAATCCCGCGATTCCTCCCATCCAGTATGAGACTGCAAC
>Ga0129301_1001158_pt1:5000-13341 | contig 13341 bp, 8 predicted proteins | sample ConPoolayeHmetaG_FD_94489 | JGI IMG/M metagenome (GOLD analysis project Ga0129301, IMG submission 94489) | Hot spring microbial mat communities from California, USA to study Microbial Dark Matter (Phase II) - Cone Pool mat layer H metaG ...
GCGAGTTATTCTGCGCAGCAAGGTTAAGTCCCTGAAGGGGATGGAGCCGTAGCGAAAGCGAGTCCGAAAAGGGCGTTTAGTTGTGCAGAATAGACCCGAAGCCAGGTGATCTACCCATGGCCAGGGTGAAAGTCGAGTAACATCGACTGGAGGCCCGAACCGGTGTTGGTTGAAAACAGCTCGGATGAGCTGTGGGTAGGGGTGAAAGGCCAATCAAACCTGGAAATAGCTGGTTCTCCCCGAAATATATTTAGGTATAGCCTTGCAAATTCAGTGGCGGAGGTAGAGCACTGGATGGGCTAGGGGCCCTACCAGGTTACCAAACCCAACCAAACTCCGAATGCCGCCAACTGCTATTGCAGGAGTCAGACTACGGGCGATAAGGTCCGTGGTCGAGAGGGGAACAGCCCAGACCGCCAGCTAAGGTCCCGGAGAGTGTGCTAAGTGGAGAAGGATGTGGATTTGCTTAGACAACCAGGAGGTTGGCTTAGAAGCAGCCATCCTTTAAAGAAAGCGTAATAGCTCACTGGTCTAGTGAATCTGCGCCGAAAATCCAACGGGGCTCAAGCACACCACCGAAGCTGCGGCTTGATGGACGCGATAAGCGTTTGTCAGGGGTAGGGGAGCATTCCATAGTAGGATGAAGCCAGACCGTGAGGACTGGTCGACGAGATGGAAGAGATTATGCTGACATTAGTAGCGATAAAGCCGGTGAAAAACCGGCTCGCCGTAAGCCTAAGGGTTCCTGAGTAAAGTTAATCTGCTCAGGGTGAGTCGATACCTAAGCCGAGGCCGAAAGGCGTAGGTGATGGAAAACAGGTTAATATTCCTGTACCACTCCTTCCGCGTTTGAGCGATGGGGGGACGTAGGAGGGTAGGCCATTCCCGTGTTGGAATACGGGATCCAAGCTGGTAGGTGGATTCGCCAGGCAAATCCGGCGAATCATAACACCGAGAAGTGAGGGGGATCCGCCTAACAAGCGGAGCAAACTGGCCGAGCCCACACTACCAAGAAAAGCCTCTAGCGAGTGGAAGGGGTGATCGTACCGCAAACCGACACAGGTAGGCGGGGAGAGTATCCCAAGGCGCTTGAGTGATCCCTCGTTAAGGAACTCGGCCAATTAACTCCGTAACTTCGGGAAAAGGAGTGTCTCTGGTCGTGAAGGGACTTGCTCCTGGAGCGACTGGAGATCGCAGTGAAAAGGCTGTAGCGACTGTTTAATAAAAACACAGGTCTCTGCTAAGTCGGAAGACGATGTATAGGGGCTGACGCCTGCCCGGTGCCGGAAGGTTAAGGGGATATGTTATCCTGCCGCAAGGCGGGAGAAGCATTGAACTGAAGCCCCGGTAAACGGCGGCCGTAACTATAACGGTCCTAAGGTAGCGAAATTCCTTGTCGGGTAAGTTCCGACCTGCACGAATGGCGTAACGACTTCAGCACTGTCTCAACGAGGGGCTCAGCGAAGTTGTGAGAGCGGTGAAGACGCCGCTTACCCGCGACAAGACGGAAAGACCCCGTGCACCTTTACTACAACTTGGCAATGGACTTTGGGATAGTCTGTGTAGGATAGGTGGGAGGCTGAGAAGTTCCACCGCCAGGTGGGATGGAGCCGTCCTTGAAATACCACCCTGATTATTCTGAAGTTCTAACTCTGGTCCGTGGATCCGGATCGAGGACATTGCCTGGTGGGTAGTTTGACTGGGGCGGTCGCCTCCTAAAGAGTAACGGAGGCGCACGAAGGTTCCCTCAGGCTGATTGGAAACCAGCCGTAGAGTGCAAAGGCATAAGGGAGCTTGACTGCGAGACTGACAAGTCGAGCAGGTGCGAAAGCAGGTCTTAGTGATCCGGCGGTTCCGCATGGAAGGGCCGTCGCTCAACGGATAAAAGGTACGCCGGGGATAACAGGCTGATCTCCCCCAAGAGTCCACATCGACGGGGAGGTTTGGCACCTCGATGTCGGCTCATCGCATCCTGGGGCTGAAGTAGGTCCCAAGGGTTCGGCTGTTCGCCGATTAAAGCGGTACGTGAGCTGGGTTTAGAACGTCGTGAGACAGTTCGGTCCCTATCTGTCGTGGGCGCAGGATATCTGCGAGGAGCTGTCCCTAGTACGAGAGGACCGGGATGGACGAACCTCTAGTGTACCAGTTGTTCCGCCAGGAGCAGCGCTGGGTAGCTATGTTCGGAATGGATAACCGCTGAAAGCATCTAAGCGGGAAGCCAACCTCAAGATTAGATATCCCTCTTCGGTGGCGACACCGGAGCTAAAGACCCCTTGTAGACTACAAGGTTGATAGGCCAGAGGTGTAAGCCCGGTAACGGGTTGAGCTTACTGGTACTAATGGGTCGTGAGGCTTGACCATAAGCTCTGTTCTGTTGTACTTAAGCTGCAAATTTGAAATTGTTAATTTTAACTTTTTTCGGTGGTGATAGCGGAGGGGCAACACCTGTTCCCATTCCGAACACAGAAGTTAAGCCCTCCAGCGCCGATGGTACTGCCCTGGCAACGGGGTGGAAGAGTAGGACGCTGCCGAAAAAATTTTTTAAAAAGCCCTTCTTTTCATCGAAAAGAAGGGCTTTTTTTTTAATTTGGCAAAGGTCGATTTCTTGTGGTATAAGTAAATCAAAAATAGCAGTCCAAGAGGGAGGGAAAATATGTCAGGGCATTCCAAATGGAGTACGATTAAGCATAAGAAAAGCAAAGAAGATGCCCGACGCGGCAAGATTTTTACTAAATTGATCAGAGAAATAACCGTGGCTGCCCGCATGGGCGGCGGAGATCCTAACGGCAATCCGCGACTACGCGCCGCCATTCAAGCCGCCAAAGCTGAAAACATGCCCAAGGAGAATATTGAACGAGCCATTAAAAAAGGCACCGGTGAGCTTCCGGGCGTGGCCTATGAGGAGGCTACGTTTGAAGGCTATGGTCCAGGGGGAGTGGCCGTTTTAGTAGAAATTCTCTCCGATAATCGCAAGCGTACCGTAGCAGATATTCGCCACATTTTTGCCAAGCATGCTGGAAATTTGGGCGAGGCTGGTTGTGTTTCTTGGATGTTTGAAAAGAAGGGCTTGATTGCTTTTGAAAAAGGTAAGGTAGATGAAGAAAAGTTGATGGACGTAGCTTTAGAAGCAGGAGCTTTAGATGTGCGCGAAACGGAAAAGGAGTATGAAGTACTTACGGCGCCCAGTGATTTCGAAAAGGTAAAAAAGAAATTAGAAGAAGCCCAATTAGTGCCCGCTTATGCGGAAATTAGCATGATTCCCCAAACTACTGTTCGGCTCACCGGAAAAGAAGCCCAGCAGATGCTAAAACTGATGGAGAGTCTGGAAGATTCGGACGATGTCCAACATGTGTATGCCAATTTTGACATTCCCGATGAAGAGATGGAGCGGCTAAGTGCTTGATAATTCGCTCAGTTATTCGCGCCCCCCAGCAACGAAATTAGCTAAGTCTAAGATATACATTATGGGTATAGACCCGGGTTTAATTACAACTGGTTTTGGAGTAATCGAAATAAATGAGCGAGGAGGGCTACAACATTGCGGTAGTGGAGTCATCTGTCCGCCGAGTAACGCGCCATTTCCCCAACGTCTGCACCAAATTTACTCCGGCCTCGTCCAACAAATCAAGAAGTACAAACCAGATTATATGGCTGTAGAGAGACCTTTCTTCGCCAAAAATGTAAAGAGTGCGATGCTTTTAGGAGAAGCCAGGGGGGTAGCTATCTTAGCCGCGGCGGAGGCTATGATTGATGTTTTTGAACTGAGCCCATTGGAGATAAAGCAAGCGGTTGTAGGTTATGGAAGAGCCGGTAAGGAGCAGGTGCAAAAAATGGTCTGCGCGCTTTTAAATATTTCCTCGGCCTTGAAGGCCGATGCGGCCGATGCTTTGGCTGTAGCTTTATGTTTGGCGCACACCTTACCTTATAAAAATTTGTTGAAATCCCTGCGGAAAAAATAAATATGGTCCAAAATTCGCCAAAATCAAAGGCCCAGGAAAAATTCCGAGGTAGAGAATGATTGCGCAAATAAGCGGGCAACTAATCGAGAAAACTCCAGGGTCAGCCATCATCGAGACTAATGGGTTAGGTTTTCAAGTTTTTATATCGCTACACACTTTTTATGACCTTCCGGAAATTGATCAGCCCGTGCGCATTTACACTTATACTCATGTCCGCGAAGATGCGCTCCAGCTTTTTGGTTTTTCTACCTTGCTGGAAAGGGAACTATTTCAAATTTTGCTTAGCGTTTCCGGTATTGGCCCCAAATTAGCCTTAAATATTCTTTCGGGAATTTCCGCTTCGGTCCTGCTGAAGTCTTTGAGTATGGGAGACTTAAATCGTCTAATTTCTATACCGGGAGTAGGACGGAAAATGGCTGAAAGGATGGTTTTGGACTTACGGGAAAAAGTAGCTAAACTAGAATTACACCCCCCGCCTCTCCCCGGCCGTAATCGAGTGCCTGATCAGATAATGGAAGATGTGGTCTCCGCCTTAATCAATTTAGGTTATAAGAAAAACGAGGCGGAACAAGCCGTCAAAAAAGTCCTGGCGGGTAAAGAAGAAAAAAAATTGGAAGAAGTTTTAAAGGACAGTTTGCAAATCTTATCCAAAGGTAGGCAATTATGAGTAGTAAATTTCGCCGGATTCCTACCGAGGAAAATGCCCATCCGGCCCTGCGGGATCCGGCAGATAAGCATGAATTGCATCCGGAGGTGACCGAAGAAGACTTACGTTATGAAATCAATCTACGCCCTAAGAGCTTGGCGGAGTACATCGGCCAAGAAGATTTGAAAAAGAGCTTGCGCGTTTATATTGAAGCAGCGCGCAACCGGGGTGAGGCTCTGGATCACGTCCTCTTCTGTGGTCCGCCGGGATTGGGCAAAACTACCTTGGCCCATATTATCGCGGCTGAACTGCGCGTAAATTTGAAAGCTACCTCGGGGCCAGTAATTGAGCGTCCTGGTGATTTAGCCGCTATTTTGAGCAATTTAAAAGAGCACGATATATTGTTCATTGATGAAATCCATAGATTAAATCATATTGTGGAAGAGATCCTTTATCCAGCGATGGAAGATTTTCAAATTGATATTTTGATCGGCCAAGGTCCCGGCGCCCGTTCCATAAAATTTCCCATCCCTCCGTTTACTTTAATTGGAGCAACGACCCGGGCCGGTTTATTAACCTTTCCTTTGCGGGATCGTTTTGGAATAAATTTTCGTTTAGATTTTTACTCCCCCCAAGAGCTTACCCAAATTCTTTTACGTTCCGCCCGGTTGCTGAGTATAACCTTGGATATTTCTGGGGCGGAGGAGATAGCCAAGAGGTCGCGGGGAACGCCGCGGGTGGCTAACCGATTGCTTAGGCGAGTACGAGACTATGCGCAGGTTCGCGCTCAGGGCCGGATTGATCAGCAAGTAGCCGATGAGGCCTTAAAGATGCTAGAGGTTGATGAACGTGGTTTAGATAAAATGGACAGAAAAATTCTGTTGACTATTTTAGAGAAATTTAATGGTGGCCCAGTAGGATTAGATACTTTAGCCGTAGCGGTGAATGAAGATAAAGAGACTATCGAAGATGTCTACGAGCCTTATTTAATCCAGGAAGGGTTTTTAGACCGCACCCCGCGCGGTCGGCGGATTACCACTTTAGCTTGTGAACATTTAAAAAAGTCTCCTCCTACCTCCCGGCAGGAAAGATTATTTTAAAAGATTGGGGAAAAAATGTTTGCCGAAAAAAGTTTGGGCCAAAAAGCTGGGCCAAGGAGCCCATTAGGGAGAACAAAATTTATTTTTATTACCGGAGGTGTTCTTTCTTCATTAGGTAAGGGACTTACGGCCGCCTCAATCGGCGCCCTCTTAGAATCAAGGGGGCTGAAGGTCACGCTGCAAAAATTGGACCCCTATATTAATGTGGACCCCGGAACGATGAATCCTTTTCAGCATGGAGAAGTTTTCGTACTGGATGATGGGGCAGAGACTGATCTCGATTTAGGCCATTATGAGCGGTACACTTCGGCGGTCCTTACCCGCCGCCATAATTTTACTACGGGACGGGTATATTACTCTGTGATTACCAAAGAAAGAAGGGGAGATTATTTAGGAGCTACCGTCCAAGTTATTCCCCACATTACTGATGAGATAAAGCAGAATATCCTGGCGATCTCCAATGATGCCGATGTAGCTATTATCGAGATTGGCGGTACCGTGGGCGATATTGAGAGTCTTCCTTTCTTAGAAGCAATTCGGCAACTCAAATCTGACCTGGGCAGAGAAAATACGCTTTACATTCATCTCACGTTAGTACCTTACATCAAGACTTCAGAAGAACTGAAAACAAAACCAACCCAGCATAGCGTAATGAAACTGCGGGAAATTGGCATTCAGCCGGACATTCTTATTTGCCGCACAGACCAATTTTTGCCTCCAGAGATCAAAGCCAAAATAGCTCTTTTTTGTAACGTGGAGAAAGATGCGGTGATTACTGCCAAAGATGTGGAATCCATTTATGAAGTTCCTCTTCTTTTCCATCAGGAGGGATTGGACGATAAAATCGTGGAACTTTTGAACATCTGGACAAGGTCTCCACGTTTAGAAAAATGGCAGGAAATAGTGCAGATAATTAAAAACCCCAGAGGAAGCGTAGAAATCGCCATCGTAGGGAAATATGTAAACTTGAAGGATTCATATAAGAGCCTCAACGAAGCTTTGACCCATGGCGGCATAGCCAATCGGTGTCGGGTGAATATGCGCTATGTTGATTCGGAAGCTTTGGCCAAGGAAGGGCCGGAAAAATTTTTACAGGGCGTAGACGGAATTTTAGTCCCCGGGGGATTCGGAGAAAGAGGAATTGAAGGAAAGATTATGGCGGTAAGGTATGCGCGGGAGAAGCAAATTCCTTTTTTGGGTATATGCTTAGGTATGCAAGTAGCAGTAATAGAGATTGCCCGCCATGTATGCGGTTTGGAGGGGGCAAATAGCAGTGAATTCAATAGGCATACTCCCCATCCGGTAATTGCGCTCATGCCCGAACAGGAACAGGTAGTCAACAAAGGAGGAACGATGCGTCTGGGTGCCTACCCAGCCGTTCTGAAAGAAGGGACTTTAGCTTTTCAAGCTTACCAGGAAAAACAAATTTCGGAGCGTCATCGCCATCGTTACGAAGTCAATAATGAATACCGCGAAATTTTAGCTCAAAATGGAGTAGTTTTTAGTGGTCTTTCTCCGGATGAAAAATTAGTGGAAATTTTGGAACTTAAAGATCATCCTTGGTTTTTAGGCTGCCAGTTTCATCCGGAATTAAAATCAAGGCCCCATGCCCCCCATCCCTTATTTCGGGAATTCATTCATGCCGCTTTGAAAGAAAAGAGAAGAAAAAGGAAAAAAGGAAGATGAGTAATAGTTATTGGCTCGCCGTAAAAGAGGTAATTATTGGACCTGTTATCATCGGTGGCCGCCGACCTTTGGCTTTAATTGCCGGACCTTGTGTAATTGAATCTGCCGAGCTATGTGCGGATACAGCAGAATATCTTAAGCAGCTGACGAACTCTTTTCAGGTACCATTCATATTTAAATCATCTTACGATAAAGCCAACCGCACCAGTGGACAATCTTTCCGGGGGCCAGGTCTGGTTAAAGGCTTGGAAATCCTGGGGCGCATAAAGGAAGATTTGGGTATTCCTGTACTTTCCGATGTGCATAGCGTAGAAGAAGTAAAGCCGGCGGCCCAGATTTTAGACGTGCTCCAGATTCCTGCTTTTCTCTGCCGTCAGACTGATTTGGTCCAAGCAGTAGCCAGAAGTGGTAAGGCTGTTAATGTAAAAAAAGGGCAATTCTTAGCTCCTGGGGATATGCGCTATATTATCGAAAAGATAGAAGCGTGCGGGAATAACTCCTTGCTCCTGACCGAAAGGGGAACTTCTTTCGGTTATCATAACCTCGTCGTAGATATGCGTTCTTTAGTAATCATGCGCCAATTGGGTTACCCGGTGGTGTTTGACGTAACTCACAGTTTACAACTTCCCGGAGCTTTAACTGGTTCTTCGGGGGGGCAGCGCGAATTTATTCCTTTTTTAGCTCGGGCGGCGGTGGCCTTGGGCGTAGATGGTTTGTTCATGGAAGTTCATCCCCAGCCCGAAAAAGCCTTGTGCGATGGTCCCAATTCTCTCTCTTTGAGGGAGTTACCATCTTTGTTAAAGGAATTAGTAGAGATTGATCGATTAGTCAAAGCCACATAACCCTCTCAATGATTGCCCATTTTACTTCCGGCTCTTCGCCTTTCCCAGGGTAATCCCCCACTAAAAGGAGAAAATTTATTGGCTGTAAAGATTATTTTTTCTCCACCC
>Ga0129301_1001161_pt1 | contig 13318 bp, 18 predicted proteins | sample ConPoolayeHmetaG_FD_94489 | JGI IMG/M metagenome (GOLD analysis project Ga0129301, IMG submission 94489) | Hot spring microbial mat communities from California, USA to study Microbial Dark Matter (Phase II) - Cone Pool mat layer H metaG ...
AGCTGATGGACGACCTAAGAGACTATCAAGCATTTTACGTTCCACTATTCTTCGTTCCCTTGGAAAACTGCTTGCTTATGAACAAAAGCGGAGCAGAACTAGACTCACTTACAAAGGCACGCTGGGAATTCATCACTCGCTGCTGGGAATACAACATCAGAATCTGGCGCCACACCTTCTTAGAAGACAGAATCAAAAACTCCATGCTCCTTAAACTAGTAGAACAAGCTGGAATTCCGCTCGCAGCAAAAATCGCAAGCTTATACTACGGATATAAACTTGGCCCCCAAATGAAGGATGCCATAACACGCTGGGCACACGCCTAAACTTAGGCTATATTCCATTTTATGCCAAAACATATAAAAACAAACTCTAGAATGGTTATGCATTAGCCGGAGGCATCATTGAAATGGCAGGCATAGTAGTCGTCAGAGACGTTATGTCAAAAGAAGTTAAAGTTGTGCGACCAGACACGGTTATGAAGGAAGTGGTCGCCACCATGAACAAGTTCAATATTGGCTCTATAGTGGTTGTGCAGGGCGAAAGACCCGTAGGCATCATAACAGGACGAGACATTCTAAGAAGACTAGTGGAACCATGCCTTGCACCTGAAACATTGGCTGCAAGATACGTCATGACCAGCCCAGTAATAACGATAGCTGAAACAGCCAGCCTAGACGAAGCAGCTAAACTAATGGTTAAAAAGAAAGTTAAGAAGCTGCCCGTCGTAAGCGGAGACAAGATTGTAGGAATAATCACATTAACAGATATTGTTGCAAAGATGCCGACTATGCTATCTGTTCTTGAAGAGCTTGTAAGACCCTACCACCGAACTTATTAAGCGAAATCTTTTAGCACTAAAATTGATGCCCAGAAATGCGAAAAAGTGAAGCAATAAAACAGCAACGGATTGATTAAAGTTGCGTGAATTCATACTCTATTCTCGCAAAGGAAGAACAGACGCAAACTTTACAAGATTAGCTGAGGCTGGAAGACTAGACGTAGTTCACGAATGCATAGTAGCCAGCCTTTTTCTCTCACACGGAATTCGCAGAAACGTTATATTCCACGCATTGCTAAATGGTCCCCCCAATCCGCCATTACATCTGAAGATTGACGGTTCAGCCTTAAGAGATGTTAGAACAGATCAGCAAACTTGGGAGGAAATTTTAAGGAAAGTTTTGTCTCATAAATCGCATCCAGGAATAAGCGTTGATAAAACAAGCTTTGAAGCATTGCTAAAATCTAAGTCAAGTGAAGCCAATGTTTACATTCTTGAAGAAGGCGGAAAAGACATTGCTGAAAGAGACTTGGATGAGAATCTTGTTTTTGTTTTGGGCGACCATATTGGTTTACCTAAAACTGCAGAAAATTTTGCATTAAGATTTGGAGAAAAAATCTCGTTAGGAAAACAGCCTTACCTAGCTGCTTCTTGCATAACCATCCTAAACTATATACTTGATAAGAAAAGCGGGATTTAGCATGAAAAACGATTCGCTGTAGGCTTAATCTTGATTTACAGTTAACAAGGTTTTAATTTTTATCATCTTTCTTTAGGTTGTGTGATTAGCATGTTTGATAGAAAGACTAAACGTGAACCGGAAGAAATAGTCGAGTTGGATGATGAAAAATCCGGATTTGTCCTAGAACCTGCACAAGTGGAAGTGGGTTCTGGATATGCCATTTCAGTGAGCTACGACGAGAATGATGAGCAAATAGTTGACGTTAAAACGTATGGCGTGGTCGATGTTGCTAAACTGCGAAAGGATATTGAGCATTTTTATCCTAAAGCCCAAATTCGAAATCTATGCGAAGCACCAACAGTAACTGTGGTTAAGAAGCGGAAGCGCAAGAAAATTTCAAAAAGAAAACATTAGACTGGGAAAATGCCAGATTCCGACCCGAATTTTCAGCTTGCGACCCGAGATTGAAAATGAAGAAAAACCGCATTTTTATAACTTTTCTCTTTCTAACCCACAAATTTCCATATCATTTGACGCCTTTTCTAAACTCTCAAATTCCTAAAATATGCCTTTTGAACAGCAGATTATCTAAGCACGTCCCAAATACTTTGAAGGACTAATCTTCATCAGCTTTGCATCATTTTTCAGCCAAGTTCAGAGCTTGAAATGTTCCCAGCCACGCGGCTCAACTTCAAGCGTAGCTTTACCCTTTCTCAAAAGCACTTTTCTTTCACGTACAACCTTTCCAATAGGCAACAATTGCCCACCGACTTTCTCAATAGCTCTCACAGTCCTCTCCCAAAACTTAGGCTTTATTGTAACAACAAGCTCATACTCTTCTCCACCATAAAGAGCTAATTCCAAAGGGTCTAAATGATTAACTTTAGCAAACTTTTCCACCTCTTCCGCAATTGGAGGATTATCTATCAAAAAGCCGACATTGCTGGCTCTGGCAATTTCGTGAAGGCACCATGCCAAACCGTCACTTGAATCAATAGCCGCTGTTACCGATCTCGTTTGGCATAAACACAAGCCCTCTTTTAATCTAGCTTGAGGCATCAGGACTGACGCTACAAATGCTTTGCTTATTCTTGAAGAAGCCTTGCAGCCGTTAAGCAAAATCTTCAGACCGCAAGCAGTTTTGCCAAATTTTCCAGTCACAGCCACAACATCTCCAAGCTTCGCTCCACCTCGCAGCATAAGCGTGTTCTTATCGGCTGTTCCAAACAATGAGACGCTTATCACAAGGTCTGAAGCTTCGTTTGTGTCTCCACCAATCACATAAGCATTATACTCACGTGCTCCTGCATTTAATCCCTTAGCAATTTCCTCAACAACCGCTTTCTTCGCCATTTTCTGCGGCAATCCAAGAGAAACAAGAATCACCTTAGGCTCAACACCTTTTGAGGCAAAATCGCTAACATTCATTACAACTGCCTTTCGTGCTGCCTGCCAAAAACTCATTCCCTTCGGAACATCGGTTTTATCCACCAGCATATCTGTCTTTAAAACCAACACTTTATTGTTAGTCATTGGATAGGCTGAAACGTCATCTCCAAAAGGTATAGGCATTTTAGGCATATCCAATTGATTCTTTATTATTTCGATGATTTCTCTTTCGCCTAAATGCTCATTTTTCATTAAATTTCACCAAAGCATCACTCTAAACATGCCACGCTTGCTGTCCACTCTTACAAGTCAACCTCAAGCTTGTAATGCTCAAATTTCAAGCACATGTTTAGTATGAACGATTCGAGGTAAAAAGAATTGCCCAATTCTAAACCTTTCAAAAGGCTCCATAACATGTTTTATTGTTTAAATATGCGAGTTGTGAAAAGTTACTACAGCGTCGAACGCCTCGGTGGCTCAGTCTGGTAGAGCAGCTGCCTCGTAAGCAGCAGGTCCCGGGATCAAAGCCCGGCCGAGGCTTTTTGTTTTTGTGTTGTGTATTTGTGTTGTGCATGTGGACAGAAATGCTTATTATATATCAAGATTTACTATTCTTGTTGAAGGAAGGACAAGCCATGAAATTCCACAGCAACGAAAAACTCAAATGCCCATACAAAGGCTGCGAAAAACACTTTGACAAGCCTGCACTATTAACCGACACAACAAGCTTCCCACGCACAACCTACTACGCTTGCCCTTACTGCATGTCAAAAATAGACATACTCGTAGATGGAGACAAAATTATCGACATAAAACCAACAGACTATCCCATGGTGTTTGATTCACCAGCCAAATGCGCTCACTACTTCGGCTTCTTGAACTCGCTGCCAAAAGACACTTCCTTCCCAGACGAATGTCTTGTCTGCCCTAAAGTGCTTCAATGCAGCATGCGAAAACGTTAGTAAACGGTCATGTTTTAAGCTGGCTTGAGGAAATGTTTTAAATTCACCTACAGAATTTTCTATTTACACTATCCACTTCCAATAAGGGGTTGTCGGCTAGCTTGGTCTAGGCTTGGAGACTTGGGCTCTCTAGACCCCGGTTCAAATCCGGGCAACCCCATCAATGGATCCAAACTCATTCAGGTTCAAAACCGAAGAGTCCAAATTTAGTTCAAACTATGGGAATGATGGTATCAATTGTTCTTATGCGAAGATATCTGCTTTTTGAAACACTTGTGACTGCGATCGCAAGCTATTTATAAGTAGATTGGGACTTGAGGTTTAAGAAGGATATAGGGATACCTGCATCGCTATTCTTACTCATTGCATAAGATAGTTTGCAAGTTATAGGCACATTGCTTGTGGTTTTGATGTTCTGGTGTGCAAGCTTGTAATGCTTAGCGCATTGATTTCTTTAATAAGAATGCATTGAAAATTTTGCTTCAAGATTTTGGTTTTTCGCTTTTTTGTGGTGTTAGGTAGTTTATGCTGAATAGCATTATGAAAGTAAAGAGCATTATTACGGGTAGTGTTAGGAACACGTAGAGGAAATTCGCTGGCACGAGAACTTGTATTATGTGTATGGAGATGAGGAGCATGAGAGTGAAGCAGGCTAGTATGATTAGCAAGATGAGAAGTATCTTGGAAATAGCTAAAGCTATTTTTCTTCTATCCATGTTTTGTTTGCGCCAGGGCTTTCTATGAGTGGCGGTGTTCTTTATTTTTTGCGGTTAAGGTCTTTGACCCAAGGTCACTGCAACTATTTGTTGCGTCCAAGTTCCGCTCTCTTTTCTGTATACTGTTATTTCCACAATGTTCGTTGGCAACGTATACTCTTCCAGATAGCTTGCGAGGTTATCATAATTTTTTATGGAGGTTCCGTTCATAGCAACTATTATGTCGTCCGCATATAATTTTCCGGATGAAGGTGCGCCTGCTCTTACGTAAACGACTCTCCAGCCGTAAGTTACGTTTATGCCAAGTTGCTTGGCTGTTTCATAGTTCATGTCTGTTCCGTTCAAGCCTAAATAGGAATGGCCTGTGTAGGAGCCTGAAGTTATCAGTGAGTGTATTTCTCGCATTATCGTGTTTGAGGGTACAGCGAAGCCTAAACCTTGAGAGTCTGTTACTATGGCTGTTGTTATTCCCACAACATTTCCAAGAACATTCAGTAGCGGACCTCCAGAGTTTCCGGGGTTTATTGGAGCGCTTGTTTGTATAATGTTGGCGATGGCGAAGCCTCCTGTGTATTTTTCGCTTATTGTTCTTCCGAGAGCGCTAACAACGCCTGTGGTCATTGAACCTACTAAGCCGTATGGGTTGCCTACAGCGATTACTTGGTCTCCAACTTTTAGGGTTGAGGAGCTGACGATTTGGAGGGGTTTGAATTCGCTTTGCGGTGCGCCTGCTACTGAGAGTATGGCTAAATCTGCGTATGGGTCTGTTCCAACGATGTTGGCTGCGTATCCGTTTCCGTTTGAGAAGGTTACGCTTCTGCTTTGAGTGTCGTGAATGACGTGGTAGTTTGTTATTATGTAGTAGGTTCCGCTGTAGTTGTAGACGAAGCCTGAGCCTTGAACTGTTCCTGTGCTTGTGGTTCCGTAGATTAGAACAACTGAGTCGCGCACTTTGGCGTAGATTTCTGTTAGGCTTACGTTTCCTTCGTATAATGTTATGGTCTGGTTTATGATGTTTTGGAAGCCTTGTAAGCGTGAAATTTCAGCTTTTAGGCTTGAGATTTCGTTTCTTAGGGTTGCGATTTGCTGATAGGAGAGGAAGCCAGTTATTGCCACTCCAGACAGCAATCCGACTATTAGTATTAGTATAAGAACTGTGGATGATGATTTGCTTTGTTGTGTTGGTGGGTTTTGCACAGTTTTTCACCTTTCAGAACGGAAATGTGTATTTGCTTAAAAAAGTTCCGCATTCTCTGCTATACACTGTTTTTGGACAGTTGAAGGACTATTCTAGAATTTTTGCAAACGATAACAGCGCTAGGAAGGGCGCTATTGCCATGGTTATGATGAATGGATAGTATGGTGAAACTGCGTAGAGAAGCCCGCCAATATAGGGAGCTATGAACGAGCTTAGCATGGTTATTGACTGTGGAATGCAAATCCATCTTCCTCTAATGTATTCTGGAGCTAGCGGTCCTACCACTGCGCTCATTAATGACCATATGATATAGGAGCCTCCAGCGAGAAAGAAAGCGATTATTAGAATTGGAAGCATGTTGGATAGTAAGATTAGCGCAAGTGAAGCGCTGCATAAAAGCATTGAGGCTGCTAGAGCGTGGGCTTTTCCCTTTCTGTCTCCAAGCTTGCCTAGAAGTATGCCTAAGACTGCGGAGCTGAAGAAGGAGATTGAGCCGAAGATTCCTATTTCAAAGTCGCTGTAGCCATATTCTTCTCCTAGAAATTTTGGTATGAACGGTCGCATGAGCATTAGAATGAACATCATTGATGCAAAAAAAGCTGAAAGCGCTACCAGTTTTCTGGTTTTTAAAAGTTTTAAAAAGGAGCGCATTTCTTCAGAACTTTTTGTGGTTATTGTTTTTTGGCTTTTTATGAAGAATAGGATTAGTGTGGCTACTGCATAAAGAATTGAGGATAGGTAGAATACAATGTTCATTCCAATAGTTTTAGCCATGTAGCCGCCTAGCGCTGGTGAAAAAGTGTAGCCGATTGACCACGCTGCTGATAAGACTGTAAAAGTTGAAGTTAACCTACTTTTATCTACGGTAGTTACGATGTAAGCGGTGCTTGTGGGTCCGCCGAGCCAGACTCCCCATAAAATCATGCCAGGCAACATTTGAAGCCAATTCGTAGCCATTGAGAAGATTAGTGGTGCGGGTAGCCATGCTACCCATCCTGCTATCATGATTTTTTTGCGGTCGTATTTGTCTGCGTATATTCCTGCTATTAGCAGAGTTAGTGCCGCGGTTAAGCTCATGACAGCGTAGAGTATGCCTATTTCCACAGAAGTTGCGCCGAGGGCTTCTGTCATGTATCGCGGTAGGAGATAGGCGTATAAGCCGTCTCCGGTTGAGCCGACAAGGTTTGTGGCGAAAATTGGTTTTACTTCTTTGTCTAGAATATTGAATGGTGAGCTTAGCTTTGAGGTTTTTTTAGTGTGGTTCATGGTTAAGGCTTGTTTCCTGTCTTTTGCAGTTTATTGTGATAACTAGTTGAGCTTATTGTTTTGTCTTGTCTTTTTGCGTTTGATTGAAATGTTATTTTCTTCTGTCGATTATGTCTAGAGCTTCTGGACCCGTGCCTATAAGCGCTACGGGAACTCCTGTTTGCTTTTCGATTTCTGCTATGAACTGTTTTGCTTCTTTCGGAAGTTCGTCAAAGGTTCTTGCTCCTTTGCATTCTGGATATACTGCGTCGAGCTTTGTGAGGGCTGCTTGTGTTGCTCCGTTTATAATTGCTGCTTTTTTGGCTATTTCAAAGTTGAATTGTGCTGATCTGCGGTCTCGTCCTGTTCCTGCTGCGGTTTCGAACCATCCTCTTTTTTGAGCTTCTTCCTTGGTTAACTCTCCTGGTAAGGGCCCTGCACCTACTCTTGTTATAAAGGATTTGAAGACTATCATGACATTGTCGATTTTTGTTGGTCCTACACCTGCTTCTGAGCATATTGCTGAGGCGCTCGTGTCTCTTCCTGTAACGTATGGATATGTGCCGTGGAAGAGTGATAGCATTAAGCCTTGGGTTCCTTCTAGCAGAACGTTTTTGCCTTTGTTTATTGCTGTGTTTACTTCATTTGCTACGTCAGCTAAGTATGGTTTTAGTTCTGGGATGTCTTTTGCAAGTTTGGCTGTTCTGCGGACTCGTTCTTCGATGGCTGGTCCTACGCCTCGTCCAGTTGTGCCTATGCATTTTAGGTGTGCGCTTGCCTTGTCCTGTTCAGAGTGCTTCTCCTCGATTATCGATGCTTGGCTATCTACGCCGATGCGGTTTCTGACGTTGGTTTCTTCAACTTCTTGGAGGAACTGTTTGACGTCAACGTTTGAGCCTGCGCCTATGAGCAAGCGGCATTTTTCGTAGACGAAGCCGCCTGGAACCATGTGAAGCGCATAGCGTTTGCCTTTATACCAGATTGTGTGTGCAGCGTTTACTGAGCCTGTTCTAACGCAGAAGTCTAACTTGTCTTTTAACGCTAAATAGGAGATTATTTTTCCTTTGCCTTCGTCTCCCCAGAAGGCTCCGCAGATGACTGTGCAAGGCATTATTTTTTCACTGAAAAGAGGATTTTGGACTGGTTATTTAAGATTGTTTGACTCTTTTATGTATAAACAATGCATGCTCTTTGCTATCTGTTTTGTCTTCGCATTTTCGCTTCGGCATCAATGGTTTGTAGAAGTTTCATGAGCTTATTGCTTTTTGTTTTGATTTCTTGTGCTGAAACAGTGTCTTTCATTGGGCAAATCCAATCCGTTATTGCTCCTTCGTCTTCGCTGTAGATTATCGGGTAGATTCTGCATCCTAAAGGTCTAAGTCTGTAAGCTCGGCATCGTTTTTTGGCTGTGTCGTAAAAGAAGCAGAATCCATTGACGTTTCGCAACTGTCTAAAACTATCCTTATTTACAAAAGAGAATTCATTGCACTTGTATCCAGTCTTTTCTAAAAGCTTCACGTCCGCATTTGACAGAAGCATTTCAGTCTTTTTGCAACATTTTCCGCAATGAGAGCATTGCATAGACCTGCTTATCTTTAAGCTATGATTTTAGCTTTCCTTAACTGCCTATCCGCTTATCAAAAGCCAGTTCAGATTAAGCAGTTCAGCCCATGCAATGCTCTTCAGCGGAACTTGAAACTCCCTCTCTCCTCCTCTTCCATACGGAACGCATTTGATGAGCGTTTCTTTCTGAAACTCGTCCATCAGAATTTCAGCCAAAACCACATTTACAATTACTGAGCCGTCTTTTAGGTGAAGGTTCACGTTTCGTCCCAGAAGCGATTTTGCAGTGTTCATTCCTAAACCCTTCATCGCTCTACCCCTCCATTTCCGTTTCGGAGATTTCTCTCCAACAGTGTCTGCAAATGGGACGCTTTTCTCCTTTAAAGAGAATGTAAACTTCCACATCCGTGTTACTGCATTGTTTGTTCCAAGGATTCTTGCAATGTTCCATGCTTCTACACCTTACATGATGCTTTAAGCTACCAGAACGCTCTGCAAGTTTTTGCTTTTAAAGACGCCTCTGAAACGACACTCCAGCACAGCAGAGAGAGGTGAGTGAAAGTGAAAGTCTTTTAAGTGAATAGCTACAATCTTTCATCAGAAAAGGCGCGTGGTTTATGGATTTTTGTGTTCCTGAAGCGAACTTTGTTCTTCAGATAATCATTCTTGTAGTGCTTTTTGTGAGCCTTGTTTTCAAGAGTAAGAGGAAATATTTTCTGCATGGAGCCATGATTCTGCTGGCTGTCATTTTGAATGCTGTTTCCTTCTTCTGGGTTATGTGGCCTTCATTGCAGAACATGCGAGAGTTTCTCCTTAACAATCCTTCCAGCAGAATTGCTTTAGTCGTTGTTCCTCACGCGATTCTCGGCACCGTAGCCGAAATCCTCGGAATAGTGCTTGTTGTTTCATGGGGCTTCCGTGCATCCACTCAAAAGTGTGCAAGAAAAAAGAGGCTGATGAGAGCAACTTTAGTTTTGTGGCTCTTGGCTCTGTTGCTGGGCATTCTGTACTACGCATTCGCCTATCTCGGCTACTAAAGCCTTTAAGCATCAACCGCAATCATTCTCTTAACACGCGAGGACTGAAAGAGTGCAAACGCAAAGCATCAAGGAAATTTTGACCAAATATCGAACGGTTGCTGTTGTTGGCATTTCACGTGATGCATCAAAAGACAGCCACAGAGTTGCTGAATATTTAAAGAAACACGGCTTTCGTATAATACCCATTAACCCTACTGCTGAAGAAATCCTTGGTGAAAAAACATACAAAAGCTTAATCAACATGCCCAGCGAACTTCAGAAAACCATAGAAATTGTTAACATTTTCCGCCCTTCTGCAGAGGCTTTGCCCGTCGTGGAACAGGCAGTTCAGCTTAGAAAGTTGCATGGCACGCCTTATGTAGTTTGGATGCAGCTTGGAATAACCAACGAACAAGCAGCAGAAATTGCTAAAAAAGCAGGCATAACCGTAGTAATGAACAAGTGCATGATGCAAGAACACAAAAACTTATAACCCCTATATCTAGAGAGGGTCTAGCCTTCGAGAGAGTAAGCAAATAGTCTGACTACCAGAATTTTTCCGACTCCAAAAATCAAAGACTCTCAAACAACAAAACCATATTAAAACTCTAATAGAGGAGCTAAAAACCGTTGCGCACAAAAACAACTCAAAAAACAGACTTATACCTGCACTATCTGAGGCGTTATCTTCTCCTTCGTCAACTGAAGCAAACCCACCGAAGGCTTAGATATAAAAGGCGGAATAGGATTCGTAGGACTCCCAGGATTCATAAACAACGTGTTATTCTCCCACTTAATATTAGAAGAATGCGTATGCCCATAAACGAAGACGTTAAAACCATTCAGCTTGGCAATTTCTCGCATCTTTCCCATACCAAACAACGCCCCAGGATCATGCATAACGCCTATTTTCCAGTCAAAAACCTTCACAGAATTCATCTTCGGCAATTTTCCACGAATTTCAGAGCCATCCATGTTCCCGTAAACAGCCAAGACAGGCGCAAGCTGCTCCAACTCATCAATAACCGACAAATCCACTAAATCGCCAGCGTGAATAATGTAGTCTACTTTCTCGAAAACCTCAAAAACTTTCCTTGGAATTTCTCTAGCTCTCGCTGGCACATGCGTATCTGAAATCACACCTACAGTCTTAACTAAAACTGTTTCACGCAGCTTAAGCATTTGAGCGTCTTGACTAATCATTCACCAGCCTCATTGCTCTTTGACTTTTCTTATTCTGATTAGAAGATGTGCTGCAAATAAGAATTGTTGAGAAAATCTAGCGACATACGTGCCTTTATTGTTATAGTTTCACGCTTTTGCATAAGCGCTTAACATTTCAGGAAGAGCTCCTCTAACAGCTCGCTTCTGCCGATTACTCCCTTTTCTGTAAGCTCCACACTAGTTGCAACAGATACCCGTTCATTGTAAAGTTCTGACATTCCAAGAATTTCAGCATATCGCCCTTTAAACCACTTAACATAATCAACCATGTATCCTGTTTAGAAAACTCCAGAAATTTCTCCTTCCTCTTGGAAAACCTCCTTCCATCATTATGATTTTTCACAATTAACATAGACTAGGATATACGCAATTACGAACCGCTATGGATAAAGTCTTAAGTTAAAAACACCACATACAACCAAACAAGGTGAATCGCATTATGAGCCCTCAGCTGATTAAAGAAGTTGAAGAGGAAGTCACAAACCTTCTGAGCAATTTAATCCGTATTAACACAACAAACCCGCCTGGAAACGAGATTGAAGCTGCAAAATATTTGGCTAAAGATTTGGAAAAAGACGGGCTTCGATGCGAACTTTTCGAATCTGCACTGGGAAGAGGAAGCGTAGTAACAAGACTGCGAGGCTCAGGCGAAAAGCCGAGCTTACTCTTGCTTTCGCATCTGGATGTTGTAGCTGCAAACCCCAAAGAATGGAGCGTAGACCCCTTCAGCGGCATAGTCAAAGACGGCTGTGTTTGGGGTCGAGGCGCCTTAGACATGAAATCTATGACAGCCATCGAAGCAATGGTTTTGAAACTTCTAAAAAGGAACAATGTGAAACTCAAAGGCGACGTGATTCTCGCTGCAACGGCTGACGAAGAAAAAGGCGGAGAAGCAGGAGCAGGCTGGCTAGCCCGCAACCATCTGGACAAAGTAAAAGCAGATTACGTCCTAAACGAAGGCGGAGGAATGGCAATCCCAATAGGCAACACAAACGTCTACACAATCAACACCGCAGAAAAAGGAATCTTATGGTTTAAAGTGAAAGCCAAAGGCACTCCTGGACACGGCTCAATTCCTGGAGCTGCAGATAACGCTATTCTGCGCATGAGCAAAGTTGTCGAAAGGCTTGGAAACTACAGAGCAAAAATAACACTCGTGCCCATCGTCAAACAATTTTTGAGCGGCGTTCCAAAAGAAAACAAAATCTTGCAAGACGGCGTCACATTCTTGCTTCAGAACCCAGAAATGGGTGACCAAATTTTAGACATGCTGGCTCAAACCGACAAGGCTATGGCTGAAGAGTTACGAGCAAGCCTGAGAATGACTATAGCGCCCACAATAATTCATGGTGGAGTGAAAGAAAACATAATCCCCTCGGAGTGTGAAGCAGTTTTTGACTGTAGAATTTTGCCTGGACAAAATACTGCTGATGCCTTGAATGAGATAAAGAGTTTGCTAAAGGATTTTGGCTTGGAGAAGCTTGAGTTTGAGATAATTCAAGCTAATGAGCCTTCTGAATCTTCAGTAAATACATCACTCTACGAGCTTATAGTTAGGACTGTTAAGGAATTTGAACCAAATTGCAAGACTGTGCAGATTTTGCTCACTGGCGGAACAGATTCTCGATTCTTCAGAAAAACTGGCAGCATATGCTACGGTTTTCAGCCAATACGCCCAGACATTCCATACAGCGTCATGTTGAAAAGTGTTCACGGCATTGACGAGCGAATATCCATCGCAAATCTAGTCTTCGGAACAAGCGTTCTCTACAATATCGTTGAAAGATTCATGAGCTAAGAGTGAAGTTATAAATATGCGATTGAACCGATTTCTATAACAGCCCTAGAAAAGAGAGGTTTACGAATATGCCAGCAATCGAAGTTGGAAGAATCTGCGTAAAACTTTACGGTCGAGAAACTGGAAGAAAATGCGTAATAGTCGACGTTATCGACAAGAGCTTCGTTACAATAACAGGACCAAAGGCAGTAACTGGAGTAAGACGACGAAGAGCAAACATAAACCATATTGAAGCCCTTCAGGACAAAATCAACATTAAACGTGATGCCTCTGACGAAGAAGTTACAGAAGCGTTGAAGGCTGAAGGCAAGCTTGAATTAATGTCGCAACCTGTAAAATCTTCGCTTGTCTCAGCTTAAACTATTATACTTCACCGCATTTTTATTCACGTAGGAGTGTGATTTACAAGAATATGCCTCGAAGCGTTGCTCCATGGGAAATCAAGCGAGAACTGCTTGTAAAAATAGCCGACAAGACAGACCCTAATTATGGCCATAAACCAGAAGAAAGATCTGCTGAAGATTATGTCAAGTTTGGCGTTATCAACCTTGACAAGCCTGCTGGACCCACAAGCCACGAGGTTGCGGCATGGGTTAAACGCATATTGAATCTTCAGCGGGTTGGTCACGGCGGGACTCTAGAGGCTTAAGCCTAATCAGCCAGAGAAATCCTCAAGTGACAGGCGTCTTGCCCGTTATGCTAGAGGACTCTGCAAAAATTGTTCAAGCCATGCTTTTAACT
>Ga0129301_1001163_pt1 | contig 13292 bp, 17 predicted proteins | sample ConPoolayeHmetaG_FD_94489 | JGI IMG/M metagenome (GOLD analysis project Ga0129301, IMG submission 94489) | Hot spring microbial mat communities from California, USA to study Microbial Dark Matter (Phase II) - Cone Pool mat layer H metaG ...
ACCTTCTACTTACGCGCCGATAATTTCAACTATTCAAGTCAGAAACTATGTCGAAAAAGAAGACGGTAAATTCGTTCCGACACCAGTTGGCGTGGCAGTAAATGATTTTTTGGTAGAAAACTTTCCCGACATTTTCGACTATCGCTTTACTGCAGAAATGGAGGATGATCTGGATAAAATAGCAAACGGACAAATACGGTGGGTAGTAACTATAAAAAAATTTTGGCACCCTTTCTCAAAAAAGTTGGAAATGGTAGGAAAACATTCGGAAAGAATAAAAATAGAAGTTGAAAAACTCGGTCAAAAATGCCCAAAATGCAGAAAAGGAGAATTAGTTGTAAGGATAGGAAAGTTTGGAAAATTTGTTTCTTGCTCACTTTTCCCGAAATGCGATTATTCGGAAAAATTTCTTGAAAAAATTGGGCTGAAATGCCCGAACTGTAATAAAGGTGAGGTGATTGTAAAGAAGACCCTGAAGGGCAAAAAATTTTTTGGCTGTTCACGCTTTCCCGCTTGTAAATGGGCCAGCTGGAAGAATCCTAAGCGGGGAGAAACCGAAAATAATATCAGAAATCGGGTTGGGTAACTTTACATATTGACTTAGGTTTCCCTACTTGTTAAAACCACAAAATAATTCATCCTGAATGAAATGGTAGAGAGAGATTTAAAGTTAGGCGGATACACCATAGAAACCAAAGAAGGGTATTTGCCGGTGATAGACTCCGAAGTCTTTTATACAGAAAAGAAAACTCCTTATTTTAAGCGAGCTGGATTAGCTCTTCTTTCTGTTCCCTGGGTTGATCTTAGGGGAATGGCAGGGTTTCTAAAAAGCTTTCCCGAAGATTTTAAATTTATTAATTATCTCGAAGACACGACCCCTCTTCCTTCCGCGGAAACTCTTTGCAAAGCCGCCGGTCAACTTTGTTATTTGAGTTTTGGACCTAATAGAACCCTAAATGACCAGGCTATTAAATATTTTGAAAATGCTAAAAATTCCGGTCATGGTTCAATTTTAGAACATGCTAACTTTACCTTTTTGATTTATGGGGTAAACCGGGCTTTTACCCATGAATTGGTACGCCATCGGGCAGGTATGGCTTATTCCCAGGTGAGCCAGCGCTATGTTTCCGGGGAAACGTTAAGGTTTGTTGAAGGGGAAGTATATCAAAATGACGAAATCTTACATCGAATGTTTGAAAACTGGATCGATTTGGTGGCCGGAGAATATAAAAAAAGAGCCCAGAGGCTTCTGGAACTTCAGAAAGAAGGCCTATCATTGCTGGCGGGCGGATCAAAAGTGGATCTGCGAAAGAAAATTCAACAGGAAGCTCGGGATTGTCTTCCTAACGAGACGGAAGCGCCAATAATTGTTTCCGGCAACGCCCGGGCTTGGAGGCATATTATTAATATGCGTGCCAGCGAACATTCGGCCCTAATGATAAGAAAAGTGGCGTTTAATATTTGGAGATGTTTGGTGACGGTATCACCTATTCTATTTGGCGACTTTGAGCCAGTACATATGCCGGATGGGACGCATACACTAAAAACGCCATATCCGAAAGTCTGAAAATGAGCAAAGAAGATTTAGTAAACGGGGAAAGTTTAATGTCGCCAGAGCGAGAAAAACGCCATCTTTGGATTACCATTATGGGAGTTCCCACTTCAGGGAAATCTATCTTAGGAGAAATTATTAGCGAGAGACTTGGGTTTACCCATCTTAGGGAACTTTCTCCTGATGAGCTTGGTAAGTTTGAGGATTATTACCGAGATCCCGACCATCATTCTTATGCTGTCCAAACTCTTTTTTTTGACGACTCTTATAGAAAACTTATTCAATTACCGAACCTTTTAGAAAACGGACCGGTTGTTTCTGAACCCCCTCCTTGGCAGCACAGATTTTATGCTCTTCTTCGGTTGGGTAAGAACAATGCTTTAATGGAAAAATACGAAAGATATTATGACGGTCTTACGAGAAAACTACCCGTTCCTGATTTGGTTGTTTATCTCCAGCTGTCTTTAACTGAAATGATAATAAGACTTAATCAGCGGGCTGCTAAAGACCCGGGTCGAAAAGTAGAATTAGAAGAAAAGGTAGAATTTTGGACGAAGCTTATTGGTCTGCACGAAGATTGGGTTAGACAACACTCCGACCATGTAAGGATTATAACAATAAAAGGAGACGGATTTAACTTTGTTAGGATTGGGAGCGAAAAAACAGGCAAAGCACTTTTATATGAGGAGTTTATGAACCAGGTCCGATATGCCCTTTTCAAGGGCGAAGAAAGGAGAATTCCTGATTATTTGATTGTTCCATCAGAAATACAAAACTACAGGCCGCGAGGGTATTTAAGATGAAATATCCAGAATATCTAATTACCTTAGAAGGACCCGAGGGCGGAGGGGAAAAAATGATTGGTCAACCCAAGACCTTATCCCGGATTTAACTCTACTTTTTGACTTGCCCCCTGAAGTCGGTTTAAGAAGAAGAAGTAAGGCAGGAAACTTAGACCGACTTGATAGAGAAGCTAAAAAATTTCATCGGGAGGTGAGGTGGCCTACCTCACTCTTGCTCGAGCTAATGATAATGGTCGTTGGGAAATAATTAATGCCAATTGTCCCTACGAGGAAGTCTTAGCTGAAACAAAAAGGATTATTCAGGAAAGACTAATCGCCAATGGGTTTATAGAGAGATTAAGTTCTAGCATCGAGACTTTAGATTAGATATAATATCCACAATATGCAAAAACTGGTTGAGTGTGTACCAAATTTTTCGGAGGGTAAAAATCTTTCAAAAATCAAAAAGATTGCCAACTCCGCCAAGAAAATTAAGGGAGTTAAAATTCTGGATATCGAGTGGGATAAATCGCATAACCGCTCACTTGTAACTATCGTTGGAGCTCCAAACAAGGTGATGGCTGCTGCTTTCGAAATGATAAAGAGAGCTACCAAGCTTATCGACATGAGGAAGCACAAAGGAGAACACCCAAGAATAGGGGCGACGGATGTTGTCCCGTTCGTTCCGATTGCCGGAGTGACCCTTTCCGAATGCGTAGTTTTATCGAATAAACTAGCTAAACAGGTGGCCAGAGAATTAGAAATTCCAGTCTATCTTTATGAGGCGGCTGCTAAAAGAAAGGACAGGGTAAACCTTGCCGATATTAGAAAAGGCGAATATGAAGGATTGTCAAAAGAAATAGAAACAAATCCTGATAGGAGACCAGATTACGGTCCTTCAAAAATGCATCCAACAGCTGGAGCAATAGTAATCGGAGCTAGGAAATACTTGGTAGCGTTCAATGTCAATCTTGATACCAAAAACATTGATATAGCCAAGAAAATAGCGGCGCGAATAAGGGAAAAAGGAGGAGGATTGCCAAGCGTTAAGGCTTTAGGATTTAAAGTAGGAGGTTTTGCTCAAGTATCGATGAATTTGGTGGATTTCGAAAAAACAAATTTTGATGAAGCATATCGGGTGATTCAGAAAGAAGCCCAAAAATTTAGAGTCGGCATAAAGAGCTCGGAGATTTACGGAATGATTCCTTTGGAAGCACTAGTCAGAGCCGTAAAAACCACCTTTAAAATCAAAGATTTTAAGTCGGACCAGGTATTGGAAAAGAGATTATATGAGTAAGATAAAAAATCTAAAAATCGAAAAGTTCCTTGAAGATTTAGCGAGTAAATCTCCAATTCCTGGGGGAGGAGCAGCCGCTGGTTTGTCGGGGGCGATTGCCGCCGCCTTAATAGAGATGGTTTGCAACCTAACAATTGGAAAGGCGGGGTACAATGCTGAACAATTAGAAATAAAGCGAATAAAAGTTAAGGCAACGAAAATCAAAAAGGAACTTCTCAAATTGACAGATGAAGATGTAAATGCTTTTAGTCGGGTAATGTTGGCTTATAGAGAAAAGGACAGAAAAAAAATTAGAACAGCGTTGAAGAATGCCGCCGATGTTCCGGCAAAGGTTGCTAAATTAGGCGAAGAAATAATATCTTTGGCAAAGAGGGTGATTGTAATCGGAAACAAAAATGCAATTTCCGACACTAAAAGTGCATTCTACCTAGCCAAAGCATCTCGAGCAGCGGCCTTGGAAAATGTAAAGATAAATTTGAGGGCCCTTGCGGCCATTTCCTAGTTTTGATAGAATACGATTTCAGACACAGACTAGTCACCGCTCCCTGGATCCTCCGACTAGTCGCGGCCTAAGGGAGCACGATATAAATGCCGATTCAGATTTCACTTAAAGAACTATTCGAGAGAGGTGCTCATTTTGGGCATCAGGCGAAACGTTGGAACCCTAAAATGGCCCCTTATATTTATGGCGTACAGGAAGGCATCCATATTTTTGATTTAGTGAAGACTAAGGAGGCCTTAGAGGAGGCACTGGAGGTGATTACCAAGGCAGTCCTGGAAGGTAAGGTCCTTCTTCTTGTGGGGACTAAAAAACAAGCAAAGGAAAAAATTATGGAAATAGGGAGAGAGACAAATACTCCGTACGTTTCTGAAAGATGGCTAGGAGGCACTTTGACAAATTTTGATCAAATTAAAAAATCCTTGAAAAAAATTACAGAGATGAAAGCTAAAATGGCAGCTGGCGAGTATGACAAATACACAAAAAAAGAAAGGTTATTGTTGGAAAAGGAAATTGACCATTTGGATAGGTTTTTTGGCGGAATCGTTTCATTAGAAAAACTCCCCGACATTTTAATTATCATTGATACCCATAAAGAACTGGGGGCGGTAAAAGAAGCGAGGAAAGCCAATATAGAAATTGTCGGCATTGTCGATTCGAACGCCGATCCTACTTTAGTTGATTACCCAATCCCCATGAATGATGATGCCGCCAAAGCTATTGAATATGTGCTAGGATTAATCAAAGAGGCGATTTTGGAAGGAAAGAAAAAATTAAAAAGTAGACAAAAAAAGAAGGGAAAAGAATGAAAATTTCCATTGATCTCATTAGAAAGTTAAGAGAACGAACAGGGGCTCCAGTCATCAGGGTCAAGAAAGTTCTAGAAGAGGTTGCTGGGAATGAAAAAAAAGCCTTCGAGATTTTACAGAAAGAAGGTTTTGAAAAAGCTGAGAAAAGAAAAAATAGAGAAACTACTCAGGGGCTGATCGAGACCTATGTTCACCACTCCGGTAAAGTTGCCAGCCTAGTTGAACTTTTTTGCGAGACTGATTTTGTCGCTAGGAACGAACTTTTTCGTGAGTTAGCCCATAATTTGGCGCTCCAAGCTGCTTCTTCGGGAGCAAAAAATTCCGAGGAGCTTTTAGAACAGGAATTTATCAAAGATCCGACCAAAAAGGTTGGGGACTTGGTTAAAGAAATCATAGCCAAGACCGGAGAAAATGTTCGCGTCGGAAGAGTTTTTCGCATAAGATTAGGTGAGAACGGTAAATAAATCTCATATGGACGAAGTTTATATTCGTTCAAAAATGCAACAGGCTCTTGATCTGCTAGTTTCCGACGTTGGATCAATTAGGACCGGTCGGGCGACTCCTTCTCTGGTTGAAAACATAGAAATTCCTGTGTATGGTGGAACCCAGAAGCTCAAAATAAAGGAATTGGCAACTATTTCAACTTCTGATCCACAAACATTGATTATTGACCCGTGGGACAAGTCCATTATCGGTGAAATAAGACAAGGAATACAAGCGGCCAATATCGGAATGAACCCTTCCATAGATGGCGGAATAATCAGAATATCATTCCCTCCGATGACAACCGAAGATAGGGAAAGGTATATCAAACTTTTGGCTGCAAAATTAGAGAGTGGTCGAATAATGATCAGGCAGGTGAGGGCGGAAGCGATGCGTGAAATTAAAAAAAGGTTTGAGGCCAAGGAAATTTCCGAGGATGAAAAGTTTGGCAATGAAAAGAAATTACAGGAGATTACCGACGAGTTTACTAATAGTATCGAGGAAATAGGATTGAAGAAGAAGAAAGAACTGCTTACGCTTTAGAAGGATTTGGGATATCATTAGGCTATGGTTGGCTCGATTTTGGCATTTCTGGCAGTTCTCTCAATTTTAATTTTGGCCCACGAACTTGGTCATTTTCTAATGGCCAGACACAGCGGGGTTTTGGTGGAAGAATTTGGCTTTGGACTACCACCCAGGCTTTTTGGAATAAAAAAAGGAAAAACAATTTATTCCATTAATCTTTTGCCATTCGGTGGATTTGTCAAACTTTATGGAGAATCGGGGGGTGACAAAGCGACTTACTCCCAAAATTCCTTTTCCAAAAAAAGCAAAAAAACACGACTGGCTATTATAATTGCGGGGGTACTAATGAATTTTGTCCTCGGGATACTGGCTTTTGCTATTGTCTATTCTATTTCTGGAATTCCTCGCCAAACCAATACGGTAAAAGTAGTTGAAATTGCTAGCGGTTCGCCGGCTCAGACTGCAGGAATAATTGTTGGAGATATTGTTAAGAAAGTGGGCGACGAGGAAATAACCTCGAATAGGCAATTTATCAAGTTGGTTGAAAAAGAAAAAGGGGAAAAAATATCCCTTGAAGTTATAAGGGAAGGTGAAGAAAAGAATGAAACCAAAAAGATAACTTTGATTCCTAGAGAGTCACCACCGGAGGGCGAAGGGCCATTAGGAGTTACGATTACAGACATTCAGATTTATTTTCCACCACTTTTTATAAGGCCTTTTCTTGGGATATACTACGGAACGAAAGAAGCCTTATTCTGGGGAAAGACGGTTACATTAGGTTTTTTAAAGATTTTTAGCGATCTTTTCGGTGGACGCTTGCCGACAGACGTTGCTGGGCCGGTCGGAATTTTTGCAGTTACTAGCGAAGCGACCAAAGCCGGAATACTGTCTCTAATTAACTTCATAGGAATTCTATCTGTCAATTTGGCCATCCTGAATATTATTCCTTTTCCCGCGCTTGACGGTGGTCGAGTAGCTTTTATCGGTTTAGAGGTCTTTTTAGGAAGAAGGGTCATCCCTAAAATTGAAAACATTGCTCACACGATTGGAATGTTGATACTCCTTTTTGCTTTACTGGCCATTACAGCCCATGATATCCAACGGCTGATTATTGCTGGATCAATCCCAAAATTTATTGAGTCGGTGATAAAATAAACCAAAAATGACCGTCGATTTTGAAAAAAAGTTGTTGACCAAAAAAAGCAAGAACATTCCCCGCTGGTACACGGAGGTTATCCAACTTGCCGAGCTAGCGGATTATGGTCCGGTCAGAGGAACAATGGTAATTCGACCTTACGGATACGCCATTTGGGAGTTTTGCCAGAGGGAGTTCGATAAAAGAATCGCCGTTGAAGGAGTACAAAACGCCTATTTTCCTTTATTCATCCCTATGCATCTTTTGGAAAAGGAAAAAGAGCATGTAAAAGGTTTTTCGCCGGAATTAGCTATTGTTACCCACGGTGGTGGCAAAAAACTGGAAGAGCCATTAGCCGTCAGGCCAACCTCAGAGACAATAATGTATGAGATGTATGCCAAATGGATAAACTCTTGGCGAGATTTGCCGTTAAAGATTAACCAATGGAATAATGTTGTCCGATGGGAAAAAAGGACGTACTTTTTTTTAAGAACACTTGAATTTTTATGGCAAGAAGGACATACGGCCCATGCCACGAAAAAAGAGGCTGAAGAGATGGCCCTTTTTGCCATTAAGGTCTACAGAGAACTCTACAAGGAGGTTTTTGCCATGCCGGGGTTAGTAGGGTTGAAAAGTCAGGCCGAAAAATTTGCCGGTGCTGATCACACTTACACAATTGAATTTTTAATGCCCGACGGAAAAGTTCTTCAGGGGGCAACCTCTCACCATCTAGGAGATAATTTCTCAAGAGGTTTCGATATCAAATATCAGAATAAAGACGGAAAAACTGTTTTTGTACAACAGACATCATGGGGATTATCGACTCGTTCAATAGGGGGAATGATTCTTATGCATGGAGACGATCGAGGTTTAGTTCTTCCTCCCAAACTCGCACCCATAAAAGTTGCCATAATTCCTATACTAGGCAAAAAAGATCAAGAGATACTCAAATATTGCGCTAAAATTAAAAAAGTAATTGAGGAAAAACAAAGTGTATTTCCCGGGAAAGTTGAAATCGATGATAATCCCGAGAAAAGTTTCGGCTGGAAAGTCAACCGGGCCGAAATAAGAGGAATTCCGTTAAGAATTACCATCGGCCCCCGAGAGTTTCAAGAAAGAGTTGTTTCGATCAATTCGAGGATTGACGAAGTGGGAGGTTGCTTGGCTAGAACTTCCGATGTTGCTGCCAAAGTCGAGGAACTTCTGGAGAAAATTCAGGAGATTATCTATCAGAAGGCCAAAAATTTTCTTAATACTAACATTCGGAAAGTAGATAATTATAACGATTTCAAAGAGGTAATAGAAAAACAAAGAGGTTTTATTCAGGCCTTTTGGTGCGAATCGCCGGAGTGCGAAAGAAAAATTAAAGAAGAAACGAAAGCTTCTACCAGGCTTCTTCCGCTAGATGCTTCACGGCAAAGTGGAAAATGTATTTATTGCGGAAATGTGGCTGAAAAAACATGGTACTTCGGCCAAGCTTATTAAATGGGTAAAAAAAAGAAAATAGTAGTTGTTGGAGGGGGTACGGGAACATATCAAGTATTGTCGGGTTTAAAAAATTATCCCTCAATTGAGCTTTCGGCAGTTATCTCTATGTGTGATTCTGGCGGCTCAACCGGAAGACTTCGTAAAGAGTTGGGAATATTACCTCCGGGAGATGTCAGACGAGCCATACTGGCCCTTTCGGATTTACCTTTTGCCCAAAAGACACTCGAGGAGATATTTGATTTTCGGTTCGAAGGTGGTAGAACTCTGGCTGGACATTCTCTTGGAAATATTTTGCTTGCGGCGTTGGTACAAATTACGGGAAGTATGGATCGAGCTATCGATGAAGCTGCAAGGATATTAAACGCTTCAGGAAGAGTTTTTCCCGTTACTTTGGACAAAACGAATCTGGTAGCCGTTTTGGAGGATGGGACAAGAATCTATGGAGAATCAAAAATAGACAGAAGAAAAATAAAGCCCGAGATACCTATAAAAAAGGTATATCTAAACCCCAAGGCAAAGATTTTTAAAGGTACGACGGAGGTGATTACTAACGCGGACCTTATTGTACTTGGACCCGGAGATTTATATACAAGTTTAGTTCCTATCCTTTTGGTAGAGGGGGTAAATAAAGCCATTTACTTATCCAAGGCAAAACTTGTTTATGTAGTTAATCTGATGACCAAAAAAGGGGAGACCGACGGCTTCGCGGCCTCGGACTTTGTAGAAACTATCGAAGAATATTTAGGGGACAGTAAAAGGAAACTTACTTATATTATTGTTAATAAAAAAACCAACGGGAGCGATTCAAAAATCTCGGCGTGGTATAAAAAATACGGTTCAATTCCTGTTGTCAATGACCTTTCCAGATTATTCGCAAAACCCGAACGTCCTTCTTATAAAGTCTTAGCGGGTAACTTCACCGATACGACCACTTTTTTTCGCCATAGCCCCATAAAGCTTGCCAAAGCCATAGTTTCCCTAATTTGATTTCCCGCTTACTATCGTATATAATAGGCTTACAAACTGTCGCTCTTTCCATAAAGTTACTGAACACGGAGGATGTCAAGATGGGCATTGTAGACGACAGGCTTATCTCGTTATATCGGGTCGCATTACATTAATTATCGGTGCATGCACGCTTATGTGGTGCTCGTTTATTTTCTGGAAATTCCTATTTGAGTCCGAAGATGAACCGAATTTGGAGGAGGAACATTTGAAAATGAAGAAAAGACTTCTCCAGACGGATCCTTGGACAGACCCCGAATAGAGGAGAAGTTCAGTTTGAGCGATGTGGTACAAGCGGTTGTCTGAAGCCCCTCCGATACCGATACCTGCTCAGAAAGCGGGCGAGGAAAAACGGTATTTAGATGGCAAATAGGGTTGGGCCCCAAGCCTTGATAGAACTAGGGCTTGGGGCCTTTTCGTGGCCCTTGTCGAGACTTCCAGAAGTGTTTATACTGATGCCGATATGGAAAACTGCGTTTTCTGTCGAATAATAAAAAGAGAAATTCCAGCAAAAATAGAAAAAGAAACAGAGAGTCTTTTAGTTTTTTCGGATATTTCTCCCAAAGCCCCGATCCACCTTCTTTTAGTTCCAAAAACCCACTACCGAGATATTACCGAGGCTGACGAAAAAATTTGGGAAGAGATAAGAAAAGTCGCTCTCGATATCGCAAAAGAAAAAAATATCAAAGGCTTTAGACTGGTTCATAACGCGGGAGAAGCGGCAATTGTCCCCCATATGCACGTACATCTTCTGGGAGGAGTAAAAGCAGACAGAGAAGTATGATTACCGAAACTCTCCAGGAAAAGATTGCCGAGGCGCTAAAAGCTAAAGATACTCTTCGGCTTTCTACTCTTCGTCTTTTATCCTCGGCTCTTAATTATGAATTTATTACCAAGCAACATAAATTGAGTGACGAAGAAGAAATAGCCGTTGTTCAAAAAGAAATAAAAAAAAGGAGAGAGGCAATCGAAGCTTATCAAAAAGCGGGGGCGACGGAGAGGGTAGAGAAAGAAAAGCAGGAAATATCCATCCTTTCTGAATTTTTACCCGAGCAGTTATCGGATGGAGAGTTGGAAAAAATAGTAAACCAAGTTATCAGGAAGACTAAGGCCTTTAGTCTGGCCGATATAGGTAAAGTTATGGGGGCAGTTATGGCAGAAGTTCGTGGTAGGGCGGAGGGGGTACGCGTATCGGAACTAGTACGCAAAAAGCTTCAAAAATGATCAAGGTCGGTATCAAAAAGGAGGGCAACTACCCGGTGGATTCAAAAAAAATTAAAGATTTCCTTGAAGATTTCTTTTCTAGAGAAGGAATCGTTTCCGATGCCGAAGTGTCAGTAGCGGTGGTGGGCAGAAAAAAGATGCTAGAAATAGGGAAAAGATATCTTGACGACAAAAACTTACACGAGGTTTTATCTTTCGTTTCGAGCGAAGAAGACCTAAAATTTGTCTACCCGCCAGACGGAGTGGTACACCTAGGAGAAATTATAGTATGTTATCCTTTAATAGTTGAGGCAGCAAAAAAAGAGGGAAAATTGATTGACCAAAAAGCAATTGAGTTAGTTAAACACGGTGCCCAGCACCTTTTAGGAATTCATCACCAGTAAATGACCTACTATTTAAAATATCGGCCACAAAAACTTGAGGAACTAGATTCCGAAAATGTTCGGGAATCTCTAAAAAAGATAGTCTCTTCTGGAAAGATACCTCAGGCATTTTTATTTGCAGGTCCGAAAGGAACCGGCAAGACTTCGGCTGCCAGAATTATTGCTAAGATAGTAAACTGCGAGAACAATCAAAAAGAATTAAAAGAACCGTGCGACCAGTGTGAACAGTGTAAGTCAATTGCTAAAGGATCTAATTTGGATGTAATTGAACTTGACGCTGCAAGCCATAGAGGGATCGAAGATATTAGAGCTTTGCGGGAAGCTGTAAAACTAGCACCAGCGAAAGCTCGTAAAAAAATATATATTATCGACGAGGCGCACATGTTGACTACCGAAGCCTCTAACGCCCTCCTTAAAACTTTGGAGGAACCTCCAAACCATGTCGTTTTCATTCTTGCTACCACTAATCCCGAAAAACTGATAGAGACAATTCGGTCGAGAACAACCCAAGTATTGTTTAAAAAGGCCTCAGTAGGAGAAATAAAGAGATCTCTAACCAGGGTGGTTAAAGGTGAAAAAATTAAAGTAGATGACGAATCGCTTGAAATTATTGCAGAGAAATCGGAAGGCTCTTTCAGAGATGCAGTGAAGATTCTCGAACAGCTTATTGTTGAGAAACGCTCTCTTAAATCCGAAGATATCAAGGAATATTTGCTTCAGCACGCTGTTTTCAATATTGACGACCTTATTGCGGCATTATTGGCTAAAGACACTAAAAAATGCCTTTCGTTGATCGAAGGAGCTGCCCTTAAAGGTGTCTCGATGCAGGAACTCACAGAAAATGTCCTCGCGAATTTAAGAGTCTCTCTTTTGGCTAAAATGGGGATAGGAGAAGAGACTCTGCCGGAGCTAGGCAAAGATGAAATAGTGTTTATGATTAATCTTTTTTCTAGGGCTGGAGTAGAACTAAAAGGAGCCCTGATTGAACAATTGCCATTGGAACTGGCCGTTGTTGAGTGGTGCACATCTGGAGTGACCTCCCCGGAGAAAAGCATTAGATCAACTTCTTCGGCGAACACCTCCGTACCGAAATCCGAACCAGAAAAAGAGAAACGGCCAATTAAAGATTTGAAAGAATTATCCGAAGAGGTTTGGCGAGAGCTTCTAGCAACTATTAAACCCATCAATACTTCGATAGAAGCTCTTCTCCGGGCTGCCAAGCCAATCAGTTTTGACGGTAAAGATTTAACTTTAGGGGTTTATTATCGTTTTCATAAAGAAAAACTTGAAGAGGGGATGCACCGGAAGATACTAGAGGAAGTGGCGGCCCATGTTTTGGGCCATCCCAGCATCAGAGTAATCTGCACACTGACAGAACCGCCGTCTAAAAAAATACCAAAGGCTGAAAAGCAAGAGACTATTTTGACCGAAGAAGAAGATAAAGATATAATTAAGGTCGCCGAGGAGATATTCGGAAATTAAAATGTTTGGCAAAGTAAGGCAATTAAACGAATTAAGAAAGATGCGCTCTCAGGCTATTGCGTTACAGAAAGAGCTGGAAAAAATCAGGGAGTCGGCCGAAAAAGGGGGAATTAAAGTAGTTGTCTCTGGGGATCAGAAAATTCAATATATAGAGATGAATGGAGAAGAAAGACGAGATTTGGTCGAGTTGATTAACGAGGCTCTGAAAAAGGTTCAAAAAGAAGCAGCTAAGAAGATGGTCGAAATGGGAGGGGGACTTTCCGGACTTCTAGGCAAGGTGTAAGCCAGAGAATGAAAATTGCCAAACCACTTGTTGCCCTAATAGAGTCTTTTCAAAAACTTCCTGGAATAGGACCCAAAACCGCTCAAAGATTGTCCTTCTATCTTCTTCGTGTTCCTCAGACTGAGCTTGACAGTTTTTCGAAGTCTCTCGGCCGTCTCAAAAAGGACACTATTCTGTGCTCCATATGCAAAAACATAGACGAGCAAGACCCTTGCCATATATGTAGCGATAGAAATCGCAATCAAGAAGTTATAATGGTGGTAGAGGAACCCCTCGACATTTTAGCTTTCGAAAAAACAGGGAAATACAAGGGGGTTTACCATGTGCTTCATGGTAGTATTTCAC
>Ga0129301_1001165_pt1 | contig 13271 bp, 8 predicted proteins | sample ConPoolayeHmetaG_FD_94489 | JGI IMG/M metagenome (GOLD analysis project Ga0129301, IMG submission 94489) | Hot spring microbial mat communities from California, USA to study Microbial Dark Matter (Phase II) - Cone Pool mat layer H metaG ...
AACACGCACTACGCCGGCACGTTTAAAGGCTGCATCGTAAACGTCATCTTCCCCTGTAAGTGACCCTGTGTGGGATGCGGCTGCCTTTGCGCTTTCGCTGAATTTTCCAGCTTTAACAACAATTATGGGTTTTGTTCTTGCAAAATGTCTAGCTGCACTCATGAATTTACGTGCGTCTGACATTCCCTCAATATACATTAGGATACTGCGTGTTTGAGGGTCGGTGCCAAGGTAATCAATTAAACCGCCGAAGTCTATATCAATCATGGATCCTACAGATATGAAGTGGCTGAAGCCAATGTTCTCTTGGACAGCCCAGTCAAGGATGGCTACACCTAAAGCGCCGCTTTGAGAGATAAATGCAATGTTGCCTGGCTTCGGCATCTCACTTACAAAAGTTGCGTTAAGCTTGATGCTTGGGCGTATTATGCCTAAACAGTTCGGACCAATAATTCGCAAGCCATACTTTTGCTTGATCTCTAGGAGTTTATCTTCTAACGCTTTACCTTCTGGACCTACTTCTTTGAAGCCAGCAGAAATTATTATAACGCCTTTAATTCCAGCTCTGCCACACTGCTCCAAAACGTCTGGGACGGTTTTTGCAGGAGTAGCAATAACTGCAAGGTCAGCGGTTTTTGGAAGTTGCTCGACAGTGTGGTAAGCCTTAAGCCCCAAAATCTCTTTCTTGCGGATGTTGACAGGATACACTTCTCCATCAAAGCCTGACTCAAGAAAATTTTTCATTAAAGCATACCCGACAGAGCCCTCTTCATCACTTGCTCCAATCACAGCAACAATTTTAGGATTAAAAATCTTGTCAAGATGTAAAGTGACCACGATTATACACCAGCAACTTGAAGAGGCCGCGTCCAAGATTAAAACTTTGTGCAGTATTTCTAGGACTTAACTAGATAAAGAAAGTGTAGAAAAACTGTCAATGAGGGCGCTATAAGGCGGTTTTCCAGAATGTCTCTTTTCAGCAGCATTTCAAAAAATAAATTGAGCTACTTTTTATTCATCAAATATTCATGTATGGCTCTTGCAGCCCGTTTTCCAGCTCCCATGGCACTTATAACAGTAGCTTCCCCAGTTACAATGTCTCCGCCTGCGTAGACACCTTCAAGGCTTGTTTTGCCGTTCTCGTCTGCCACTATTGTGCCCCACTTAGTAACTTCAAGTCCTTCAGTTGTACGTTGGATGATTGGGTTAGGCGTTCGCCCAATGGCAATTATAGCGGTGTCAGTGTCCATTGTAAACTCTGAACCCTTGACCATAACTGGTCTGCGTCTTCCTGACTCGTCTGGAGGTCCCAACTCCATGCAAATGCATTCCATTTGTTTAACCCAGCCTTTTTCATCGCCAATAAACCGTGTGGGCGCTGCCAGAAATTTGCAGATTATCCCTTCTTCTTCAGCGTTTTCAATCTCCTCTTTCCTCGCTGGCATCTCCTCTCTCGAACGGCGATAGACTATGCAGACTTGTTCAGCTCCTAAACGTAAAGCGGAGCGGGCAGAATCCATGGCAACGTTTCCACCGCCAATAACCACGACATGTTTACCTATTCTTATGGGCGTGTCATACTTTGGAAAAGCGTAAGACTTCATTAGGTTAACTCTAATCAAAAACTCGTTGGCCGAGTAAATTCCGCCAAGGTTCTCTCCAAGTATTCCTAGAAACTGCGGCAGGCCTGCGCCTGTTCCGATAAAAACCGCGTCGAAACCCCTTTCCTTAAGAAGTTCTGGGATAGTGTAGGTTCTTCCAATAAGGTAGCCTAGCTTAAGCTCGACGCCTAACTTTTTAATGTAATCAACTTCGGCTTGAACAATGCTTTTTGGCAGACGAAACTCTGGAATCCCGTAAACCAATACTCCTCCTGGAAGGTGTAAAGCCTCAAAAATTACTACTTCGTGTCCAAGCTTGGCTAAGTCAGCCGCAGCTGTTAAACCAGCAGGTCCAGCGCCTATTATGGCAATTTTCTTGCCTGTTGTTGGGGGTCTTTCAGGATCTGTAAACCCCCTAACCGTTTCCCAATCAGCTAAGAACCTTTCAAGCCTACCTATGCTTACAGGATCGCCAACTTTGCCTAAAACACAGAACTTTTGACACTGTTCTTCTTGGGGGCAAACTCTGCCGCAAATGGCTGGAAGACTGTTTTTCTCCTTGATTTTTCTAATGCCTTCTTCGTATTTTCCCTCCCGCAACAGCTTGATAAAGGCGGGAATATCAATTTCAACGGGGCAGCCTTGGACGCATTGAGGTTTTGGACATTGAAGGCAACGATTAGCCTCTTCTAGGGCTTGTTCCTCAGTGTAGCCTAAAGCAACCTCGTTGAAGTTTCTTCTTCGAACTTCTGGCGGCTGTTTGGGAATGGGAACAGCCTCTTTCTTAACTTTAGGTTTAGGTTTACTCTCTGCCACAGTTGCAACCTCCAAGCTCCCATAATAATGCGCTTAGACGCTCTTCTGGGAGAAGCATACGTTGACGCTTAATTAACTCGTCAAAATCCACCAGGTGACCGTCGAATTCTGGTCCATCTACACAGCCGAATTTCATTTGCCCGCTAATGCTTACCCTGCAGACACCACACATTCCCATGGCATCCACCATGATGGGCATTAAAGTTACAAGTGTTGGAATCTTAAAGGGCTTGGTGATTTCGCAGACGTTCTGAAGCATTGGAACAGGCCCCATAGCAATGCAGCGGTCAAACTTTTCCTCAGCTACGATTTCCTTCAAAAACTCTAGACCTTTATAACCTTCAGAACCATCATCTGTCGCCACGTAAAGTCTATGACTTAAGGCTTTCATTTCCTCTTTAAATAGGAGGAGGTCCTTTATCCGGGCGCCAATTACTGCGACTACCGTGTTTCCGGCCTCGCGTAAGGCTTTAACTTGCAAAAGCATTGGAGCCACCATCACTCCACCGCCTACACATAAAACTTTGCCGAAATTTCTAATCTCAGACGGGTTACCTAGAGGCCCTGTAATGTTCCATATTTTTTCACTCTCTTTTAGAAGACCAAGCTGCTTTGTCGTTTTTCCAACCTCATTGAAGACGAAGGTTATTGTTCCTTTTTCTTTTTCATAACCAGCGATCGTTAGAGGCACCCTTTCACCTTTCTCGTCAATAATCACTATGATGAATTGTCCGGGTTTAGCCTTCTCCGCAATTTCTGGAGCATAAACCTCAAACAGTTTAATTTTTGGAGCAAGCTCTTTTACCGTTAAAATCTCATACATGCATTACGCCTCCTTTTTAAAAAGCTTTGCAGAGGAAAGGGACATGACTTTACACATAAATGCATCTAATTTCTTTTCGAACTCGCCGGCGACCCGTGGTGAAGCCTCCAAGAGTTCGAAACGTTCAAGGAGTTTCATTTTTCCTAAAACGTCTTTTAAAACATTTATGTTTCTTTCAGCAGTGTCTCTGCCCTCTTGAAGCTTACAGTCTTCAGCTGAACAGACAACAGCCATCACTCCGTCAAAACCACTTTGCAACGCATTGACTACGTGAACAGGGTCAAGTGCTTTAAAGCATGGAACCTCAAGCACTACAGCATTTCTCTTAAAAAATACACTTTCAGGATTGTCCAGTGTGGAAAACTCTGACCATTGGCAACAGAAAACCAGAACTAGCGGAGTTCTGCCACCAATCTTCAACTTAACTGCAGAATCACAATAACGTTTAAGAACAGACTCAAACTCGAAGCCTTTAACTTGAATTGCATGGTGGGGACAAACCAAAGCACATGCACCGCAGCCCATGCATTGGTCTTGAAGTATTCTGGGTGTTGCAAAGGGTTCCGCTTCTATAGCGGAGTAGGGACATATGAAAACGCATTTGTCGCAGCCAACACATTTTTCAGTATCGTAAACTGCCTTACGTGAATACTTTATAACCATAACGGCGTCTTTGGCGAAGCCTAAATCATCAAGGACTTTTCTGCCAAGTAATAGCCGTCGAGTGTTAATTTTGGTTCCCTCTTTAAAGCGGCAAAACTCATCTTCACATTGGATGGACACGATTTTCTTTACGCCTAGACCTAAAACCTTAAAGATGAATTCTGTTGGAATTCGCCCTGAACAGGGTAAACGTAGCGGAATATAATCTTTAATACTTAAGCCTTGATTTATCAGTATTTCTTCAATTTCGTATGTTGAGGGGGAGTTGCCGCGGCACATGAAAACAAGGGTTTCAGCCTTAACTTTTTCCATCATATGCTCAACATGCTTCAGCAAACTTTCATAGTCGTAATAGGATATTTCTATGGCAAAAACGGGGCATGCACTGTAGCATATACCGCAGACCTGGCACTTCTGCAAATCGATTTCTACTTTGCCGGTTTCTGCGTCACGTTGAATAGCCTCATAAGGACATATGGAATAGCAAATTGAACAGCGACTACAGTAATCTTGGTTTATACTTACCACAGCGACACGATCTTCGCTCATCGGGCATTTCTCCAATATTATGTCAATAGCGTAAGCGCTGATGAGCGCTAGAAGTTTTGAAAAGAGGGGTATGTTCAATATAATGTTTTTGGAAATTTTTATCAAAATTTTCTATTGTTTATAGTAGTATGGCCTGTGGATGTAGCCGTAAGCCTCAAGGGCAGCTGTTATGCCTTGTCCCACTGCTGTTCCAACTTGTTTAACTGGATGATTGGTAACGTCGCCTGCCGCGTAAACTCCAAGGATGTTTGTTCTTTGACGAATATCAATCTTAACATAATCATGCTCATCTACCTCGACGCCTGCTTCTTTGGCTATCTGACTGTTAGGAGCCTCTCCAACTTGAACGAAAACTCCGTCAATGGGCAATTCCTGAATTTTTCCAGTTTGCATGTCAACTAGCACTGCCTTATTCACCAACTTTTCACCCTCAATTTCTTTCAACTCCGTATTCCACAGCACTTCTATGTTGCTTTTTTCCATTAACGCTTTAACAAGGGCTTCTTCGGCGCGAAAGACGTTTCTACGGTGAGCAATTTTAACCTCTGAAACAAGCTCGGCCAAGTATAGGGCCGTGATCACTGCAGAGTTTCCGCCGCCGACAACAAGAACACGTTTACCCTTAAACAGTGGCCCATCACATACTCCACAGTAGCTTACTCCCCTGCCTCTGAATTCTTTTTCACCAGGCACACCTAGCTCGCGATAGCTTGCCCCAGAAGCGATTATGACCGCTTTAGCTTTGTAGACAGCTTTGTTTGTCTTTACACTTTTTTCTTCACCTTTAAGATTCAGAGTTACTGTTTTTTCAAATTCATTTATGGCTACGCCTAAGCCTCTACATTGAGCAGCCATCCTTTGCATCAATTCTGATCCACTTATTCTTTCAAATCCTGGATAGTTCTCAATTATAGGAGCATCTGCAGTCGTTCCACCAGCCATCTTTTCTTCGATAATTAAGGTTTTTAATCCGCTTCGCACTCCATAGATTCCAGCTGTTAAGCCAGCAACGCCTGCCCCAATTATTATTAAATCCCAATTCTCCATAAGATACACGCTTCGTTTGAATGTTTGCCAAACAGAATAAATATGTTTTTAGCTCAGATTACTCGTCTTCATAGTCTAGTTCTACAATTTCAGGTCCACAGCATTCTTGGCATAAACCATCATAGGCTTCAGGTTCTTCTCTTGAAATTTTCTCACACAGCCTAAACAGAGTCAAACTATGCTCTTTTCCTCAATACTATGCCCCTAAAAATTCCACTGGTTTAGCCCTACATTTTTACTAAAACTTTTCGGTATTCAACAACAAAGTACTTTTGCCTTTTTTAATCAGTTTGTGACCTTCCGCTTCTAGAAGCCGTGTTTGAGCCTCCGCCCAGCTGGGATACTTTTCGTTTACCACTCATCCAGTTTTCAGTATCGCCAATACGGTGTAATGTTCTTTTCACCTTTCTTTTTGTTCTTCAGCTGCGTAGACGGCAACCTAGGCTGATTTACACAGCAACCTAAAACCAGAGAAAAATAAAAATAAGAGAGACGTCCTTAACGCCTAGTTTTAGGTAAAAGTTTAAAATAGCTATGCGTAACTAGGTTGTGATTGATGCATGGGGGATAAAATTCTCAATTAATGAAAACAAAACCTTTAATATCCCTAAAAACAGTTCAGAAAATTTTATGGAGATTCTAAAAAAAATAGAAGAAAAATGGCAGAAACGTTGGGAAGAAGCTAAAATTTTTGAGGTAAACCCAGACACCTCAAAGCCCAAATTCTACATTACAGTGGCTTATCCCTATCCGAACTCGCCGCAGCATATAGGACATGCAAGAACCTACACTTTAGCAGATGTATATGCAAGATACATGCGGATGCGCGGCTACAATGTGCTTCTACCAATGGCTTTCCATTACACTGGAACGCCAGTTCTGGCTATGGCTAAACGCCTTGCGGAAAACGATCAGGAACTGGTTAAAGACTTTACAAAAGTTTACAAAGTCCCGGAAGAAAAGCTGAAGGATTTAACGAGCCCCCTTGCCATGGCTCGCTATTTTCACGAAGAAATCAAAGAGGGAATGAAGCGCATAGGCTTCTCAATAGACTGGAGAAGGGAGTTTACAACGATAGACCCGCAGTACAACCGTTTTATAGAATGGCAGTTTCATAAGCTTCGGCAGGCAGGATACATAACACGGGGAAGTCACCCAGTAGGGTGGTGTCCAAAAGATGGTAACCCAGTGGGTCAGCATGACACAGTTGGAGATGTGGAGCCTGAGATAGGGGATTTTACTCTTATAAAATTTAAGCATGGAGAGTGGATTCTTCCCACTGCCACTTTACGTCCTGAAACAGTTTTCGGCGTAACTAACATATGGTTTAACCCAAAAACTGAATATGTGAAGGCCTTAGTTGATGGGAAAAAATGGATAATAAGCCAAGAATGTATTGAAAAACTGAAATATCAAAACCGTAAAATCACAGTGTTAGAAGTGATTGAAGGAAAAACCCTCATAGGGAAGAAAGCTGAGAACCCAGCTTCAGGAGATAGCATATTAATTTTGCCAGCGGAGTTTGTTGATCCCAAAAACGCAACTGGGGTGGTCATGTCTGTTCCAGGCCACGCGCCGTATGACTACGTTGCCCTCGAAAACATTAAAGAGAATAGGTCAAGGCTTGAGGAATATGGTTTATCTGCTGAAGTAGTTAATGCCATAAAGCCTGTTTCAGTAATTGCAGTTCCAGCTTATTCTGAAGTCCCTGCAGTTGATGTAGTTAAGAAAATGGGTATACGTAAACAGACAGATCCGAAACTAGAGGACGCCACAAAAGAGGTTTATAGACATGAATTCCACAATGGCAAGATGAACGCTAACACTGGAAAATATGCAGGGTTACCAGTAGCTGAAGCCAAAGAGAAGATTAAACAGGATCTTATAGCTGAAGGAAAAGCCACAGTGATGTATGAACTTCTTAACAGGCCTGTTAAATGCCGATGTGGAACAGAATGTCTAGTGAAAATCTTTGAAGACCAATGGTTTATAGATTATGGAAACCCTGAATGGAAAGCTTTAGCCCATAAATGCCTAGAAAAAATGAATATTTTACCAGAAGAACTCCGCGCTGAATATACCTATGTGATAGACTGGCTGAGGGAAAAAGCATGTGCCAGAAAGTCAGGTTTAGGAACGCGGGTGCCTTGGGATCAGGAGTGGATTATTGAGTCACTTTCAGACTCCACAATTTACATGGCTTATTACACTATATCCCGCCACATAAAGACACATGGAATTAAGGCAGAACAGTTGACAGATGAAGTTTTCGACTTTGTTTTTCTTGGAAAGGGAAGCCTAAAAGAAATCGCTAAAAAATCAGGAATAGACGCAGATGTCCTTGAAAAAATGCGCTTGGAATTTCTATACTTTTATCCCCTTGACAGTAGACACTCAGCCCATGAGTTAATTCCGAACCATTTGACTTTCATGATATTTAACCACACAGCCATATTCCCAGAAGATCTTTGGCCACGCCAAATAGTGACAAACGGTCACGTGACCATGGAAGGGGCGAAGATGAGTAAATCCTTCGGCAACATAGTACCCCTAAGGGAGGGGTTAGCCATTTTCGGAGCAGACCCAATAAGGCTAAGCGTTTTAGCTACAGCGGAACTGTTGCAGGATGCTGACTTCAGCCCAGCCGTTGCTAAAGCTATGCGGGACAGGCTGGAACGCTTTTACAGGCTTGCTGTGGAAGTAGCTGAAAACCCGATGGCAGAAGCCTCTGAAAATGAGCATACCACCATTGATAAGTGGATGCTTAGCAGGCTTCAGGAACATGTTAAGAGAGCATCTGAGTTTATGGAAAAACTTGCGGTGCGCAAGGCCATAAACACAATCTTGTTTGAGCTTGACCAGGATTTGCAGTGGTATCAGAAACGCGTAAAAGCCTCTGGAAAAGGTGCAACGGTTCAGGTACTTAGAGAAGTTTTAAAAACCCAGATACGAATGTTGGCGCCTTTTGCTCCGCACATATGCGAAGAAATGTGGGAAATTATAGATGAGGATGGGTTTGCAGCTTTGAGCATGTGGCCGAAACCTGAAGAGGCGAAAGTAAGTGTGAAGGCGGAGGAAAGTGAAGAATTTGTTAAAAGTTTAATTGAAGATACATTGAACATTGTGAAGGCAACAGGAATAGTTCCTAAAAAAGTGGTTTATTACACTGCTTCCCCCTGGAAATGGAAAGTTTACCTCAAAGCCTTAGAGATGGGCTTGAATGAGAAGCTTGTTCAAGGTAACCTAATTAGAAAGCTTATGGAAGATCAGGAGTTAAAAGCTAAGGCTAAAGAAGTAGCGGAGTTCGCCGGCAAAATTTTAGAAGAAGTTAACCATACTCCTCAAGAAAAAAAGCATAGAGCATTAAAAGCTGGCGGTGTGGACGAAACTCAAGTGCTGAGGGAGAATCAGGAATTTCTTAGAAGAGAACTTAATGGGGAAGTATACTTTTACGATGAAAGCAGCCTTGAACGTTACGACCCGAAAAATAGGGCACACCTGGCTAAACCCGGTCGCCCCGCAATCTACATAGAATAATCGTCCAAACTATGCATAAGAACTTATAAACACTATATCCACCCTTTTATTATGAAGTTTAGGAGGGTCCGTGGCGCAGCATGGATACTACAAAGCCGGAAAGCGCGTCGGCCTTCTAAGCCGGAGATCCCGGGTTCAAATCCCGGCGGACCCGCCATTAACATCCCGCTTTCAGCAAAAGCGACAATAAACGGGCTGATCTGTTCAATAGCTTGCTGGGCTGTCCCAGCTATGGCGTGAGGACCGTCCTCTGGCTGGAGAAAAAATGGATGAGCTAAAAAGATGGGTTGAAGAGCAATGTAGGGCTTTCGAATCTTTAGCTGCAAGCCTTGAAGGCGAAGATAGGTTTAGAGATTTGAGGAGGCGCGAGGAGAAGCCATGCGAAGCCTCGAGTTCTTTGGTTGCTGGTGTAGGCGAAGGTTTTGTTTTAAGCAGGCATGAAAAACGGAGCTTGTTTCTACAGTATGTTGAATTTAAACGTTACGAGAGTGCCGATGCACTGGACATGCTTAATTACATTGGCAGTTTTGTCAAAACGCCTATAACTGCGCAGACGGATTTTGCAGCTGCCTCGAAAATATACCCTGCCTTTATAGGAAAACAGGGCATGTTGAATCTAGAGTTTTGAAACTGTTTCTTCTTCTAACTCACGAATAGCCACTTTTCTTCTACTCTCTTTTTTCTGGCTTCGCCACCCTGAAGTGGGAAATTGATTACCTTTGCTAAACCCGGCAAGCCTCTTTTCTTAACTCTTCCATGTTCATGATGCAAAAGTAAGTTGATTTCAAGTTGAAGATTTTCTGATTAAGCAGCGCTAACTACTCGCCCGAGAGGTTATTTTATTTGCCGAAATATGGGTTCTTAAGTCTTCAAGTGCGGCTGATGGGACTGGCATATCTTTCATAGTGAGTAAGCCAGCGGGTGCTTTAAGCACTTTGGGAATAGAGTTAACGAGGATTGCCACGGTGCCTATGTCGCCGTGTATGCATGGCTGGATCTTCTGCTTAATGGGTGGAATACCTTGAATGGTTATGGCATCGTATTCTTCTTTTGCACCCATGTATGCTTGAAAATCTAGGAGGATAACTTCTCGACCTTCCATGAAACCTCGGGCTTTCTGCCTTAAGCCAACCACTTTTCCAGTTTCAACTTTTATGACGCTGTTTTTCACAGGTTCTTTCGCTATTACTGGTTGGACCTCATCGGCTTTTATTCCTTCAAGTTTCCATGATAGGGCATCCGCAATCATAGCTATAGAGTTTTCAAGCCCCACATGCCCAGTTATTTGGTTGCAGGCGATTTTGTTTTTGAACTCGTCAACTGTTAGTCCTGCGCCTATTTTCTTCTGGAAGGAAAGCCGTCTTGTTGCAGCGTCCACAACTCTGACTGCTTCAATTTTTTCTATTTTTTGGCAGACTGCGGTCAAATTTATCACAAGAGTATCCATTAAAAAGCCTGGGTTTACGCCTGTTCCCAAAACTGTTACACCATGTTTCTTAGCAAGGACATCCAGTTTTTCAGCGAGTTTCGGCTCTGAATAGTAGGGGCAGGATAGTTCTTCACATGTGGATATTACGTTCACATGGTGCTTCACAATGGAAGCTATTTGGGGGTAAGCTTCTCTAAGGTATGATGTTGTTGCGTGGATAACCACGTCTACTTCAACATTTGAAAGCACAGAGGCAACATCTTTAGAAACAATTATTCCCATTTTCTTTTTCAAACCTAAAAGTACGCCAAGATCTTTCCCAACTTTATCTTCAGCCACGTCGATTGCACCTACTATTTTCACGCCTTTCCTTTTCAACAGAAATCTAGCTGTTAATTCGCCGACAGCGCCCACTCCGCATAAAACAACCTTAATCGCTTCCATCACGTTTTCCTCGCCATTTATGGTTTATCATTTCCCCGCTATATGGGAAAACCATTCTGGAATAAGCAATTTTATATGCTTTAAAATTAGGCTTGTGGTTTACAAAATATTTTGGGAAACTATCGTCACATCCGAGTAAAACCTTTTGAAAAAATGCAAGACGAATAGAGAACCGCGCCCAACACCCAATAACAACCATCAACACTATTACTGAATTCTTGAGAAATTTTCTTTGACTATTAAGAAAATGCACGTCAACAAATAGCCATCTTTGCGAATGAATATAAATTTGCTGAGGACTAGATTACGTAACACCAGAATTCTGTCTTGTTACTAAACTACGCTGTTTTATATTGTGACGGTGTTAATCATAGTTCTGTTGGTTGGCGGTATGTTTAGCGCCAGCTATCGTGGCTTTGTTAAGCCTGGCGCTTATTTGTTCTTTACTTCGTGGCCACTCCAACATTCTATGTAAAGCGGTTCCCTATGTCATCGCTTCAGTAGTGATATAAAGGCTACAGCTAGAAAAGCCACTCCAGCCAGCAAAAGGCTACCGGTGAGAAGCCAAACTACAAGTGCGATTATGCCTGCTGGCAGAATGAAAAGCAAAATTTTAACAACCACAATGATAATGGCGATTCCGATAACGAGCAGAAGCAAAAGAAGTGCAAACTCTGACAGTGAAGGAAGCTGGAAAGCCAAAGACAGCAACGACTTCACCATTTTACTGTCTATTTTTTAACTATTTAAACGTAACACAAACTCAAAATTTAATTCCAACCATAATTTCTCAAATCAGCCTTTAACTAAAGCTTAATTTCAGAATTTTATTTTCCTGACTTAATATTGTTGTTGGTGTTAAGTGCTTGCCTATTCTAGGCTTAGAACGCAAATTCGGAAAATTCTGCAAAGTCTTAGCAGACAGGACAGCAACGGGCAAAAGCGTGAACAAAATCTGGAATCGAATTTGATGAATTTACGAGGTCTTTAAAGGAAATTTGGCACTATTAGCCCAGTTTAATTGAAATTTCCAGACCGTGCAAAAAGATGGCTACGAATATAATCTTGGAAAACAAGGATGGGTTTAGACTTGTCAGCGCATATTTGAGTTTGACACTTACGCAATATTAGCGGAAATTATAAATGGGTAAGGTAATAATAGATGGTAAAGACGTTAACATTTAACTAGTACGTGTTTATGGGGAGTTGGGCCATGAGCACTCACGCAGAAGATTTAAAACTTCGATTGATGACAATTGAGCTTCTTAGAACTGCAAAGTATAATAGGAATATTACATACCGCGAGTTGTCTTCTAAAACAGGCTTGCCTGTTACGGTTTTAAGCAGGTATGCCAAGGGACATGTTTTGCCCAACACTTCAAGGGCGAAGCAGCTTCTGAAGGTTTTAACAAAGTTTGTGGGTTTGGAGAATGAGCTTCGCAGCAGAATACGGTTTAATGAGGAAGGTTATTTTGATAATACAGAAATTATAGGGGACTTTAACATTCTCCAGCAAGCAGCAAACCATGCTCTCGCTAACTTTGCAGGGAAACGTGTGACGAAAGTTTTTACGGCTGCTGTGGACGGTATTCCCCTTGCCACTATGGTGGCAAATGCTTTGGGAGTTAACCTTGTAGTAGCCAAGAGAAGCAAAGAGGTGGGGGTTAAGGAGTTCCTTGAGGAAACTTATGCGCTTAAAGATTCTGGGGTTACTATGACGCTTTATGTTCCTAAGGATTCTATTAAAAGGCGCGACAGCGTCTTGATAGTGGATGACATGATTAAAACTGGAGAGACTCAGGCTGCATTGGTGAATTTGACGCGGAAAGCTAGGGCTGAAATTTCAGGATTTTTCTCCCTTATAGCCGTTGGAGAAGAGTGGAGAACAAAGCTGAAGTTGCCGGAAGGATGCCCTGTGGAAGTCGTAACTTACGTTAAACGTGCCTGATGCATACACATTGTTCCTTAACTGGACAGAGGGGACATTTTCGCTTTCTGCAAAAGTCTTTACCTAAACGTATAAGGGCAGATTCAAAGTTTATGAAAGATTTATCTGCTACTCCATTTTGCTCCCAGAACTTTTCAAGTTGATGTAAAACCTTTTCGGCATTTTCCTCCCTAATTATTTCAAGGTTTTTGGCTGCGAGGACAACAATGCCCGTTGGGTTTGGCTTTGCTTTCACCCACACGCTGCGAAGTTCCCTCAGGAAGATATTGACAGTTACGTCTCCAACGCCTTTTCCCAAACTTTTGAGTTTAGCCTCTAAATCCGCCGGGTCTGAAGCCTTTTCGTGAACCAGGGTTAGTTTCCCATCATATGTTTCCATCAGGTTTTGAGTAACTTCTAGAAGCTTATCTGCTG
>Ga0129301_1001166_pt1 | contig 13265 bp, 7 predicted proteins | sample ConPoolayeHmetaG_FD_94489 | JGI IMG/M metagenome (GOLD analysis project Ga0129301, IMG submission 94489) | Hot spring microbial mat communities from California, USA to study Microbial Dark Matter (Phase II) - Cone Pool mat layer H metaG ...
AGGGCTTGCCAGCGATCCCTTCAGGGTCATTTCCTTCGCGATGAGCACCCCTGGCTCGAACTCAACCCCCTCCCATCCGCCGACCAGGACGACCGTGCCGCCCTTCCTCACCATTCTCACCGCTTGATCGAATGACGATCGGGTCCCTGCGGCATCTAGGACTATGTCCGGGCCTCCCCCGGTCTCGCGCCTCACGCCCTCCACGGGATCGGTTTGGGTCACGTTGATGGTCTTGTCTGCCCCGAGCTTGGATCCCAGAGAAAGCCGGTTCTCCCTCGTGCCGGTAAGCACGATGGGGGCTGCACCCTTGGCGGAGGCGATCTGGATCGCCAACAGCCCTATCGGGCCCGGGCCAAGGACGGCCAGGCTATCGTGCGCACAAATGCCGGACAGCTGTAGGGCATGGAGCGCCACCGCGGTGGGTTCGACCATTGCCGCCTGCTCGAAGGTCATGCTTGGCGGAATCTCATGAAGGTTGCGCGCCGGCACCGTCAAGTACTCGGCATAGGCTCCCGGCAGGCTGAATCCGATCTCTCTGTAGGAATCGCACAGGTTGACCTTTCCCTTGAGGCACATGCGGCAGGCTCCACAGTAGACCATCCCCTCGCCGACCACCCGGGATCCACGCCTGACCCCCTGAACGCTGGGCGCCTCCTCGACGACTCCTGACCACTCATGCCCCATGATCCTCGGCTGCGCGGCCGGATCTCTGAGCGTGATGTGCACATCGGTCTCGCAGATGCCCACCGCTCTCACTGCGATCAGGGCCTCCCCTTGCCCGGGAACTGGAAGCGGGGTTTCTCGAAGTGAGATCTTCCCTCCGCCTGAGAACGCCGCCAACATCGGATTCGGTCCGACCGCCCCGTTGATATCTTTGCCCGTTTGGGATTCGACTGGGCACGTTTTGCCCTCGGGAGGATTCAAGGCGGAGCCTGCAACCCGGATCTTGAATCAAAACCAAAACAAAAAAGATATATTGCGGGCGCGGGGGATCGCCCTGACGCTCGAGAAGCGGGGAGGAGATGGCTTGAAGATAGGCGTTCTGACCGTCCTTTTCCAACAAATGCCGTTGGAGAAGGCGCTGGACTACATCAGGAATGTCGGTGCTGAGGCGGTGGAGCTCGGAACCGGCAACTATCCCGGAAACGCGCACTGCGATCCGAAGAAGCTCCTGGCAAACGATTCGGCGGCTCAAGCTTTGCTGAAGGCGGTCAAGGACAGAGGCATGATCATCAGCGCGCTGAGCTGCCACGGCAATCCCCTCCACCCACAGGATGCGATTGCGAAGGCGCATCACGCGGTGTTCGAGGACACCGTGTTGCTGGCCGAGAAGCTCGGCGTGGACCGCGTGATCGGCTTCTCCGGGTGCCCGGGCGACCCCGAGGGCTCGAAGTACCCCAACTGGGTTACCTGCCCCTGGCCGGACGACTTCTCCAAGATCGTGGAGTGGCAGTGGAAGGAGAAGGTCATCCCCTACTGGAAGAAGGCGGCCGACTTCGCGGAGGCGCACGGCGTCAAGCTCTGCTTCGAGATGCATCCAGGCTTCGTGGTCTACAACACCGAAACCCTCCTGCGTCTGAGGAAGGAGGTCGGCAGGGTGGTCGGCGCCAACCTTGACCCGTCGCACCTCTTCTGGCAGGGCATAGATCCCCTGCGGGCGGTCAGGGCCCTTGGGAAGGCGATATTCCACGTCCACGCCAAAGACACCGCAATCGATCCCGTCAATACCGAGGTCAACGGGGTCCTTGACACCAAGCCCTACGGCCGGGAGATCGACCGCTCATGGATATTCAGGACCGTTGGCTACGGGCACCCCGTTGACTGGTGGAGGAGGTTCGTGAGCGAGCTGAGGCTCGTCGGCTACGACTACGTCCTGAGCATCGAACACGAGGACAGCCTGATGTCGGCCGAGGAGGGCTTCAGGAAGGCCTTCGCCGCCCTCAAGGAAGCGGTCATAGCAGAGAAGGCAGGGGCAATGTGGTGGGCCTGAGGCCGGCCTGGAAGCTGAAAAGCCTTCACGGAAGCAAAGAGGCGTGAAGGACCTAGTCAAGATCCTTGATCACAGGCGCGACCGAGAGGAAATAGCGACGAGGATGGCCAGCCGATCCTCCCAGGTGACTCCCGAGCTCATACAGTCCGTCGCTCAGATCGTCGAGGACGTGCGGAAGAGGGGGGATCGCGCCGTGTACGACGCCACGGCGAAGTGGGACTCGGTGGAGCTTTCCTCCTTGGAAGTTGAGGCATCCGAGATCGAATCGGCCAAGGCCGGCCTTCCTGCCCGTCTGGCCTGGGCCATGCGAAAGGCGAGGGGCAGGATTGCCAAGCTGAACAGGAGGCTGATCCGGGGGCGCTCCCAGTGGATGGACGCGTTGGATCCCTGGATAGAGGTGGGCGAGAAGTGGACTCCCCTTTCCTCGGCGGGGCTGTGGGTTCCGTGTCGGAAAGGCCCTCTCGCCTCGACGATGCTGATGCTCGCGGTTCCCGCATCGGTTGCGGGCGTTGAGGAGATCGTGGCTGCCGGGCCTCCGAGGAAGGACGGAAGCATGGACCCGGCGACCCTCGCAGCAGCTGCAATCTCGGGCGTTTCGCGCGTGTTCAGGGGGAATGGGGTTGCGCTCATCGCCGCTATGGCGTTTGGAACCGAGTCGGTACCGCGGGTCGATGCTATCTACGGTCCGGGGCCCCCGGCGATCAACGCTGCCATGGGGTACGTGGGCATCTACGGCGTGAGGACGGGCCCGCTCATGGGTCCCAGCGAGTGCATGGTGATTGCGGACGAGTCGTCCGACCCGGGCCAGGTTGCGGCGGACCTTCTGAACGAGTGTGAACACGGACCCGACTCGTCGGCCGTCCTGGTCACCGACTCCCCCGGGCTTGCCGCACAGGTTTCGGCCGAGATCGCCCGCCTTGCTCAGGAGTTGGACGAGCCCAGGAAGGGATACGTGGAGGAGGCCCTTTCCGCGCGTGGTATGATCGTGCTTGTATCGTCCAAGTCCGAGGCGGCCGAGTTCGTCAACTCCTACGCCCCAGAGCACCTGCAGATCGCGCTCGGCAGGCGAGAAAGCATGAGGATGCTCGGCATGATCAGAAACGCGGGCGAGATCCTATTGGGCCAGTCGACACCTTTTTCCGCCGCCAACTACGCCATGGGCCTGACCGCCGTCCTTCCTACGGGGGGATCGGCGAGGGCGTTCTCAGGCTTGACGGCCAGGGACTTCCTCAAAGCCAGCACGATCGGGGCCCTGGATCCGAAGGCACTCAGAGGCGTTTGCGAGATCGTCTCGCTGCTCGGAACCGCCGAGGGCCTGCCGGCCCACGTCAGGGCGTGTGTGGGCAAGCTTCAAGCACGCCCCTCGAAGGCGGTTTCCAAACGCAGGAAACGCAACAGATAAGTACCCGGATGCCAATCCGATCATGGCCGGGAGGGAGAGAGCGGCCATCGGGCATGTGCACCGAGGAAAGTCCCCCCTCCGTCCGGAGATGCGAGTGGAGGAAAGCCACCGGGAGAGATCCCGAGCTCTGGAACAGAAACGACACGGCCGCCGGCAGGTGGGCATGATGGGGATAGATCCCAGGGCGACCAGGGAAACGCCCCGGACGACGTCGGCGGATTCGATGGAACGGCGAACCTTCGCAGGAGCAAGCCGAAACGAGGCCGATGAGCGCCGGATGAGGCCTGGGTACGGCGCGCAGTTCAATGCCGCAGGCCGCGGCGGGGCAACCCTCCGCGGGGAACAGAAGGGGGCTTACTCCTCCGACCCGGCCCAAGATCCGCGCCCGGGATCAAGCCCGGGATGGATGGCATGCAGTCGTGAAGGCATGCAGTCGTGAACGGCACCCAAGCAGGCGGGAATGCAAGCGGAATGCATCTGGGCCCCGTGATCGTGCCAAGAAGTTCGGCTGCGTGTCGCGACGTTCAGGTTCTTGTGCAGTTTCGCCCGGGCGGGGAGGGTGCCAGGAGGATCGGTGCCCCGCTCACGGGGATGGTACGGGCATGCAGGCGCTCCTAGGCTGGTTCACCGCCGAATCCTCAACACATCCCCCTGCGATGCCGACCCGGCCCTAGTCGGTCTTGTCCATGGGCTGAGACCAGGCGGGCCATGCAGATCCACTTTGACCAAGCTATGGCGCGCTGCTGTAGCACGTCTTGCTCTTCCTCAAGAACATCGCTGTGGCCCTTTGGCCAAGGAGAATCAGCAACGGATACACACTCCCCTGACCGGGTGCCAAGAGGTCGGCGCGAGTGCCGATGCGATATGAGCATCTACCGGACCACCACATCATGCGACCGGGCTCCGACCTACTCCTCGAGCCGAAGCTCGAAGGCGGGATACAGCTCTTGGATCACCTTGAAGTGCGAGTCCCGAGTCCTCAGGGCCGCATTCCGGTTTAGACACATGGATGCCACGACCACGTCAACCGCTGGCAGGGGCTTTCCCTTGCGGAGGAGGGCGGTGGCAATCTCGATTGAGAGTAGGAAATCTCTCTTCGTCGGGAAGATGAAGTCATTATCCGGTTGGACTGCCTTGGGATACTCAACCGCGCTGAAGATGGTGGCGGTGCCCCTCTCACCCTCGATCAACAGGCTCGTGTCAAGGATTTCATTCTCTCCCATTCGAGCCTCACCGCCTCGCGATAAGTTTCCGCTATCTCGTCCTCCTTGAGGGATTTGATGGCTTCAACAGTATCCTTCTTCAGCAGGTCAGCCAATTCGCCGCCGCTGATCTTATCGGCGAGTTCCGCCAGGTATTCCGTGATGGATCTTCTTGCGACCTCGCTCCACTTGATCTCCGGGTGCTTCTTCATCCGATCGTGGAGGTCCTTTGGAATATCAAGCGTCATATGGACCATAAGGCAATATACGTACAGGTACTTATTAGCTTTTCCCAGGAAGCACACCTCTCTGCGGGGAAACGGACGAAATTCCGAGGTCGATGGCAAAGATGGACAGGGAGCCTCAGCATCCTGCCTCTCGGTCGATGGGATCCAATCTACGTGCGGATGGCCACGCAAGATGCGGCACAAAACGTTCTACGCACTAGAGATCCTACCCCGCGTCCACCTTCCTAGAAAGCCTGCCTAGAGGTTCGTCTCGACGGTTTCATCTGCCGAGGGTAGCAACGGGGTCGTTTGCATCGCCTCCCGCTTTTTGTGTCCAAGGAAGTTTTCGGAAGCTGGCCCTGCGAGCGAGACGGCGACCGAGAACCGAGAAAGGACGAATCATAGGCCCAGTTCGTCAGAGCCCGAAGAAGCTCGACCAGCTTTCGACGCGGCGGCGCTCAGGTGATTGGTAGCAGTGGGCTGAACACCTCGGTTGCCCTTGGTGCGTACACCCCTGCCCCATCAACCTCGTCTTCTGGCGAGAACCTTCGTCTTTGGCCCTCGTGATCGTCGCCGATCCCGAGCTATTGGCCCGATTGGCCGTCTATTGTTCGGGGGCAGCTTCGAGCCTAGATGCTTTCAGCTCTTATCTGCTGGCGCGTAGCTACCCGGCAGTGCCCTGTCGGACAACCGGTACACCAGTGGCGCCGGCGCCCTGTTCCTCTCGTACTGGGGGCACCTTCCCCTCAGACGACCAGCACCCCCAACGGTTAGCATCCAACCTGGCTCGCGACGGTTTAAACCCAGCTCACGTTCCCTTTTAATGGGCGTACAACCCCACCCTTGGACGCTGCTGCACGTCCGGGATAGGAAGAGCCGACAGCGAAGTACCAACCAAGCAGGGGCGATATGAACTCTTGCCTGCGACAAGCCAGTTATCCCCGGGGTAGCTTTTCTGACACTTCACGCCCCCATCGATGAGGCAGTGAAGATCGCTAGGCCACGTTTTCACGTCTGGATTCCTTGCTGGGCGGAATCCAGTCAGGCCGGCTTTTGCCCTTGCACTCCACGGCGGAGTTCTGTCCCGCCTGAGCCGACCTTTGGGCGCCCCTGATATCTTTTCAGGGGCGTGGCGCCCCACCCAAACTGCCCACCTCCTGGTGTCCCCGGCTTTTGGCCGGGTTAGTGATGCAGATACTGAAGAGTAGTGTTCCATTATCGCCTAGACCGCGCCCGAAAGCGCGGACGTCAGACGGCTCCTACCTACGCTCTGCATCAAAATCCGCATCACAGCAGAAAGCTGCAGTAAAGCTCCACGGGGTCTTAGTGACCCTTTGGGGGTATCCGGCGTGTTCTTCCGGATTCGTGTGGTTCGCCGGGTTCCAGCCGGGGACAGCTGCAGTCTCGTTAATCTATCATGCGGGTCGCCAATTGAGCGACAAGGGATTACGCTACCTTTAGAGGATCATAGTTATCCCCTCCCTTCACCGGTGCTTAACGCGGTTGGAACCGCGCTTGACATTCCGGCAGTGGGAACGACTCAGCTCCGGTACACACCCTTTCGGGCTTGCCGGAACCTGTGTTTTTATTAAACAGTCGGACTGCACTGGTCACTGCGACCTGTCCCTCGCGGGGCAGGCACCCCTTTTCCCGAAGTTACGGGGCCAGTTTGCCGAGTTCCCTCGGCTGGTGTCTCCCGACACGCCTTAGGCTTCTCACCTAGGGGCACCTGTGCCGGATCTTGGTACGGTCACGTGGGATCCTTCCCGGTTCCCTTTTCACGGGCCCCTGGAATCAGCCGAACTCCTCTATAAGGGCGAGGAGCCACTCAGGACTTCGCCTGGTTCTCACCATTACGGTACTCCCCAGGTTTGATCCATTGGATGGAGCGACGGCCCCACTCAGCCTATCCGGAGGCGTCAGGCACCGGGCTTAGCGTTGCCGCACGTACCCACGTGGTACCGGAATATTAACCGGTTTCCCTTTCGGGCTGGCCGTATTAAGGCTTCCCTTAGGACCGACTAACTCGTGGCTGACGATCATTGCCACGAAACCCTTGCCCTTTCGGCGGCGGGGATTCTCACCCCGCTTTGCTGCTACTACCAGCAGGATCTGCATTCCCACGCGGTCCACTCGATCTCACGACCGAACTTCTTCCCGCGCAGGACGCCCCCCTACCAACCGCTTTCGCGGCTCCGGGGTATCAGCAGCCGGCTTCAACCTCGTCCATTTTCAGGGCCCCCAACCTCGACGGGTGAGGTGTTACCCACTCTTTAAAGGATGGCAGCTTCTAAGCCTACCTTCCCGCTGTCTGTGGCTAGGGACGCCTTTCAGTTTGTACTTAGCCGGCATTGGGAGGCTTTAACCCCGGTCCGGGTTCGTCCCCTTTCGGAACTGAAGCTTACCCCACAGCCCCTAACTCCGGTGGTCTACGAGGACGACGACTTCGGAGTTTGTAAGGGTGCTGAGGAGTTTCCTCCCCAGACTTCCCGAACAGTGTCTCTACATCGCCGCCACTCTCGCACCAGGCTGTCCTGCGGGACACTTCGGGGGGAACCAGCTGTCTCCGGTTTTGATTCGCCTTTCGCGCCTAGCCCCAGGTCATGGGAACGAATTGCACGTCAGAACCCCTTCAGGCCTCCACCAATCTGACGATTGGCTTCACCTTGCCCAGGGCTAGATCAACCGGTTTCGGGTCTGGTGCCCGTGACTGGGGGCCCTATTCAGACCCCGTCCCTCGCCTTGCGGCTGCGGACATTCGGTTTCCCTGCGGCTCCGAGGATTATCCTCTTAGCCTCGCCACGAGCACAAACTCCCTGCCCCGTGGTACAAAACGGACGGCACAACCCCGATCATCTGACCTCGTACGCGGCGCTCGCGCGCCTCTCCTTCGGCCAGAATCATTTCTTGAGAGCCGTGCCAAATTATTGCCGTCTAGTTTCAGGCTCTTTTCGCCTCCCTTGCGGGATTCTTTTCATCTTTCTCTCGCGATACTACTGCGCTATCAGTCTCGAGACGTGTTTAGGGTTAGGAGTTGATGCCTCCCATATTCCCACGCAATATCCGATGCGCGGTACTCTGGAACGACCCGACCCATCCTGCCTTGCGCCTACGGGGCTTTCACCCTCTTCGGCGTCGCGTCCCAGCGAACTTCAGCTTCAGCAAGATGAGCCTTGAGGATCGCCCAAACACCACATTCCCCCGAAGGGGTTCGGTTTGCCCTCTACCCTTTTCACTCGCCGTTACTCAGGGCATCGCTATTGCTTTCTCTTCCTCCCCTTACTAAGATGTTTCACTTCAGGGGGTTCTCCCTCCTCACGGAGTGCGGGTCTCTCGAAAGAGGACTCGCGAGAAGTCTCATTCGGGGATCCCCGGTTCGAAGGCTGCTTGCGCCTCGCCGGGGCTTATCGCAGCTTGCCACGCCCTTCGTCGACGCTCGAGCTAAGTCATCCCCTAGACGGCGTATTGCCTAAGGCGTCTACTCACTAGTTTTGCTTCTTCGGATTGCTCCGAACTGGGCCTATGACTTACCGAACCCTCGAACGGAAGAGGGGATAAGATCTTGGCTCGTGAGCCCAGGTCCGAGGACCTGTTTCCTCCCGAGCTGCACATTCCTCGCGGGCCGGAGTGGACCGGCCGGGACTTGAACCCGGGGCCTCAGCCTCGCAAAGGCCGTGCTCTACCGCCTGAGCTACCGGCCCGCATTGCACGGATTTCGGCCCCCTCTTGGCGGCGGAATTGGCTCCGCCGCAGGGTGGGCTGGACCGCTATAGGAGGTGATCCAGCCGCAGGTTCCCCTACGGCTACCTTGTTACGACTTAACCCCCCTTATGGGGCGTGGGTTCGATATGGACACGACGACCACATCTCGTCCACGCCCCACTCGGATGATGTGACGGGCGGTGTGTGCAAGGAGCAGGGACATGTTCACCGCGCGATGATGACACGCGGTTACTGGGGATTCCATCTTCATGAGGGCGAGTTACAGCCCTCAATCCGGACTAAGATCGGGTTTAGGGGATTGGCTTCTCCTCTCGGAGTCGCAGCCCATTGTCCCGACCATTGTAGCACGCGTGTAGCCCAGGAGATTTGGGGCATACTGACCTACCGTCGCCCACTCCTTCCTCCATCTTATCGATGGCGGTCCCCTCAGAGTCCCCAGCATCCTTTCGGATCTGCTGGCAACTGAGGGCGTGGGTCTCGCTCGTTACCTGACTTAACAGGACGCTTCACAGTACGAGCTGACGGCAGCCATGCACCACCTCTCAGCTCGTTTAGCAAGGTCATCAGCCTGGCCTTCATCCTGCTGTCGCTCCTGGTAAGATTCCCGGCGTTGAATCCAATTGAACCGCAGGCTCCACCCCCTTGTGGTGCCCCCCCGCCAATTCCTTTAAGTTTCAGCCTTGCGACCGTACTCCCCAGGCGGTGGACTTATCGCTTTCGCTTCGGCACAGATCAATCCTTCTGATTGACCCACACCCAGCCCACATCGTTTACGCCCTGGACTACCCGGGTATCTAATCCGGATCGCTCCCCAGGGTTTCGTCCCTCACCGTCAGGCCCGTTCCAGTCAGACGCCTTCGCCACTGGTGGTCCCCCCAGGATTATCGGATTTTACCCCTACCCCAGGAGTTCCTCTGACCTCTCCCGGCCTCAAGCCCGCCAGTATCCCCAGATAGCCGACGGTTGAGCCGTCGGATTTGACCAGGGACTTAACGGGCCGGCTACGAACGCTTTAAGCCCAATAAACGCGGACATCACTCGGGCTGCCGGTGTTACCGCGGCGGCTGGCACCGGTCTTACCCAGCCCTTATTCCTGGAGCTGTTTAGACTCCAGAAAAGCCAGCACATTGTGCTGGCACTTGGGGTTCCCCCGTCACGCTTTCGCGCATTGCGGAGTTTTCGCGAATGCTGCGCCCCTTAGGGCCCAGGTCCTTGTCTCAGTACCCATCTCCGGGCTCACGCTCCCACGTCCCGTACCGATCGTAGGCTAGGTGGTCCGTTACACTACCTACAACCTAATCGGCCGCAGCCCCATCCTTGCGCGCCGGAGCTTTCAGCGGAGAGCCCTTCCAGACTTCCCCGCCTATGGCGCATTAGCCTCAGTTTCCCGAGGTTATTCGCCACGCAAGGGCAGGTTAGCCACGTGTTACTGAGCCGTACGCCCCAACGCCCCCGAAGGGACGTCGGTGACTAGCATTCCTTAGTCGAACCCCAATAGCAATGCCCTCCGGCAGGATCAACCGGAGTCATGGTCGCAATAGCCCATTGCCAGGGGGCCGAAATCCGCATCAAACCCAAAGAGCGCCTCTGCGCTCGGAACTTGGGTCCTCATCCCTGCACCATGGCGCGGATCCGGTCCATCAATGTAAGGCAGACGCCACCCTCCGGACCGACGCCGATAAGAGCGCCATGAGTCCGTTCCCTAGGACGAACATCGTAGGTGGGCCTATTCACCTTAAAAATATTACCCAACCCTCCCCCTGGTGACTGCGGGACGCCCCTGGTAACCCGAGAATCGAACGCTTTCCGGGGAACAAGGCACTCCTTGCCCCCTCCCGGCCGAGATTTGAACCCGGGTCCTGGGAGTGACAGTCCCAGATGATTGGCCTCCCTCGATCGGCGAATAGGCCACTACACTACCGGGGCGCGCAACCCCTACGCCCGCAAGCGGCTGAAAAATTTTTCCAGCTGGCTTGCCCGAAGAAGCCGCAGGGGACCGTTCGGCGTTGCTACAATTTAAGATCAAGCCCAACGAACCCCCTACGCTTGCAGCATCGGAACGTTGCGAGGATCATCATCGAAGAGATCCTGAGCGGCAGGATCAAGGATCGCCAGGGCCTTGAGGCCAGGAAGCGCGGCCTGTCGGCAGAGTTCGGCCTCTCCGCGGTGCCTTCATCTTCCCTCATCCTCTCCCACGCTTTGCCGGAGGAGAGGGGAAGGGTACTCCCCCTTCTGCAGAAGAAGCCGACCAGGACGGGGTCAGGGGTGGCCGTAGTTGCCGTGCAGACCTCCCCTCTGATGGCATGTCCTGGGCGATGCATCTACTGCCCGGACTTCGCCGATGCGCCGAAGAGCTACACGGGGCGCGAGCCCGCATCCATGAGAGCGAAGCAGTGCAGCTTCGATCCATACCTCCAGGTCAGGGCACGGCTGCGACAGCTGGACGCCATGGGCCACCCCGTCTCGAAGGTCGAGCTGATCGTTCAGGGCGCGACCTTCCCCGCGATGGACCTAGGCTATCGGCGCTGGTTTGTGGCACGGTGCTTGGATGCGATGATCGATCACGGGCGGCCAAGCAGACGGCCAAGGTCGCTGAGACGCGCCCTAGCATCTTCCGAACGGTCCGGCGCAAGGCCGGTCGGGATCACCTACGAGACGAGGCCGGATTGGTGCAGTGACGAACATATATCCGAGATGGTCGCCATGGGGGCCACGCGCCTTGAGATCGGAGTCCAGACGCTTTCCGACGAGGTCTACGATCTGGTCTCCCGTGGCCACCGCGTCTCCGAGGTGGCGGCGGCCTTCCAAAGGGCGCGGACCCACGGGCTGAAGATTTGCGCTCACATGATGCTGGGGCTTCCTGGTTCCGACGAAGCAGTGGACGTAGCTTCGTTCGAAAGGCTCTTCCAAGATCCCTCCTTCAGGCCCGATGAGCTGAAGATCTACCCCACTCTTGTCATCGAGGGCACGATTCTGCACAGGATGTGGCTTAGGGGCGAGTACAGCGCGCTTTCGGACGACGAGGCCCTAGCAAGGCTCATCAGGATAAAGCAGATCATCCCCGAGTGGGTAAGGGTAAAGCGGGTGATGCGCGACATACCTGCGGACATTGTTGTGGCGGGCCCGAAGCGGTCCGATATGCGGGCAATGGCTCTCTCGGCTCTGAGCGCGCAGGGAAAACGGTGTCGGTGCATAAGATGCAGGGAGGTCGGAAGGTCATCCGAGGTGCTTGCGCACCTCTCGTTCTGCGAGCGTTCCTATGCAGTATCGAGTGGCCGGGAGATCTTCCTCTCCTATGAGGATGAGCAAAAGGGTGTGATCGCAGCCTTTCTACGCCTGAGCGTGCTGGACGACGGCCGCTGTCATGTTCGCGAGCTTCACACCTACGGTCGGGAGCTGACGGTGGGCGAGCATCCCCCGCCCGGCGTCTGGCAGCACAGGGGCCTGGGGACCCAACTGCTGAGGGTGGCCGAGGAGAGGGCGGCGGATGCCGGGGCTCGCGTTCTTCATGTGACGAGCGGAATTGGCGCCAGGGAGTACTATCGGAGATTCGGCTATCGGCTCCGAGGTTTCTACATGTGCAAGAAGCTCTAGGCTCGCTTGCCAAGGCGAAGAAGGGCTGTCCCGGCCGACCTAGAGGCAAACCTCACGGAAAAGCCAATGGGCGGCGGCCGACCCTGAGCCCTTGATCGACCGTTCGCGATCTCGGATATGAAGCCGTCGATGGTCCCGCTTTCCGCGACCGTAAGTCCCAAGCCCACCATCTCGTACGAGTGCGCGTCGCTACCCCCGGTCGTCGGCAGCCCGTACTTAACGGCGAACTTGCGGGCCACAAGGTTCGGATAGATCAGGACGGACGCCATTGCGTTGAAGGTCTCCACGGCCAGCCGGAGTTCCCTCGCGAGCCAGCTAACGGATATGGTGGAGATGTAGAAGGGATGCGGAGCCGAAACCACGCCGCCCTCGGACCTGACCTGGTCCACAACCTCCTCGGGCTCCGGCCTCTCCGGCCAGTCGCGATCGACCCCGAGAACCAGAAGGTGGCCGCGCGTTGTGGATACCTCGCACGCGGGTATGACCAGCGGGTCTCCGGGCTTCCTGATCCGTGCTGTTTCGCGGTAGCCCTCCATCGTGTCGTGGTCAGAGATGCACACGCCATCGATTCCGGCCTTGTTTGCCGCCTTCAAGATCAGGCTGGGCTCGGATCTGTCGGGACTCGATTCCATGCTATAGCTCGAGTGAACGTGGGTGTCAACTCTCATCTTTATACCTTTTGAAGGCTGCTGGTGCCCACTTTAGCCGCAAAAGGGCCGGATTGAGCTCTTTTTCCCGAAAAAGCGGGGATAGACGCCTGCATGAAACATTTATTAAGTGTATCGATCGAGCGCCACCGTTCGGAGCCCGTCGTGATCGATCTCGGCGTCGATCGGAGGTGCCCTCGTTTGAGAAGACTTGCAAGTTCGGTCGTTACCCTGATCGTTCTGTTTAGCTTCGTGACCGTTCTCTCCTTTCCGGCTACCGCAAAGCTGGCGAAGACGAAGTCGAACCTCAAGGTCCTGATCCTGAAGATCCCTGAGACGGGTGCCGGCACCGAGCAGTACTGGACCGCCGAGGAGGCCAGGAAGTTCAACAACGTGAGCCGGTGGCTTCTTGATCTTTATGGAATTCCTTACGACGAGTTGGACGCAACGGCCCTGACTCGCGAAACCTTGTATGACGGG
>Ga0129301_1001168_pt1 | contig 13255 bp, 12 predicted proteins | sample ConPoolayeHmetaG_FD_94489 | JGI IMG/M metagenome (GOLD analysis project Ga0129301, IMG submission 94489) | Hot spring microbial mat communities from California, USA to study Microbial Dark Matter (Phase II) - Cone Pool mat layer H metaG ...
CAGTCCAATTCCACACGAAGCAGCACTGAAACTCATCCGCTCAGGATTAAGCGTATCCAACACGTGATACCAACCCTTATCCAACTCACCCAAAACGCTCTCCTCAGGCACTCGCAAATCGCTAATGTACATCTCAAAAGTCTTCGAATAATTAATCCCATGCTTCTCGATGGGGATAATCTCCACCGCAGGATTAGGTAAATCCACAAGGAAAAGGCTCAATCCTAAAGTACGCTTTGCAGCCTTCTCCAGAGGCGTAGTCCTCGCAACAAGCACCATGCCCTTCGCTCTGTCGGCGCCAGAAATAAACATCTTCTGACCGTTTATGCGAAACTCGTTGCCCTCCTTCACAGCAGAAGTGCTAATGTTCAACGTGTTCGTTCCAGCGTCAGGCTCAGTTAAGCCTAAACAAAACTCCATGCCCTTCGCAATCTTGGGCAAATACCGCTCCTTCTGGCTTTCATTACCATGCTTTGTTATAGATAAGCCGCCAAAAACCGCTGATAAGCATAGGAACCATTCTCCAGCCAAGCCGCATCCCTCAGAAGCCAGAGTCTCCATAGCCAAAACCATCTCAACCATCCTCATGCCTCCACCGCCATAAGCTTCAGGAACAACGATGCCAGTAAAACCAGCCTCAATCAGACTCTTCCAGAAATCCTCAGGAAACTCATGACGCTTATCCTTCTCACGCCAATACTCAGGACCAAAATCCTTCGCAATGTCCTTAGCCGCCTCTACAATCATCTTCTGCTCAGCCGACAACTCAAAATCCAATAGGCATCCACCATATCCAAATCTTATGACAAACACTCTTCTAAAATTCTATATAAACTCTTTCACAAAAGACAGGCAAAAAATCCAAGAAACACCAAAAAGGTTTGAAAAGGCTTAGCCCATTATTGCTCCGCCTACGAGTCCTCCAACAGCCGCTACTATAGCCCCGAACAAATTCAGGATAATTGCCACCAATCCTACGATTGCTCCGACAACTCCGCCTATTAATGCGCCTAAGCCTCCGCCAAAAACCCCACCCACCACAGCTAAACCTATCACTGCGAGGATGGTGAGAATTATTCCGCCGAATATTCCAGCCAAAAAACCTGCAACAGCACCTCGAACCATTCCGCCTCTAGCAATAAGCCCTGCCACAAACCCGCCAAGCAGATGACCGACCACAGGAAATATCCATCCGAGAACAACAATTACGATAAAGCCTACAAAAGCTCCAAGCAACACGCTACCTTTACTATTACCCAAACTGACACCGAAGATTAGGTTATTCCGTTTAGGAATAAAAGAATTGTCATAGTCCGCAGAAAGCAGATAATGCTAAGAATAGTGCTATCCAAAAAGTGAAGAGGCTGTTCTTTTTTAGTAACTTCTGTTTCAGAATCGATTGAAATGTATTAACTCTTATATGAATGTGCGAGGAATAGAGTGTATGTCTCTGTTTACTTTGTAGGATGGGCGCGGTAGTTGAGAAAAACCGTGTTTAAAAAACTTGAAGCTCTAGGCTTAATCGCAAACTATAATCGGGTTAGAAAAAATCTTCCGCCCAAGCTTCCAGAGCGAGTTTACATCTGGGACGAAACCCTACGAGAAGGAGTGCAAACCCCAACAGTCTTCTTAACGTATGTTGAAAAGGTCAAGCTTGCAAAACTGCTGGATGAAATAGGCGTATCCCAGATAACAGTTGGATTCCCAGCGCTTTCAGAAGACGAAAAAAACACCGTTAAAAGAATCGCAAACGAAGGCTTCCAGCAAGCCTCCATCGTTGCTTCTGCACGTACAAGCAAAAGCGCCATAGACGCATGCCTAGAATGCGGCGTCAGAGAAATCGCCATATTCACTCCTTTTAATGGACTGAATTTGCAATATAATTTGAAGATTACAAAAGAGCAAACCTTGCAGAAAACCGTGGAATCTGTAGAATATGCAAAAAAGCACGGAGTGACCGTAGATTTTGTGCTTGAAGACGCTTCAAGAACCCCAATGCAAGAGATTTTGGAAATTTTTGAAGCTGCAATTAAAGCAGGTGCAAGTAGGCTGGTGATTGCGGATACTGTTGGGTTTCTAAGACCATTATCTGCACGTTATCTTTTCTCGCATGTTAAGGAAGGTTTAGAGCAGGTGTTGGGAAAAGAGGCTCCGCTTTCGGTTCATTGCCACAATGATTTTGGCTTAGCCACGGCAAACACTCTGGCCGCTGTTGAAGAGGGCGTCGATAATTTGCATACTTGTGTTGCTGGTTTTGGGGAAAGAGCGGGTGTTGCACCGTTAGAGGAGGTTGTAACTGCCTTGGAACTGCTCTATAACATTGACACGGGCTTGGACTTGAAGAGCCTCTACAGGCTTTCTCAGTTGACTGAAAAGACTTTTGCTCTGCCTGTGCAGTTTCATAAGCCTATAGTTGGAGAAAATGCATTTTCGTATGATTCAGATTCTCAGATAAAGGCTATGCTGGAAAACCCTATAATTTATGAGCCTTTTCCGCCTGAAATTGTTGGCAGGGAGGCTGTTTTCTTTTTTGGAAGACAAACCAGCAGGAACCTTATTGAGGCTCGTTTGCAGGCTGCGGGGATTAAGGCTACTTCGATGCAGGTGGAGGAGATAGTTAGGAGGATTAGGCGTCTTCAGGAAAGTTCTGATAAAGGCGAAGCTCAAATGACCTTTTATCAGGTTAAGAAGTTGCTTCGTGATTTGCGTAAGGGGTTGACTGATGAGGAATTTTGGAAGTTGGTTGAGCAGGTTACAAGGCAGAAGCCTAAGCTTCCGCTTCCTTCTGCCGTTAAGGAATCTGAGTCTTAGCTGAAGAGACTTTGGCTTCAAGTTGCTTTTAATAAACAGTGTTAAGCGTTAGTCTTTTTGGAGTTCTGGAAGAATTTTTTCATAATAATCTAAAGATTCTGGATTGACAAGCGCGTCTTTGTTCAAAACTGGTCTGCCATTTATTATGTTTGTGACTGCAATCTCCACTTTTTTCATGTTAAAAGTGTAGGGAATGTCAGGGGCTTCGAGAATTAATGCTGGAACATGCCTTGGTGAAGCTTTCTCTCGCAGCGCCTTTCTTATCTTATCTTTCAATTCTTCTGTTAGATTATAGCCTTGAGCAAGTTTGACAAAGAGAATAACACGTTGGTCGCCTTTCCAATCGTGTCCTACAGCGAGGCTGTCGGCGATTTCTGGCATTTTCTCCACGACGCTGTAGATTTCTGCTGTGCCTATGCGCACGCCTGAAGGTTTCAGAACAGCGTCAGAGCGTCCATAAAAGGTTATTCCGCCCGTGTCGCTGTGATACACTATGTAGTCGCCGTGTCTCCAGACATTCTTGTTTCGATAAAATCGGAAATACGCATCCATATATTTTTCATAGTTTGGGTCGTTCCAGAAGTAAAGGGGCATGGATGGTGCTGGGGCTTCGCATACAAGCTCTCCTTGTTTATCGAAAATTGGTTCACCTTTCTCGTCGTAGGCTTCAACTTTCATTCCCAGAGCTGCTGCTTGGAGTTCGCCAGCATATACTGGGAGAGTTGGGCTTCCGGCTGCGAAGCATCCGTTGATGTCTGTGCCGCCTGCAATAGAATTGTAGTGCAAATCTTTCTTTATTGCTTCGTAAACGTATTCGAATCCTTCAGCTGAAAGTGGAGAGCCTGTCTGGGAAATTTCTCGTAACGAAGATAGATTATATTCGTTTTTAGGTTTGTATCCTTGGCTTCTGAGGTAGTTTATGTAGCTTGCGCTGCAACCGAATATTGTGATTTTTTCGTCTTGAATTAGCTTCCACATTGCTCCTGAGTCTGGATAAAGCGGGTTTCCATCATATAGCACGATGGTTGCGCCTACTCCTAAGGAGCTTAACAGCCAGTTCCACATCATCCAACTGCAGCTAGTAATATACATTATCGTATCTTCACGTTTCAAATCTGTGTGAAGAATAAGCTCCTTCAGGTGGTTAATTAGAACTCCCGCGCCTTGAACCATGCACTTTGGCTTTCCAGTGGTGCCAGAAGAGAACATTATGTAAATTGGATGGTCGAAAGGCAATTGTTCGAACTGGATTTTCGGTTGCCTTTCCGTTGATAGAAAGTCTTTGTAATGAACTGCGTTTGGAATGTTGCTTATGTCGGGCTTGTCTTGAGTGTATGGAACAACAACTACTTTTTTCAGTGATGGAATGTCTTTAGCGATTGCTTGAGCGTTAAGCAGTGTGTTGAAGGTTTTTCCCTTGTACCAGTATCCGTCCGCTGTGAACAAGACCTTAGGTTCAATCTGTCCCAGACGGTCAACTGCTGCGGAAGCGCCGAGGTCAGCGCCGCAAGAAGCCCATGTAGCGCCTATGCTTGTTGCTGCAAGCATTGCAATAGCCGTTTCAATCAGATTGGGCATGTAAGCAACAACACGGTCTCCAGCATTGACACCTATCTTGCGCAAAGAGCTAGCCAATCGAGCTACTTGGTTATAAAGCTCTGCGTAAGTCATGTCGACTGATTTGCGGTTTTCGCCTCTAAATTTGAAAGCTACCCAATCATCCTTGTATCTCAAAAGATTTTCAGCAAAATTCAATCTTGCCCCTGGAAACCATTTAGCGCCAGGAAACTTGCTTAAATCTTCCACGACTTTATCGTATTTGCGAGAGGCAATAATTCCAGCAAAATCCCATATCGCTGCCCAGAAATATGAAATGTTCTCCACTGACCATTTGTGCAGTTCCGCATAAGACTTTATCTTTAGGCGGTATTTTTTGTTGACAAAAGCGATGAACCTTGTCATGTTCGCTTGTTTTACATACTTTTCAGAGGGCTTCCACAGCAATTTTCCCAATGCCTATCCCCTTGTGAATCAATTAACGCTTTATAGATGTTTTCTTAAGTCTTTTACCCTTTTCGCCTTTCCCATAAACCGTGGCAAGGTTCCATAAGGAGCCAACTCTATGTTTGCCTTGATTCCAACAATGGATTTAACATACGCATCTATCTCTTTTGCTAACGATTGAAGCTTTGATAAATCTCCATTAACGCTTTCAAACAATTTCTTGTCTGGCTCAACGCGCAAAGTCATAATGTCCAACTCTTCTGGGCGCTCTATGACTATTTCATAGTTTTCAGAGGCTCCTTTAACATTCAAAAGCGCGTGTTCCACTGTTTTAGGCCAGAATTTTACGCCTTTCACCTTTAGCATATCGTCTGCTCTTCCGAAGACTCTGCCCATCTTTCCAAAGCTTCTGCCACACGAGCATCCGTCTGTTTTGAAGGTGGTCATGTCGCCTGTTCTGAATCTGAGAACTGGTGTTGCCTCTCGTGTTAAAGTTGTTAGAACAAGCTCTCCTTCTTTGCCTTCCTCTATCCTTTCGCCAGTTTTTGGGTCAATAACTTCTGGTAGGAAGTGGTCTTCTTGAATATGCAGTCCGTTATGCTCAGAGCACTCAACTGACACGCCGGGTCCGATGACTTCTGACAGACCGTAGATGTCAAATGCTTCAAGACCTAACAATTCTTGGATTCTTTCTCTAAGCTCTTCAGACCAAGCTTCTGCGCCGAATAGACCGCTTTTCCATTTCAACTCTTTCAACGGGTCTATTCCAAGATGTTCCTTTGCATATCTTCCCATAAAAGCTGCGTAGCTGGGTGTGCACGCAAGTATCGTGGTTCCGTACTCTTTTGCTAGGCTTATTTGACGCTCTGTTTCGCCAGAGGCAATAGGCAGGACTGTTGCGCCTATTTCTAAAGCTCCATAATGGAAGCCTAGTCCGCCTGTGAATAAGCCGTAGCCATAAGCATTTTGCACAATGTCACCTTTTCTCGTTCCTGCGGAAGCGTAGATTCTTGCCATCACCTTAGACCAGACAGCTAAATCATTCTTCGTATAGGCGCATGTTGTCGGATGACCTGTGGTTCCAGAGCTTGCATGTAACTCCAAAACATTACTTAAGTCTGTGCCTAACATACCATAGGGGTAAGCTTTCCGCAAATCCTCTTTCTCAGTGAACGGAATCTTTTGCACATCATCCAATGTCCTTATGTCGTCGGGAGTGATTCCAGCATCCTTAAACTTCTTCTTATAAAGCGAAATGTTCTCATAGCAATGTTTTACAATTTTTTTAAGTCTTTCTTCCTGAAGCTTTTCAATTCGGTCTCTTGGCATTGTTTCAAATTCTGGTTGAAAAACCCAGCTTTTGACAGAGCCTTTCATCCTTCCCACCGCAATGGTTCGCTAACCATAATTAGAGTAGTGAAATTAAGCCTTGCGATGCGTTGGTTGACAAGCTAACATGCTTGTTATTGCTTAGAAAAATCTGTTGCTTTCGATGTTTTTGCACAATTTATATATATACATTTAAGGTTTAATGTTTCTTGAATGACATAAATGGAAACTAACGTGAAATTTTTCTTTGTAGCAGTGTTCTTGTCAATTATTGGCGGATTGCCTGGAATTGTCTATAAGTGGTGGACTTACTTTGGCCCTGCGCCTAGAGAAGCGTTTAATTTCTTTTTGCAACTTGCTCAATATGCTGCAAACTTAGTCGTCACGGTAATTATTCCCTTTGGAGTTATGTATATGCTTGGAAAAGTTAGCCCGAAACAAGGCTTCGCCCAATAATCATATCTGTGTTTTTTTGGTTGATGGCTGGGCGTAGCTACATCGTGTATCATTGAGTGGGTTATTTCATATTTCCGATCAGAGAGCAAGTTGATTTGGCAATTTTTCATGTGGATTGGTTGGCAGATAGTTGCCGGAGCTTTTTCTCTTGTCTTCTTTGTAAGTTTATCTGCAATTTTGCTTGCTAATCATCGGCAATCAATTAAAAATGCTACAGAATTGCCTCCGCCACCAACAATAACTTAACTTGTTATATTGCCAGCCAGATGGTCAAGTTAGCCATTCGGAAATCTCGACTACTTTTTCGGTTTCCAATTTAATGCCCATCGGCTCGAAAGTCTGATTTAAAGCGGTTAACAAGTTTCGAATATAATCTTCAACATTAACTTCAACTAGATTTGTTACAAGTTCTGCTGGTTTCACTGTGAACGTTCTCTGTTTGTACTTGAACGGTTTGACTTTTATGAATGAGACAGTGTCCCATCTTTGCAGTTTCCTTCCAGCCTCGATAAGCTGTAAAGCGCATTGATACGGCTGAGCTGCTGTTTTCATGTCCTCAATCTTCTCGTTCGGGTCGAAGAAAAGCCGCACAGAATACTTCAAATCCTCTAAGCCTATTTTTCTACTTCTTAAATCTGCTACTGCTTTTCTCACAACCTCTTTGATTCTCTTCTTTGCTTGCTCAAACTCTTCCAAATTTCTAACCGTTGAAAGCTCCTTTATGCATTTCTGGAAAACACTGTTTATGTATCCAGGCGAGTTGGACTTGATTGCTGTAACTCCTTTTATGTCAGGTGTTCCGTCAGGTAATATTCCAAAATAGGCTTTCTTTGCTTTCGGCAAGACACATATGCTGTAGTGTTTGTCCACAGCCAAATCCAGATGAAACCGTTCTTTAACCGTCTTTATAAGCCATTCAACTTGCTCATCAGAAACATTGTCCAAAAACAGCGAGTCAGTATCTCCATAAAGCGGGTGCAAGCCTTTCTCTTCAGTCATTCGCCAGCTTTCTTTAAGCACGTAACGTCCATATCCTGTTATTGATTCAGCTAGAGGCGGACAGGCTAATCCGTGGATACGAACTGTTACGCCGTAGCATGAGACTAGAATCAATTTCAACAGCTTAGCCGCTACTGCTGCTCTACTTCTTTCCTCTTCACTTAGGCTTTGGTCTTTTGAGGCTGGCTTGTATAGTTTGATTCGCAACTCCTTCAAAGCGCCAACCAGAACAGCGTAGAAGCCGCGCCGCTTAACACATACATGCCCGTCGAAGTCTGGAATCTTTTTTCCAACACATTCGGCATGTCCACAATTCACTGTTTCATAGGAAAGGTTGAAGCTGTCAATGCAGCTTGGATAAAGGCTTTCAAAATCGCAGACAACAGTGTTAAAGTATATTCCAGCCTTAGGCGCAACAGTCAAGGCGCCTGTCACTCTGTGCGTTGGCATCCCTCTTGTCAACTCCTCAGCAGTTGGAATCAAAACGCCATTTTTCCTCAGGTAAGTGTAGATCATCGACTTCAGCCAATCGCTCACACGTCGGCTACTCAAAGCTTCAACCAACGGAATGTTTGCAATTCTCGCAAGCAGCCATGCAGCATGAAGCTTCTCAGCATCAACATTCTCTACGCCAAAAAAATCAGCACCAACAAGCGGAATAGGCTGACTTAAAATTTTAAACCAATAAAATACTTGACTATACTTCAAAGGGTCACTAACCTTCACTTCGTTGAATGCTTCCTCAAACTTTCTCAAAGCCTCTGCTGGTACTTCTGAAACTGGCTTTAGGCTTTCTTCAGAATGTAAGGCGCCGAAAATTAGCTTATGGTCGTAGACGTATGATTTAGGAAAATCGACTTCTGCTTCCCAAATATGGCGAAAATTTTTCAGAGCCTTTAATGCTATTTTGTTGTTGGGCCAAGAAATTTTTGCTAGAAGCCTTTTTTCCTCTGTGAATAGGTCTGTTTTTTCGATTGGCTGAATATTGCCACTAAACAGCTTAACAGTTTGTTCTTCCTCTGAAGTTAGCGGGTAAGCTGATAGATAATAGGGCTTGTATTCTCTGTCAACTGTTTCTTTGATTTCTCCGTTTGCAGTTGTGAATTTGAGTTTTACACTGTTTGTTTCTGTAACTGTTGCGTCTATGAGGTATATGCCGTTCAAGATTGGGCGCTCCTACCTAAGCCCTAATTCCTTTTGAATTTTGTCAATCTCCTCTTCAGTTAATTCTTTTGGATAGTTGAAGATTGGTCCGCTTGGCTTCTCGTTATAGTAGGGACGATTACAATTGGGGCATCCGCTTGTTAGGAAAGGCTTTCCACTTCTGACAATTTCTAGCAAAGTTTGCTTGTCAACTCCAAAATCTGTCAAGCAGCCTTTTTTGTTAAATTTCATGTTTTCGCATCTTCCAATCTCGTGAAAAATCAGATAACGAGCTATTTGCAATCTTCTATAACAGTCAACTGACGGCTGACTGTTGTTTTCCAGAGCCGTTCCTGCAATTGGCGTAAATGCAAAAAGCGCTGGAAGAACACCTGCATCAACGCAGTGCTGAAGAATTTCAACAACGTTTTTTTCGGTTTCTCCTAACCCAACAATAACATGAGTGCTTACGGTACTTTTTCCCAAAATCTTTACTGCTGCTTCTAATAATTCAAACTGTTTTCTCCAATTGTATGGTCCTCCAACATCAGCGCCTTTTATTTTTTCAAAAAGCTCCTCAGTCGCTGCATCCAAGGGAATGCCGATTCTTTCTACGCCTGCTTCAGCTAGCAATCTTATGTTTTCAACATTTAATGGTTGACATGAAACTGAAATAGGCACTTTCACTTTTTGGGAAATTGCTTTGATAAGCGCTTGTAAATGCTTAAAGACTTCAGGGTAGTTTAAAGCTTGGAGGCAGACTCGCCCAATTTTTCCGTTCTCTGTTGCGCTTTTTAATCCTTCGATAACGGTTTCTGTTTCGAAAGTAGGCCAAGAGACTCTTGAAAGCATATGTGCCTTTCCTTGGCTTCCTCTGGCTTGGGGACAGAAACTGCAATTTGCTGTGCATTTGCCTTCTTGATATGTCATTAGGTAGGCTGTGGTTGGTTCTGCGTTAACTCTTCCTTCTAATAATTTGAGAACGATGGCTGTGCCTAAGGATACTCGAATTTTTATAGGCAGTGTTTCACGGTTGGGCAGTTCTTGCACGCTCAGCAATAGCATTACTTACTGCTTAGGAGCTTAATATCCATTACAAAAACAGGATAGCCTAAGCAAACATTCCTTTTTGGCTTAAGATTTTGAATTCACAATTAATTTATCCAAAAAAGAACGAAACGAAAGTAGGACGTGCATGAATGCGAAAGTCAAAGCTTGAAGCTTACGAGGAGATTCTAAGCGCTCTAGTTAAGAAACCTTTAACAGTCGACAGCCTAGCCTTTGAAACTAACATGCACGTTGCCGTTCTGAAACAGCATCTTGAATTTCTAATGAAGAGCGGTCTTATTGAAGAGCGAGCTTCAGAGAAAATAACATTGTATGCTGACACAGAGCGAGGATTGGCGGTTTTGAAAATTCTTAATTTTCAGAAATATTTGGAGAAAGCCGCAAGTCTTGTTAGAGTAATAGAAGAAGCGTTGGACACCATGCCTACTCTCTCTGGGCGTGTTGATAAGAAGAAGAGAAAATCTGCTGACGAGAACGAAAACTATTAAACTCGCTCTAACATCATCGTAAACGAATTATTATGAACCATTTTTCTCCCGAAACTGTTTGGCGCATGAGCGAAGAAAAACTTGCGCAAGCATTAAACGCTGAAGCTTTCACTTCTAAGCAAGGAAAGATGCACTTTTATGCTCCAAGCTTCATGTATTACAAATCAAGCGTCTACTGTTCTTCGCCGAATGAGTTTCCAACTATTTCGGTAACTGGGCAAGGTTGTGCTCTAAACTGTAAGCATTGTGGCGGAGTTGTTCTGAAGACAATGTATCCTGCTACGACTTCAGAGAAGCTGTTTGAATTGTGTGCAGAGCTTAAGCGTCAAGGCGCTTTAGGCTGCTTGATAAGTGGTGGATGCTTGCCAGACGGTTCAGTTCCGCTTGACAATTTTGTTGGTTCAATAGCGAAAATTAAGCGAGAATTAGGGCTGACTGTTTTTGTTCACACTGGCATAATAAGTTTTGAAACTGCGGTTGCGCTTAAAAAGGCAGGAGTTGATGCAGCGTTAATTGATGTTATTGGCTCTGATGAGACGATAAATGAAGTTTACAACCTTAAAACAAGTGTCAAAGATTATGATAATTCTTTAAAGGCATTGCACGAAACGAATATTGTTTTTGTTCCGCATGTTATAGTTGGGCTTCATTACGGAAAGCTGAAAGGAGAACTGCACGCGCTGCATATTATTTCAAAATATGAGCCTTCAGCTCTGGTTGTGATTGCTTTTATGCCTATACACGGAACCAGCATGGAAAATGTTAGTCCTCCAAAACCGTTAGATATAGCAAGAGTAATTATAATTGCAAGAAAATTGTTTCCACAAACGCCACTGGTTCTTGGTTGTATGCGTCCTAAAGGAAAACACCGCACAGAAACGGATGTTTACGCTATAAAAGCTGGAGTGAACGCTATAGCGTTTCCAGCGGAGGAGGCAATAAAATTCGCAAAACATCAGGGATACGAAATTGTCTTTTCATCACTTTGCTGTTCGCAAATCTACTCTGACATCACGCTTTAATGGCTTCTAAAAACCGAACCTTTTAAGCTGTTCATGATATCATCTTTCAGCTTTGAGTATTGGGCACTAAGCTTTTTTGCATCCTTTCTTGACATGCCTTGACGAATAAGCTGTTTCTCAAAGGCTCTTCTTGCTTTACGCACATTCCAGCCTAGCGTAAGCCACAAGGCAAGAAGATTCAATATAAGATAGATTAAGGAAAGACTTGCACTGATGAGACTGCGAATCTTCATCTCATTCACTCAAGTTTATAATCGTAAAAAAGGGCTAATCTTCATCTTCCTCTTCTTTTTCGTCGTGTTTTTCGCGTCTCTTTTCAGCTATCTTTTCCTTAATTTTTCTTGAAATCTCTTCGCCTAACTCGTCGCCTTTTGCGCCTTTCTGTCCACTCACAGCTTTCTTCATCACTTCTCCTAGACTTGTGAACACTGAAATGTAGTTCTCAGTCATCTTAACTGCAGTTTCATCAGGCATTCCAGAATTTTTCAACTCCTTATAGAAAGCCCCAGCAGCCTTACCCATGTCTCTTCCAGCTTCTTCAGAAAACACGCTTGCAATAATCGACCTTATCAACGCCGGAACCTCTTTCGAAACAACGCCCAAAATCTGCTTTATTTCTTCTGCGTCTTCTACCTCAACTTTCTTTTTCTCTTTTTCCTCACTCATCTGTCTTCACCTCCATTAACTTTTAACTTGATGATATTAACATTTTTGGAAACCATGAACAATTGTGATTGCTTTGCTTTTCTTGCTTTCAATTTCTCGCAGAATCAACTCCAATTCTCTGTCCAGATTAGGCGTTCCAGCTAAATCTAATCCACCGTGAAAATCAAGCTGTTCCAGTTGGACTTTTCTCTTTATTTCAAAGATGATGCTTAAAAAATCAGCGGCACTCTTTTGAATGCAAATTCCCTTTTTGCTTAAACTCATTTTCTTCGCCTCACAATTAAGTAGAGGTCTGGCTAATCGAGTTATTCATTATGGAAAAAAGTGGTCAAATCGCTGATCACTCCATAAGCTCGTAAGCATTTTCGTATCCCTTTGCCTTTCGAATAACGCCTTCCTTCTCCAATCGCTTGACCCTTTCCCGAATAATTCTTCTAGAAGCTTTTCCCCTCATACCTCGCACTTGGCGGGTAATAGCAGAAATGTTTAATCTTTCATACAAACTCAATGCTTGAACAATACAGCGAGAAATATCGTCTTGAGCAATCCATTTTTTCTTCAAATGTTTTTCAGCTATTTTGAAACGTGCAGCAACCTTTAACGGTTCACCATACACGCCCATGCCGATGCGAGTTATACGCAAATACGGAGCCAGTCCAGCGTATTCTGGATTATTCATTATGAAAGCTTCCAGCATTTCCAGTCTGTTAATAATAAGGTCAAGCTTTTTGCTTAGCTCCTCAATGCTAGACTTACTTTCGCTGTTTCTCTTCGCCATAGTTTTCGTGCTATTATAGGCTTATGAAATTGATAAAAGTGTTTGCAAGTTCGAAGCTTTTCGAAATGGCTAAAACGGGCTTTCGAAGACCTGCTCTAATGCGGCATGATTGCTTATAGTGAAGCTTCCTTAAACATCATGAAACCCAAAACAATTGTCCAAATAGACGCTGAAAGTGCAGCAACCGTCTCAGGAATGGCAACATTTGAAACGAAATGAAACGCAAACTGAACTACCCATATCACTATAGCAACAAGTGCAGAAAGCAACGTGAACAAGCCAAGCTCCCTTCTAGCCATCCGAAGAAAGCCGACTGTTATGAAAAGCATAGAAATAGGGTAAAGTGCGAAAAAAATCACAGAAACATAGTAGTGTGTTGGTTTAACGTTTTCTGGAAAAACACCTATGGCTATTAATGCTAAGCAGTCTAAAGCGAATATGAATGCGCCGATTCTGCCCAAGGCTGATTTTTTAAGGTATACATTTAGTCC
>Ga0129301_1001169_pt1 | contig 13231 bp, 6 predicted proteins | sample ConPoolayeHmetaG_FD_94489 | JGI IMG/M metagenome (GOLD analysis project Ga0129301, IMG submission 94489) | Hot spring microbial mat communities from California, USA to study Microbial Dark Matter (Phase II) - Cone Pool mat layer H metaG ...
CGCGATCGCGCACATGAGAAGCCCCACCAGGACGCCCACAGCGATGCCCGCCGGCTGGAGATAGCCGCGGATGCGGCGCACCACGCTCGAGGAAAGCACCGGCTGGTCGCTTTTCCAGAGCGGGATCTCGTCGCCGTTCTTGTTGATCAGGCCGGCCGCCAGCACCAGTCTGGCGTCCTCGCCGCCACGGTTGCGCACCTGCCATTTCCACACGGCGGTGTCCCGTTCGCCGATCGTTTGCAGGGCCGCGCTCTGTGCCGGCGTCACTTCCATGGCGCCCGAGCGCGCGGCGAGGGTGACCTGGATCTTCAGCGGTTCGCCCAGGGATTGCAGCAGGACCCTTTCGGGAGGCGCCACGCGCACATAGTCGATGGACTCCGCGGTGAAGCTCACCTCGGCGCCCGCGCTCTCCTGCGCGGCAATAAAGGCGGGCAGCTTCCATTCGAGGACGCCCAGGCGGACGTCGCCGAGAAAGATGTCGACCTTGCCGGTGCGCAGCGCGCCCTCCAACCGCTCCTCGATCACCTGGGATTGGAGGCCGGCGACCGAGAGCTTCAAGGTTTCCAGATTTTCCTTGGTGCGCTGCAGGTCGAGATAGCGGCGCGCCAGCGAGTCTTCCCTGGAAGTGAGGGCGGCGATGGTTTCGCGCGTCTTGCGCAGGCCGGCATTCAGCTCCTCGACCTCGCCGCTCAGCCTGGCGTTGGCCGCGCGCGCCGCATCCAGCTCCGCCTGGAGGGCATTGTTCCGGGTTTCGAGCTCCTCCCTGTCTTTCTGGAGCTTCTGCGCCGCCTGGGCGATTTCGACGAGCTGCGCGCCCGGATCCCGTCCGGCATCGGACTTCAGCCGGAGCGAGCGCTGCAGGTTCGCGATCTCTTTCTGATATCCGGCCCGCTCTCCCTGGGCCGCGCGCAGATCCTCCCGGATGCGCGCCAGCTGGGAGGTCGTGGTCTCGATTTTTTCCTGCAGGGATGCCGAGAGCGAGCGCAGGCGCGCGACCTCGGCCTCGCTGGCGCGCAGCCCCGACTGCAGGTCGCGGTTCTCGGCCTGCAGGCGCGCGATCTGCGCCGCCAGCTCCTGGCTTTTCTTCTTCAGGTTCTCGACGTCGCGCACGGCGTCCTGGTAGGCGGGCACCTGCGGGGCGATGAAGCCCAGCACGGTCTCCCGGTTCGAGCCGGAAGCGCCGGCGATCTCGGCGATCGCGCGCTCGAACTGCTCCTGGGCGTGCGTGCGCCGGGCTTCCTCGAGGTCGCTGAATTTCAGGCCCTCGCTGAAGGCTCCCTGCAGCGCGGCATCGAACACGTCGCTGTTGGGAAATTTCTCCTGCAGCTCGGCGTCGAACTTGAAGATGAGCTCCGCGAGCGCGGGCCCGCCGATGGCCCCGAGCTTGAACTTGATCTCATCCCTCCCGAAATCGAGCCCCAGAACCCGCACCTGTTCCGCCACCTTGAAGCGCGGCGGGACATCGGCCGCCAGCCTCTCGGGGCGGAAAGTCCGGCCGCTGATGAGCATGTAGGCCTTGTCGGCGAATATGGGGATGCGCAGGAAGAGGGCCTTGTTTTCGTACTTCTGCCGGTAGCGCTCCTGGATCTCGCGGGACACGCCGGCGTGACCCGGGAGGGCGTACAGCGTCAGGGCGATCGTGAGCAGGATTTTCCAGGGTTGCGGGTGTCTTGCGCTCTGCATCGGTCGGGCCTTCCGGAGCCGGCGCGCCGCCGGGCTGCCGCGAAAAATCATAGCACAAAGGCCGCGGGCCGCGGGACAAATGGAGCCGCGCGCTGCGTGTGCGGTTGCGGTATCTTTCGGCGGCGTGTTATAAGAGAGGCGTCAGCGGGCGGTTTGCGGAAACCGAGCAGGGGAAGATTGAACATCCAATACGGCGTCCATACCGATCGCGGCCGGGTGCGCGAAGCCAACGAGGATTCCTACGCCGCCAATGCCAAGAGCCGGCTCTTCCTGGTCGCCGACGGCATGGGCGGGCATGTTGCGGGCGAAGTGGCCAGCTCCATGGCCGTGTCCACGATCGAGGAGTGCGTGGCATTGCTGCTGCGCGAGCGGGGGCGCGCCGCCGGCGAAATCCTGAAAATGGCGCTCGAGGAGGCCAACGCGCGCATTCACGAAACCCAGCTCGCGCGCCCGGAACTGGCGGGGATGGGCAGCACCGTGACCGCGCTGCTGTTCGGCGACCGGGACTACCACCTCGCGCATGTCGGCGATTCGCGCGCCTATCTGCTGCGGGGCGGAGAGCTGCACCAGCTCACCCGGGATCATTCCCTGGTGTGGCACCTTTACGAGAACGGGATCCTGCGGAAAGAAGAGCTCGCCGGCCACCCGCGCAAGAACGTGATCACCCGTTCGATCGGGCCGCATCCGCAGGTCGAGATCGACATGGATCAGGGGCCGGTGCGCGACGGCGACCTGTACCTGCTCTGCTCCGACGGCCTCAGCGACGTGGTCTCCGAAGAGCGCATGAAGGCGGTTCTGGGAAGCTCCCAGATGACGCCCCAGCGGATGAGCGAGGCCCTGGTCGAAGCTGCCAACGACGCCGGCAGCCCCGACAACGTCACGGTGGTGGTCGTGAAGGTGGGCGCCGGCGCCTCTCCCGACGATGTGACCGACAGGATCACGTTACGGTGACTCGGCGCACGCGAGGGCCGTCCGCCGGATCCGCTCTCTCGGCCTTCCGACGGTTGTGCCCGGGCCCTGAATGCGGCGCGGGGCGCATTGAGGGCCGGGCGCCGGATTTCAGGCTCAGAAGCTCAGCCTCAAACCCATCTGGATTTCCCGCGGGGCGAGAGCCGAGGTGATTCTCCCGTAGGTGGTGGAAGCGTAGGTCGTTCCCACCCCGGAAAAATTTGTGTGGTTGAATGCGTTGAACATCTCGGCGCGGAACTGCATTTTCACCCTTTCGGACACCTTGAATCCCTTGTAGATCGACAGGTCCCAGAGGTGGATGCCGGGGCCACGGAAAAGGCTCCGCCCGGCGTTCCCGAAAGTGTTCAGGGCCGGCAGGGCAAAAGCTTCCGTATTGAACCACTTGGCGATGGTCTTCGGGGCGCCCTTCCAGGGGTCGCCGACGAGATCGGGACGCTGGCTGCCGCCGTAGAAGCTGTTGGCCCGGTTGGGCGAGATAAACACGGTCTGGGGCAATCCGGATTCCGCTCGCACGATGGCCCCGATCTGCCACCCGCCCAGAAGGTTGTATGTCAATCCGCGGGCGTCCCTGTAGAAAGGCAGCTCGTAGACAAAGCTCGTCACGAAAATGTGCGTCTTGTCGAACGAGGCCAGCGCGCGATCCGCCCGCAGATTTCTCACATCCTGGGCGATGGTCGAACGGTCGTCGGGGGAATCGGTGATGACCTTCGAGAAGGTGTATGCGAGGCCGAATTGCAGTCCCTGCGCGTAGCGCCTGCTCAGGCCCAGTTGCAGGGAGTCGTACCTCGAGCTGGCCGAGGTCTGGCGTTCGGTGATCGTGCCGTAGCCGCGGAACTTGGCGAATGCCGCGGTGGGCGTCCCCGTGGTTCCGGGAGGCGTCTGATTGATGCGCACCGCCCTGAGGAGATGGGTCGCGTGATTCCCGACGTAGGCAAGATCGAGGCTCAGTTCCCACCATAGCTTGCGCTGGTAGCCCAGGCTCCAGTGCTGCGTGGTCGGAACCAGGAAGTCCGGACTCATCGAGATCAGGTTGCGAATGATGGCTTCCTGATTCCTCGCCGCTCCGCCGGAGGGATTCGAGAGCGTCGGCGTTCCGGAAGCGCCCGCAGCCAGAAAGTTGGCCGCGGTCACGAACGGAGGATTGACGAAGGCATTCTGCAGGGCGATGCCGACCAGCGTGCGGTCGAAGTAAATGCCGTATCCGCCGCGGATCACCGAGTCGCCTCTGCCGGCAGGGTCCCAGGCGAAGCCGAAGCGCGGACCGAAGGTGTCGGCATGGGACGCCACAACCCTGCGCCCGTAAGGTGAATTCTTTCCGGCCAGATAGATGCCGTTCAAGGGATCGCCGGTTCCGGGAATCCGGTTGCCGGCTGAGTCGATCTGGTAGGCTTTGGTTATGTCGAAGCGTGCCGGATCGAAGTTCGTCAGCAGATTGTCGGTGTCGATCGGGGGCAGGATGTAGGACCAGCGCACCCCGAGATTCAAGGTCAGATTGGGCCGGAACTTCCAGTCGTCCTGGAAGTAGGCCTCGTGCATGTCATATCTGAGGTGCGAGGTGATGTCGATGTCGTTTTCGGAGTAGGACGAGGCGCGCCCCAGCAGGAAGTCGGCGAAAGCATCGCCGGTCGAGGTGAAAGTCGCCGACGAGGTTCCCGGGAAGGCGAAGGCGCCGTTGGTGCCGCTTGCGGCGTTCTCATTCTTGAATTCGTGGGAATACAGATACCCCATCTTGAGCGAGTGGTTGCCGATGATCCAGGAGATGTTTTCCTTGAAGCGGTAGGAGCCGTAGCTGTTGTCGTACGGGCCGAAGAAATCGAAACCTCCGTAGCCGCCGGCTCCGCCGAAGGAGATGCCCGGGAGAACCCCGCCGGGATTCTGCGGAAAGATCTCCGGGGTATTGAAGCCCGCGTAGTTCTTCCTCAGGCCGCTTCCGGTGATCTCGCTGATGATCCCGCCGCGGGAATAGTTGAAGGCGAGGTTGTTCACGACCCTGGGGCCGGCGATGTAATTCCATTCCACAACCAGACCGCGTGCCGGTATGTTGGTCTTGGTGTTCGCGATTCCCGGAAACGCGGCGTAGTTGCTGCCGAATATCTCCCCGAAGGGTTCGGTGGAGGGGATGGAGTCCTTGACCCAGCGCCCGAAGACCCGGTGGTTGTCGTTGATAGTGTAGTCGAGGCGGATCAGGTATTCGCGGTAGTTCCGCCCGCTGGGTGCCGCCGCCGAGTAGTTCCGCTGCCCGCCGAGCAGTGCCGGTGTGGAGTTGGGCGACGGAAAGGCTGAGAGAATCGCCTTTGCGTTCGGATCGATGAGGCTCGGCGGGATGACGTTGGCTTTTCCCTGATAGGAAAACTGCTGGCCGGTGGCCGGGTCCCTGATGATCACGTCGGGAAATTCGCTGAAGTCGCCCTGGCGCTGCAGCTGTGTAGGAACGCGGGTGTTCACCACGCCGCCGCCGCGGACCGTGCGCACCTCACGGAGTTCGTGACCGTAAAAGAAATGGAGCTTGTCCTTCTTGATGGGACCGCCCAGGCTCCAGCCGAAATTGTTGTAGCGCAGGACCGCGGGATCGGCCTTGCCGTCGCCGTCGCGATCCAGATAACTGAAGAAGTTGCGTGCGTCCATGGCATCATTGCGGAAAAACTCGTACGCGGAGCCGTGGAACTCGTTGGTGCCTCCCTTGGTCACGACGTTGATCTGCCCGCCGCCGCTGCGGCCGAACTCGGCGCTGTAGTTGCTGCGCAGGATCTTGAATTCCGAAACGGCATCGACGCTGATGTAGTTGATGACGCCCAAGTTGGAACCCGTGTCCACATTGTCGGCCCCGTCGATCAGCCAGTTGTTCTGCGCCGCCCGGGCGCCGTTGATGTTGACGCTGGCCAGATTGTCCAGGCCCACTCCCACGCGACCGCTCACCAGACTGGCCGCCGCCGACACGCCGGGCTGCAGGGCCACCAGCTGGTACAGGCTGCGCCCGTTGAGGGGCATCTCCGTGACCTGAGTGCCGGTGATCACCTTGCCTACATCGGACGTCTCGCTCTGCACCACCGGAACGGCCGCGCTCACGGTGACCGTTTCGGAAATCGAACCGACCTCCATGGTGATGTCGATTCGGAGTCGGTCGTTGACGGATAGCACGATGCCCGAACGGACGAACTTCTTGAACCCTGGAACCTCCGCGCTCACCTCGTAGGTGCCGATCGGAAGCAAGGTCGCGACATATTCGCCCGATTCCGCCGTGACGGCTCTGCGCACGAAACCGGTCCCGACGTTGCGGACCTGGACCTCGATGCCGGGAATGACGGCGCCCGACGCATCCTTGACGAAACCGGTGATGGTTCCTGTGGTTTCTTGGGCCAGGCCCGTGCCCGTTCCGGCGATGCAGGCGCACAGCGCGATGACCCATGCGACGCGCGTTGCTGCGACACCCTTTCTCATTGAGTCAAGGATCGTGCGAATCATCGATATCCTCCTTCCTCTCTCGAGAAACCGGGGGCAAGAGCTCGAGGGATGAGAATTTCTCGCGCAGTCGCGTCCCGGGGTTGCTTTACCCGGTAAGCATATGACGCGCCGGGCCGGCAATCAACGAGCATTGTGCGGCCGGGCTGCTCTTCGACTCCGGTGGTTATTACCATGGTGCCATGCGCGTGTCGGCGATTCGCGCGCCTATCTGCTGCGGGGCGGCGAGCTGGACGAGCTGGGCCCTCCGGGGTCGGGTCATGGCCGTTTCGGGCAATTCGATCCGGGCATCCGATGCCCCCATCGCATTTTTCGTGCAACGGCCGGGGCATCGAGATTAGAATCGCGCGCCAGTGACTGCAAGGGGGCTCATGTCGCTTCGACGCTGTCCGAACTGCGGCCATCAGATTATGACATATTTCCGGTACCTTCTCGGAGGCGTCGGACGACAGAAGCACCAATGTCCGGGCTGCGGGACAACCCTCCGAGTCGGCGGCCCCTTTCGCCTGCCGGCGGTGTGTGCCGCGGCGGTAGGCCTTTACTTCCTGGTCCCCGCCGCCGGCGGCAGGATCTTTCCGGACCGGGAAATACCCTTCTCCGTTGCTGCCGTCTTGATCGTTTGCCTGATTGCGCTGCTGGCGGCGGCAAATTACTTGAGCGCGACGTGGCGCGCCGACAAGCGCGCCGGCTCTCGCGACCGATAGCGGCGCAGGTCCGCTATTCCCGGATGAAGGCTACCGCAAGAAGAACGGCGGCGTTGAATCCTGCAAGTGCCACAAAACTCGCCTGGAAACTCCCCGTCCAGTCCGCGATCTTCCCGACGGCGGGAGCACCCACCAGGATCATGAGGATGCCGAGCATGTTGACCAAGCCCATGGCAGCGCCGGCGCGGCCCGGAAACAGAACCGCCGCGCGGTTGAACAGCGACGCGTAAGGGAGCCCGCAGCCGGCCCCGAGCAGGACTATCGCCGACAGCGCGCTTCCCAGAGAGGACGCCCCGGCAAGCAGCAGGCAGCCCGCCAGGTTCATGACCAGACCGGCGGCCAGCAGGGGGCGCATTCCCATCACGGCCGCCAGCATCCCTCCCAGCGGCCTCGATATGATCCCGAGAAGCAGCACCAGAGAGCCCAGAGCACCGGCCTTGGTCGGCGCCAAACCGAGTTGGTTGTGCAGCAGGAGCGTGATCCACGAGCCTACCAGGATCACCAGGCCGAACGATGCCATCTGGACGGACCCGAGCAGCCAGAGCTGCCGGTGCCCGATCAAAGTCGAAAGTGATACGTGGGCGTGGGTCTGCGGCAGCGGCGCCGGAGCCGACAGTACCCACAGCAGCAGGACGGCCACGGCAACCGATGCCGTGGTCCAGAATGCGCCCTGCCAACCGGCATACTCCGCGGCGCGCGGGACGGCGTAAATGACGAACCCGGACCCGAGCAGCACCGAGCCTCCGTAGTAACCCTGCGCCCGGGCCAGGCCCTGCGGCGGGATCGTCTGTGCGAGGTAGCGCGCCCCGGCCACAAAGCAGGTTCCGGTCCCGAGCCCGGCGAAGACCTTCCAGAACAACAGCTGACCGTAGCTGCCGGAGCAGGCGATGCCGATATTGCCGAGGCAGACGACCGCGAGCGCCCATGCGAGAACGAGACGCCCGCCGAACCTGTCGGCCAAGTGCCCGCCGGGTATCTGCATACCGGCGTGCGTCAGAAAGATGCCGGTCGTGAGCAGCCCGGCCATCGCCTGCGAGAAACCGAACTGCTTCATGAGCGACCCGAGAAGGGGCGCGTGGTTCGTATAGTTGGATGAGAAGGCGAAGGCCGCGGCACACGCGCACAGGACCGCAAGGTTTTTCCTGTCCATCAGGTGCGAGGCTCCTCCTCGTAATGCGCTCGATCGCGGCTGCGACGGGCGGGACCGTCAGCCGGGGAACAACCTTTTCAAATCGTGTTTCGTGACTTTCCCCATGGCGTTGCGCGGCAGGTCCTCGGCGACGGCCCAGCGTCGTGGAAGCTTGTATGACGGCAGCCGGCCGCGCAGCCATCGGTCCAGCTCCTCGAAGTCGAGGCCGCTTTCGCGCGGGACCACGGCAGCGGCGACGACCTCTCCCCACTCCTCGTTCTCGATGCCGACCACGCCGCAATCCCGCACCGCCGGGTGCGACCGCAGCTCCTCCTCGATCTCCAGTGCCGAGATCTTGTATCCGCCCGATTTGATGATATCGACGGATTTCCTGCCGAGAATGCGGAAGCAGCCTCGTTCCACGACCGCGATGTCGCCGGTCTTGAACCACCCCTCCGGTGTGAAAGCCTCCCGGGTCGCTTCGGGAAGGTTCCAGTACTCGAGGAACACGTTCTTGCCGCGCACGAGGATTTCGCCCGGTTCCCCCTCGGGCACATCATTTCCCAGATCGTCCGCGAGCCGCACCTCGACGCCCGGCAGCGGCGTCCCGACGAAACCCGGCCGTCGCTCTCCGTGCAGCGGATTGCTGAGGGCCATGCCGATCTCGGTCATGCCGTAGCGCTCGAGCAGCGTGTGGCCGCTGATGGCCCGCCAGCGTTCCAACACCGACACCGGCAGCGCCGCCGACCCCGACACCATCAGGCGGAAACCCTGCATCTTGCGCGAAAGATCGCGCTGCCGGTCGCCCGGGAGCTTCTCCCAGGCCGCGATCAGTTTGTGATAGATCGTCGGCACGGCCATGAAGACATTGACCCGCCCTTCGGCGAACGAGTCCAGGACGCCCGCCGGAGAAAACTCGGGGAGGAATTCACATCGGGCGCCTGCCCAGAGGGCGCAGGCGACGACGTTGACGATGCCGTGGACATGGTGCAACGGCAGCACGCAGAGCGTATGGTCCTCCTGCGTCCAGCCCCAGGCCCGCACCAGCGTCGAAATCTGTGCCTCGAGATTGGCATGGGTGAGCACGACGCCCTTCGGCCGGCTCGTGGTGCCGCTCGTATAGAGAATCATGGCCCGGCGGAGCGGGTCGACGTCGGGCAGCGCGACCGCCGGTTCGGGACACGCGTTCGAAAGCACCACGAGTGGGATGCCGAGCTGCCGTGCCGGCTCGGTGAGCCATGCACGCCGTTCGGGGGCGACGATCACGGCCGCGCATCTCGTATCCTCCAGGACGAACCGCAGCGCCGGCGGCGGGTGGCTGAGGCAAAGGGGCACGGCAATTCCGCCGGCGCGCCAGATGGCCCACTGGGTGCGGACATAGTCGAAGCCCGGGGGAACCATAAAGGCGACAGACGCCTCCCTCAGGTCTTCCCTGCCGCCCAGCAGGATCGAGGCGAGACGACGGGAGGCTTCGAGCAGATCCGCGTAGCTGAAGGCGGCACCCCCGGAAAGGATCGCCGTGCGTCCCGCATACTGCCGTGCGCGTTCGATGAGCTCGAGCATGAACGAACCTTTCAGACCCGGGAGATCGACTCGTTTGGGTGTATTTCTAGCCCAAGTCCCCGCATCACACAAGACCCGATCCCTGCGTATTCCGACGATGGCGGGCGCGGCGCCGCATCCTTGCCGCGCGTGCGGCCTTTCGAGTGCTGCGGTCGGTGTTTTCTGTCTACCAAATGGTATACAGAAAGCGGTTTTTCAGCGCGCCTTTCGCTGTCTCGCCCCGGGCGCAATTTGGCGGGTGGTTCGGCGGCCGGGCTACTCTTCGGCCCGGCCGGTTGTTACAATCTTGCCGTCCATGAGCGGGTGGGAGCTCGTCGAACAGGTGCGCCGCCGGGTCGGCGCCGAACAGGGGACCCTGCGGAAGGCCGCTTCCCTGCGGGTGGCTCTCTGCTATCCCGCCCCCTATGCGGTCGGCATGAGTTCCCTCGGTTTCCAGACGATCTATCGCGAGATCCACCGGCACGGCGAGGCAGCCGCCGAGCGCGCCTTCCTGCCCGACAGGATCGAAGACTATCGGCGCGCTCGCGTTCCCCTGTTCACCTACGAATCGGAGACTCCGCTGGCTGATTTTCCCGTGGTTGCCTTCTCGATCTCGTACGAGCTGGAATTGCCCGGCTTGCTCGAGATGCTGGACCTGGCCGGCATCCCGCTGCTGCGCAGCGAGCGCTCGGCGCACCATCCGGTCATCCTTGCCGGGGGGCCGCTCACGAACGCCGATCCGCTGCCGCTGGCGCCCTTTGTCGATGTGATCGCCGTGGGCGAGGGCGAGGAGCTGATCCGAACGTTTCTGGACGCAGCGCCGGCGGTGCCGCGCGCGGCGCTGATCGAGCGCATGGCCGCGCTTCCGGGATTCTACATCCCGGGCAAGAGCGGCGCCCTGCCGCCGGCGGCGAGGGCGCCGGACGATCGGCTGCCGGCCCGTTCGCAGATCGTCGCGCGGGAGTCCGTGCTCGGGCCGATGTTTCTCATCGAAGCGGAACGGGGATGTTCCCGCCCGTGCGCCTATTGCGTGATGCGGCGCGCGGCGGGCGGCGGCATGCGCACGGTGGCGCCCGAGCGCGTGCTTTCCCTGGTTCCCGCCGATGCGCGCAGCGTGGGCCTGGTCGGCGCCGCGGTCACGGATCATCCGGGGATCAAGCGCATCGTGCGCGCGCTGGTCGAGGGCGGGCGCGCCGTCGGGATTTCGAGCCTGCGGGCCGACCGCCTGGACGACGAGCTGGTCGGCCTGCTCGCGCGCGGCGGTTACCGGACGCTCACGACCGCGTCCGACGGCGCTTCGCAAAGGCTGCGCGATCTTGTCGGGCGCGGGACCACCGAGCGGCACCTGCTGCGTGCCGCCGAGCTGGCGCGGCGCCACGGTATGCGGCGGCTGAAGCTCTATCAGATGATCGGGCTGCCCGGGGAGACCGATGCGGATATCGAGGAGCTGATCCGCTTCACCGGGGAGCTCGCGCGGATCGTGCGGGTCACCCTGAGCGTTTCTCCCTTCGTGGCCAAGCGCGGCACGCCGCTGGACGGCGCGCCCTTCGAGGCGATTCCCTCGCTGGAGGCCAAGCTGGCGCGCCTGCGGCGCAGCCTGAAGAAGCCGGCCGAGCTGCGCCCGGCGTCGGCCCGCTGGGCATGGGTGGAATACATGCTGGCGCAGGGCGGCGAACCCGCCGGCCTTGCGGCCATGGATGCATGGCGCGCGGGCGGGAGCTTCCGGGCCTGGAAGCGCGCGTTCGCCGCCCGCGAGGTCATGCCTGAAGCGCGCGCCGCCGCCGGGGCTAGAACCTGATCTTGATGTCGGGCCGCGGTTCCAGGTGCACGGTGTCGACGAAACGGATCTTGCGCGTTTCCAGGCTCATGACGAGCGAATGGGTGCGGCAGCCGCCGCCGAAAAAGCGCACGCCCTTGAGCAGGTTGCCGTCCGTTACGCCGCAGGCGGCGAAGATCAGGCGTTTGCCCGGCGCCAGGTCTTCCGTGGTGTAGATCTTTTTCAGATCGTCGATCCCCATTTCCTTCAGGCGCCTTTCCTGGTCGGGCCGGGCGACGACGAGGCGCGCCAGGATCTCCCCGTTCAGGCAGCGCAGGGCGGCGGCCGTCAGCACGCCCTCGGGCGCGCCCCCGATGCCCATCACCGCGTGCACCCCGGTGCCGAGTACGGCCGCGGCGATGCCCGCCGACAGATCGCCGTCGCCGATCAGGCGGATGCGCGCCCCCGCCTCCCGGATCTGCCGGATCAGGTCTTCGTGCCGCGGCCGGTCGAGCACGATGACCACGAGGTCCTCGACCTCGCGCTCGAGGCATCTGGCGATGGCCTCGAGGTTTTTCCTGACCGGCGCATCCAGGTCGATCGCTCCCTTGCTGGACGGGCCGACTATGATCTTTTCCATGTAGCAGTCGGGCGCGTGGAGCAGCCCGCCCTTTTCCGAGGCCGCCAGGACGGTGATGGCATTGTTGGCGCCGGTGGCGCACAGGTTGGTCCCTTCCAGGGGATCGACGGCGATGTCGACCACCGGCACGGCTTCGCCCGGCCTGCTCTCGCCCACCTTTTCTCCCACATACAGCATCGGCGCCTCGTCGCGCTCGCCCTCGCCGATGACGATGGTGCCGTCCATGGGTATGGAGCGCATCGCCTCCCGCATCGCCTCCGTGGCGGCGCGATCGGAAAGGCGCCGGTCGCCCCGTCCCATGGTCTGGGCGCTGGCAATGGCCGCGTTCTCCACCACACGCGTGAATTCCCTGCTCAGATCGATTTCCATATCCGTCCTCCCTCGACCGCGGCCCGGTCCGCCGCGCTTGCGCGGACGAGATGCGGTGCCGGGAGAGCCCCCCTTCGACATGCGCTTCCCAGCAGTTGCGGGTCGCTTGGCCCTCGCGGAAGCCGAACCTCAGGCTGGCCCAATCATACATGATGTACTATGCTGTAGGGAAGCCGAAGGGGCCCAGATGGCAAGATGCCGCCGGCAATTCGTGAGCGCGTTGCTTGCGCTCGCGCTCGCCTGCCTCGCCTCCGCCGGGCGGGGCGGCGGCGCAAGAGAGGCGGGGGAGTTCCGCATTTTCATGGGAGGCGTGGAGATCGGCAGCGAGAAGTATGTCCTCGTCGCTGCGCGCGACACCGTTCAGAGCACCTCGGTCATCACCTTCCGCAATCCCCAGAATGCGCGGCAGCGGATCAGCCTGGAAACCCGGCTGACGATGACGCCGGAGTACACGCCCGTCGGCTACGAACTCAAGAGCGATGTCGATGGAAAGAAGGGGACCATCGTGGGCAAGTTCTCCCGCAACCAGGCCGTCTTCGAATACGGCGGCGCGGGCGATTCGGCGAGACGCGGGTTGCTCGTGGGCGAGCGCTACACGATCCTCGATACCAATGTGTTCCACCACTATGTTTTTCTCGCCCGCCTGTACCTGCAGAAAGGGAAGGAGAAGGCGGCGAAGTACGAGGTCGTGGTTCCCCAGGAAAACGAATCGGGATTCCTCGCGATCGCGGAACTCGGCAGGGAGACGGCGGAGGTGCGCGGCAAGAAGGTCAAGCTGCGGCACCTGCGCGTGGATTCGGGGGCGCTGCAGATCGAGCTCTGGGTGAACGATGCCGGGCTGCTCGAGAGAATCTCGGTCCCGGCGCGCAGGAGCTACTCGCTGCGCACCACCTCGATGCCGCGCGCCGGGACCGAGATTCTCTCGAGCAGCCCGGCATCGTTCACCCAGAGCTCGATCTGCAGCGCCCCCGAATCCACGC
>Ga0129301_1001170_pt1 | contig 13231 bp, 15 predicted proteins | sample ConPoolayeHmetaG_FD_94489 | JGI IMG/M metagenome (GOLD analysis project Ga0129301, IMG submission 94489) | Hot spring microbial mat communities from California, USA to study Microbial Dark Matter (Phase II) - Cone Pool mat layer H metaG ...
CGCCTCCTGCCCCCACCGCTAATAAAATATGCGACTTAAGTTCAGGACAACTAGCCTGAGCGAAGGTTTAGCGTGGCTTTTAGATAGCTTCCGAATGTCAGCCCTTTTTTCAGGGCAACTTAAATCTGGTGCCTCAAAACTGGGCTTGTCCCTTGATTCAAGGCAGCTTGAGCAGTTCCAAACCTACTACCGGGAGCTGATAAGCTGGAACCAGCGGATGAACCTGACCAGGATAACGGAATACGAGGAAGTACAGATAAAGCACTTTCTCGACTCCCTCACCGTGACTTTGGCACTGAAGCAACCCACTGGCGGTAACAGCCTGCGCCTTATTGACGTCGGCACCGGCGCTGGCATACCCGGACTGCCGCTCAAAATCCTCCTGCCCGATATAAGGCTGGTACTGCTTGATGCCACAGCTAAGAAAGCGACTTTTCTCTATCATATAAGAGATAGACTGGGGCTGGAGGATGTTGAGGTTGTAGTCGGTCGGGCTGAGGAGGTCGCCCACCAGACTGAGTATCGGGAGAGGTTTGATGTAGTCCTTTCCCGGGGTGTTGCCCCGCTGGCAACTCTGGTAGAATTGACCCTGCCCTTCTGCACCATTGGCGGCAGCTTCATTGCTCAGAAAAAGGGAGAGATTGAGCCAGAGCTCAGCCAGGCAACTAAGGCAATCAGCATTCTTGGTGGGAACCTGCGAGAGGTGAAAAAGATTGAACTGGAAGAATTCACCGACGAGCGCTATTTGGTAATCATTGATAAGATAACAGTAACACCTGAAAAATACCCTCGTCGCCCCGGTATCCCTGCAAAGAGACCGCTCGCTTAATTAACCTCACCCCCTTAATCCCCCTCTCCTTCAAAGGAGAGGGGGTCAGGGGGATAGGTTACTAAATGACCGCAGAAAGCCAGTTTGAAATTAGGTTGACTATAAGCTTGCAAGGGCAGCGAAAATTCCAAACACCAGCATGATAGGCAACACAATTACGACATATACCCCCAGATTTATGAGCATCGTCCTCCACCACAGACTCCACACAAGACGCCAAGTCACTTTCACCTGCACTTCTTCCATTTTTATTCCTTCCCTTGATGTTTTATCAGCCAGTACTCCACGCTGTCAGCCAGTGCCAGCCAGCTAGCCTCAATGATATTGGTGGAACTGCCCACCGTCGTCCATTCCTCAACCCCATCGCTGGACTCAATAAGGACACGAACCTGTGACTCAGTGCCAGTACTTTCTTCCAAGATACGAACCTTATAGTCAACCAGCTTTACCGCCGCCAGGCTGGGATAGAACTGAAGCAACGCTTTGCGTAGCGCTCTATCCAGGGCATTGACTGGACCGTTACCCTCGGCGGCGGTATGGATTACCTCAGTGCCTACCCTCACCTTTAGCATCGCCTCAGCCAGCATCTCCTCCATGGTTTTTTGGGTAGGCATGCGCCGCTTCTTCTCCACTACCACCATATAATCAACCAGCTCAAATGGTGGCTGGTAATCAGGCTTGGCTCGATGGAGCAGCAGTTCAAAAGAGGCTTCGGCATTCTCATAGTGAAAGCCGCGGCTCTCCAATAGCTTAACCTGCTCCAGCAGCTTCCGGGTCTCTTTAGCTTTTGAGGATAAATCTATGCCCAATTCCTTTGCCTTGTAGATGATATTATCTCTCCCGGAGATCTCAGATACCACCGTCCGCTGCCGGTTACCCACTTTCGACGGGTCTACGTGCTGGTATGCATCAGACCATTTGGTAACTCCATCCATATGATAGCCTGCCTTGTGGCTGAAGGCACTGGCGCCTACATAGGGTAAGAACGGGTCCGGAGCCAGATTGGCTGCCTCGCTGACATAACGGGATACCTCAGTCAGCTTAGCCAATTGCTCGTCAGTAATACAATCAATACCCATTTTTAACTTCAAATTGGGGATAATTGAACAAAGGTTGGCATTGCCACAGCGCTCACCATAGCCATTGATGGTGCCCTGAACATGGGTTACTCCTGCCTTTACGGCCGCTAGAGTATTAGACACCGCCAGTTCGCCATCATTATGAGCGTGAATGCCCAGGGGCACCGAGGTTAGCTTCTTAGCCGCCTCAACAGCCACTGTTATCTCATCAGGCAACGCACCTCCGTTAGTGTCACAAAGCACCAGGCAATCCGCCCCGGCCTCAGCAGCTACCTCCAGGACACGCAGAGAGTAGCTAGGATTAGACCGAAAACCATCAAAGAAGTGCTCAGCATCAAAGAAGACGGTAAGTCCCTTTGACTTGAGGTACCTTATGGAATCGGCAATCATGCTGAGATTCTCCTCAAGGGTGGTCTTGAGCACCCGGGCAACCTGAAGGTCGGAGCTCTTGCCGACGATGGTGGCAATCCTGACCCCAGCATTAACCAGCATGACAAGATTGTTATCTTCTTCTGCCTTAAGCCCAATCCGCCGGGTGCTGCCAAAAACGGCAATCTCCGCTCTCTTCAGAGAAAGGTCTCTCGCCCTCTCGAAAAATTCGGCATCCCTGGGATTGGAGCCAGGCCAGCCGCCTTCGATATAGTGAATACCCAACTCATCAAGTTTGCGAGCGATGTTTAGCTTATCAACCACCGAGAAAGAGATGCCCTCTCCCTGTGCCCCATCCCTGAGTGTAGTATCATAAAGCTGGACTGATGGCATTATTAGCCTCCTGCCTTTCTAGCAATTAAATCCCCCATCTCCTTCGTCCCCACCTTTGTCTTCCCTTCACTCATTATATCATAAGTGCGATAGCCTTCGTTTAACACCTCCTCAACCGCCACCTCAATAGCCTGTGCCTCCTTTGTCAAGCCTAAAGAGTAGCGTAGCATCATGGCGACGCTGAGAATGACGGCTATCGGGTTGGCCATATTCAGTCCAGCACGCCGTGGCGCACTACCATGAATGGGCTCGTATAGACCAAATATCCTGACCCCTTCCTGCGGCACTCCGGCGAGACTGGCTGAGGGCAACATGCCCATGGAGCCAGCCAGCATTGATGCCTCATCGGTGAGAATATCACCAAAGGTATTTTCGGTCACCAGCACATCAAGATACCTGGGATTCTGGATAAGGCGCATAGCGCAGGCATCAACCAGCATATGCTCCAGTTCTACATCAGGATAGTCTTTAGCTACCTCAGTAGCCACCTGGCGCCATAGACGGGAGGACTCAAGTACATTGGCTTTATCCACCGAGATGAGTTTCCTGCGCCGACCTCGCGCCAGTTCAAAGCCGACCCTGACAATACGCTCGATTTCCTGCTCAGAATAAGCCATTGAATCGATAGCCCGTCTGCCCCTGGATGTCTGCCATCGCCTCTTGGGTTTGCCAAAGTAGAGACCACCGGTCAGCTCACGAACGAAGATTAAGTCAACCCCTTTGACAATCTCTGGCTTCAGGTTAGTGGAGTCAACAAGTACCGAAAAAACCTTGACCGGACGCAGGTTGGCAAAGAGCCCCAGCCCCTTCCGCAACGCCAGCAGTCCATCTTCAGGACGCACCCTAGCCAGGGGGTCGTCCCACTTAGGGCCACCTACGGCACCAAGCAGTACCGCATCACTCTTCCGGCACATTTTGAGAGTTTCTTTAGTCAGTGCTTCTCCCGTCTCGTCAATGGCGATTCCCCCAACCAGCCCGTAGTGCAGGTCAAACCTGTGCCCAAACCTTTCGCCTACTGCCTGTAAGACCTTGACTCCTTCAGCCGTAACCTCGGGACCGATACCGTCACCGGGTAGCACCGCCAGATTAAATTGCACTCTAAACCCTCCTTAATTTGTTAACCTCGCCACCTATATCCCTCCTCTCCTCGCAGAGGAAAGGAGGGAAAGTCCCTCTTTAACACCCTATGGACTAGCGAGGCTTCGCTCCCCTTTGACTCTCCTCCAGTAAGTCCAAGAGGGACTAATGCCCTTCTTTAAAAAATTCCTCCCTTCCTTTTCCAAGAGAAGGGGGGGGCAGGCGGATGGGTTACATCTTACCTAATCTCTTCTTAGTATATTCAATAAGCCCGCCAGAGGCAATAAGCTCAGCCATAAAATCAGGGTAGGGCTTAGCGGTGAATGTTTGACCATTATTCAGATTTTTAATTCTGCCGGTAGATAAATCCACCTCTACTAGGTCACCCACCTGTAGGCTATCCGGGGCGTCCTCACACTCAAGCAAGGGCAAGCCAATATTTATGGCGTTGCGGAAGAAGATGCGGGCAAAGCTCTTGGCTATTATGCAGGAGATACCTGCCGCCTTGATTGCCAGCGGAGCGTGCTCCCGTGAAGAGCCACAGCCAAAGTTGGTGGTTGCCACGATAACATCCCCACCCTTGACCCGGGACACGAACTCAGGGTCTATATCCTCCATACAGTGCTTCGCCAGCTCATCAGGCTCCGATAGATAAAGGTAACGAGCCGGGATAATCACATCGGTATTAATATCCGCCCCGTATTTATGGACGTTGCCTTCTAACATAAACCAATCTCCTTGTTTAAAGTTTTCGGGGGTAATACTTGCTTTTTAGACCTCGATATGCTTCGGTACACGACGAAGGTTCAGGAACAGGCAGAGTAGTTACCTTGGCTTTTCCAAAGATTACAAGATATTCCCGCATAATTCACCTCTTTAGTTGCATCTGCTTCAAAATGCCATTTGGTGTCCCCGGTGCTACATGGTACCAGCCACCATCCTCAATCATCCCGATTATATCACGAACCACCACCAAAGTTATTTATTAACCCTCTCTCCTTTTAAGGAGGGGGTAAAGGGGATAGGATTCCTTGGCTATAACTCTATTACCAGCTCGGGGCTGTTCCTTCTCACCTCTCTAAGGGCAGCTTTAATCAGGTCTTTACCATAATCACAGTTAGCCTTAATTGCAAGATATGTATCATCGCCGGTAAAGATAACTGGGTATACCTCGCAAACAACGGGTCTTACCGGATAGACCTGGCATTCTTTTAAGTTCTCATCGTAGAACGGGCAGGGCAGAGGCAGCCACCTGGTAATAGCCAACCGATTCGGTGCGAACGGATGGGGCGCGACTTTGCCATTAGCTGTCTTCTCCTTTAATGTTTCAAACGGTAAATTGAGATAGTTGGCAATTGATTTTAGTTCATCGTTAAATACTTCCACCCCCGGGCTTTCGGGGTTCAGCGGGTTAGGTATACAGCATCCGCCGCATCTTCGGCACTCGGCATAGGCAAGAATCTTCCACACATTATGAGGAGTGCAGGGTATAGGTATATTGAGCGATATATCATCTTCGCCTAATGCCTTTAAGAGTTTATCCATATCAGAACCATCTAGAGCTAGCAGATTGTTACCTCTAAGGTACAATAATCCGTATTTTGCTAAATCAAGGCTGTTAATTTCTTCAGGTTGTTGCATCATATCTGGCATAGGCAGACTCAATCATTTTGCTGGCACCCTTACAAGGTTCACAGGGCTCAGTCTATATCCTCCTCTGGTCCTGCCAAAGCACGTCTACCACCAGCCCATAATCCTTGTGGGTCAACCTTTTCCCGAAGTACCCGTAGCTCTTCCTCAGTAGGGGGCTGAGTATCACCGAAGTCTGAGGCCAGCTTGATGTCCCAGCCGACCTCGGCTTTAACCTGGTCTAGGGTCACCCCCACGCCACGATGAATCGATTTCAGTACCATCTCCCTGTCTTCAAATACGTATATACCCAGGTTAGTGATTACCGCCGAGGGGCCGGTATTCGGTGGCAGTCCCAGTTCTTCCCTCCTCCCCGGTTTCCCATCCAGATATCCCGGGCAGGTGACAAAGTCAACCTTCTCCGGGAATCTCCGTTTACTCTGCCTTAAGATAATGATAGTATTCTGGCAGAAGCTCATGACATCATTGGCACCCCCACTCCCGGGCCACCGGTGTACTGGATTGTAGTAATCGCCGACGACTGTATCATTTACATTGCCGTACCTGTCTATCTGCCCGGCACCCAAAAACCCCTTGTTGACATAGCCAGCCTGCCCCAGATAGTTTATATAGTATAAACTGCACAACTGGTCAGCCATAGTTTGCGTTCCGAGCGTGTCGGTGCCTCTCGGCAATGCAAAGAGACTTTTTCTGACGGTGCCGTTTTGAATGACGACAGTACAGTTAGGAGCATGAGTATTTTTGGCTAATACCGTCGCCAGCATGGGGAGTCCTGTGCCGACATATAAAACGTCCGTGTCCTTAATGTGGCGAGCCGCGGAGACAACCATCTGGTCAGCAGCGGTATAACCGGCACCTTTTTCATCTTGAGTCATTTTGCCGCCTCCTGATAACCAGTAATAATTGGCTCACTCATTACGGGATTCTTTATCTTGAGTTTCTCAAAGTAGTCGTTACCTTTGCTTTCCCGTCTTAATTTAAGGTACTCGTTCCAGTCACTCACACCGTAGATAAACTTCTCCACATAGGTCTCATAGCCATCCTTTCTTCCGGTTTCCATCATAAAACCAAACATATCGCCATCATAACAGCCGCCGAGGTGCATTGGGTAAGCACCCCATGGCTGTTCAACAACCGCGCTTACCCGGAAACCGGGTATGATGGTGCGGTTCGGGTCTCGCCTGATAACATCAGAATCGACAATCTTTTCTGTGGTAACAATAACCGTCTTACTGGCGTTGATACCCTCCACATCCATGCCCAGGGAGCCCCACTTCTGGGCATTCCCTTCCGCATCGGCCCTCTGCACATGAATTATGCCGACATCGGGTACTATTGCCCTGACAACACCCGTATTCACTCCGGTGAAGGGACACGCTATTGTTTTGATGTTCTCATTGTATTTGGGTATATCAGAACCGAGGTGACATCTGGTTGGCATAAAAGGTACACCCATCTGCCCCGCCATCAGTGCCATAGATAGACCAAAGTGAGAGTACTCAACAAAAACCGGCAGCTTGTCCATGGCTTTGGCTTTGCTGAGTGGGTAGGAGACTTTCTGGTTCTGCATGTACCAACCGGTGAGCATCCTGTCGACCAGGCCCTCGCCAATGAGGAATGATATGGTGGTCACCAGGCAAGCCACCACAGTCAAATGGTCAATTCTCTGCCGTACAATCTCGTGGATGGCCGCCGATGGCTCTCCATGCTGTGCCCCGGAAAGAAACAATGTATCTCCACTGTGGACAAACTTTGAGATTGCTTCTTTCATCGTCATTACCTTGCTCACTGAACAATACCTCCATCTCAAAGTACAAGAAAGTTGCGTGCCAGAGAGCTGATTTCTGTGGGATTTTATTCGATTAGCCGCGGCTTGTCAACGCAAAGACTTGAAAGCGTTTCTGGGTGAGTGTTAATATATTCAAACTAGGTCTTGTGTCAGGTTCTTTATTGAGGATGAGGGAAAATGGCAGTCAAGTATAATCCCCAGGAGATTGAAAAAAAGTGGCAGCAGAAGTGGGCCGAGGACAGACTGTATGAGGTCACCGAGGATGCCACCAAGCCCAAATATTATACCTTGACCATGTTTCCCTATACCTCAGGTGACCTCCACATCGGGCACTGGTATGCTGAGGTTCCTGCCGATGCTCACGCCAGATTCAGGCGGATGCAGGGCTATAATGTGCTTCGCCCGATGGGCTTTGATGCCTTTGGTCTTCCTGCGGAAAATGCGGCTATCCAGCGTGGTATCCATCCTTACACCTGGACGATGCAGAACATCGATAATATGCGCCGTCAGTTTAAGAGTATGGGGTCTATTTATGACTGGAGTCGTGAGGTCATCACCTGCCTGCCCGAATACTACAGGTGGACGCAGTGGTTCTTCCTGAAGTTATACGAGCACGACCTGGCTTATCGGGGCAAAGCACCGGTGAACTGGTGCCCCCGCTGCCAGGTGGTCCTCGCCAACGAGGAAGTAGTCAGCGGCAAGTGCTGGCGATGTGATTCTGAGGTAGTCCGTCGGGACCTCGAACAATGGTTTTTCCGCATCACCCGGTACGCCGATGAGCTTATGGAGCATAGCGGCATTGACTGGCCCGAACGCATCAAGATTATGCAACGGAACTGGGTGGGTAAAAGCGTGGGTGCTGAGATTTCGTTTGCTCTTGACTACCCCGGCGTGGAGGAAAAGGAGATTCGGGTATTTACCACTCGTCCTGATACTGTCTTTGGCGTAACATTTATGGTTCTGGCTCCGGAACACCCGCTGGTGGCTAAGTTGACCACGCCGGCTCGAAAGGCTGAGGTTGAAGAGTATGTCCTCCGGTCACGACAGCAGACAGACATAGAGCGGTTGTCAACGGAAAAGGAAAAAGAGGGGGTATTCACCGGGGCTTATGTGACAAACCGGCTTAATGGGGAGAAGGTGCCTATCTGGATCGCTGACTATGTTCTATTAAGCTACGGCACGGGCGCGGTAATGGGCGTGCCGGCTCATGATGAGCGCGACTTTGCCTTCGCCAAGAAGTATAACCTGCCAATTAGAGTGGTCATCGCTCCACCTGAATGGCATGGTGAGGAACTGAAGGAGGCATATATTGAGCCGGGCACTATGGTAAATTCGGCACAGTTTAATGGTCTACCCAGCCAGCAGGGGATAGAGGCTGTCTCTGATTTTCTGGCGGAGAAAGGCTGGGGAGGGCGAGCCGTAAGTTATAAGCTTCGGGATTGGCTTATCTCCCGCCAGCGCTACTGGGGCGCACCGATACCCATTATCTACTGTGAGAAGTGCGGCATAGTTCCGGTGCCAGAGAAAGACCTGCCGGTACTGTTACCCGAGGACGCTGAGTTCAAGCCTACCGGCGAATCGCCACTGAAATACAATGAAAAATTTATCAATACCACCTGTCCCGGTTGCGGTGGACCGGGGAAGCGTGAGACAGACACCATGGGCGGCTTTATGTGCTCTAACTGGTATTTCCTGCGTTACACCAGTCCTCACTTTCATAAGGGTGCTTTTGACCCCGAGAAGGTAAAATACTGGATGCCGGTAGACCTTTATACTGGCGGTGCCGAGCATGCCGTGATGCACCTGTTTTACGCCCGCTTCTTCATCAAGGCAATCAGGGATATGGGGCTGGTGGATTTTGACGAACCATTTACCCGGCTATTTAACCAGGGGACGATTATTGCCGGACACCAGAAGATGAGCAAATCTCGGGGTAACGTGGTTACGCCGGACGAGTATGTCTCCGAGCTGGGAGCAGACGCCGTGCGTGCCTATCTCATGTTCCTCGGACCCTGGGAGCAGGGCGGGGAGTGGGATGATAGAGGTATCAGCGGCGTCAGCCGCTGGCTTAACCGGGTCTGGAACCTGGTGCTGGAGCCATACGCGGTGAAGGCAGGAGCTTTAAACGAGAAAGCCCACACAGAACTGCTGCGTACCGCTCACCAGACCATCAGGAAGGTGACCGGCGACCTGGAAAGGCTACATTTCAATACTATGATAGCGGCACTTATGGAGTTTACCAACTATCTGGCTAAGGTAAAAGAATCAGGTCAGGTTACCGATTCAGCCTGGAAGGAAGCAATAGAAACCCTGCTCCTGCTTCTGGCACCAACCGCCCCCCATATTGCCGAGGAGTTATGGCAGCGGACGGGGCGCCAGTACAGCATTCATAACCAAAGCTGGCCCAGGTGGGATGAGGAACTGGCTAGGGAAGAAGAGATTACTCTGGTCATTCAGATAAACGGCAAACTGCGCGACCGAATTTCCGTCCCGGCGTCTATTACGGAAGATGAAGCCAGAGAAAAAGCACTGGCAAGCCCGAAAGTAAGGGCTCACCTTGAAGGCAAGAAGATAAATAAAGTCATTTACGTCCCGGGCAGGCTCTTGAATATTGTTGCTAAATAGCAAAATTAAAGAGTCTCTTAAACAGCACAATTACCGAGTCAATTATTGCTAATACGGGAAACAAAGAAACCTGAACGGTAGGGTTTCGATTCTAAGACTTTTGGAGCAAAAGACACTTTTAGGGCGTTAAGGAGGGGCAAAGCCCCTCAAGGCAGGGAGCTAAAGAGGGGCATTAGCCCCTCTTATAAAAAACTTCCCTCTTCCTTTGTTAAAGGAAGGGGGACAGGGGGATGGATTCCATCTATGAAAATAGCGTTTATCGGTGGGGGGAATATGGGAGAGGCAATGCTCTCAGCCATCCTGGATAAGAAGCTGAGTAAACCGCAGGATATATCGGTCAGCGATATAAGCGAGAACCGCCGTCAGTACCTGAAGCAAAGATATGGCGTAACTGTAACGGGTGATAATAAACAGGCTATAGGTGGGGCTCGAGTGGTGGTGCTGGCGATTAAGCCCCAGAATCTGGCTGAGGTGATGAATGAACTCAGGGGTCAATTTGAGCCCAGCCAGCTAGTGCTCTCTATCATCGCCGGAGCAACCATTCAAACTCTATCTTCGGGACTAGACCATAATCGCATCGTTCGGGTTATGCCCAATACCCCCGCTCAGATTGGTGAAGGTATGAGCGTGTGGACGGCTACTTCGGAAGTAACCAAAAGGCAAAGAAGGTGGGCAAGCTCTACCCTTGGGGCTATCGGCAGGGAGATTTATGTTGACGACGAAGCATATCTTGACATGGCTACAGCGGTAAGTGGCAGCGGTCCGGCCTACTTCTTTCTCTTCGTTGAGGCTCTGGTCGAGGCGGCGGTGCGGATTGGTCTTTCCCGCGATATGGCACAGGAACTGGTTTTGCAGACGATGCTCGGCTCAGGCCACCTTATTCAGAAGTCAGGTAAGCAGCCAGCGGAGTTGCGCCAGATGGTGACCTCCCCCGGCGGCACCACTGCCGAGGCCCTAGCTGAGCTGGACAAGGGCGGATTTACCAGTCTGGTGATAAAAGCAGTGGGCGCTGCCTACAACAAAGCCAAGAGGTTGGGGGGCGGGCAGAAATGAGCTACTTCCTCAACTTTCTTGAGCTTCTCTGTGAGGTGCTGAGCTTGATTATTCTCCTCAGGAGTATTATGTCCTGGATATCACCAGGGCAGACCAATATGCTGACTAGAATTTTATATCAAGTTACTGAACCAATTCTGGCACCACTACGCCGTATCATTCCCCGGGTTGGCATGCTGGACTTCTCCCCATTGGTCGCTATCATTCTGCTTCAAGCTATTGCCACTCTGGTAAGCTATTTGCACTGACGCCGGCTAGCCCGTTGCTATTTTGATTGTTTTGGGCTATATTTGCTTGATGGAGGCAGGGTTAGTAAAAATCTATGAACTGGCTTGATATAGTGATTTTAATAGTCGTGGCTTTCGCCACCTTCATTGGAGCGAAGGAGGGGCTTATAAAGGCTGGTTTATCTCTGGTCGGGTTAATAGTTGGCGTGGTTCTGGGCGGGCGCTACTACGCTCTCCTTGCTGAGCGATTGACCTTCATACCGCAAGATAATATTGCCCGGGCTGTTGCCTTTATCATCCTGTTGATTGGGGCAATGGTAATCGCCACCTTACTGGGGGTGTTACTCACGCGCCTCGCCTCAGCAGTAAAGCTGGGCTGGCTAAATCACCTTAGTGGAGCTATTTTGGGCCTGGTCCTGGGAGGGACACTATGTGCCGCCCTGCTCACCCTCTGGGGTAAATTTTTGGGTGCAAATGAAGTTATTGGAGAATCAAGCCTGGCAGGTATACTGCTAGACCGCTTCCCGGCACTGCTGGCTTTACTCCCTGATGAGTTTGATGCAATACGCTCTCTCTTCAGGTGAAAGCTATCTTACTATTTAGACTGAAACCAAGACCGATGCTAGGTAGTGGCGGGAGTCTCGCCCGGATGTAACCTCTTCCATTTCGCCAGTAATTGCTCACGGCTTTCCTTGTGGTCTGGGTCTGGGCCACAGGCGTCCACAGGGCAGACCTCAGCGCACTTGGAAGATGCATGAGCACCAACACATTCAGTGCATCTATCAGGGTCGATCACGTAGGTGGTCTCCCCTTCACTGATTGCCTTATTTGGGCATTCTACTTCGCACGCTCCGCAGCTAATACAATCTTCCGAAATCTTGTACGCCATATACTGTACCTCCTCACTTTTCTCTAGAAGGTTTTTTTATACCCTGCTAAGAAATTTTTTTTTCAGGGCTTCAGCCACATGTTTGGGGACAAGGTCGTTGATGTAGCCCCCCAGGCTGGCTACCTCCTTAATACGGCTGGAGCTAAGAAACTGGTACTGCTGGCTGGCAATCAGACAGACAAGCTCAATTTCAGCGCTCAGCTTTTTGTTCATCAGTGCCATATCGAACTCACGCTCAAAGTCGGTAGCCACTCTTAACCCGCGTACTATTGTTTGTGCTCCTATTTCCTTGGCGAACTCAACGGTCAGGATAGAAAAAGGCTCCACCTCAACATTGGGTAAGTGAGCCACCGCTTGTCTTGCCAGGTCTACTCTCTCTTCGGTAGTAAATAGGAGGTCTTTGGCTGGGGTGTCATAGACTCCAATAACTACCTTATCGAAAAGCTTGGCGGCTCTGGAAGCAATATCAAGATGACCGTTGGTTATTGGATCGAAGGTACCCGGGTAGAGAGCAGTAATCACGCTTGGTCCTCCTTTCGATATACTGCGATGCAACTATCACCATGACGATGTTCCTTAACTAGACTTAAGGCGCCGTAGGTTGAGCCTAGGGGAAGGTGAGGAGAATGGGTCACCACTACTATGGTATCTCTCCCTACAAGTTTAGAGGTCGCCAGTTGCTCCACCAGACTGCCGATAGATGAATCAGAATAAGGCGGGTCTATCAGTATAATACTGTACTCCTTCTCCAAGAAAGATAAAGCTCTAGCAACACTACAGCAATAGACATGAGCCTGTGCTGCTAGTTTTGTCTTTTCTAAATTTTCCCTAATTATAGCACAACATTTAGGCGAGCGTTCAACAAAGTCAACCCAGCCAGCACCACGACTCAAAGCCTCAATACCTAAAGCACCGCTACCCGAGAACAAATCGAGCACCCGCTCCCAGTTATCGGTAATATTTTCTAGAATAGAAAAAATAGCCCCCTTAACTAAATCTGTTGCTGGGCGAGTAGCTGTCCTCTTTGGTGCTTTAAGCCGGTGCCCCTTGGCTTTACCAGCGATAACTCTCATTATGCGTATTGATGATAACCAGTTTTAGAGGGTATTGTCAATCCTTGTTCCTCTCTATCTTACTAATTTTTCAAAATTAGACTGTTAACGCTTGAAAGTTAGACTGTTAATGGTTCAAAACTGGACTGGGATATTACATCCTTCTGAAAAAAAGGAGGATGTATGGACCAGATCCACA
>Ga0129301_1001171_pt1 | contig 13220 bp, 7 predicted proteins | sample ConPoolayeHmetaG_FD_94489 | JGI IMG/M metagenome (GOLD analysis project Ga0129301, IMG submission 94489) | Hot spring microbial mat communities from California, USA to study Microbial Dark Matter (Phase II) - Cone Pool mat layer H metaG ...
AGGCGTCACTTCTTTTCGGCCGTGCCGAACCGGCCGGCGACCACCGACCAGTCGATGGCCTTGAAGAAAGCCTCGATGTAGTCGGCGCGCTTCAGGCCGTAATCGGTGATAAAGGCGTGCTCGAAGACGTCCATCACCAACAGCGGATTGGCCCCCGAGAGGTGGCCGACATCGTGCTCGTTGATCCAGACATTGAAGAGCCGATTGCCCACCGGCTCATGATAGAGAATGGTCCATCCGATGCCGCGCATGGCGCCGGTGGCCCGGAAATCCTTTTCCCAGTTTTCGAAGCTGCCGAATTCCCGGGCGATCATGGCGAACAACGGCGAGCCCTTGTCCAGGCCGGTGCCGCCGCGCACCATGTTGCCGAAGTAATACTCGTGCAGCCGCATGCCGTTGAATTCCCAGCCGAAGCGGCGGCTCATCTCGGCGTACTGCGGCGTTCCCGACTTGCCTTCCTTCAGGAGCGCGTCGAGCTCCTCGGCCAGCTTGTTGGTGTTGGTGACGTAGCCCTTGTACAGCGTGAAGTGGTTGTTCAGCAGCGTGTCGCTGAAGCCCGCCGTGCCCAGCAGGCGGTCAAAGTTTTTCGCTTCGTAAGCCATGTCGCTCCTCGTTACGGGTGAAGTTGACGTGCGGTGTAATGTTACTATGCCGCGCCGGTTTGGTGAATACCCGCCCGCCGTCAGCTTGCGGGCCCGATCCACACGGTCTGGATGTTCACGAATTCGCGGATGCCCAGCTCCGACAGCTCGCGGCCGTATCCCGAGCGCTTGACCCCGCCGAAAGGCAGGCGCGGGTCCGAGGCCACCATCCCGTTGATGAACACCTGGCCGGCTTCCACGTCGCGCGCCGCGCGGCGCGCGGCGTCGATATCGGAGGTCCACAGGCTCGCGCCCAGGCCGTAGGGTGAGCTGTTGGCGATGCGGAGCGCATCCTCGAGACCTGCGGCGCGCAGAACAGGTGCCACGGGGCCGAAGACTTCCTCGCGGCAGGCAGGGGTATCGAGGGGAACCTCTGAAAGAACGGTCGGCTCGAAGAAATACCCGCGCCCCGGGCGCCGGGAACCGCCGAGGAGCAAGCGCGCGCCCCGGGCGACCGAATCGCGAACCTGGCGTTCCAGCTCGTCCAGCAGGTCGCGGCGCGCGAGCGGGCCCACTTGGGTCGTACGTTCGGCGGGATCGCCGACCACGAGGCGCGCCACGGCCGCGACGAAGCGCTGCAGGAAATCGCCATACACCGGGGCGGCCACGATGAAACGCTTGGCCGCGATGCAGCTCTGGCCGGTGTTCTGGAAGCGGGCGCGCGCGGCGGTACGCGCCGCGGCTTCCAGATCGGCGTCCGCGAGCACGATGAACGCGTCCGATCCGCCGAGCTCGAGCACCGTCTTCTTGAGGAACCGGCCCGCGTGCGCGGCAACGGCCGCGCCGGCTCCCTCGCTCCCCGTGAGCGTGACGGCCACGATGCGCGCGTCTTCGATCAGGCGCGGCACGGCCGACGAGGGTATCAGCAGCGTGCGGAACGTGCCCGCAGGAAAACCGGCTTCGCGGAAGACTTCCTCGATGGCCAGGGCGCACTGCGGCACGTTGGATGCATGCTTGAGCACGGCGGTGTTGCCCGCCATGAGTGCCGGAGCGGCGAAGCGGAAGACCTGCCAGAAGGGGAAATTCCACGGCATGACCGCCAGGACCGTGCCGAGCGGGGCATACTGGACGAAGCTTTCGCGCGCGCCCGACTTGCGGGGTTCGGGGCGCAGGAAGCTCTCGGCGTTCTCGGCATAGTAATCGCAGTTCCAGGCGCACTTCTCGACCTCCGCCTCGGACTCGACGATCGGTTTGCCCATCTCCGCCGTGATGATGGCCGCCAGGCGCGCCGCGTGGCGGCGCAGGTATGCAGCGGCCGAACGCATGAGCTTCGAGCGCTCGCCGAAGGGCGAACGGCGCCAGCCCCGATAGGTGTCGCTCGCCTGTTCGAGCGCCTGCTCGATCTGCTGCGCGGAGTGGGCTTCGAAGACGGCCAGTATTTCCTCGGTTGCGGGATTGATCGAATGGATGACTTCACGCGTTGACATGAGCCGGACTCCTCCCGATGATCTTTCGCATTGCGGATCGCCGGAATATTCGGCCGGTGCTCCCCGGCCGCTCCCTTCCGCCCCATATCATACGCGATCCCCGGCTGCGCCGCACCGCATTCCGCCGCGGCGGAAAACAGCGGGCGCGACGGTCCGCCGGACCTCTGCGGCCCTGAAAAATCTCAGCTCCGGCCGAGGAACCGGATCCTGCCGTTGAATGCCCGTCCCTGCAGTCCGCTGAAGCGGCCGAAGAGCGGGGAATCGACGTTGTTGTTCACCGCGCTCGGATTGTCGCGCCCCGTGATGTTGTTGAATCCGGCGCGCACCGCCCATTCGCAGCGCCAGAAGCGGAAGCGCCGCTCCAGGTGCACGTGCAGGCTCAGGTAGTCGGGGAAGCGGCGCGCGTTGGGGGAACCGACCAGGCGCTGCTCCTCGTCCACGAGGCTGTAGGGCAGCCCGCTGCGCCACTCGAAAAAATATGCCAGCGTATATTTGGGCAGGCGCGGCACCGGCAGAACACCGTAGGAAATCAGCCGGTGCGGCGTGTCCCAGGGCAGGGGGCCGCCCGCCTGCCGGCTGAAGATCGGGTTTTCCAGCGAGAAATCCAGCACCGCCGTCGAGCGGGCGCTCGAGCGCGCATAGGAAACCATGAACGAGTATTTCTGGAGAAATGTTCTCCTTGCGGTGAATTCCAGATACGAATAGCTGTCGCGCCGCCGGTCGGTCAGCTCATAGAGGATCGTGCCCGCGCCGGGCGCGATCCCGGCTCCGCTCATCTCGTAGGCCCAGCCGTGGCGCCCGTTTTTCCGGATGAAGCCGGCGCTCAAGTAGACGGCCTTCGGGAGCTTCTGTTCCCATTCCAGGCTCCAGTTCCGATAGTAGGGGGCGCGCAGCTCCGTCTCGACGGCGCGGTAACGGCTCTCGATGGGGCCGGCGACGACGGTCTCTCCGTCTTTCGCATAGAAAGTGTCCGAGCGCGTCTGGTCGAGCGGGCGGGTGAGAAGATCCAGATTGACGGCGTCGCGGAAGATCCCGGCGCCCGCGGAGAGCTTCGCCTCGTTCAGGAATCGCGGCGCGTAGGCGACCGCCAGGCGAGGCGACAGCAGGTTGCGCCCGAGTACGGCGTCACGATCGAGCCGGATGCCGGCCTCGATGAGGAACCCCGCCGAGGGTGACCAGCGATCCTGCACGTAGGCGCTGAGTTCGGTGTTTTCCGCGCCGAAAGACGGGCCTCCGGCAAATGTGATGAAACGGGCGCGCACGCCGCTTGCGCGCAGGATCTCCTCGGGCCTGCGGGCGGCGAACTGGCGGTAACGGATGCGGTCGGCGCCGACGCCGAATTTCAGCTCGTGCCGGCCGCCGCCGTGCAGCGGCCCGGAGGATACGTTGGCGAGGAATTGCAGCCGCCGCGTGCGCTGGTCGGAGGTGCGGAAAAAGTTGCCCGAGCGGCCCTCCGGGCTGATCACGTAGACGGCCTCGCCCTGCGGCCTTTCATGCGAATTCCACCGGTTGATGCCCGCGCCGAGCTCGAGAATCCACCCGCGCTCGAGGTAGATCTGGTCCTTGAGATTGAAAAAGTAAGACCGGGAGATTATGTCGCGGGTGGTCTCGCGCGGGTCGAGGGGCGACAGGCCGTAGCGGCTGGAATCGGTGAAATTGAAGAGGAGACCTGCGGTGAGGATGTTGCCCGGGGCGATGTTGTACTGCAGGCGCGTGAGGTTGCCGCCGTTCCAGTTGGTGTTGCGGTTGGCATCCTTGGGCAATCCGCGGACGACGTTGAGGTCGTATTGCAGGTCGACGGCGTCGTGGAACCATGCCCGCCCCCTGGAGAGCGGCCCCGAGAAGGTCGCGCGCGGGGTCCAGCCGCTGATGTGCAGGCCTTCCCGCGTTTCGAACGAAGGGAGAAAATTGGTGGCCATGAAGCGGAAGCGATCGTCGCCCTGGAAGGTCTCGAGCGCGAGCACGCCGGCCGAACCCTTGCCGTACTCCGCCGAGTAGCGGCTGGTTTCGACGCGCACGGCGCGGACCGTGTCGGCCGATAGCCTGTGAACCAGGCCGCCGGAAACCGGGTGTCCGATATTGAAGCCGTCGAGGCTGTAGTAAGTCTGGCTCTCGTCGCCGCCGCCCAGGTGGATACGCCCCGCGTTGTCCTTGATCACGCCGGGCAGCAGGGGGAGCGCACTGCGGAAATCGTGCGTGGCCGGGTAGGGCTGGGCGACGATCTGTTCCGCCCGGATCGTCCTTTCCGCCCCGGTTTGCTGCAGATCGATGGTGGGCGGAGCGTAGACGACGCTGACGGTTTCTTCGAACTCCTGCTGGTGATTCAGCACGACTTCGATGGGCCCGGTTTCGCCGGCCAGCGGGAAAGCGCGGGCGACGTAGGCGTAAAAGCCGGGCTTCGTAACCGTCAGATCGTAGGCGCCCGCCGCCGGCAGATCGAGCGTGAAGCGGCCGGCCTCGTCGGTGGCCGCGACCAGTGCGCCCGCCAGGTCCTTGCCGGCGAGCGTGAGCCTCGCTCCCCCGACCGGCACGCCCGTCTCGTCGACCACCCTCCCCGAGATGCGGATGACCTGCGCGGACGGCCACGCCACGAGGGCGAAAAGCAGGACCGCGGTCGCGCATTTTCCGATTGCAAGCAGGGACATGACGGGATTCTAGCTCAGCGTACGCCTCGGGCCGAAATTAATGTAGCATAGCCGGGCCGCATATTATTTTTGCGGCCCTTCCCGAGGAGGGAAAGCCATGCGCCAAACGAGAAGGCAGTTCATCCGCAACATGGCCGCCGCCGGCGGCGGCGCCATGCTGGCACCGCTGGCGTTCATTTCCTGCTCGCGCGCGGCCGGCTTCGACGTGCTCATTCGCGGCGGCCGGCTGGCCGACGGCCTGGGGTCCCCGCTGCGCGACGCCGATGTCGGCATCCTCGGCGATCGCATCGTGGCCGTGGGCCACCTGGCCGGCGCCGCTGCGCGCCTGGAGATCGACGCCCGCGGGCTCATCGTGGCCCCGGGCTTCATCGACATCCATTCGCACAGCGACGAGGGCCTGACGACAAACCCGCGGGCCGAAAGCAAGATCCGCCAGGGGGTCACGCTCGACGTCGGCGGCAACTGCGGCGACTCCCCGTTCCCCGAGAAGAAGGAGGGCGTCGACCAGGTCCGGGACGTCGCCGAGTGCACGAACTTCGCCGAATTCGTCGCGCGCGATGCGCCGGCGCGTTTCGCCCTCAATGCGGCCCTGTTTGTGGGCCACGGCACGATCCGCTCGCTCGTGCTCGGCTCCGCCGCACGCGCGCCGGATGGGCGCGAGCTGGAAACGATGCGTGCGCTCCTCGAGGCGGCCCTGCAGCAGGGGGCCGTGGGGCTGTCCAGCGGGCTGGAATACATGCCCGGCGGATATGCCGCCGCGGAGGAACTCGTCGAACTGTGCCGCACGGTGGCCCGCTGCGGCGGCGTCTATGCGACGCACCTGCGCAGCGAGGACGAGCGGCTGGTCGAGGCCGTCGACGAAGCACTCGCGATCGCTCGCGCCTCCGGGGTTTCGCTCCAGATATCGCATCTGAAAGCGGCGGGCAGGGCGAACTGGCCCAAGACCGCCGCGGTCGTCGAGCGCATCGAGAAGGCGCGCGCCCAGGGTCTCGACGTCCACTGCGACCGCTATCCCTATCTCGCTTACAGCACGGGTTTGTCGATCTTTTTCCCCGGATGGGCCCTCGAAGGCGGGCGCGCAGGGTTTCTCGCGCGGCTGCGCGATGCGCCGATCCGCCGGAAAATGCAGCGCGAGACCCTGTCCAAGGTGGAGGCGAACGGAGGCTGGGAGACGGTGATGATCGCCGCCGTGCGCGCGCCGCAGAACAGCTCCCTGGTCGGCAGGCGCATGGACGAGATCGCCCGCGCGGCCGGCAAGGATCCCTACGAGACCGCATGCGAGTTGCTGCTCTCCGAGGGCGGGGCGGTGTCCATCGTCGGCTTCGGCATGAGCGAGGCCGACACCGACCGCATCATCGCGCTGCCCTACGTCATGATCGCTTCCGACGGCTACGCGATGAGCGCCGAGCAGGCGCGCCGTGGCGGGCAGCCGCACCCGCGGTCGTTCGGCACCTTCCCGCGCGCGATCCGCGAGTATGTCCTCGGCAAGAAGATCGTGACCATGGAGGAGATGATCCGGAAGATGACTTCCATGCCGGCCGACAAGCTCCGTTTCAAGGAACGGGGCCGCATCCGCGAAGGCGCGCACGCGGACATCGTGGTTTTCGATCCCGACAGGATCGCCGACAAGGCGACCTACATTGAGCCCTGGCAATACCCGGAAGGGATCGAGCACATGCTGGTCGGCGGTTCCGCCGTGATCCTGCGCGGGCAGCAGACGGATGCCTTGCCCGGCACATGGCTGAAGCGGACGGCAGCATCGTAATCGCGGGGAGCGCACCGGAGTGCGCGAGGGAGACCGGAGAACGATCCGAGGATGGAGGAGGGAAAATGTCGACCGAGCAACAGATCGTCGCACTGGCTGGCAGGCTGCGCGAAGCCTGCCGCATCACCGTGCTCACGGGCGCCGGGGTTTCGGCGGCGAGCGGCGTTCCGACCTTCCGCGGCGCCGGCGGGCTTTGGAAGAATTATTCGGCGCAGGACCTGGCGACGCCCCAGGCTTTCCGCAGGAATCCGGCGCTCGTCTGGGAATGGTACAACTGGCGGCGCGAGCTGGTCGCGAAATGCGCGCCCAACGCGGCGCATCACGTGCTCGCGGCCTGGAGCCGGCGCTTCCCGGGGTTTCAATTGATCACCCAGAACGTCGACGGCCTGCACGAGCGCGCCGGCACCGAAGGGGTGCTGCGCTTTCACGGCTCGATCTGGGAAGTCCAGTGCTGGGAGCGCTGTCCCTCTTCGCCCGAACGCTGGCGCGACGAGACCGTCCCTTTGGTGCCGCTGCCGCCGCGCTGCCCGTACTGCGGCGGCCTGCTCCGGCCCGGCGTGGTCTGGTTCGGCGAAGCCATCGATCCGGAGATCCTGGACAGGTCGTTCGCAGCCGCGCGCTGCGATCTCTTCCTCAGCGTCGGGACCTCGACCGTTGTTCACCCCGCCGCCGGCCTGGCGCACGAGGCCAAGCGGCATGGAGCTTTCACGGCGGAAATCAATCCCGAGGAGACTCCCGCCTCCGAACTCGTGGATATCTCCATCCGTATGGCGGCTGAGCAGGCGCTCCCGGAAATCGAACAGTTGCTGGTGACGTCGGATAGATCCGCGGGAGCTTAGCAGCGGCCGGATCCGGGAGTGGCTGTTTTTCGACGGTCGGGCGGATGGGCGGCTCGAATTCTCGTGTGCCGCGGGCTGCATTTGTGCGGACGCCGGCGAATTCTTGACAGCCCGGAGAGCCGGGATTACCATCTCGGCAATGAGGCTTCCAGCATCGCACATGTTATGAAATGAGCTCGGGCACATGGAGGCCCCACCGTGATTCATTGAGAGGGGGGTGAGACCCATGTCCAAGATACGTGTTTGTGCGGCGCTGCTACTGCTGTCGGCACTGCCCGCGATCCGAACACCAGCAGGGGCCCAGGCGTTCAGCATATCCACCAAGCTGCTCGGCTGGCAGAAGTCCTGCCCGGTCCAGATCATCGGGATCAACAAGGCGAAGACCGGCTGGTTCATCAACGACGTCCTGGTACTCAATGCCGGGCCGATCGATCTGCAGGAAATTCAGCTGGGTATGGTTTTGAAAAGAGCGGACGGCGATTCCTCCGGCCAGGGGGTATTGAAGACGATGCTCGCATACAGGATTGCCGTCGCCGTTGCGCCCGGAGAAGCGGCTCCCGTGGGACCGCAACCATGGACGGTCGGAGCGGTCAAGAACATGCTCAAGAGCTTCGGGCGAGGCGACTACATCTTCGTCATCGGCATCGCGAGTCTGCTGTTCGCGGATGGAAAAACCCTGAACTATGCTCCGGAGACGGATTTTCAGGAAGAAAGGGCGCCTGAAATCGATCGTGCATATCAGCGGCTCCAGCCCGAGGCGGTTCGATCCTTCATGCAGGCAGCGGCGAGCCGGGCGGCCAGAATGTACGAACGCTCGCAGCATTTGTACCGCACCAGTCGAGAGTCCGTGACGCCGCTGACGGAGGACGGCGACGGCGGGTATTTTACGTGCGACCGAACGTTGGACCCGATCTACTGCACCAACCACTACACTTCCTGCACCGAAACGCAGTGCCCGACGCCGGACAACTGCCCGAAGCAGCAGTGCAAATACATTCAATAGCGCATGCAGCAAGGCGCCCGCTGGAACGCGCAATTCATCGGCGCTCCGGCGTGAAAGGCAGAGGCCGGCCGGCCAGCGTGCCCGTCAGGGTTCCTTCCTCGACGGCGGGCTTGCCGTTGACCAGCACGAGGCGGATCCCTTCGGAATACTGATGCGGCCGGCTGAAGGTCGCCCGGTCCGCGATTTTCGCAGGATCGAAGACCACCAGGTCGGCAGCGCTGCCGGCCTTGAGGAGACCTCTGTCCTCGAGGCCCAGCACCTGGGCCGGCAGGCCCGCGGCGGCGTGGATCGCCTGCTCCAGTGAAATCACATTCCTGTCGAGGGCATACCGGCGGAGCTTGCGCGTGAAGGCGCCGTAGCTGCGCGGATGGGGCACGCCCTCCCCGAAGGCGACGATATCCCCGTCGGAACAGGTCATCACCCAGGGCTGCCTCATGAAGAACTCGACATCCTCCTCGGACATGTTGAAAGAAACGACGCCGGCATCGCCCATGAGGATCACGTCGATGGCCGCCTCCACCGGGGTTTTTCCCATGATGCGGCTCACCTCCAGCAGGTTTTTGCCTTCGAGCTCCGGTGTCGAGCGGAAGGAAGAAAGCACCAGGCTTTCAGGCCCGCCGCGCCGTTCGATGTTTTGCGCAATCTCCTTCTTGATCCGGGGCAGGAGGCGCGCATCCGCCAGGCGTTCCCTGGTCCTTCCGTCGGCCTCCACCCAGCGGGGCAGGACGGCCGCCGCCATCGATGTGCTCGAGGCGTTGTAGGGATACTGGTCCGCGTATACCTTCACCCCCCGGGCGCGCGCAGCCTCTATGAGGCGGCAGATCTCGGGGGCTTTGCCCCAGACCGGCCTGCCCAGCGCCTTGATGTGCGAGATCTGCACGGGCACGCCGGCGCGCTCGCCGATCTCGATGGCTTCGGCGATCGATGCCTCGAGGCCGGTGGTGTAGTTGCTTTCGTCCCGGATGTGGCTGGCATACATCCCGCCGTAGGGCCGGATCACTTCCGCGAGGGCGACGATTTCGTCCGCCTTGGCAAAGCTGCCCGGGGCATAGAAGAGCCCGGTGGACATGCCGGCCGCCCCCTCGCGCATCGCCTTGTCGACCAGGCTTTTCATGCGCTCGAGTTCGGCGGGCGTGGGCGCGCGGTCGGCGCCGTTCATCACGGCGCTGCGGACGGTGCCGTGACCTACGAGGTGAACGATGTTCGGGCCGATGCCTTGTTCCTTCATGCGGGCGAAGTAGGCGGCGACCTCGTAGGTGCCGTCGCCGCAGTTTCCGGTGACCAGCGTCGTGACCCCCTGCGTCAGGTAGTTGCGCGCGGACTTGCCGTTTTCGTCGAGGATGCGGCGGTCGCCGTGCGTGTGCATGTCGATGAAGCCCGGAACCACGCACATCCCCGACGCGTCGAAGGCGCGCCGGCCGCGCGCGGCACCGATCTTTCCTATCGCGGCGATCCTGTCGCCCTGCACGGCCACATCGGCCGGGACGCCGGGGCTGCCGCTTCCATCGATCACCGTCCCGCCGGTGATGACGAGATCGAACTCGGGAGCGCGCGTGCACGCGCCCAGCAGCACGAGCAATGCCGGGCACAGGAATCCGGCCAGCAGGGCCGTCCGGCATTTGCGCCACAGAATCATTGCGGCGGCGCCGCGCCCTGCCCGGATGCGTTCGGGATTGTCGGGCGGTACGGGCCGGTTTTGCCTCATTGCGGGATTCGGGAGCGGGTTCGCTTCGCGCATATGCTTCCTCCGTGCGGTTTCGTGAGCCTCGGCGTCGGCGCTCGCCAGCTTCGCGGGCGCCGACGCCCGCTCGATGCCAAGAGTAAACGGAAATGGATCCTTATTCCATGAAGTTTTCGCGCGCCGCGCGGGACCGGTAGCTTGGAGTGATAAGCCCACGGTCCGCCGGCGCACGGCCGACCTACGGGCGTGCCGGATCCCTGCCGGCATCTGAATCGCCGGTGCCGGATCTATCCGCTTTACATGCCCGCGGCGGCGGCGTAGCATGAGCCTGCGCTGCGCCCCGGTCTTGCCTGCCGCCGGATGCGGCAGGGCCGCGGGCGGGCGCGAACCCTCCCGGAGGTCACCATGTCGAAAACGGCGAAATTCGTGCTGACGGCCGCGGCCGTGTGGGCCATGGCGCTTGTGAGCTTCTCCTACGCGCAGCAGCGCCCCGCCCCCGAAGTCTATGCGCGGCTCCACTGGCGCTATATCGGGCCGGAGGGCAACCGCTTCTCCGCCGTCGCCGGCGTGCCGGGCGATCCCAGGGTCTACTATGCCGGCGCCGCCTCGGGCGGCGTCTACAAGACCACGGACGGCGGCGTTCACTGGCAGCCGGTCTTCGACGACCAGCCGGTCCAGTCGATCGGTGCTTTGGCCGTGGCCCAGTCCGACCCCAACATCGTATGGGCCGGAACCGGCGAAGGGAAAATCCGCAGCCACATCTCCATAGGGCAGGGGATCTACAAATCGATGGATGCCGGCAAGACATGGGCCCTGATGGGCCTCGAGCGCACCGGACGCATCCCGCGCATCGTCATCCACCCGCGCAACCCGGATGTCGTTTTTGCCTGCGCGCTGGGCCATGCCTACGGCCCGCAGCCCGAACGCGGCGTCTTTCGCACGACCGACGGCGGCCGGACCTGGAGCCGGGTCCTGTTCGTCGACGAGAACACGGGATGCTCCGACATCGCGATGGATCCGACGAACCCGCGCGTGCTCTTCGCCGGCATGTGGCAGCTCGAGATCCGAACGTGGGGACGCGAGAGCGGCGGGCCGGGCAGCGGCCTGTTCGTCTCGCGCGACGGCGGGGAGACCTGGAGCCGGATCACCGGCCGCGGTCTGCCGATGCGGCCCGTAGGCAAGGTGGCCGTGGCGATCGCCCCCTCGAACCCCAACCGGGTCTATGCCCTGATCGAGACCGGCGACGGCATACCCTGGAAGGGGCAGCCGACCGACAGCGGCCAGGTGTTCCGCAGCGACGACGGCGGCGCGAACTGGACCGTGGTGAGCTACGACCGCAATGCCATGGGGCGTGCGCACTATTACTCGCGCATGGCCGTGGCGCCGGACAACGAAAACGAGACCTATTACCTGACGGCTTCCTTTTCCAGGTCGATCGACGGCGGGCGCACGCTCACGGTCGTGCCGCGCGGCGAAGCGCCCGGCGGCGACCACCACGACATCTGGATCGATCCCACGGACGCGAACCGCATGATCGTGGGCCACGACCAGGGCCTGTCGATCACCGTCAACCGCGGGCGCACCTGGTTCCGCCAGCGCCTCACCAACGCCCAGATGTATCACGTGACCACCGACAACGAAATCCCGTACAACGTACTGGGCAACAAGCAGGACGAGCCCTCCTACCGCGGGCCGAGCAACAGCCGCCTGGGAGGGCGCGGCGGCATTCCGCGCGGGATGTGGCATTCCGTGGGCGGCGGCGAGAGCGGCTGGGCCACCCCCGACCCCACGGATTCCAACATCATCTGGTCGACGGCGTCGGGTTCGGGCATGGTCGGCGGTATCGTGGTGCGCTTCGAGGAGAACCGGCGGCAGTTCCGCAACGTCGAGGTCTGGCCCGACCAGTCCAACGGCCCGGCGGAGGGCGTCAAGTACCGCTTCGTCTGGGACGCTCCCTTCCATATATCGCCGCATGATCACAACACCCTCTACGTCGGCAGCCAGCACGTGCACCGCACCACCAACGGCGGCCAGAGCTGGGAGATCATCAGCCCGGACCTCACCCTGAACGACCGCAGCCGGATGGGAAGCTCCGGCGGCCTGACCCCCGACAACATCGGTGTCGAGTACGCCGGCGTCGTTTACGCCATCGCCGAGTCGCCGCTCGAACGGGGACTGATCTGGGTGGGTACGAACGACGGTCTGGTCCACCTGACGCGCGACGGCGGAAAGACGTGGACGAACGTCACCGCCAACCTGCCCGGCCTGCCGCCGTGGGGCTCGGTGCGCTGCATCGCGCCCTCGCGCTACGATGCGGCTACGGCTTACTTGACCGTGGACTTCCACCAGATGAACAACCGCGACCCCTTCGTCTACAAAACCACCGACTACGGCCGCACGTTCCGCGCGATCATCGAGGGCATTCCCAGGAGCATGCTCAGCTACGTGCACTGGATCTATGAAGATCCCGTGCGGCGCGGGCTGCTCTACCTGGGAACCGAAAACGCCATCTACGTCTCCTTCGACGACGGCGAGCGCTGGCAGCCGCTGCAGAACGACCTGCCGCACGCCCCGGTATACGGCATCACCGTGCAGCCGCACTTCAACGATCTGGTGATCGCGACTTACGGGCGCGGCTTCTGGATCATGGACGACATCACGCCCTTGCAGCAGCTGACCCCGCAGGTGCTCGGCTCGGATGTGCACCTGTTCCCGCCGCGCCCGGCGTATCGCTTCCGGCCGATCACGGCGCCTTCGACGCCTTACGATGACCCCACGGTGGGCGAGGATCCGGAGTACGGCGCCTCGATCAACTACTACCTCAGGGCCCCGGTGTCGGGAGGTGTCACCCTCACGGTCCAGGACGCGAAGGGCGAGGTGGTGCGCCGGCTGTCCGGCCCGAACCTCGCCGGCCTCAACCGCGTCTACTGGGATCTTCGCTACGAACCCAGCAGGGAAGTGCGCCTGCGCACGAGCCCGCTCTACGCACCCCATGTGCGTGTCGGGCCGGAAGGCTGGCGCCCGGCGCCCGGCGCCGGCAGGCTCAGCATCCTCGCGCCGCCGGGCACCTATACGATCAAGCTCTCGGCCGGGGGACGCGAACTCGCGCAGACGCTCACGGTGCTCAAGGATCCGCATTCGGGCGGCACCGAAGCGGACATCCAGGCGCAGATGAAGGTTCTCTTCGAGCTGCGCCGGGATCTCGACAGCGCCGCCGAC
>Ga0129301_1001172_pt1 | contig 13219 bp, 8 predicted proteins | sample ConPoolayeHmetaG_FD_94489 | JGI IMG/M metagenome (GOLD analysis project Ga0129301, IMG submission 94489) | Hot spring microbial mat communities from California, USA to study Microbial Dark Matter (Phase II) - Cone Pool mat layer H metaG ...
CATGTTGAGTGTGGCGCCTGGAGCTGGTGCTACAGTGTCGTATGAAACGTATATTCTGAGGGTTGTTTGTTCTTTAGAGTTTACTGAAGTTGGGTTTGCTGTAACCGTGACTTTTAGGGCGTACATGTCTATTAGGTAGGTTGTTGTTTTTGTCTGGGCTGACGTGTATCCGGCGGTGGTGGCTGTTATGTCTGTTGAGCCTGCCGTGTAGGTTGATGTGAATTTTGCTGAAGACTGGGTTTTACCGTAGGGGATTACAACTTTTTCTTCAACGTTTCCGAAGTCCGGTTTGGAAGAGAACAGGTCCACGGTTACGTCTCCTATGGGGTCTCTTGCAGGGTTTCCGCCGGAGTCTTGAAGCTGCACTATAACTGAGTTGTAGGAGCGTCCGTCTGCAGGTAAGGCTGAAGGGGCACTGTAAACCGCGAGTTTCGTGGGGATGGGTCCAACCGTGGTGAGGGATCCGCTGCTGCTTGTGTAGCCTGTAGCTGCAGCGGTTATTGTTGTTGTTCCAGACCTGTAGGTTGACAGGAACTCTGCTACGCCATAGGTTTTTCCAGCAGGTATTTCAACTGACTGCTGGATGCTTCCAACCTCGGTTTCTGACGAGGACAAGTCAACTGTTAGGGTGGTGTTGGCGTGGGCTACGTTGCCCTTAGCATCTAAGAGCTGCACTGCCACTGCGTTGTATTTTATGCCTTCAGCCGGCACTTTTGGAGGCCCTACGTGAACTTTAAGTTGGGTTGCGTTAGGAGAGGAAAACTGCGTTTTCACTGAGGCTTGGGCTGAAGCGTAGCCTGACGCCATGGCTGTTATGGTTGTTGTGCCTGGGGCGGTGTTGTTTGTGTAGAAGTTTGCTATGGCGTAGGTTTCGCCTCCTTTTATGACGGCCATGGGGTCCACGGTGCCTACTGTGGCGTTAGACGAGTACAGCGTAACGGTTATGTCTCCAACAGGAGCCTTCGCAGGTGTTCCGCCGGAGTCCTGAAGCTGCACTATTATGGCTTTGTAGATGTCGCCGTCAGCTGGCAGAACTGGGGGTAGGCAGTACACTGCAAGTTTGTATGGGACAGGGCCGACTGTGGTTATGGATGCCTGCACAGTTGCATAGCCTGTGGCTGTTGCAGTTATTGTCGTGGTTCCAGGAGTGTAGGTTGAGTAGAACTTGGCTGCGGCGTAGGTTTCTCCCTGGCGTATGGTGATCACCGGATCAGCTGAGCCTATGTAGGTTAGGGATGAAGACAGGTGGACGCTTACGTCTGCGGTTGCCCGTGCAGGCGTGCCTTTAGAGTCTTGAAGCTGCACGAATATGATTTCGTAAACTTCGTTGTCAGCCGGCACTTTTGGAGGGCTTATGTAAATTTTCAGGTTTGTAGGCTGAGGCGGAGTTACTGCCGAGGCGTTTAGGCTGAGGGTTAGGCTGAAGGTTAGGGCTATTAGGAGGGTTAGGGCTGAAGTTTTCAGGAGTTTGTTCACTGCCGTCACGTTCTCCTTGTGAGTTATGGGAAAAGTTTAACTTTTAAGGTTTATGAAGTATTAATAAACGTTTAAACTTTTAAGCTTTACCGGAGGCAAAGCCCGCCACACGGCTTTAGCTGAAGAGTCTCAGCCGTTTCCGGCTGAACGTCAAATTTTCCAGGAAGGAGCCAGATGTATCAGTTTTCGTAATATTCCAATAAAAGAGTTTATATTTTTAAATTAGAATGATATTTTTGAAATTAGCCTGTAAAGGCCTGTTAAGAGTTTAAGGTGAAAGGAAAAGGCATAAAAGGGAGGTGGGAAAGTATGGCGAAAAGGTCTTTTAAGAGGAACTTGAAAGCTGTAAGCCCAGTTATAGCCACAATCATCATAGTAGCCATAGCCATAGTCATGGCCATAGCCATAGCCTACTGGATGCTAGGCTTAGGCGGAGCATTCACAAGATACGAGAAACTGGAAATACCCACAGCATACGCAACGAAAGACGAATCAACCGGGGACTTCACTGTGACGATGACGATAAAGAACACGGGTTCAGCAGCCGCAACAATAGATAAAGATTCTACATTATACAATGGGAAACCAGCTAGCGCTTATACTCCTAAAGTAGAGTTCGATGTAACTCCAGATACTACTTTGGAACCCGGTGACGAAGTAACAGGGACAATTAAACTAAAAAATGATGATAATACAAATTGGACGAGTGGAATGAGTGTTGAGATTAAGGTGCACACTGTTTCAGGCGCGGACTATCCGAAGGTTATAGTGCTTCCATAAAATCTTCGCGTACATTTCCCCCATATTTTTCTTTGGTTTATTTCGTTTAGCACGTTTAATATGTGTTAAGGAGAAAAATAAAGTTGGATGAACATGCTGAAAAAGAAAAATTCGCTGTTAAGCTAAAGGAGAGTTTAGGCAAGCTTAGCCGAGGGGAAGACAGCCAAGAGGCTGTGGTTGTTCCTGCTTCGAAACCGGCTCTGACGCCTAAAGCCGCGCAGAAGCCAGAGCAGGCTCTGCTGAAGCCTACGCCTAGGAAATCGTGGAGAGACTTCTTCGCTAAGAAAGCTGAGCCTCAGAAGCCCACGGTGGTTTTTAAGAAGATTCCGGAAAACGCTGAGGTAATTGAATCCTATGCTATTCATCCGCAGTACTCTAAGGTAACCATTGTTTCGCTTCCGGAGCTCGGCGGAGCCAAAGCCTACTACATAGAAGAAGTTGAACTGTCAGAAAAGGAAGCGGAAATTCTTAGAAAGCTGAAGGAAATCATAAGCAGGGAAATTGAGCCTCCGGAAGAGGAAAACTTGAACCCTGAAGCCCACATTGAAAACGAAGCCCTCAGGCTGAACAGGAAATACGGTTTAGTTAAGAAAATAAGCTTGGAATCATGGCGTAAAATAATGTATTACCTTCAAAAGGAACTCATAGGCTTCGGGCCTATACACGTAATCATGAAAGACCGCATGATAGAAGACTTGTCCGTTAACGGAGTAGACATACCTGTATACGTTTGGCACAGAAGATACGAAAGCATGCCTACAAACCTCATATTCACTGATGAGGAAGCCCTTGACAACTTAATTGTTAAACTAACCCACCTGGCGCAGAAGCACATTTCCACAGCCTTCCCAATATTGGATGCTATGCTTCCGGGAAAAGACAGGCTTGCAGCCACGTTTAAGAGAGAAGTTTCACCTAAAGGCGGAACCTTCACTGTGAGAAGATTCAGGGAGGAACCGTTCTCCATAATAGACCTCATGGACTTGGGCACGTTAGACGAGAAGCTAGCTGCCTACTTCTGGCTGCTCATAGAGAACAGGATGACCATAGCCGTCATAGGCGGCACAGGAGCGGGGAAAACAAGCACTCTTAACGCTTTAGCAACCCTTGTCAAGCCAGCCATGAAAATAGTAACCGTGGAAGAAATCCCTGAGCTTAACCTGCCTCATGAAAACTGGGTTCAACTCGTAGGACGTGAAAGCTACGGTTTAGGCATGTTAAAAACAGGCGAAGTAACCCTCTTCGACCTTGTGAAAACCTCTTTAAGGTACAGGCCGGACTACATAGTTGTAGGTGAAATCAGAGGCGAAGAAGCCTTCGTGCTTTTCCAAGCTTTGGCAACAGGCCACGGTGGACTAACCACGTTACATGCTGAAAGCTTAGACTACGCTGTTAAAAGGTTAACAAGCCCTCCCATGAACGTTTCCGAAACCTACATACCGCTGATAAACGTGGCAGCAGTTCAAGAGCGTATGCAGCTGCCTAACCCAAGAGGCGAACTCTCCTTCGGCAGAAGACTCAAATCCGTGGTGGAAGTGGTTGAATACGGACTGTACAAGACAATTGCCACATGGAACCCCCTGAACGACAATTACACAGTGAACCTTGAAGAAAGCGAAATGCTGCGGAAAATCGCTGTGAAACACGGCTTAACCGTGGAAGACGTTCTTGAAGAAATCCAGAGGCGGATTATTCTGCTCCGCAGCCTGAAAGCCAGAGGCGTCAAAAACAACGTGGAAGTGGCGAAAAGCATAACAAACTACTATTTAGAAAACCACTTCCCAAAACCGAAGCCTGCACCGGCAACGAGACGAAAAGTGGAGGGGTAAACATATAACCAAAGACAAAGAACGGTTTTCCCTTGCAGGCTTCACCTACCGGTACTTTTACTGGTCAGGCAGATTTTTATCCAGAATCTTCTACCTTAACGGACACGCAAAACTGGACCATGCCCTAGAAGATGCTGGGCTTAAAATTTACCCTGAAGCCTACGTTTCAATGGTAAGCTTCTTCTTCATACTCTCAATAATAGCCGCAGTCCCAGCAATATTGCTCACAGGACTTTACCCACTTGCCCTAACACCTCTGCTTGTAATAGCTTTAGGATGGGCCGTGCCTAAAATTCAAGCCCGCGACAGAGCTTCAAAACTTGACATGGAAGTACCCTTCGCAGGAGCCTACATAAGCGTCATGTCCACAGGAGGCCTGTCGCCCTACTCAAGCCTTAGAAGGCTGAAAAACTGTCCGCTCCTCCCTAACATTTCAAAAACCGTGAAGCAGGTTGAAGTGGATGTTCAGCTGAAAGGCATCGACCCAGTTACAGCCATGGAAAAATCAGCTGAGCATCTCCCGTCAAGAGACTACAAAGACCTCTTAATGGGATACGCTCACACGTTAAGAACAGGCGGAGACGTAATTCATTACCTGCTAATCCGCACAGAAACAATGTTCAGAGACCTAGCTGCAAAAGTTAAAGCCTTCGGAGAACGGGCAGCAATGCTTATGGAAACCTACATGGCCATAGTGATCCTTTCAACATTAAGCCTAAGCATAATATTCATGACGGCAATAGCCTTCGCAGGCTTCTGGCAAGGCGGATTCACAGCTGAAACCTACCTGCTCTACTCATACCTCATAATTCCAGCCATCTCAATACTCTTCATATACCTAACAGACCTCTCAAGCTTCCAAGAACCCATATACGAGAAGGGACCATACAAGACTTTCCTAGCCACCCTGCCCATAATGGTTTTCCTGCTTCTAACAATGTTTTTCCCATTCCTCATCCCAGAGCTGGCAGCAGCATCCTTCACCAAACCCTTCACTGACTTCATAACCTTCCTGAGAACAAGCCTGGGACTTGAGAAAGGCTTCGAAGCAGCCTTAGGCCTCGGCCTTTCCCTAATAATAGGAACAATACCTGCAACCATAGCTCACAGCTACTACACTCGAAAGGGTAAAGACATAGTTCACGACGTGACAAACTTTTTAAGAGACCTGACAGAAGCCAGAAAAACAGGCGCCTCTCCGGAAAACTGCATCCAAAACCTTTCTAACAGAACCTACGGAAGATTCGGAAAACACCTTAAAGTGGCAGCTCGCCAAATAAGATGGGGACTGCCCTTCAAAGTAATCTACGAAACATTCAAGGACAAAATCAAGTCTTGGCTAGCCCTAGTAAACATATACCTGCTAGTAGACGCGATAGAAGTAGGAGGGGGAAGCCCGGAAACCCTAGAAACCCTGACAAGATTCAGCGAAATGCTCTCATCCCTGGAAAAAGAGAAGAAAGCCATGCTGAGGCCTCTTCTAATAATGCCATACATAGGCGCAGGAATCCTCCTCTTCTCAACCATAATATTCCTCGGCTTCATGCGCTTCGTCCTATACTCCTTCGCACGCCAAGCCATGCCCTACAGCCAATTCGTAACCCTAATGCTTCCGCCGCTAATGCTTCAAGCCTACCTAACCGGACTAGTTACAGGAAAAATAAGCTCAGGCGTACTCTCAACAGGATTCAAACACGCAGCAATCCTCGTAGCAGTCGCAATAGTTCTAATGCTCCTAATGAACTACTTCACATTACCCTTCACATGGTGACCCCATGAACAAAGCGGAAAAACCCCAGAGAAAACTGAAAAACACAGAAGGCATATCACCCGTAATAACCACAATAATAATTTCAGCAACCCTCCTCATAATCCTAGTCATAGCCTCCTTCGTCTCCACAAACATACTGGAACTGCAAGTAGCAAGCACAGAGTTTGAACAGGCAAAAACAAACATGTTGCTCCTAGACGAAGTCATACAAGACGTGGCTTTACGACCAGGCGCAGGCGGATACGTCCAATTCAACCAGAGAAGCGGCGGAATAAACATAATCAACAGTCCTGAAACCCTTAAATTACTTGGGCCGCTAACTGGAACCTTCAACCGTCCATTGCCGTATTCGCCGACCAGTAACGCTGGGTCATGGAAAAACCCTGAAGGCGCCTACGCCCTCGACACAGACTATGCAAACTCAACTTCTGCTGATGAGAAACATCGATTCGGCGGTTTCAACTTCAACATCCCTGAACCAGCAAACATAACAATGGTAACGGTCATAGTGAACGCATATTCAAGTGACAGAAATAATCCGGACCAGATAATGTTAAAAGTAAGCGTTGACGGCGGAAGTTCCTACCTTCCTAATTCCGAGATTTCTAACGGCATAACAAATTCAGAATCAACGGTTCGGTTTAACATAACCTCTTGGACAAACTGGACGCCTCAAATACTAAACAATAACCAAATCTGGGTAAACTTCACACACTATAAAAAGGGAGGCACCGACACACTCTATCTTAACAGTGTTGCCGTAGAAGTTGAATATGCCTCTGTTGCGCCAGAACTGATTTATGAATCGCTCGGTCTCGTCAGCATTTTCTACCGTGGAGGCAGCAAAGTTTCAGGTGCAGACATGCGCCTAAGAGGCGCCCCTCAATCCATCGTAAACATGGAAGATTCCATAGGCTACTTAAGAGTTGAAACAGGCAGCGGTATTCAAATAAAACTCGACTACAACAGGGTGAGAGCCACAAATCTTGGAGTGCAGGTTGGAGGAGGCAGACTGACAAACGTTACGGTGATAACCTTCTATCAGCTGACCAGAGGGAGAACAGGAGGCGCAGAAACAGTGAACGTGAAAGTCCAAAACATGTTTAACATTAACCCAATCATCCGGGAATACAATACTAATAACTTAACCCTTCGAATCCAGTTAGGCAACAATCAACCTGAAACCGTCAACCTCACATCCGAAGACCCTGCAGTAACAACAACGGTGATATTAAAAGTGATTGAGATCCAGGTCTCCACCGCATAGAGGTGGCAGAATGGACGTGCCATTAAAACATGTAATCGGAACCGTCGCCCTAATAGGCTTAGTAATAGCCGTCGGCCTAGCATACACCGTTATCACCTCATACATTGAAGCGGAAGCAGCTAGAAAACAGTTAGAAGAAATAACAGAGTTTGTTTCACTGAACCTCGTTGAAATAATAAGTTTAGTGAACTTCGCAAACTATACTGGCAATATCCAGATGAAAATCATTAACTTGCCCGCAGACTTGGGAGGAAAAGCCTACCTAATAAGATTAGTTAACGAAACAGGTCAAGAATGCCAAGTTCAAGCACAGCTTGTAACCAGAAACGATGTGTCTGCAAAATCTCCAATACCGCTTAGCTCATCTGAAGCTAAAATAAAACTTATAACCGACAGCGAAGGAACCTTGAAAGTGGGGGAAGGGGAGATTAAACAGATATTTTACTCCGGCACTGTTTACGGCGGAGACCACGATATTGTTGTTTGGGCTAAGAAAGTGTACAGTACTGAAGAAGCTGAAGTTTCAACTTGGGCTGGAATAGGGTTATGGAAAACCATGGGAGGTTAAACCACGCATATTTATGAATACTTGTTTGCCGCAATAATCATCGTGCTGATGCTCATATCATCATCAGTCATGATAAGAACGTTTTCAGACCCTTTTCTTAACATTTCTGAAAAAGAACAGTTGAAAGTTGCCGCGCAGAAACTAATGACGCAGATTCTGCTGAACACTGGAGATCCGCCTGAATGGGGCAGCAACGTAAGCATACATGCCTCAAACCTTGAAACCTTCGGACTGGCTAAACATGGAGAAACCACGCGGGAAGCATACGTTCTCGACCCCGATAAGGTTCTCCGCTTAACCTTGCAAGATGATGATCCGCTTTATATCCCTCCATCTCAAACTGTCCAGCTGCTTAACCTTGGAAATGACTACGGGTTTGCAATCGAGTTTTATCCCGCCCTCACCGTAAACATAAACAAAACCTCTTATGAGGTAAGCGTCACTTCAGAAAAAGATGGTTTGCCCATATGGTACGCAAAAGTCTACGCCAAAATGTATTACTACGATGATGGCCAAATAAAAAGCACGCCTCAGATAAGCACAATTACAGGAACTGACGGTAAATGCATTTTCAGTTTCGGCATAACCGCTGAAAAAAAGATTCTAGTCCTCGTCGTTGAATATTACGGCATCCGCGTTACAAAAATAGTTAACCTTTCAGATACAGACTTGAATAAGGCTTACCTGATTGGAAACCAACTGTACAGAGCACCGGATTACAACAACCCTGTGGAAATAATGGTTAATAAAAAAGAAGGAAGCTACGTCATTGAAAGCGTCACACACTTTCCAGGCAAGAATATAGAGCCTACAACCATAGCCGTGTTAGCCGTTTCCAGCTCAGATTTGCTATGTGCTTACAGACTGCCTGAAGAGGAACAGCTGATGTACAGTTCCATAAAAGGAATGCGGTCCTTCCCATTCGCTTACTCGGTTGAAAGGTCTGCAATCATACTTGACTCAGCGTACATTGTTAGACTTTACCTTTGGAGGATGTCATTCTAGTGTTGATCACCAAATTATCAGAGTCAAAGAGGGCGCAGTCAAGAATTCTTGAGGCAGTCATAGCAGCAGCAATAATTTTCATAGTATTTGCAGCTTCATTGTTTTTGATAAGTGTTTCAAACGTAAGGGTTCTTCAGGAAAGGGCGGATCTTGACAGGCTAGGCTACAACACCCTGCATCGGCTAGTTGAATCTGGAACAATTGAATCAACCATAGAGAGAAGACTTCAAGCAGATTTAGTCAGAACCATCACACAAAAGTTCCTGCCGCCGGAAATATACTTCAGCTTGAAAATTTTCATCTGTTTAGATCAGGGTTCCTGGATAAAGCTTGAGCCTCATCCCAGCTATCCTCTGATAAGCAATACTCCGGAAGAAACCTTCGCAAATTCCATGGAAACCTCTTCAACCAGCATGATTTACACTTCAAAAACGGGAAACATATACCAGCTTGTACTGGTATTGGCTAAGGCTGGAGGAAACTAAATGCATGAAAAGGCTTTTAGCATGAACACTTTAACTGAGTCAGGTGTTAAGGAATGGGAGCAGGGTTAAAATTGAAAACATTTAGGAAAAACACTCATGGACAGTTCGTAGTGATCGCAGCCCTTCTGATCGCCGTTCTCACATTATCCGTGGCTTTTTCGGTGCATCAAATTAACATGCGTAGGCAACAGCTGAGATATCAGCCTGTTGAAGAACTCGTTTTAGGAATAACAAGCGATCTTGACCGCTGTCTAACCCGCAGCTTAGGCATCGCCACCCAACTATATCAACTTAACAGGTCTTTAGGTATAGAATCAGTAACCAGGGAAGGGGAAAACTTCATATTTAAATGGCTGCGCTCTGTACGCGCTTCATACGCTCACTTAGGAATTAACGTGACATTGTCAGCTCCGCCGGAAGGAAGTATGCCCAGCCCAGTATCTGTTAAATGGACAATTGATTGGGGTCATAGCGTAGGCGTCAGTCAAGTGTCAACTGAATTCAACTTAGACGTTGATGCTTACGGCTTCAAAGGCTGGGTTGGACGTTCAGCTAAGTTTGTAAGACTTGAAATTCTTGATATTACCGGAAATACAGTTAAGTTCAGTATACATGAAGGAACACTTTACGATTCCTCGCCAATACCGAACTTAACCGCTGAAACGCTTCTTGGAACAAGAATACACATAGACGAAACCTTCTGGGCTTCTTACCCTGAGTTGGAGGTAACTGACCTGACATACTTAGGCGAAGGCGTTTACAAGGTAACCTTCAACCACGATGTTAACAGGTACACTCACGGTGTGGAACTGACTGTTGAAACACCAGAAGACCACATAATTGTTTCTGCCCTAAACTACAATGAAATCAAGTTCACTGTTGACCTGCAGAGCCAAAATAGCGATTCAAATGTTCCAACTAACCTAGGACAAATCGAGTTTGACGGAGTCAACTACACATTACCCCACTACGATTTAATAGTAAGCCCCAGCTTTCACGAAGTGAAATATTTTCCAGCAGAAGGATGCACATTCTTAAACTGGACAACAACTAAAAATATAACCGCCACAAATCCGACACACTGGACTACCTATATTGAAATCAGCGGCAACGGCACCATAACGGCATTTTACACTCCGCAGCCCACCGCAGTAAGCGTGACCTTGGACAGCAGAGACTTGAATAATCTGAATAATCACTTGGGCAACATAATTCTCGACACAATAACATATGCAGGCTTGCCTAAGACCAATAACACTCTAACCGCTGGGAAATACTACATTGAATACATTCCAGATAATCCAAACTACCATTTCTTGAGGTGGGAATCTGAAAACTTCATTTTCGATGATAACAGCGCACAATACACAATGGTGACGGTACATGGAGATGGAACCATAACAGCCGTCTACAGCACTACGGAGCCGCAGATTCCGCCGGCCTTCGTAAACATGACTAGCCAAGAGGAAAACGCTAAAGCTCCAACCAACCGTGGCTTGATACAGCTCGGCGGCAACAACTACACATTACCCGTTTATTCGCTAGAAACAAAAAGCGAAACAAAATACTATTTGAGATTTTTCCCAGAAAAAGGATACGAGTTCCTGAACTGGACAACAACAGGCGACGTCAGCGTTGAAGACTCGTTCCGCGCCTTAACAGAAGTCACAATTAATGGAAACGGCTCAATAAAAGCTTTTTACCGCGATTACAAAATAAACTTAAACAGCCGCCAATGGGAAAATTCGTCATTTAACCTTGGCAACATCACGCTTGGAGCAACGGTTTACACACTGCCTCATCTTACGGACGTAGCTGGCGGCACATACCAGCTTAAATACATGCCTGAAAATTCAAGTTACCAGTTCCTCTGGTGGGAGTGGTCAGGCAACGTTATTCCAGATAACCGCACCAGCCCAGATACAAACCTGGAAATTTACGGAGATGGAACCGTGACTGCAGTGTACAGCCTAGTTCCTCAGCCTCCACCATCTCCTTCAGAAGAATGGGATTTACTGTACTTCTGCGACTTGCCTCCAACCATGCTTCTGCCTTTCGATATGCTACCGCAGCACTATTTTAACCCTAGAAGTTCAACTTTACCAATACCTCCGAGAGACTCATGGCAACGCATTGACGTCCGCACGCCACCTACAGAAAAAAACATGACGCTGGCAAAATACGTTAACATAACCATCTACATTCAACTAGCTTCAGACAAAGCTGAAAACATCACGTTAGAACTGAAATTCACCTATAACAACATTACATACTTCATTGGAAACCACACATTCAATGTCCTAGTGGGAGAAGGGGCGTGGTACACACACACCTTCGACACCGATGCAGTAAACAAGATAAACTGGCCAGTTCCATTTGAACCCATCATTCCGCAAGGAAGCACAATTATTATGACAATTATTATACCGCCAAACTCAGGAACCCTCCACATAGTTTACGGTTGGGACAGGTACCAAAGCGTCATAGACATGTTCAAGTAAAACCCATAAATAAGTAAAGAAGCCTCTGCTACTTATAGGCCAACGCTTGGAGATTCGCCGAAACTAGTTCGCACCTGCGACGCCTATTCCTGTTGCGAATTATCATCCTAACTTCCTAAAACAGTGTGCACTTACAAGTTGCAAAACAATAGCAAGCAAACCTCTGATCAGGTGATGACGTTATGGTAAACACTGTAGAAGAGTTGTGGACATAACCTGGATTGACACAATAATAATAACCCCTGACAGCGAAATGGTTTACATGCCTAACTCAAAAATCATCAAAACATCGTCATAAAATGAACTGCTCCCGAGAGAAACACGGATTTCAGTACCCATTACAATAGACAATACGTTTGGCCTTCCCACGGTGTAAAAAACTTTACTTAAAATCGCCGAAGAACTTAAAGGAGAACTTGCACCAGACGTCAAACCAGAAGTCCGCGCGACAAGAATAGACAACCAGAACACTAAACTCGAACTTCTCCTAAAAATCAATAACCCAGCAAAAAGCGTTTTCATCCCCTCTGAAGTTAAAAAGAAAGCCAAAATCAGACTTGATGAAATCAGAAAAAAGCAGACATTGCAATAACGCTGAAAGCCTAATTCTGCAGTAAACCGCAAAGGTGTGAGCCAACTAAAGCGTAAAACACGTTAAGAAGACGCAGAGTTAGACTGGATTATTTCTTTGTGGATTTTAATTATTTTTTTAAGCAGCTCCGACCTGAATTCCCTTACTTTAACATTAGGCGGCGTAGTTGCCACCACAAGAACTATGTAAAACCGCTTATCACTCTGCTCCTCAACATACACATTACAGTCCTTAAAACACTCATTCAACACTTCGCCAATCCGTTTAAGAACCACGTCAGGGTCAACCTCAACTGGAAACTCGTATCTAACCCTTACAGTTTTAGGCTCCTCCTTCTCCTCCATAACTACGCTGCTGGAAAAAACAACATTATTAGGTATTTTCACCAGTTCACCACTATCTGACAAGACTTTGATGTGCATAAGCCCAACCTCCACCACAGTTCCCCTCAAAGTAGGAATAAACTCATCTCGACTAAACATCTTATAAGCTGGAAAAGACACAGCTGACAAAGGCAAACCGCCTGAAAGCTTAATACACGCTCCAGGCCTCAAGAAACGAGTCACAAGTATAATTAAACCAGCAAACAAATTAGCCAAAATCGGCTGCAAACCCAAACCAATAACAAGCCCAGAAACCGTTGCCCCAGCAACAGCGCTAATACCCGTAACCTCAAACAAAACCAGCACTATAAAGCCAATTACAACATACCCCATCACAAGAATTACATTCCTTACAAGGTAAACCTCTCTGCCAAGATGCTTAAGCCTTAAAGTCACAAGCGAAGCCACTCCCTCAAGGACAATAACTCCAACAACTATGGCTGTTACTGCCCTAATAACGTTAAAATACGATAAATACGACTGGCGAATTTCTTCAGGTAAAACTCCTGGAAGAAACATAAACCAAAGTACAATAATCACAATCATAATCGCAACGTAAAAG
>Ga0129301_1001176_pt1 | contig 13179 bp, 11 predicted proteins | sample ConPoolayeHmetaG_FD_94489 | JGI IMG/M metagenome (GOLD analysis project Ga0129301, IMG submission 94489) | Hot spring microbial mat communities from California, USA to study Microbial Dark Matter (Phase II) - Cone Pool mat layer H metaG ...
GTGTAAAATAGAGAATCGGATAGAACATTCATCCCCACTTGTTTGGTTGTTACCATGGCCCTTCGTCCCGAATAAGCGGCTCCGGCAGCCATGTCCATAGCTACCTTCTCATTTACTGACCATTCTGAATAGATTTCCTTGTACTTAGTTATATTTTCAAGAATCTCCGAACTGGGTGTTCCTGGATAACCTGCAGCGATCTCTATACCCGCTTCGTACGCTCCCCTTGCAATTGCCTCATTCCCAGATAACAAAACCTTCATCAAAAAATCTCCTTTCCAATTTTTAGTATTTATATTTTTGGGTACGTATCAATTCGGGTTGATGTAAAAATTTATTTGAAAAAATTTGTTAATTAATTGCATAAAAATCACCAATGCTAACTCTATAGAGTAAAACAATAGATGGATTATATTCTAACTTAAATTAAAAGTTTTTAATCTGGGAACTTGTAAAAAAGAAACCTTTTCGTTAAACACGAACCTATTTTTCTTTGGTCAATCTCTATAATCAAAAAAGACGATCAATCAAAATTAATATACCCCTAAATTTTAAACATATTCCCCTCCTACTTCCATCACTACATCCACAACTCTTACACCTCCCCTTTTAGGTAAAACCATCAAAGGATTTAAATCCAAAGAGATCAACACATCCTTTAAATCAACGGCCATCTGTGCAATTTGAATGATTACTTTGATAAGAGATTCAATGTCAGCTCTTTCCATTCCACGAAATCCCTCTAAAAGTGCTCTTCCTTTAATTTCTGAGATCATCCTCAAGGCTTCTTCTCTTCCTATAGGTGGAATACGAAGAGATATATCTTTTAGCAATTCAACCCATATGCCCCCTAATCCAAAAATAATCACAGGACCAAAAAAGGGATCTTTTGATATGCCCAGAAGTACTTCTTTTGCCTCTTTTGGTAACATTTCTTGGACTAGTATCCCCTCAAGATGGGCATTTGGATTATAGTTTTTAAAATTCTCTATTATTTGGTTATAGGAAGTCCTTAGTTCATCTTGATTCCAAATGCCAAGTCGAATGAGACCGGCTTCTGTTTTATGGGGAATGTCTTTGGACTGACCTTTAAGGACGACAGGATAGTTTAATTGATTGGCTGCCTCAAGAGCTTCTTCGATCGAAAGCGCAAGTTTCTCCCTAACTATAGGAATCCCATATACCCTAAGGATTTCTTTGCACTCTCTATCCGTGAGGATACGTTTTGGACCACTCAATTTCCGTATCATTTCATTTAAGTTTAATGGTGATTTTACTTCAACTTCCTCTTCTTTTTGTCTTCTATTTCTATTAATAAAATTACTATAGTTAATCAAGTGATGAATTGCTAGGAGGCTCTCCTTTGTTCCCTGAAGAAAGGGAATATTCCCTTCATCCATTATGGCCTTAATCGTCTTATCCAATCCTCCAGAGAGATGACTAAAGGCAATGACAAGCTTACCCTTAGCAGCAGCTTGCACAGCAGCCCTTGCCACATCAGTGTATTGATTTACTTGGCTTTCAGCCATCCCAGGAGGAGCATCCTGAGAGATTAAAATCAAGTCAAACCCCTCCTCTTCCGTCAAGACCTCGAGGCAAGCAGGATAGGTCTCGACAAGGTCTCCGCTTCCCCACCCATCAAGTGGATTGGATATGGGCACAAACGGAGGAAGCCTCTTTCGAAGCTTTGTTGCTGCTGAGGGTGAAAGAGGAGGAAAGGAAATAGAAAGGCCCTCTGCTAGATCTCCAATAAGACTTATCTCACCGCCTGAAACCGTGATCACACCTGCTCTTCCCCCTTTTGGCCATCGACCGCGACATCTAGCAAATGCTTCCGCTGTCTCAAGAAGTTGATCCAGATCCTCTACCCTTATGACTCCATATTTTTTGAAAAAGGCATCATAAACCCTGTCTGAACCGGTTATTGCTCCGGTATGGGTAAAAGCAACCTTCTGGGCCATTTCTGATCTTCCGACCTTAAGCACAATAATGGGCTTTTGGAGCTCAATGGCCCGTTCACAACACCGGGCGAATACATCTGGGCGACGAATTGATTCCAAGAAAGCAATAACGACCTCTGTGTTTATGTCTTCAAGAAGGTAAGCGATATAATCACCCACATCCAGAACAGCCTCATTTCCGCTTGATATGAGGATACTAAATCCGATATTTCTATTACTGTTGGCAATGGCAAGTAGAACAGAGCCACTCTGGGAAACCACCCCTACCGTTCCTTTCTTCAAGGTAGGAGAGATAGGAGCGCTGAACATTCCTGATTGAGCATGGAGATTAACATAACCCACGCAATTCGGTCCACAAAACAAAATGCCATACTTTAGACATATCTCCCTTAACTCTTTTTGAAGTCTTTCGCCCTCTTTTCCTGTTTCAGCAAATCCACTTGCAAAAGCCCAAGCCCCCCGAATACCCTGTTTTCCAATTTGCTCAAGTATGGAATTGACTTTTTCACAACTTAAAAGGATGGCGACACAATCGATCTTTTCTGTTATCGGGACTTCAATGAGAGAAGGATAACATGGGAGGCCAAAAATCTTCTTATACCTTGGATTAACCGGAATAACCTTTCCCTTAAATCCGAGGCTTCTAAGGTTTTCAATCACAAAAAAACCCGCTCCCTTCTCTGAAGCACCAACAACCGCGATTGTTTTTGGATTGAAAAGGCAACCTAAATCTTTCATCTCAATATTATTCTAAGCCGAGTAATCGAGCAGGGTTTGTACTAATCATCATTCTGATGTCATCTTCGTTCATCCCCAAGTCAAGCATGCATGCAATAAACTCTCTCATCCCTTCTACCGGAGGGGGAAGCATATAAGCCCCAAAATCTGTTGCGAGGATAAAATGTTCCGCTCCAACCTCCCTTCTTGGTTTTTTGTGGATTTAATGGAATTCGTCTTCATAGCATGATATTTATTTACGAGACGACTTCATACACTCTGAATCCATAATTTTACGTTTTGGGTTTGATGAAATACCAAACAATTTATTAGAAATCATTTGGGAATATTTTAAAACTAATTTCTTGTAGTATTTTATCCTCTTTTTACCAATCCTATAACTCGGTCCTGCAATACTTAATCCTGCCACTAACTCACCCATCGCATTGAAAATTGGTGCTGCTATTGCTCTTACTTCTCGATCGACCTCTTGATCGCTAAAGGCATAACCTTGCTTCCGTATTTGTCTGAGATTAGCTTTTAGCCTAGTCCTATTCGTAATGGTATTCGCAGTGTAACGCCTCAATCCCTCCGTTTTAATAATTCTATCCCATTCTTTTTCAGAAAGGAAAGCCATTAAAATTTTACTTGAAGCCCCTGCATGAAGAGGAATTGTTGATCCAGGTTGAAACAAAGAATATCTAATCGGTTCTTCACTTTCAACTCTTTCCAGTACTATTCCTTTTGTACCATTTACGGCTGTCAAAAGTACTGTTTCTTTTGTAAGGACAGAAAGCTCTTTCATAAAAGGTTTTGCAATGGATGCTATGTTGAATTTTTTTTGTGCTATAAGCCCTAAGCGGAGAGCATTTAAGCCAAGGGAATATTTGGCTGTCCCTTCCTCTTCTCTAAGGAGATTATATTTTACCAAAGTCCTCACTAATCGATAAGTTTTACTTTGACTGAATTTTAACTCCTTAGATATCTCTGAGACAGAAAAAATAGGTCTGGAGTAATCGTACAGGAGAAGAACTTCCAATCCATAAGCCAGCGTTTTATTAATTGAATTTACCATTTTTTAAAAATTAATTTTCAAAATTTGAAAATTATTTATATGTTACAAAAGCCAAAATATTTTGTCAATAGAAATTTTTGATTATTTGGTAATAGCCTCGGATAAATTTCTTGACTTTTTTTTTTCGTTTTTTTAAGATTTTTTTAAATTGAAGAGTGTAATGAGAAGGTTTTAGTGGAAAAAATTGGGCTGACCGAGATAGGTTGATTTAAGTAGTTCTGGCGAGGGTTATATCGGGTTATATGTTGAGGGAGAAGAGAAATCATTTTCGGCGAAGTCCAGTGGACATTGTCGAAAACTATCGACCATTATCGAAGATGATTTCTTTCCCATCTCATTTCGTTCGAACAAGCTTAAGTCCACACGAGGAGCGGAGCGATGAAAATCATGGTGATCAATCCAAACACGTCCCAATCCATGACGAACCATCTCGAGCAAGAGTTAAACCGCATAAAGAGGCCGGATACATCCTTGACCGTCGTCGGTGCGGAAAGAGGCCCTGAGACAATCGAGTCCGCTTATGATGAAGCCTATGCGATTCCAGCAACATTAGAATGGGTGAAAAGGGCGAACCAGGAAGGTTATCAAGCCATTGTGATCGCGTGCTTTTCGGACCCTGGACTTGATGCTGCCAGAGAGATCTCCACCATTCCTGTAATTGGGATTGAGGAGGCAAGCCTTCACTTCGCGGCTATGTTAGGGGCCCGATTTACGGTGATCACTCCGAGAAGAGAGAGAATTCCCTCGAAGCGGGAACATGTTCACCGAAGAGGGCTAGACTATTTTCTGGCTTCCGTCCGGAGTCTGGATCTCTCTGTTGCTGAAACAGATGCCGAACCGGAAAAGACCAAAAGAAGGGTTCTGGAGGTAGCACGAAGCGCCGTGGAAGACGGAGCCGAAATCATCATTCTGGGATGTGCAGGAATGGCTGGTTATGCAAAGGAGATCGAGGCCAAATTGAGAATTAAGGTCATCGATCCTTCTGCGGTCGCCTTGAAATTAGCGGAGGCCATGGTCGATTTAGGATTGACCCATAGCAAGGCTGGCTTGTATGCCACGCCTCCCGAAAAGGCATTCAAATAGGCTTATTGAGACCCATTTAGAGAAAGAGCTGAACAACGGAAAGGGAGGGACGTTGCATAATCAGATTTGAGCCTAACCTCCAACGGATCAATCGCGATATTCTTACCCTTGCCCATTTTACCTCTCCAAAGGAGGTAGGATACACCCGCCTCTCCTTTACGGAGGAAGATCGAAAGGCACGCGATTATATAGCGCATCTGATGAAAGACGAAGCAAGACTCTCGGTGAGGATCGATCCCGTCGGAAACCTCATCGGAAGAAGACAAGGAAAAAATGAAGGCCCTTCTCTCCTGTTAGGTTCCCATCTCGATACGGTAAGAGGAGGGGGGAGATTTGACGGGGTCTCAGGGGTTATCGCAGCCATTGAGGTAATCCGACGATTTGCAGAGATGGGGATTGAAAACGTCCATCCCATCGAGGTTGTCGCTTTCCTTGCGGAAGAACCCTCTCCTTTCGGACTATCTACTATCGGGAGCCGGGGGATGGCAGGGAAACTCAGCCTTGGACTGATCGAGTCATTGAGGGATGAGAAGGGACGCACGTTGGGAGAGGCCATTCGGGAGGTTGGCGGAGACCCTTCACGACTGGACGAAGCGAGACGATCTTCAGCCGATGTACTTTCATACTTGGAACTTCATATTGAACAGGGTCCATGCCTAGACTCCCAACGGATTCCCATTGGTGTCGTCACAGGAGTTGCAGGGATTGTAAGAGGAAGAATAGAGGTCATTGGGAGAAGCGACCATTCCGGAACCACTCCGATGGATGTTCGAAAAGACGCCTTGGCGGCAGGGGCAGAGGCTGTCTTGTCCTTGGAACGAATTTGCAGGAAATGGGCTGGAGTGGTGGGAACGGTGGGAAGTATCGATCTCTTTCCAAACACCACCAATGTAGTTCCCGGAAGGATGATTCTTTATTGGGAGGTGAGGAGCCTCCAGAAAGATCTTCTTGCTCTGGCGGTTTCTTCTTACGAGAAGGAACTGAGGCGGATCCACGAAGAACGAGGGGTCGAAATCCTTTTCGAATCGGCGACGAGTTCGGATCCAATTACCTTTGACGCTAACCTTGTGGAACGTATTGTCAGGGTTTGTAAACGGCTGGATATTCCCCATATACAATTATCTTCGGGAGCCGGTCATGACGCGAGCCATATAGCAACCGTCGCTCCCACAGCGATGATCTTCATTCCCTCGAAAGATGGAAGAAGTCACTGCCCAGAAGAATGGACAGAAATTGAGCATATCGGACTGGGAACAGAAGTTCTTGCGTGCACCATTATGGATCTGGATCGAGATGCATGACCTGCTCGGAATTTCCATTATGCGCGAGGAGAGAGACAATGAGGGAAGATTTTGATTTGCTCGTCTGTGGAGGGCTTCTTGTTGGTCGAGACAGAATCTACCGCTCCGACCTAGCTATCCTTGAGGGAAGGATTGCCGAGATTCGAAATGGAATAGCCCGCGAAAAAGCTCGACGAGTGATCGAGGCGGATGGGAAATTCGTTTTACCAGGGATCATCGATGTGCACACTCATCCCCTCTATGAAGACGACTTCGAGACCACCTCGTTGACCGCAGCCTACGGAGGAACGACGACACTGATTCACTATGTCTACGCGTTCCCAGGCCAGAAGATCTCCGAATCGATTGAAAACGGGCTCAGAGAGGCCACTCGGGTTTCGTATCTGGATTTCAGCCTTCACGTCGGCCTCTTCGAGGTGGAAAAACAATACAGGCAGATTCCAGAAGCTTTCCGCTACGGCGTTCGGACCTTTAAGATGTTTATGAGCTACGCCAAGCTCGGTCGGATGACCTCGGACTACTATTTGGCGGCTGCCATGGATCTGATTGCCAAACACGGGGGCATGGCGATAGTCCATGCGGAAAACGGTCTTGCTACGGATTATCTTGAAGATAAGTTCAATAGCGAGGGGATTCCTGCCATCAAGGTCTTCCGTCAAATGCGCCCGGCTGCACTGGAGGCGGAGGCGATCCACCGAGCCATTGCCATCGCGGAAGTTTGCGGGTGTACTTTGTATATCCCTCACATCAGCGCCGGAAGAGGGTTGGAGCCTATAAGACGTGCGCGCTCAATGGGAATTCCTGTTTACGCCGAAACGTGCCCTCAGTATCTTCTGTTAACGGAAGAAGACCTATTTCGCTGGGGACCTTTGGCAAAGATTGCCCCACCGCTTCGTACCCCTGAAGACAACGAAGCCCTATGGAAGGGAATCGAAGATGGAACGATTGACGTGGTGGCAAGCGATCATGCCCCGAAGGCCAAGCGAGAAACGGACGATTTTTTCGAAGCGGCCTACGGTTCTCCCCAGGCCGAGACACTTCTCACCTTGATGTACGACGCAGGAGTCAATGGAGGGCGGATCACCTTGCTAAGGCTTACCCAGCTTCTATCGGAAACGCCAGCTCGAATTTTCGGTCTCTATCCTCACAAAGGGTGTTTAGAAGTAGGCTCCGATGCGGATATCGTGATTCTCGATCCGCAGGTTCAGTATACGTTGTCCGGAAAGACCCAGCATAGCCGTGCGGGTTACACACTCTACGAAGGCCGCCAATGTCTGGGGCGGCCCTGGATAACTCTTCAACGAGGGAGGGTGGTTTTAGACAGAGGCCAATTGGTAGCAAAGCCTGGCGATGGGATTTTCATTCGCTTGGCCTAAGGATTAAAGGAGATTAGGCCTATCGAGAGTTTGGGTCTTGTATCAGGACGAGAAGAACGTTGGTATATTCGTCCGTTGCATAATGGAGCTCCGGAGAAGACGCCTTAAAGGCCTTATAAAGTGGATTTATTGACAAGTGAGGGGGGATCTCGCATATTTCCGGAAAGGTGAAGTCCAGCAGAGGCAACGGAGCTGGGTATTCAACCTCCTTTACGATTGAAGAGTTTTTGGTTATATTTTCATTTTTTCGAGAAACCGAATGATGAAAACACATCTTTATTATGAAGGGAAAAGAGTTTCCTTCGAGCTTCCACCTGGATGGAGGTTAATCTGTGGGAAGGAGATGCCTCCTGTCCCTGTGTGCCCCGATCCCGTCGAGGAGGTGAGGCGATCCCTTGATCATCCGATCGGATCCGAACGGATTGAGGCTTTGGCTGCACGTTCGAGCCGCGCGGTTATTGTTTTCGACGACCTCACCCGACCTACACCCACTCATCTGGCCTTCCCAGAGGTATTAAATCGATTGAATCGGGGGGGTATACCGGATCATCGCATTTCGGCTCTCTGTGCCACAGGGACCCATCCTGTTCCCGACGAGGCTGGCCTGAGGCTTAAGCTCGGAGAAGAGTCGTATAAGAGGCTATACCCGAGGGTGTATAACCACAACGCTGAACCAAGAGAGAATGTCCTGGTGGGTAGGACATCTAGGGGGACCCCGGTGGAGATCAATCCATTGGTGGCGGATGCAGACTTGATCATAGGCATTGGAGCCTGTTTCCCTCACAATTGGGCCGGTTTCGGCGGAGGCAGCAAGATCATCATGCCCGGTATCTGCAGCCTTCAAAGCATTGCAGCCCACCATCTCGCCTGGATTCAGAATAGGAATACCCATATAGGGATAACCCGGGGGAACCTCTTTTATGAGGAGTGCAACGAGATTGCACGAATGGTAGGGCTCAACTATAAGATCGACTTTCTTTTGAATTTCAAAGGTGAGGTAGTAAAGGTGTTTTCGGGGGATGTCATCGAAGAACATGCGGAGGCTATCAGGGAATGTATAGGGATAACTGCCGTTAACATCCCACACTTGGCAGACGTAACCATCTCAGCGGCCTTTCCTTTGGAACGGGGTAATCAATCTATTAAATCCCTTACCGCGGCCGCTGCAGTGACGAAGACCGGCGGACATATTATCTGGGTGGCTCCGCAGCGGGATAAAGGCCAATTACTCCCGTTGATCAAGGAGGTGAGTTTGGAAAAGACGGCTCACGCATATCACCGAGAGCTCTTGGAAGGGCGATACCCCGAGGCATTAAGGCCCATGGGGTTAAGCTTCATGTGCACTGTACTCGAGATTAAGCGATACCGGGATCGTTTTTCTCGTGTCGTTCATGTTACGGAAGGTTTGGACCGGGCCCTTGTGGAGTCGATGCGGATGACCTATGCCGCAACGATCGAAGAAGCCTGTGGAATTGTGGAAAAGGATGTCCCGGAAGGGGATGTGGTGATCCTTCCTTATGGGGGGATTGTCATGCCGCGGGTAGGTCATGCTGAAGGGGCTGAGCCTAACTTATCCTGAATCCCTGTCAAGAAGGAACGGTGAAGAGGAGAAAGAGGGGAAAGAGAAGGGTGGAATTGAAGAAGGTGAGACCAGATTTTTTCCATTAAAAATTTAGCGGGAGCAATACTCTGGTCAAGGCTCACCCCATTGAGAAAGGAGGTGATAGGTAAACAGAGAGAAGAAATTCTTTCAAATGCATGCTGAATGAGGAAGGTTGAAAAAGGGAAGAGAAAGGAGGTTCACTATGTTGAAATTAAGAGGAATGGCATATTTTTTATTCACATTGTATACAACTCTATTTATCACCGTTTGTAGCGAAGCAAAGATGATCACCCTCAAGTATTCCGATCACGATCCTCCGGGAGGGATGAGAACCGAATTTCTTAAGAATGTCTGGCTTCCAGAAATCGTCAAGCAAACTGGCGGTCAAGTGACGATCCAAGATTTCTGGGGAGGGGCCCTGTTGGGTTCGAAGGAAATCTTAAAAGGCATAGGAGACAGGGTAACGGATATGGGATTCCTGTTTCCAGGACACTATCCTGGCCAACTGGTGGCCCTGGGCATCTTCAGGCTATTCCCGAGGGGGCCGAGCAAATTCGAAAACATGGCGTGGCTCTATCGGAAGGTTTACGAAGAGGTTCCTGAATTTAATGAAGAGTTGAAGAAGGTCAATCAAAAAGTTCTTCTCTTCACAGCAGGGCTTCCCGGAGCCTTTGTCACAACCAAACGAATCACCAAACTCGATGACATCAAAGGATACAAATGGCGGGCGGGAGATAAATGGGGCCTTCGTTTCCTCGAGAATGCGGGGGCAGTGCCCGTTTCGATTCCTTGGGGCGATGTATATATGGCCCTCCAGACAGGCACGATTGATGGCTGTTTTACCAACTATGACGGACTCCACATGATGAGGTTCGACGAGGTCGCCCAGAACCTGCTGATTTCCAAAGAGCTCTGGTATGCTATTCCTTTCATTCATAACATCAACCTCGATACATGGAATAGCCTTTCCAAGGAGGTTAAACAGGGCATTCTCAAAGCCTGCGAGATCGCTGAGCAGAAGTTTGCAAAGACGTACGATGAGGCCTTCGATAAGATCATGGCTAAGCAGAAGGCATCCGGATACAAAGTGACGGTGATGTCGAAGGAGGATGTGCTCAAGTGGGAGAACGCGGAAAAACTCGAAAAGATGCAGGAGCAATGGGTGCAGGAGGCGATCGCCGCCGGCCTCAAAACCGCTCCCACGGTGATGCAGAAGGTGAAGGCCCTGGTGAAACAGGCGATTGATCGAGAAAAGTGATCTGTGGAGAAAGCCCCAGTCCGCTCATCTCCAAGGGTTGGGGTTTTCTCCCCCTTTCCATGAAAAGGAGAGCCTAAGATGAGAGGGATCGTTCACAAACTCAATCAGATCTTCTCCGCCTTTTGTGGTTGGCTCATGCTGGCCATGATGGTGCTTCTGATTATCGATATTCTCACTCGTTCTGTTAAAAAGCCTCTTCAGGGGATGGCAGAGCTCTCCGTTTTTGTGATGATGGTCGTGATCTATCTCGGATTGGCACGATGCGAAGAAAATCGGGGTCACGTCTATCTTGAGATCGGGAGGAACCTTCTTCCCCCATCCTTCAGAAAAATTTCCGAAGGGGTAGCCTACCTCCTCGCTATAATCACAGCGGGAGTCCTTTTATACGTTGGGGCTCAAAATGCCCTTTTTTCGTTCATGAGCAACGAATCCATCGAAGGCACGGTGGAGCTTCGGATCTGGCCAATCAAGTTCATCATGGTTATTGGGCTCATCTTCTTTTTTCTCCAGATCATCTTTAACGGAATCACCGATTTCTGGGGCAAGCGGCATGCGCCGCGCCAAGACTAGAAACCCTGATGTGGTAATAAATTCTTTACAAGGGCCCCGGTGAGGGTGCTATGGAGAGCTTATAGTAGCTTTTTAAGAAGTCTGGATGCTAAGTCCCATTGCCTCGGTTGGACTTCACCCTTAGTGGAGTCTGCGAAATAACCGCACATGTGTCAGCAAGACCCGCTTCATAAGTTCTATAAGATGTCCTCTCCGAGGCTCCATTATGCAACGGGCGGGTAAAGGAGGTATCCTTCAATGGACTTCGTTACTGGTGGAATCCTCTGCATCGGCTTACTTCTTCTCCTCATGGGGACGGGGCTCCATATTGGGCTGTGTTTTATCCTGAGTGGTCTCATCGTCGCCACGCTGCTGGTGGGGCTGAAGAGCGCCCTCGGTTTGCTTGGCCAAGTCTGGTATTTCTCAGTGGCGACTCCCACCTGGGCATGCATCCCCCTATTCATCCTCATGGGAGATTTTGGAGCCATCGGAGGCTTTGCCGAGAGGGCCTACCGTGGCGTCAATGCCTTTTGCCATCGACTTCCCGGCTCACTCGGTGTGGCCACATGCTTTGGCTGTGCCGCCTTCGGAGCGATCTCGGGTTCCTCGATTGCAGCCACGGTGGTCTTTGGTAAATTGGCCATGCCCGAGATGAACCGCTACCAGTACGACAAGACTTTTTCCACAGCATGCATCGCTTCTGCAGGGACCTTCGCTTCGATGATCCCGCCGAGCCTTCTCTTCGTTGTCTATGCCCTCTTCACTCAGCAATCGATTGGAAAACTTTTTGCCGCCGGAGTTATCCCTGGCTTAATTACGGCAACCGTCTATTCGCTCTCCATCATCTATCGGGTGAGGAGAAATCCTCGCCTAGCGCCGCGGTCTACCGCGAAAGAGGAAGGGTTTAGCCCGAGAGTGAAACGCGAGGCGGTTATCAGGATGTGGCCAATCTTCGTGATTGCAGCGATCGTATTAGGAGGAATCTATTCGGGTCTCTTTACTCCTACCGAGGCCGCCGCGGCCGGTGCTCTGGTCACACTTTTTTTCGGGTGGCAACAAGGAGACATCCGCCATCTGGGTCTGGTCACAGGGGCGATGAAGGACTCAGCTAATACGACCGCCATGCTCTTTCTACTCAACATTGGAGCCCTCTTCTATAGCCGCGTCTTGGCGATGACTCGCCTTCCTGTCGAGGTCTCCATTTTCGTCCAGACTATGGAAGTCCCTAGAATCATAACGCTGCTCATTATCCTCCTGATCCTTTTCTTCCTTGGCATGCTCATGGTCCCGATTGGGATCTATGCCATGACCCTCCCGATCTTCTTTCCCGTCATTGTCAGCCTGAAATACGACCCCATCTGGTTCGGGGTGGTTTGCCTGAAGATGATGGAGATTGGAGCGGTCACACCACCCGTGGGCCTGAACATCTACGCGATGAAAGGAGTGGTGGGGAAAGATATCTCCCTTGAGGATATGTTTCGGGGTATCTGGCCCTTCGTTCTCTGTGATCTTGTGGTGCTGGGCTTTCTCATTCTCTTTCCAGAGATTACCACATGGCTCCCGAATCTACTCTTCGATTAAGCCCTGGTCAGCCACTTTGCCTAAAAGTTGAAAAAAAAGACGGTTCTATTTTCTCAGTTTGTTGACTTATCTTCGGCCTTCCTATTGGTTTGAAAGCCTCTTTCGTCTCATCCAGTTTCTTAGGTAAGGGAAACGAGATCAGACTCAATTATTGCGATGTAACCAAGAGGCCTCTAAACCAACTTCTGCAGTTTGTTGAGTGAAATACCCTGTTTATGAGAGTTTCGATTTTTTGCAATCCCTATTTTCCACCTCGTGCCAAGTCTTGATAGAATTTTAAAAACTCGTGGATTTTCTTCTGCTCATTCCCCGGGATGCTCTCTTTTCAAACTCTTAGAATCATTCCATTTAAAGTTGGCAACACGATCTTGACCACGTGGTGTGTGTTCGACTGTTGACGAATTGTTAACCAAGAAGTTTGAACCCCTTGATCTAGGAATCTCTTATCAATGGCAGCAAGTAGGTGAAAATATAAAAGATAAGTAATAATGAAAAAGGGCCAAAAAAATAAGGATAATACCTTCCTTTTTTAATTCCTTTTGGTCTTCTTCTTCCGTGGGCTCCACCACTTTCAAGTATAGACCCATCACATAGCGTAATGCCTCACTGAAGCGGGGAAATCATTTTAAGCCCGACAGGAGTATTTCCGAAACCCATAGAACGCGGATGGATTGA
>Ga0129301_1001177_pt1 | contig 13178 bp, 14 predicted proteins | sample ConPoolayeHmetaG_FD_94489 | JGI IMG/M metagenome (GOLD analysis project Ga0129301, IMG submission 94489) | Hot spring microbial mat communities from California, USA to study Microbial Dark Matter (Phase II) - Cone Pool mat layer H metaG ...
CTATAGGGCCATTAACTATTCAGCCGTCAGAGATTGTTCGACCATTTTTATTGGTTTTCTTCGCCGTTTATTTAACCGAGAAAAAATTGACTCTCAAAAGATTTTTAACAGCCTTGATCCTCTTGGCTCTTCCTGTATTTATTATCATGATTCAACCTTCTTTCGGGGTGGCTGTTATCACCATTATTGGATTTATTGGGATATTTATGTCCATCGCGGTTCCAAAAAAATATTTTTTGTTTTCTGCCTTAATTTTGCTAGTTCTTGCGCCTTTGGTTTGGGGTATATTAAAACCTTACCAAAAAATTAGGATTTTAAGTTTTGTCGACCCCTTAAAAGATCGATATGGAGCGGGTTATAACGCCATCCAAGCAGTAATTTCCGTTGGATCGGGTAAGATTTTTGGGCGGGGGTTAGGAAAGGGGGTCCAAACGCAATTGGCGTTTTTGCCGGAAAAACATACGGACTTTATTTTCGCCTCTGTCGCCGAAGAGATGGGTTTTGTGGGGGTAAGCTTGCTTCTTTTGGGTATTTTCATCATTCTTCTAAAACTGATTGTCATTTTTGAAAACCCGATCTCTCCGGCGGCTCGTACCTATATTGCCGGTTTTTTTCTGACTCTATTCGCTCAAACATTTATCCATGCGGGGATGAATTTGGGCTTTCTGCCTGTTACTGGTATTCCCTTTCCCTTAGTTTCCGCCGGCGGTTCTTCGCTTTTGGCTACTCTTTCAGGTTTGGCCATCGCCCTTGGGGCTAAAAAAAGATATCGGCTTGAGGAAGATTTCTATTCAGGATAAAATACAGATTATGAAATACGCGGTTATTAAGATATCGGGGAAACAATTTAAGGTTCATGAAGGCCAAGAAATTATAATAGATAGGGTAGAGAAGGAAAAGCTCGAACCCGAAGTGTTATTGTTATCGAGCGAAAATAAAACCTTAATCGGCAAACCCAATGTCAAAAACGCTAAGATCAAGATTAAGGTCCTTAAAGAAGAAAAAGGGAAAAAGGTCAATGTTTTGAGATACAAAGCAAAATCTAGATATATAAAACGCAAAGGATTCAGACCCGTATTTACTCGAATTCTAATAGAGAAAATCCCCGATTAATAAATCAAAAAATATCAAACTATAAATTTTTGGTCTCTTGACACTTGTGAAAATATTATTTATAGTCTTTAAAACATGTCAAAAAAGAAGGCAGGCGGCAAAATCACTCAACATGTTAGACCAGCCGGGAAAAGGTTGGGAGTAAAAGTAACCGCGGGGGAAATGGTAAAAGCTGGCGATATTTTGGTGAGGCAGGTGGGAACTTGGATTAAACCGGGGCCGGGAGTAAAAATTGGTCGCGATTTTACCCTATATGCGGTTAGTGATGGCATTGTAAAATTTGGTCAAAAATTTGGCAGAAAAATAGTTTCCGTATCGAAATAATATGGCAGAGGAAGTTATTCAAATTGATGTCAATAGCCTCCAACCAAATCCACTTCAACCACGTGGTGCAATTACCCCGGAAAGCCTGGTTGATTTAGTAGATTCGATCCGCGAACACGGAGTATTGGAGCCCCTAGTAGTGGCGAAAACTCCGGCAGGATATCAGATAATTGCTGGAGAAAGGAGATGGAGGGCAGCCAAATTAGCAGGTCTTACCCACGTACCTTCGATAATTCGTGAAACATCACCCAAAGGAATGTTGGAGATGGCGCTGGTTGAAAACGTCCAAAGGGTTGATTTGAATCCATTAGACCGAGCGAAAGGATTCGAAAGACTCATGAATGAATTCGGATTAACAACCTCTGAGATTGCCGTAAGAATCGGTAAATCGGTAGCCTATGTTTCTAATTCAATAAGACTCCTTTCTTTACCCGACGCCCTTAAAGATGGACTTTTGTCTGGTCTTATTTCAGAGGGACATGCGCGGGCGCTGGCAGCCATCGATGACCCGTCTTTAATGGTTGAGGCATATAAGATTATTTTGAGGGAGAGTGGGTCAGTTAGGCGAGCCGAGGAGTTGGCTAGGAGAATGAAGGCTAAAAGTCAACAATCGATAGAGAGAAAAGGGGTCAGAAAAGATGTATTAAGGATTGTTTCTGAGGAGTTAGATAAAATGCAGGAGGAAATGCAGGAATCTTTAAACGCAGGTATTAGTGAAGAAAGCCGTAAGAGTCAGGTCAAACTTGTTCGTTCCCGAAGGGAGACAAGAATAATATTTATCTTTAAAGGCGGTTTGGAGGAAACGGAAGACAGGCTCCAGAGGATTTACAAAGCGGTTACCCAAACTACAGCTTCAGAGTAGAGCCGGTCTGGTTTACAAATTATAGTGAGGTCTCCGAACAACCCCCGCTGATTTTGGAGGCCAATAAACCAACCAGGCTCTTCCAACAATGCTCTTTTTGGGGACAAAACCCCAGGCTCTAGAATCCGAAGAATGGTCTCGGTTGTCGCCCAAAACGAAATATTCATTGGCAGAGATTGTGACACTATTGTTTTCGGTCAAAAAACTACCGGCAGAAGTGTAAATATCAGAAGCTAAGTATTTTTCTTCAAGAAGGATACCATTTATGTAAATCCTGCCGTTTTTAATTGAGATCTTTTCTCCAGGAAGACCGATAATTCTTTTTATGAACTCTTCATCCGGTTGTGAAGGGGCCTTAAAAACAATTATATCCCCCCTTTTTGGCTCTCCGAACCTATAAGATACTTTATCGGTCAGCAGATACTCGCCGTTTGGAAAGTTAGGTTCCATCGAGATGCCCTTAATCTTATGCGGCTGAAGAATTAAGAGGTATGTTATAAGGAAGATGGCAACGGCCAGGACAACAACTTCAATAACATCCAAAAAAAAGGCGCCGAGACGCTTTATCATAGGTTAATTATATTGACATTCATTAAGCGCAAGCAAGGGGGAGAAATTAGCTGTCAGAAAAATTTGCTTTTATAAGCCCATCATTTTTTATTAAAATGTCATGAGCCCCGCTTTCTCGTAATCCTTGGGGGGTAATTTGAATAAACTGTGCCTTTTGCCAAAGTTCTTGAATATTTCTTGCCCCGCAATAGGAAAATCCGGAGCGAATATTGGCTACCATTCTTTCAATTATTGTTTCTAGAGGACCTTTCAAGGGGACGAAACTTTTTACTCCTTCAATGTGTTTTAGGTAATTCTTATTTGGTCCCTCAAGACTTAATAGATGTTTTCTTTTCTCTTCCAGAGAAGTTGAGGCTTTGTATTCTTTGTACATTTTCCCTTCAATTTCGACTAGTCGGCCCGCAGACTCATTGCAACCGGCCAGTTGACTCCCGATAATTACTGCCGAGGCACCAGCTGCCAATCCTTTGACAATATCTCCGGAATTTTTTGTCCCCCCGTCACAAAGTATCCATTTTTTGAATTTTTTAGCCGCCCTTGCTCCTTCGGCCACGGCGGTGATTTGAGGAACGCCAACTCCCGTTTCGATCCTGGTTAGACAGATAGTACCCGGTCCTACACCAATCCTAACGGTGTCGGCGCCGGCTTTGAATAAATCGCGAGCTCCTTCATATGTTGCCACAACGCCCGAGACTATATCTATAAAATTTCCAAATCGCCTTTTTAATTCGCGGGTATACTCTATTGCCCGACTCATTGCGGCGTGGGCAACATCTAGGGTTATTATATCGGCGCCGGCCTTTACCAGCATTTCCGCCCGAGCAAGACCTTCGTTTCTGATGCCAACGGCCGCACCCACCCGAACTCCGGCTTTTTTGACTTTGGCTACCATGTTAGCTTCTTCTTCGGGTGAAACAAATCTGGGCAAAAATCCGATTCCTCCCTGTCGACCCATCTTAATCGCCATTTCAACTCCGGTTACGTCCGTCATGTTAATGCTAATGATAGGAATTTTCAGAATTATCCGGGGGGAAATTTGAGTGGTTAAATCAACTTCTTCTCGAGAATTTATCTCCGAATGTTGCGGAATTAATAGAACGTCGTCGTAGGAAAGTCCGAGTTTGATTTTCTGATTCATTCACCGGTAATGACCTGCCTGCGCAGGCAAGTATGAATCATTACATTTCACTTTAGCCGACTGTGAAAAGTATTGTCAAGAGCCTTCTTAGAAAGAGACAAAAATGATAAAATATAAGAATAGTTTTTCTGGTCGCTTAGCTCAGCGGTAGAGCGCTTCGTTCACATCGAAGAGGTCGCAGGTTCAAATCCTGCAGCGACCACCAAACTAATTTAACTTGAGGCCCTTTTTCTTAATTTTAAATTCTTATTAAGGACCAATTACTGCCGCTCTTTTTATCACTCTGCAAACCATAGATTTACTCGCCCCGATTTTATCGGCAATATCCTTACTTGAATAGATCAAAACACCTTCTTTATGTCTGATTGCAAAAGAGATGATTTTTCTTTCCCTTGACGAAAGGTTTTCCGGCAGTTTAGAAATACCAAAAAGTTTTAATCTGGGATTCGTCCTTTCGACATTTTTGCCCGACGGATAGCGGATTATTGGAACCTGTTTTAGCTCTTCAACAATTCTTCTGAGACTTTTGCGGGGAGTAATCCCATTTTTCGTTTGAATCAAAATTTCGCTTGCACGGTCTAAAGCAGCAGAAAGGGTTTCTTTTTTTACTCCTATTTCTTTTGCAACTCCAACCAACCCCCTTCCATCGGGGTAATAACCCATCAATGCCAATGAGGCAATCCTTTCCAAAGGATAGACGTTCTCTAAGCCGGCTATAATTGATGGTAAGGCTAGGTGATTTGTAGCCGCCCTTAATCTGAAAATTGGTTTGACTTGGGGAGACTTATTTTCGACCTCTTGGAAGGATGTTCCTCGTTCAAGTTCGTATTTTTCAAAATAGGAAAATGGCCGGTGTTGAAAAGCTCGGCTCCAGCCTAGTATCAAGCCCTGCTTGAGTTGATGGACAATTTTTCTATGAAGAACGATATAATCCTCGCCCCGATGGGGCTTCCAGCGAACCCAGACTATCCAGGCTGTTAAGTCCTTGGCGAGGTCTATAAAATCTGGAATTCTTTCATATTCGCCACAAGAAAGAGCAGCTCTAGTTCCCAAATTTTCCGCCAAGTGATAATAAGTGGCTTCCAGCTCAGCTAATTTTGAAAGAGGTTCAAGAAGCTCCACTGGTGAAATATTAATCCCCGAAAAGTCAGAGAGGTCATAAAGAATATCGGGAATGTCGATTGCCGTAGGAAGTTTCCCCCGGAGTTTAACAATTCTACCGATCGAAGGTTTTATTTCGAAAATTTTGCGCCATTCTGGAGAGGCGTTTCGCTCCTCCGCTATTTTACTAAGGTCCCCAAATTCGCTCGTTATCCTAAATTCGATAGACATAAAAACAAAAAACCCGCTTACAACAGCGCGGCTAAAGTTTCAGTTTAAGCCCTGCTTCTTATTTTTTTCCTCCGGCTTAATCTGAGGTTTTGCGCTGTACGAAAACTAATTAAAAAATAACACCTATAATTTTGGCTGTCAAGGAGAAAAAGGTTGAATTTCAGGGGCTTTTAAAAATTGGAAGATCCAGAAGGTAGACAAAATTTTCATATTTGTCAAATTGTTTTTCTCCTTGACGAATGACGGCGGCGATGGCAATCACCTTAGCGCCAATTTTTTCCATAAGAAATTTAACCATTCGGATGGTTACACCTGTTGAGACGACATCGTCCACGATTATCACCTTTTTTCCAACGAGCAAGTTTTTATCACCTCCATCAATAACCAAAGGTCGTATATGTTTTGGAAAGTGAGAAAGAGGTTTTAAAATTACCGGGGAAACCATATATGGTTTTACACTTTTTCTGCAAATAATATATTTTTTCTGTCCTAACTTAGCCGAAAGTTCGTGGATAAGGGGAACAACTTTTACTTCAGGACCGACCAGATAATCGAACTTATATTTTTTAAGTTTGAGAGCCAAAATAGAAGCTACTTTTTGGGTAAGCTCGGTATCCCCCAGAATATTAAAACTGGCAATTTTAGTTTTTTTTGAAATGGGAATTAAAGGCAGTTTTCTCTTCAGACCGCAAATTTCGACGTTATAATAATCAGTCATTTCTTAGTGATTATGATATCATGAAGCGATGAAAAAGTTTCTTTTTTATTTTATCTGGCTTCTTATCCTTTCGATTGTTCCGATTACTGTTTTAAGGGTAACTCCGCTAGATTTAGCTTTAAGCTCCTCCGTACTGACCATTAACTTTTTACAGCGGATTACTGGGCTTCTGGCATTTGTAATGCTCTTCTGGCAGATAATCTTAGGAGCTTTTATTAGGAAGTGGATTGAAAAATTAGGAGGGTGGGTTTTTAAATTCCATGTTCTGGAAGGAGCTGTAATTTATAGTCTGGTTTTACTTCACCTCTTGTTGTTTGTTCTTTTTAGATTTAAAACATTGGGTGTCTTGGATCCTTTTTTTGTTTTTACGGATGTTTGTGTACTTTGTGCAAATAAAACAGAGTTTCTCTATAACTTTGGAAGAGTAGGATTTTGGCTGGTTACATTGGCCGTAGTTGCGGCAAAACTACGCACTCAGCCATGGTGGAGAATCCACTGGAGAAAATTCCACATCCTAAACTATTTTGCATTCGTTTTAATTACTATCCACACCCGTTTTGTCGGCACCGACGCCCTTACCCCGCCCTTTGTTTGGTTTTGGTGGGTGGCAGTTACAATCGTTGCATCATCTGTACTTTACAAATTATTCCACAAACTTCGTTATACACGATTGATTAGTAAGTGATATATATTACTACTTTACCTAAAATTTGGGAAAAAGAATCGGGAAGTTATCGATTCGATAAAGCTACCCAGGTGGACTACTTGGCAAACAATTACCACCTCGTGAAGTGTTTAGGAAACCCAAAAGGCAAGAAGATATTAGAGGTTGGTTGCGGTTCCGGGCAGAGTTCGGCCTATTTGGCGGAAAAGGGTGGAGATGTTCACTTGGTTGATATTTCAGAAAAAGCACTCAAATTTGCCAAAGATTATTTTACATTTAAAAAATTGCCTGTAAAAATTTACAAACAAAACGCTTTTTCAATGAATTTCCCTCGCGAAAGTTTTGATTGTGTTTGGAACGGCGGGGTAATTGAACATTTTTCTGACAAGGAAAAGAAAATAATAATCAGAAATATGTGGAATTTAGTAAAACCGGGCGGAAAATTATTAATAATGGTTCCAAATGCACACGACTTACTTTTTAGAATAGCGAAAAAAATTCTGGAAATTCGGAAAAAATGGGCGTTTGGATATGAAGATGACATGACGGCCAGAAGGATGGAAACTCTTGCTAGACAGGCGGGGATTAAAGAATATTCAATTTACGCCTTTAACCCCATCGTGGGTATATGGTTTTTCCCGTACGGGAGAGAAATTACAGATTTTTTGAATTTGAACACACTTAAATTGCATAAAACCAAATCGCCACTCGGTCATGTAATAGTTCTGGTTGCCAAAAAGCCGAAAAAATAGTTTAACCTCCGAAATCGTAGATATTTACTATTACCACGCCAAGCTTTTTGTAACGAATAATGAAAAGGCAAACAGTCAATGGTAAACTTCAAGTATGGAAACCGAGAATTTTTATCAAGACTTCCATCGAAAGAGGAAATTTCAAAAAAGAATTATAAACGACAAAAATTTTACTTACAGAAACATTGTTAAACTTCTAAATAAGTATGCGGAAGGCAGAGACATAATAGATATTGGTTGCGGAGTTGGGACTCTGGATTTTTATCTAGCCTCGAAGGGGAAAAAAGTCCTCGGATTAGATATTTCTCGTAATGCGATTGAAATTGCAAAGATTAACGCTAAAAAATTAGGGGTTTCCGAAAGTATTACATTCAAGGTTTCAAAATTTCCGTCTAAAGTCTCGAGGATAAAGAAAAAGTTTGATTTTGCTCTTTGCATTGCCGTTTTGGAGCACATAAAAAATGATAAAAAGGCTCTTCAGGAAATTTATAAAGTACTGAAAAACAAAGGAAGTGCCCTTTTCTCTGTACCCTCCGAAAACTCGCCGCTTTATAGGTTCGGATTGGCGAAATCTTACGAGGAAAGAGTTGGACATCTTAGGAGATATAATGAAAAAAAATTCACCTTACTTTTGGAGTCTTCTGGCTATAAAATTTTGGAAATTAAAAAAGAGGAGGGGTTCTTAAGAGAAGCCCTTTTTATTTTTAAGCCAGCGGAATTGTTGATTAAAATTGCAAATCGTTTTGAAATCTTTTCGGACTTATTGACGTATTTAGATAACTTACTTAAGGTTTTTGGAGAAGCCCAGATTAATGTAATCGCGGTTAAAAAGTAACATGAAAGTTGGGATAGACGGACGTTACGCGGAAGGAAATCTTGTCGGGATAGGAAAATATATTAAGAACCTCTGTGAAGGTCTTTCTCAAAGGGGAGTGGAGTGTTTTCTCTTCCATTCTTACCAACCCAAAATTGAGATCAAAGGAAAAAGGATTAGAAAGGTATTACTGAATACGAGGAATCGGTATTATTTCGAACAGGTTCTTTTACCTAAAGTCCTTAAAGAAAAGAAGATAAGCGTTTATCATGCTGCTGGAAACACCGGAATTCCTATTTTTACATCGACTCCATCAGTATTAACAGTGCACGACATTATCCCTTTAGATTTCAAAGGCTATTTTAATTTTTCTAGGTTTCCGAGATTGTCGGAAACCTCTTATCTTTTTAGGTTAGCGTCTTCTTGTATGAAAGCGAAGAAAATAATTGCCGTTTCCGATTTTACCAAAAAAAGAGTAATAAAGACATTGGGAGTTGATGAAGACAAGATAAAAGTCATTTATTCGGGGGTAAAGACGGGGAAAATAAGTTCAAAGAATAAAATTTCTCTGCCGGAGTATTTTGTTCTCAATCACGGAGGAATAGACGTCAGAAAAAACCTAGAGGGGCTTATCAGAGCTTTTAAACTCGTTCGCAATAGATTCCCTGAATTAAAAATTGTAATTACAGGCGAAAATCCTAATTTAAGACCAAAACTGGAAAACCTAGCGCAAAAATTAAAAATTAGTGACTCGGTAATATTTACCGGTTACGTAAGAGAGGACGTCCTTTGGTCATTAATTAGAAATGCTGTTTGTATTTGCTACCCCTCTTTAATGGAAGGATACGGAGCACCCGTTCTTGAAGGTTTCGCTGCGGGAATACCTGTCATTACTTCCAATGTCGGGTCCCTACCCGAAGTTGCGGGAGACGCAGCAATTCTTATAAACCCAAGAGATCCCAACGAAATTGCCAAAGCAATAGGGGAGGTTCTATCGAACCGCAAAAAAACAAGAGAAATGATAATTAAAGGTAAAAAAAGGGCGAAAGAATTTACTTGGGAAAAAACGATCGAAGAGACGATTAATCTATACAGGGAAGTAGTCGGATGAAAGGTTCCGATAGCGTGACTGCTTTTAATGAGGAAAGTAAGGGGGGTATCTACGAGGAAATATGGAAACTGAAAAAATAATATCAAAGATTTTTTTTGCTTTAGTTTTAATATTGTTTTTTTATTTTTTGTATTTTGGCATCACAACAACACCCGCACAACTAAGAGAATCAGATAGCTTGGCCTACCATATTCCAATAGCCCAGAAGCTTACCTCTGGAAGTTTTTTACCCCCAGATCTTCCTCTGGGATTAGGGCATTATCCAGCCGTAGCGGAAACAATTTTGTCCCTTTTTATTATTCTTGGCCTTCCTCTTAATACTTTTAATGTCTTGGGATTTGCCTTTCTGTTTTACTTTTCCAAAAAAACAGGCGAATCTTTCGGCCTGTCTAAAGAAGTATCGGTAATTTTCGCAGTAAGCATTGTGACACTACAGTCGGTTTTGAGGTGGCCCTTAAGCCAGACTGTCGATATCTGGCTGGCGGCCTTTTTCTTAGCAGCTTTATATTTTTTGATGTCTGTCAAAAGAGATGTTTCAGATTTTTTTAAATTAGGGGTTGCCCTCGGGTTTTTAGTAGGGACCAAGTATTCAGGTTTGTTCTATGCCATTGCCTTGATGGCAATTTTCGGTAAAACATTTTTACAAAAAGTTCAGATCACTAAAATTATTGCCTTAGTTACCCCCCTTACATTTTTGGGCTTTTCGTGGTATTTCCGAAATTACCTTTTAACTGGTAATCCATTTTATCCAGGAAATTTTTGGTTTTTTCAGGGACACCCTGATTTCCCCAGGACCGACTTTGTTAATTGGACCCTAGGAGGCAACATCGTCAAAAATTCAACCATCTTATGGAAATTTATCGAGGCGGAAGTCTCTGAGTTTTTAGGGTGGGTGCTTGCTTTAGCTCTCCCTTTATATGCTTTTGTAAAAAGAAAAATTGCAAATAATATTTTATCTCTATGTCAGCTTGGAGTTTTAACTTTCTTTATTTTTATCTTTATCCTTCCCACTTGGCCTGGGATTATCGTTTCCAATTTAAGGTTTACCTACCCAACAATGGCATCTTTAATTCTCGCCGCCTTTTTGATGTTTAAAAAACACAGCCCGGAACTTTTTTCTTTTTCTTTGTTAAATGTTATGGGAGCAGTTATCAACCTTAGTTACCACCCAAAACTTTTTTTACTCGTGCTTTTACCCGTATTTTACATAGTATTCGTAAATAAGAAGGTATTTAAATGGGTTCTCGAATTATGAAAGTATCAGTTTGTCTAACAGTTTTAAATGAAGAGAGCTCAATCGCGGCGCTTTTGAATTCTCTTTTAACCCAAACAAAAAGTCCCAATGAAATAGTAATTGTGGATGGGGGATCGAAAGACAGGACGCTTGAGATTATTCGGCATTACCAGAAAAAAGACAGGCGGATTAAATTGTTGAGAGAAAAATGCTCGCGGGCGCGTGGTAGAAATCTAGGTGTGGAAATCGCCCGATACCCGATTATTGCGATGACGGATGCCGGATGCATTGCCCAAGAAAGCTGGTTAGAGCAGATTACAAAGCCGTTTGTTAATCTTTCCATTGATATGGTGGCTGGGTTTTACCAGATGGAAGGAAAGACCCCGTTTCAAAAAGCGTGCTCGGTTTTTCTCGGCATTACACCTATAAAATTTGACGCGAAATTTCTACCCTCTACACGATCAATAGCTTTCCGGAAAAAACTTTGGGAAAAATTAGGGGGATTCCCTGAAAATTTAAAGGATACCGCCGAAGATACAGTTTTCAATTACAAAGCATTAAAGGCAGGGACAAAAATTTCACGAGTGAAAAGTGCTAGGGTAGAGTGGAGGATGCCAGAAACACACGGCGAATTTTTAAAAAAAATATACAAATATGCCATTGGTGATGCTAAAACAAAAATTTTTCTGTTTCCCTCAAAAGGCTTTGCGTCGCACAATATAAAGGCTATCTTGATCATATTAAGATATTTGCTGGGTATTTTTCTAGTTATTTCTGGTTTCAAAAATCCACTGTTTTGGGTATTGTTGGTAATGGGACTATTTTTTTACACATTTTGGGCTATTAGGAAAGTCTATTTGGTGTATCCTAATTGGAGGGTTGGCATTTGGGGACCAATTATTCAAATTTTTTCGGATATGGCAGTTATGGCCGGATTCGCAAAAGGGTTTTTGATTAGATAGTACACAGGAGACGAGACTTTCACGCTTGTGAAAGAAGAGTTCTCCTGGAAACTCTTAGACGAGACTTTTTATTGAAGAAATAACATGGTTACCGCGGTGAATATGGAAACAGCTAGGCCCATAAGAACGAGACCCGCCGTAACCCATCCTGAAGCCTCGTCCAGCGCTTTCTCAGTCGACTGTAATGTCAAGCACTTCGTTATCCCATTTTTCAAAAAGTAAGAACCAAATCCAAAGAACACATATGCAAACCCCCACCAAAAAAAGATAGAGATTGACATTCTGCCTCCTTATTGGGTCGGGCGCATTTACCCGTATATTAGGGTTTTCGGTCCGTCTTCCTTTTGAAAGACTGTTGTCTCATGGAATTAGGAGGAAAGCGACAGCCTCCCTTTCTCGAGCGTTTAACGGGAACTTCGACGGCAATCGCTCTGAACAGCATTTCGTGTTCCTCGGAAAGAACAGGCGGTACGGCAAATTCGTCGAATACCGGATCTACTTCTTCGGGATCTTCAAACATCCTATTCATTTCTCTTCCCTTTTGCTGTTAAGGTGCTTACGAATTGGCAACCCAACGGCTTATATTATAGGACTTGGGTGCTGAAAAGTCAACATTTTTGCCCTAAAATACTTTAGGTGGGATATTTTAAGGAAGCTTTTAAAGGTATTTCCTGGATGATCCTCTTGAGAGCTGGTGTCCGGGGAATGGCCCTTCTCAAGATGGTAATTCTAGCTCGTATTTTGAGTCCGGAACAATTTGGGATATACGGGATTGCTGTTTTGGTTTTGGGTCTATTGGAGATTTTAACCGAAACCGGTATCAACATTTTTTTAATTCAGGAAAAAGGTAAAACAGATGATTATGTTTCAACGGCATGGGTAGTATCTATCTTTAGAGGTATTTTGATTTCCTTGACAATCTTACTGTTGGCACCTGTTATTTCGTCTTTTTTTAATTCTCCGAAAACCCTGCGATTGATTTACCTGATCTCAATGGTTCCCCTCGGCCGGGGATTTATTAACCCGTCGATAATCAAATTTCAGAAAGAGCTCAAATTCGATAAAGAGTTCTACTACAGGTCTTCAATTTTTCTGGTAGACACTTTGCTTGCTATCTATTTAGGGGTATTGACCAGATCAGAATTGGCTCTTATCTGGGGGATGTTGGCCTCGGTGGTATTTGAGGTTACCACCTCATTTTTAATCGTCAAACCCAGGCCATCATTGGAATTTAATCTCGTAAAATTAAAAAAAGTAATAGGTAGAGGTAAGTGGGTAACGGCTGCCGGAACGTTCGAATATCTCTTTCAACATATTGACGACATTGCCGTAGGAAAAATATTAGGGACCGCTCCACTGGGATTTTATCAGCAGGCATACCGCGTTTCAACACTGCCAATAAGTGAAGTTGGAGAAATTTTTAATAAGGTTACTTTTCCAACCTATGCGAAAATTTCCGAAGATAAAGAAAGATTGAAAAAAGCTTTTAGAAAGGTCTCGTCGGTAATTCTTTTCTTAATTATTCCATTCGGTCTACTCCTTGTCTTGTTTGCCAAAGAAGTGGTTTTTATTTTGCTTGGCGAA
>Ga0129301_1001178_pt1 | contig 13159 bp, 10 predicted proteins | sample ConPoolayeHmetaG_FD_94489 | JGI IMG/M metagenome (GOLD analysis project Ga0129301, IMG submission 94489) | Hot spring microbial mat communities from California, USA to study Microbial Dark Matter (Phase II) - Cone Pool mat layer H metaG ...
ACTCATTGTAGCTTATTGTTGTCATTATTGCGCTTACACAGCCGCGGACTTAGCGGGGACTATGCGCTTGTCATATCCGCCCAATGTGCGGATTATCCGTGTTCCTTGTACCGGAAAAGTGGATGTCCTTTTTTTACTCAAAGCTTTTGAAGAAGGAGCCGATGGCGTTTATGTGGCGGGCTGTTTAGAAGGAGACTGTCATTTTCTCAAAGGGAATCTGCGGGCCAAAAAACGCGTGGCCTTGGCTAAGCGCATTTTGGAGGAGGTGGGCCTAGGCGGAGAAAGATTGGAAATGTATAATATGTCCGCGGCCATGGGGCCCCGTTTCGCAGAAGTTGCCAGAGAGATGACGGAAAAGATAAGAAAATTAGGACCGAGTCCGATAAAAAAAATGCTCGGAGCAGGGAGCAAGGAGCCAGAAGAAAATACAATATTGGAGCAAGTGGTAAATAATTAAAAAAACAAAATAATTAAAGTGGTCAAGAAAATAGCTATAAGGCCACAAGAAGGTATAAAACTGGCTTGAATTATTAGGTATAAAGAAACATCTTGGCCGGGTGAAGAAAAGGGTAAGTTAAACAGTAATTTAAGGAGAAGAAGATGATCATTGCCGAAGGAAAACCCATCAAAGAAATTTTAGCTATGATTGAGCCTTTCGATAAGATAATTGTAGCTGGCTGTAAAGGATGTGTGACAGTTTGTTCGGCCGGCGGAGAAAAAGAAGTTGGTATATTAGCGGCCGCTTTGCGCTTAGCGCGGAATACCCAGGGGAGATCTCTGGAGACAAAAGAGGTGACTTTAGAAAGGCAGTGCGATACAGAGTATCTGGAGCCGATGCGGGAATATGCCGACGAGTACCAAGCTATCCTTTCTTTAGCTTGCGGGGCTGGAATTCAATTTGTAGCCGAAAAATTTCGCCATCATCCTGTTCTACCGGGAGTAAATACCCAATTTATTGGGGTGACCGAGGAACAGGGGGTATGGACAGAAAGGTGTCAAGCTTGCGGTAATTGTGTGCTTGATCTTACTGGAGGAATTTGTCCTATCAGTCGTTGCTCCAAAAGCCTGCTTAACGGCCCTTGTGGCGGTTCCAAAAATGGCCAATGTGAAGTAGATCCGGAGATTGCCTGTGGATGGCAATTAATATATGATCGGCTGCAAGAATTAGGCCAGTTAGATAAGTTAGAAGTCATTATCCCGGTCAAGGATTGGTCCAAGAGTCGGGATGGGGGACCCCGCCGGCGCGTCCGGGAGGATTTAAGGATATGAAAGCAGGGAGTAGATTAGAAAAAATTTTGACCAGCGGAGGATTTGCCGTTACGGGCGAGCTGGGGCCACCCAAAGGTGCTGATTTGTCCGTAATTGAGAGAAAAGCTAATCTTTTGCGGGGCAATGTGGATGCCATTAATGTGACTGATAATCAAACAGCCATTGTGCGCATGTCTTCTATTGCGGTCGGGGCTATTTTACAACGGATGGGTTTAGAGGCGACCATGCAGATGGTTTGTCGAGACCGAAATCGCATCGCCATGCAGAGTGATATCTTCGGCGCCTATGCTTTGGGCATCCGCAACATCCTCTGTCTTACTGGCGACCATCAAAAATTTGGGAATCACCCCACAGCCAAGAATGTTTTTGACTTAGATTCAATCCAGCTCATCCACATGGTCAGGCGCATGCGTGATGAGCATAAGGTTCTTGGCGGCGATGAGATTGAAGGTGTTCCGGCTATGTTCATCGGGGCCGCGGAGAATCCCTTTGCCGATCCCTTTGCCTACCGGGTTATTCGTTTGGCTAAGAAAGTAGCTGCCGGCGCTGACTTTATCCAAACGCAATGTATTTACGACCTGGAAAAATTTGCGCGTTTTATGGAGATGGTCCGAGACCGCGGCTTAGATGAAAAAGTGCACATTTTAGCGGGAGTAACGCCTTTGAAATCAGTGGGCATGGCCCGGTATATGAAGGAAAAAGTAGCTGGCATGGAGATTCCCGATGAGATCATCAATCGCTTAAAAGGAGTGAGCAAAGATAAAGTTAGAGAAGAGGGAATAAAAATCTGTGTAGAGCAGATTCAGCGCTTGCGCGAGATTAAAGGAGTGCATGGAATTCATCTGATGGCCATTGAATGGGAAGAAGTAGTCCATGAAATCGTAGATAGAGCTGGACTTTTGCCGCGACCAGAGGTATAAAAAAACGATGGCCAACAGGGAAAGATAAAGGGAAACAAAGCGGGTCCTAAAAGGGCCCTAAAATAGCTTGTAATCAGCGGCAATTTTTGCTATGGAGATCTTTGGAAAATTCTCTCGAGATGTAATTACGTCATTCCGCGCAAGCACGAAGCAGGCTGAAGCAGGCAGGAATCCCAGTATTTTCAAGGCTTTTGTGGACTTCCGCTTTCGCGGGAGTGACCAAAAGTCGGTTTTTAAAGATCTCCTATTGAACATCTGCCAGAGTGAAAAAAATTCGCCTATTCATCGATGGCCAAGAGATTGAATGTGAGGAAGGAGAAGTCCTGCTCTGGGTAGCTCTGGACCATGGTATTTATATTCCTAATCTTTGCGCCCGGAGAGAGGACAAGGAGCCTTACGGGGCTTGTCGACTCTGCTTTGTGGAGATAGAAGGAATAACCCATCCAGTGACTGCTTGTTCCACAAAAGTTACCGAAGGAATGGTAGTCAAGACGAAAGGGAAAATGGCTCTAAGGTTAGCGCGCACGGCTTTTGAGTTAATCTTAAGCAATCACCCGGTAGATTGCGCCCACTGTCTAAAAAATAGAGCTTGTGAATTGCCAAGGATTGCTAAATACCTGCGGGTAAAATTAAATACCGAGAGATTTAAAAAATTTTTCCGAGAACGCCCCCTTGATGAAACAAGTCCGTTTTTTATATACGAGCCCAGGAAATGTGTGCTATGTGGTAAGTGTGTTAGGTACTTTGAGGAAGAACTGGAGATGGGTGCTATTGGTTTTGCCTATCGAGGCTTCCAGCGGTGGGTGACGACTTTTGATGATCAACCCGTGGGAGTCTCACCCTGCGGCCAACGAGGGGAGTTGGTCGAAATTTGCCCCGTGGGAGCTTTTGTGGCTAAGAAAAAGGAATATAAAGAGGAGGAAAAGTTATGATCATTATCGGAGAAAATATTCATGTTATTTCTAAGGAAGTGTCCACGGCGCTTAAAGAAAGGAATCCTACAGTGATTCAGCGTCTGGCTAAAGAACAAACTGAGGCGGGAGCAGACTATATCGATCTCAATGTGGGGCCTATGAAAAAAGACACGGAAGAGACCATGAAATGGCTGGTCAATTGTGTACAGGAGGTGAGCAATCTGCCTCTGTCCATTGACACCATGAATCCCGTGGCCATGGAGGCCGGATTGAAGCATTGTAAAAAAAGACCTCTCCTTAATTCGGCCTCAGGGAAAAAAGACTCTAAAGAACAGATGTTACCCTTGGCTAAAAAATATAATTGTGATGTGGTCATCTCCGTGATGACTGATAAAGGTATGCCTCCGGAAGTGGAATCAAAAATAGAGAGTATTATGGAGACAGTGGCTTACGCCAATGAGTTAGGCATACCCAATGAAGATATTTGGGTCGATCCCATCATTTTACCTATCAGCACCGCCGGAGAAGGGCAGAGAGCGGCTGTGGTCTGTCTGGAATTTATTAAGATTTTGCAGGATGTGTTGCCAGGAGTTAAGTCCACCGTGGGCCTTTCAAATGTTTCCAATGGGGTCCCCCATCATTTGCGCCCCATTCTCAACCGCACTTATTTGGTCATGTTAGCCCGTAATGGCCTCTATTCCGCAATTGCCGACCCATTGGATAAAGAATTAATGTCCTTGATGAAAGGGGAGCTCTCCCATGTTACGGAACTGATCTATAAAACGATGGATGGCGAAGAAGTTGATTTAACCACCTTGCCTGAAAAAGAAGCTGCCTATGTAAAAACAGCCAGAGTATTAATGGCTCAAACCCTTTATTCTGATGCCTGGTTGGAAACTTAATGAATTTTAGTTTTTTTCAAGTCACTATTACAGGAGGATAGAAATGGAATATAAAGCACCTATTGAAGCCTACAAAGGAGTAGTCCGGGAAATCACCATTGGCCGCGGCGAGAAGACTTTGAAGATTGGGGGTGAAAATATTCTTCCCTTCCATTACTTTGATGAAGGGACAATGCCTAACCCGCCCCGATTTGCTTTAGAAGTTATGGATATGGAGCCCGGGGAAAAAATTCCCCACCTGCTTGAACCCTTCGGGGACACTATTACCGATCCAATTAAATGGGCGAAGAAATGTGAAACTTTCGGCGTGGATGCTATCTGTTTAACCCTCCTTAGTACCGATCCGGCAGAAAAGGATAGTTCGCCGGAAGAGGCTGCTCAACTGGTGAAAAAGATGCTGACTGAATTGAAAAAGCCTTTGATCGTTTACGGCTCAGGTGATGAAAAGAAAGATGCCGAAGTTTTGCCCAGAGTGGCCGAGGTATGTACGGGGGAAAATCTTTTAATCGGTCCAGTACAGAAAGAGAACTATGAAATCGTCGGTAAAGCTATCTTGGACCATGGCCATATAGCTATTGCCCAAAGCCCGTTAGACATTAACCTCCTTAAGGAATTAAATGTCAAACTTTGTAAATTTTTGCCACCAGAACGGGTGGTTATCGATCCCCTTTCTTCACCCTTAGGATATGGGATTGAATATAGTTTTTCTCTGATGGAAAGGGTAAAACAGATAGGGGTAATTACTAAGGATAACATGACTATGATGCCGATCATTGCTAATTTAGGAAGCGAATGTTACAAAACAAAACAGGCCAAAGAGAATGAAACTCAAGGGTTACTCTGGGAAGCGATCACAGCGACTACTCTTTGCCTGGCTGGTGCCAATCTGCTGGTCTTGAGACATCCAGAGACTCTCAAATTGGTCAAAAAAACTTTATTAGGAGGAAATGAAAAATGGCAGAGTTAAAGGAAATTACCAAAAAATTAAAAGAGATTCATGAGAAGATAAAGGCGGAACTTCCCTGGGAGCCAGTGGGGCCAACACCGATGCCGGAAATTGCGGAATTAAGAAACTGGGACATGAGGATCCTCCAAACTTATAAACCTTTTTATGCCCCTTTCTGCGATTTGTGCTGTTTTTGCACTTATGGAAAATGCGATTTAACTGGCAGTCAAAGGGGAGCATGTGGAATTGATATTGCTACCCAGCAGGCGAGGTTTGTGCTTTTAGCCTGTTTAATCGGATGTTCCTGTCATACGGCTCATGGGGCCCATATTTTAGAATTTTTAATTGAAAAACATGGCCCGGATAAAAAGATTGATTTAGGGGTGGGAGTTGAAGTTGAGGCACCCCATATAAGGACAGTCCTGGGCTATAAACCAGAAACCCTAGGGGATCTCAAGATTGCTATTGAATATGTGACTAAGGAGATCACTCAGCTTCTTGATTCCGTGCACACCGGGCAAGAAGGGAGCGCTTTGGACTATGAATCCAAGGCTCTCCATGCGGGGATGTTAGATCATGTGGGGATGGAAGTGGCGGACATTGCCCAAATTGTCGGCTTTAATTATCCAACATCAGTGGCGGAAACCCCTCTCGTAGATTTGGGCTGGAATTCATTTGACAAGAAAAAGCCTATCATCCTTTTCGTCGGACACAATCCAGCTACTTCTTCTACAGTTATCGATTATTTACGGGAAAACAATCTCTACGATCAAGTGGAGTTTGGAGGTATATGCTGCACAGCTTTAGAGACCTCGCGGTATTCAGATAAAGCTAAAGTAGTAGGCCCTCTTTCCAGGCAGCTCTTTTTTATTAGGTCCGGAATTGCCGATGTAATTATGACTGATGAACAATGTATTCGTACAGACATGCCCATAGAAGCTACCAAAGCAGGCTCCGCCATGATTGCCACTCTCGACAAAGCGATGTATGGGTTGGAGGAGGCCAGTGATCTGGAGGCTGATGAAATCGTAAAAAAGATGGTAGAGGAGAAAAAACACTTTGCCATCTTAGATCCAAAGAAAGCTGCGGAAGTGGCCGTAAAAGTAGCTATGAAGATTGCCCCCGAGAGGAGAAAAGAGTGGTTGACTGAACAAGAGGCCATGGAATTAGCTAAGAAATGCAATAACTGTGGAATGTGTGAGCAAGCCTGTCCCAATCTCTTTTCTATAGGAGCCGGCATAAGTGAAGTGGCCAAAGGTAATTTTGATCTGATTAAGCAGCAATTTAATATGTGTATTGGTTGTGGTAAGTGCGAAGAGATATGCCCCCGTCAAGTGCCCATTTTCAAAATCATGCAGGTAGGAGCCAGTAAAGAAAGCTGGAAAATTAGAGCCGGGAGAGGCCCGATTATGGATACGGAGATTAGAACTGTGGGGGCGCCCATCACCTTGGGAACTATTCCCGGAATAGTGGCCATAGTCGGATGTTCTAACTATCCCGATGTAGAAGATATATATGAGATGGTCGATGAATTCGCCAAGCGGAAATATATTGTAGTTCTTTCAGGTTGTGCAGCCATGGTAGCCGGGATGAAAAAAGATGCTGATGGTAAAACCGTTTATGAGAAATATCCGGCCGTTTTTGATGCTGGTGGAGTAGTCAATGTCGGTTCCTGTGTGGCTAACAGTCACATTACTGGTGCAGCGATTAAAGTAGTCAACATTTTTGCCAAACTGCCTTTGCGGGGAAATTATGAAGTTGTCGCCGACCATACGCTGAACAGATTAGGTGCTGTAGGTGTGGCCTGGGGGGCATATTCACAGAAGGCCGCCAGTATTGCCACGGGATGTAACAGACTGGGAATCCCAGTGCTTCTCGGCCCTCATTCTTCTAAGTATCGACGCCTTTATCTTTCGCGGAAGGAAGAAGATGACTGGAAGGTTATGGATGCGCGGAAAAAACAAATTGTGGAAACCGGTGAACCAGCACCGGAGCATCTCGCCTACGTATGCGAGACAAAGGAAAAGGCCATGGTCATGATCCCCAAACTTTGCATCAGAAGGAATGATACGCCGCAGGGAAGAGCAATCAAGCTCAACCATTATATCTCCCTTTACAAGAAATATATGGGAGGAGGTCTTCCAGAAGACTTGCATCTCTTTGTAAGAAGAGACGCGGACATTCCTTTGGTTTACAAAAAAGAGGTTAAAGCTTATTTAACGGAAATTGGTTGGAAGCCAAAAGAACCGGTTGGTCTGCCAACCCTTATTGGTACTTACAAAACTAAAGTTCCGGTTGATTCTGTTATTCACTAATTAATAGTTAAGGAGGTAAAAATGAGTCAATTAGCTCCTCTCATGCCCTTACATAGGGTAAACATTCTTACAGGGACGAGGACGGCTAGAGTAATCGAAGATCCTGCCGAGCTGGCCAGGCAAGTAGCTAAAGCCCAGCGTCCCCTTTTAGTATTGGGACCGCGCGTCCTTAATATCCAGTTAGGTGGTAAGCTCCTCTTGGATTATGCGCTGGAAATGGTCAAGACCAAGAATATTCCTACCTGCGCCACGGCTACTGTGAAAGCAAAAATGGTGGAAAAAGGTGTTAAGCCAGATAGCGTTTATGATATCGTGGAGATTATTCACGCCCTCAAGGACCCAGAGTGGAAAGGGGTAAGGAAGGAAGGGAACCATGATCTGGTAATGTTCTTAGGGTTTAGGACCGATTTGGGAAACCAAGGACTTTCAGTCCTCAAGCATTTCGCTCCGCATTTGAAGACCATGACCCTTTGTAAGTATTTTTATCCCCACGCTGACTTTTCCTTGCCCAATATCAGGAAAGATGAACAATGGAAAAATATTTTGGAAGGGATTATCGAAAACTTGCAAAAGGAATAGAAAAATAATAAACCTTTAAGAAAGGAGAGAGAGGGATATGGAATTCCATGTAGACATTGGCCCCCAATATGAAGGAGAGGTCATCAGGAAAGAAAACCTTTATATGGAGTTTGGAGGATTAAAAGTACCCTATAAGTTTGAGTTAGCCACAGTGAAAAGTGCTGACGAAATCGAGCATGAAAAGGTAGAACTTATTGGTCCGGATATCAAAGATTTAGAGCCTTACAACCTGGAAACGGATAAGGGAGGTTCTTATCCCATCGCCCTTTTGATTGATGTGGCTGGATCAGAACTCGATAAAGACGCGGAATCGATTATCGAAAGAAAAATTCATATGTATGTAAATTTCATCCAGGGCTGGTATCATTTGAATCAAAGGCAGGATATGTGGCTCAGGATGAGTACGGAGGCCTATAAAAGCGGCTTTACCTCCTTAAGGGAATTGGGGGAAATTCTGAATTTCCTTTACACTTCCGAAATGCCCATTATTGAAAAAATCCAAACAACCATCATTACTGATCCCCAAAAAATACAGCAACTATTACCTGAGGCCTTAAAAAGATATAATGAAAGAGATGAAAGAGCTCGCGGGCTAAAAGATGAGGATGTAGAATCCTTTTATGGATGCGTCCTGTGCCAGAGTTTTGCCCCCACCCACGTGTGTTGTATAACTCCTAATAGAATTGCTAACTGTGGAGCCATCAACTGGTTTGACGGCCGGGCAGCGGCAAAGATTGATCCGGAAGGTCCTATTTTCGCTATTGAAAAAGGGGAAATCATTGAGCCCATAAAAGGAGAATATGAGGGACTGAACAAAGTGGTGGCCGAAAAATCCCTGGGAACCTACAATCGGGTTTATTTATACAGTGCCTTTGAACATCCCCACACCTCCTGCGGCTGCTTTCAGGGCATCGTTTTTTACATTCCGGAGGTAGACGCCTTTGGCATTGTCCACCGCGAGTATAAAGGCACGACTGTTATTGGCAGCACCTTCACCCGGATGGCGGGAGAGACTTCTGGGGGCAAACAGATCGAAGGTAGATTAGGCACCGGACTGGAACAGATCAGGTCGCCAAAGTTTATTCAGGCTGATGGGGGTTTGGCCAGAATTGTCTGGATGCCTAAGGAGATTAAGGAAAGATATCGGGATGTGCTCGAAGCTAAGGGATTATATGATAAAATTGCTACTGAAGAGGATGCCCAAAACCCGGATGAACTTATTGCTTTCTTAGAAAAAGTAGGACACCCCTGGATTAAGGGCGAAGTAGAAATTCCCACTTGAAAAACAGGAAATACAAGGGGATCTCTGAAAAAGTTCCTCGGGATGTAATTACGTCGTTCCTGCACAAGCAGGGATCCATTATTTTCAAGGCACTTCGGGATTCCCGCTTTCGCGGGAGTGACCGAAAAGTAAGTTTTTCAGAGATCTCCCAAGTGCTCCTTGACTCGCTTTTTCATAATTAAGAATTAGCCAGGCAGTTATTAATGGGAGCATAAAATAAACGACATCTTAAGGCGTGGTTCGGCAAGCCCCAAGGGCTGGCCCTACGAGAAAATAAAAAAACCTCAAATGTAGGGCAAGGGCTTGTCCCTGGCCGCATTTGGTTTCATTTCCTATGGACAATTGCGATACAATTTCATTGGGGCAAGCCAACAAAGTCAGAGCATAGAGGAAGATAAGAGTGATAACTGTAAATATTTAATTGCTCCGATTAATAAGTAATTTAAAGGGAGGTCTATTATGCCAGTTTCAGGTTCAGAAATAGTAAAATTGCTTCCGGGAAGAAAACCTTGTAAAGACTGTGGCTTCCCGACCTGTTTTGCCTTTGCCATGAAGTTGGCTACAGGTGGAACTACCTTGGATAAATGTCCCTATTTAGCCCCTGAAGCAAAAGCCAAGCTCGAAGATTTACTCGCCCCGGCGATTAAATTAGTAACCATAGGAGTAGGGGACAATAAGGTGCAGGTGGGCAATGAAGAAGTCATCTATCGCCACGAGAAGACTTATGTTCATCCTCCAGGAATCGCCCTGCTCATCTCGGATACAGAGAGCGAAGAGCAGATAGGGGAAAAAATTAAGAAAGTAAAAGAAATGCAATTTCCCTGGGTAGGATTGACCCTCAAAGCGGAACTGCTGGCCCTGCAATTTGCCTCGGGAGATAAAAATAAATTCCTTTCTTTAGTCAAAAAGGCTGCCGATTCAGGGTTGGGGATAATTCTCATCTCTGAAAATACGGAGGCCCTTTTGGCGGCCCGAGACATATGCGCTGATAAGAGGCCTTTGCTTTATCCCATCACCAAAGATAATATTGACATGGCCATCCCTAAGATTAAAGAAAAGCCAACACCTTTGGGTGTTCGCGGAACAAATATTGAAGAACTTATTCCTCTGACCAAGAAATTGAAAGAGGCTGGAATTGATGAAGTGGTTTTGGATCCAGGATCCAAGAATCTGCAGGAGGCCATTAGAGATCAAACGCTTATCAGAAGGGCTGCTATAAAACAAGGCTTTAGACCTTTGGGCTATCCGACAATTGCTTTCCCTTGTTTTATGGAGAAAGATAGGCTCAAGGAAATTCTGACGGCCTCTGTTTTTATTACCAAATTTGCAGCTTTGATTGTTCTTTCGGATTTTGATCAATATACTCTGCTGCCCTTATTAGTCCAGCGGCTCAATATTTATACCGATCCACGCTTCCCCATGGCTGTAGAAGAGAAGTATTATGAAATAGGAAATCCTGATGAAAATGCTCCCGTCCTGATAACTTCAAATTGGGCCCTCACTTATTTCATTGTCTCTTCGGCCATTGAAGCCACAAAAATTCCCGCTTATTTGTGCGTCAAGGACACCGATGGGTTAGGGGTACTCACTGGCTGGGCGGCCGGCAAATTCACTGGCGATCAAGTGGGTGCGATGATAAAAAAATCCGGGATTGAAAGTAAGGTCAAAAACAAAAAAATCGTCATTCCGGGGAGAGTGGCCCGGATCAAAGGAGAACTCGAAGATGCTTTGCCGGGATGGGAAGTTGTCGTAGGGCCCAGAGAAGCAGCCGGAATCGGGGCATTTCTGCCAGAATATTTGAAGACTTTAAGAAAATGATGGGGGTAATAAAAGAGAAACTTAACTTCATCTTACAAAAACACCATGGAAAACAAGATGGGTTAATCACCATTCTCCTGGAGATTCAAAAAGAGTTTGGTTATCTGCCTAAAAAAGCAATGCTCGAGGTAGCCAAATTTTTAGGTAAGAATCCCGTGGATATATGGGGGGTGGCTACTTTTTATAATCAATTTCGCTTCACCCCCTTAGGTAAGAATCATATAAAAGTTTGCCTAGGGACCGCCTGCCATCTGGCAGGCGGTCCCTCAGTCTTAGAGGCCCTGGAAAGGGAATTAAATATTAAAGTAGGGGAAACCTCGCCAGATGGACAATTCAGTCTGGAGCGAGTTGCCTGTATTGGATGCTGCATGTTAGCCCCGGTTATGGTGATCAAAGACAAAATTTATCCCAAAATGAGCCCTTTTAAAGTAGAAGAATCATTGATCCCATTCAGGCCGAAAGACCAGAAAGAATAAACCCATCAAAACTGGCCAGATAAAGGAGCTTACTCCTTGACCTTTACCGAAATTAAAAAAAAAGCTCAAGATTACTGGGAGCTCTTGGAAAAGAAACCACACATACTTGTGGGCGCGGCAACCTGTGGTCGGGCAGCGGGGAGCATGGAAGTCATCGAGGCCTTTAGAAATGAATTAGCCCGCCAGAAAATTGAAGTACCCGTTATAGAGGTAGGATGTATTGGTCTATGTTATGCTGAACCTTTAGTAATTATCTCCAAACCAGAATCCTTCCGGGTTGTTTATGCCAACATAACCCCGGAAATGGTTCCCCGGTTGGTAGAAGGATATATCATAGGGGATGATCCCTGTCTGGAGTTAAGCCTGGGTACTCTGGAAAAAAATGATCATGGAGGAACTTTTATTCCGGAGCTTCCCCGATTTGAACATGAGCTTCGTCTGATTTTGAGTCGTTGCGGATATATCGATCCAGAGAATATTTTTGCCTATATTGCCCATGAAGGATATGTTGCTCTGGAAAAAGCCTTAAGCATGACTCCAGAACAAATAATAGAGGAGATCAAAAATTCTGGTCTGCGGGGCAGAGGCGGCGCTGGCTTTCCCACGGGGTTAAAATGGGAGTTGTGCCAAAGAGCGGCCGGGCAGATTAAATATGTTATAGCCAACGCTGATGAGGGAGATCCCGGTGCTTTCATGGACCGGGTGATTTTAGAGAGTGATCCCCATGCCGTAATTGAAGGGATGATCATTGCCGGGTATGCTATTGGGGCCCGCCAGGGTTATATTTATATTCGGGCTGAATACCCCTTGGCCATCGAGAGAATTCGCCGGGCTATAATTCAAAGTAAAGAAAATGGATTTTGGGGAGACAATATATTAGGAAGCGGTTTTACTTTTCATATTGACATTGCCGAGGGAGCGGGGGCTTTTGTCTCTGGGGAAGCAACAGCTTTGGTGGCCGCCATGGAAGGGAAAAGAAGTGAACCCAGAGTGAGGCCACCTCGACTTTCAGAAGTTGGACTTTGGGGCGCTCCTACTTTATTGAACAACGTGAAAACTTTTGCTTATGTACCTTTTATTATTAATAACGGTAGCAAAAAGTTTGCTGATATAGGAACTAAAGATAGTAAGGGTACCGCTGTTTTTACCCTAGCCGGAAAAATTCAATATCCAGGTTTGGCGGAAGTACCCATGGGGATTAGCCTTAAAAAATTGGTTAATGATATAGCGGGAGGAATGCGAAATGGGAGGAAATTCAAGGCCGTCCAGATAGGTGGTCCTTCCGGAGGCTGTATCCCGGAAAGCTTGGGCGACTTACCCATTGATTTTGATTCCCTCAAAGAAGCTGGTTCGATGATGGGCTCCGGAGGGATGATTTTCATGGATGAAGAGGACTGTGTAGTAGATACAGCGCGCTTCTTCCTCGATTTTACGACCAAAGAATCTTGTGGTAAATGCGTAATGTGTCGTCTGGGAACTTTCCAGCTCCTGAAAATTCTCGAGGCTGTCTGCGCCGGGCGGGCTAAGATGGAAGACTTGGGGCTAATGAAAGAGCGGGCCGAAGATATTCAGATGGGATCTCTATGCGGTTTAGGGCGCTCGGCTCCTAATCCTCTTTTAACCACTCTGCGCTATTTTGCTGAGGAATATAAGGCGCACATCCAGGAGAAACGCTGCCCGGCTTTGGTGTGCAAAGAGCTGATCGCTTATTATATTCTCCCGGAAAAATGCGATCGGG
>Ga0129301_1001180_pt1 | contig 13123 bp, 12 predicted proteins | sample ConPoolayeHmetaG_FD_94489 | JGI IMG/M metagenome (GOLD analysis project Ga0129301, IMG submission 94489) | Hot spring microbial mat communities from California, USA to study Microbial Dark Matter (Phase II) - Cone Pool mat layer H metaG ...
CCCCGGGATGGGGGGGATGCGGGGCGGCCGGGGCATGAGAGGCGGCTAAACAGCCCGGCGGCTCAGGCCTCCGTGAGCAGCGCCTCGGCCCGGCGCAGCTCTGACTCGGTCGGCTCGCCGGGAGCGAGCTCGACGCAGAAGGCCTGCTCGCAGCCGGCGCGCAGGGCGGCGGCCACCTCTGCGTAGCCCGCCTGTCGGCCCGCGGCCTGCCAGAGCCCCACGGCCTGCGGGACCGAGTCGGCCCGCCTGAACACGCGCCTCCAGTCCTCCAACGGGATCCGCAGAGGCAGTGAGTTCTGCTGGAGGATGAACCCCCCGCGCTGGACCTGCGCGCTCCCGACGAGCTTCGCGCCGCCCACCACGAGGTCGCAGCGGGCCTTGACCGCGAAACACGCCGGCTCTCCGGCCGGGGCGCCGGCGGCGGCGGACGAGGCGCGCTCGACCAGCCTGGCGTCGAGCCCGAGGGTTCGCAGGCCGGCGGCGATGGCGCGGGCGAGCGCCCGGTAGGAGTCCATGACGCCGCGGGTCCCCAGGCGGGCGGAGGAGACGACGATGCTGAAGGTCACCTCCTCGGCGGTGTGCAGGATCGCCCTGCCCCCGGTGGGGCGGCGCACGACGTCCACGCCCAGCTGGCGGCAGGCCTCCAGATCCACGGCCTCCTCCATTCGCTGGAAGCGGCCCAGCGAGACCGCCGGCGGCCGCCAGGCGTAGACGCGCAGCGTCGCCGGGACCTCCCCCCGGGTGTGGGTCTCCAGGATCGCCTGGTCCAGGGCCATGTTGGTTGCGCCGGGCAGGGGCCCCGAGTCCAGGTAGCGCCAGCGCTCGCGGTTCACGGCAGGCTCTCCACGGCTGTCAGAGCCTCCGCCACGTCGCGGCAGAGCTCGGCGCCGTCGGCGAGCAGGCGCTCTTGGAGCGCGGTCGCCTCCCCGCCGGTGAAGTCCCGCGCCGCGATGGGCGGCTCGTCAACCACCAGGACTCGCCGCCGGGCTCCCTGGGCGCGCAGCGCGGCCTCGAGGTTGCGCAGGTTGCCGGGCCCGAAGGGCGCGCCGGTGACGATGACCACGTCGGCGGCCCGCGCCAGCTCGCAGTTGCGGCGGTGGGCGTCCTCGGTGACGGGCGAGAACGGCGCCTCCTCCACCCGCGGGAGGTCGAGGGTCTCGGCCTCAACCTGGTCGCTGTCGGCGACGTTCACCACGCCGACCGAGACCGCGAAGCCGAGCTGCCGGAGCCGGCGCATGAGCTCCACGCCGGTGCCGGCGCCGCAGATTAGGTGGACCCGGGCGGCGCGGGTTGGCGGGGAAGGGAGAGAGAGCCGGGAGAGAAGGGTCACATAGGGCCGGCCGGTGGTGGGATGGCGTCGGACCTGGACGTCGGTGCCATAGGCGGCGCGGATGCGCTCCTCTGTGACGACCTCCTCAGGGGGGCCGCTGGCAAGGGCGCGACCGCGGGCGATGAGGGTGAGATGGTCGCAGTACTGGCTGGCGAGGTTGAGGTCGTGGACGATAACCAGGGTCGCCAGGCCGCGCTCGGCGGTGAGGCGGCGGGCGAGGTCCATGACCTCGATCTGATGGTTGATGTCGAGGTGGGCGGTGGGCTCGTCGAGGAGCAGCACCTCGGGCTGCTGGGCGAGGGCGCGGGCGATCATGCAGCGCTGCCGCTCGCCGCCGGAGAGGGCGGTGATGGGGCGGTCCGCGAAGGCCTCCACCTGGGCAAGCTGCAGGCACTCGCGGACGATCCGGTAGTCGCGCGCGCCCTCGACGCCGAAGCGGCCCAGGTGGGGCGCCCGGCCCATGAGCACGACCTCCCAGACGCGGAACTCGAAGCTCACGGGGTTGTCCTGGGCCACCACCGCGAGGCGCCGCGCCAGCTCGCGGGCGCCCATCGCGTAGATGTCCGCGCCATCGAGGAGCACCTTTCCCTCGCGGGGGGGAAGGACGCGGCTCAGGGCGCGCACGACGGTGGACTTGCCGGAGCCATTGGGCCCCACCAGCCCGGCGAAGCGTCCCCGCGGCAGGCTGAGGTCGAGCGCCGTGACGACGGGCTCGCCGTTGTAGCCGACTGTGATGGAGGTCGCCTCGAGCATGGCCTCGCCCCAGTCAGGCCGTCCGCGGCCGCGTCTTGAGGAGGTAGAAGAAGAAGGGCGCGCCCAGGAGCGCGGTCAGCACGCCCACCGGGAAGGCCTCGGCGATGGCCCGGGCCAGAGTGTCGGCCCAGACCAGGAAGGCGGCGCCCATGAGCCCGGCCGCGGGGAGAAGCAGCCGGTGGTCGGGGCCGACGAGCTTGCGGGCGATGTGGGGGATGACCAGGCCGACGAAGCCGATGACGCCGCTGACCGAGACCGCGGCCGCGGTGACGACGGCGGCGAATACGATCACCCAGAGCTTGAGGGACTCCGTCTCCACCCCGAGCTGTCGCGCCTGCTCCTCGCCGAGGGCGAGGAGGTTGAGGTCCCGCGCGTAGCAGTACAGCGCGACGCAGCCGGCGGCCACGAGCCCCGCGACCACCGCCACGACCGGCCAGTCCACCTGTGCGGAGAGATTGCCCATGAGCCAGAAGACGATGGTCTGGAGGTCCTGCCCGGAGAGGCTCATGAGGAGGGTGACGAGGGCCCACATGAAGGAGCCGACGACGACGCCGGCGAGGATGAATGCATCCCGCTGGATGCGCCGCTGGCTGCGGGCCAGCCAGATGACCGCCGCCATGGTGAGGGCGCCCGAGACGAAGCCGGCGACACAGCGGGCGGTCCCCCCGAGCAGGTAGCCGATGCCGAGCACCGTGGCCGCGCTCGCGCCCAGGGCGGCGCCCGCGGACACGCCCACGAGATAGGGATCGGCGAGGGGGTTCATCAGCAGCCCCTGGAGGGAGGCCCCGGCCACCGTGAGCGCGCCGCCGACCACGGCGCCGAGGGTGACCCGCGGCAGGCGCAGGTACCAGAAGATATAGGGCAGGCGGGAATCCTCGTGGAGGGGGCGGCCGGCAAGGAGGTTGCGGGCGGACTCGACGATGAGCGCGAGGGGTATGCGCTCGGCGCCGATGGCGGCGGCCGCGGCGGTGGTGACCAGGAGGAAGACGCCCAGGCCGCCCACCAGGGCGGCGAGACGGGCGAGCAGGGATGCCCGCGGGTTCATGCGGGCAGCTCCTGGTCCTCGGCGCGGGCTTCGTCCTGCACTGCGCGGTGGAGAGCGCGCGCCTGAGCCCGCTCGGCCTCCGCTCTCGCGCCATCTCCGAGTCGCTCGTAGACGTCGGCCATGCGCCACCTGATGAGGGCCTCGAGGCGCTGGAGCTCGGGGGCGCGGTGGGGCCGGGGCTGCCCGGCCTGGAGGAACATGTCGTCGGTGCGGAGCGCGCCGCTCTCGAAGTAGCTGCGCACGACGCGCAGGGCCTCCTGGTAGCGTGCAGCGGCCACGGGGAGGGCGTCGGGGCGCTCGCCGGTCTCATATCCGGCCAGGGCGGCGCGGCCGAGGTGGTAGTGGGCGTAGGCGTATTCGGTATCCACGTCAATGTCGGGCTCGAGGGCGCGGTAGCGGTTGTAGGAGCTCTGCTCGACCTCCAGCATGCGCTGGTAGACCTCGCGCGCCTGCGCGGTCTGGCCGAGGCGCTGGTGGCTCTCGGCGAGGGCGCGGAGGGCGGCGGTGTAGCTGGGGAAGCGGGCGAGGGCCTCCTGGTAGGCGGCGGCCGCGTCGTCGTGCTGACCGCGTTCGGTGTAGAGCCGGCCCAGGGCGTAGTGGGGCCGGTAGTTGGCCGGCTCGAGGCGCTGGGCGCGCTGGAGGGCGTGGACTCCTTCGCCGCCGCCCTCGGCCACGCCCCACATCAGCCCGAAGCGGTGCCACGCTTCACCCCATCCGGGGTCGAGCTCGGTCGCCCTCCGGTAGGCGGCCAGCGCGGCCTGCCGGGTCGGGCCGTAGGAGGCGGTGTCGCCGGCCATCAGCGCCTGCTGGGCTCGCGCTACGGCCTCGTTGCCCTGCCGGAGGGCGCGGGCGGCGAGCGCGTTGCGCGTTGGAAGGGTTACACACCAGACGATTGCGAGCGCCAGGGCCGCGAAGGCCAGGGCGCGCCCGAGTGCGGTGCGCGGCCAGGGCAGGGGGCGCGCGCCGGCCGGCTCCTCCAGGAGCGCAACGGCTGGCCGCGCCCGCCGGCGGCGGCCCCGCCGGCCCTCCTCGGCCCGCTCCCGCACCACCGCCATCGCCTCGCCCGCGCTCACGTGCGCGAGCACTCCGGCGGCGAACCAGAAGGTGAGGCCGATGGCGCCGATGTACCAGTCGTAGTCCAGGAGGCTGTGGGCGAGGAGCGCGACGACGCTGGCTGTTCCCCCGATGGCGAGGGCGCGCCGGCGGCGGTCGGCCGCATGCCGCAGGGCCCGCGCGCCGGTGAAGAGCACCGCGCCGACCAGCCAGAGGAAGGCGGCCGCGCCGGGCAGGCCCTGCTCGGCGGCGATCTGCAGGTAGTTCTGGTGCGCGGCCTCCACGTAGCCGGCCACCGCGTATCTCGTGTAAGCGTACTTGAACGCGCCAGGTCCCACCCCGAGCCAGGGGCGCTCGAGGGCCATGCGCGCGGTGCCCTGCCAGGTCAGGAGGCGAAACATGTTGGAGTGGCTGTCGAGCCCGACCGCGGCGACCACCCGCTGGCGAAGGGGGGCCGCCCGCCACAGCGCGCCCGCGGCGAGGAGGGCCAGCAGGACCAGCGCGCCGACCACAAGGGCCAGGTCTCGCCTGGGCCGGGCGCTGGTGAGCGCCCACAGCACAGCGAAGACGAGCAGGGACAGGCCGAGGGCGATCACTCCGCCCTTGCTGTAGGTGGGCGCTATCGCCGCCAGGAGCACAAGCGTGGCGGCCGCCCACAGGATGCGGCGCCGACCCTGGGCGGCGAGCGCGCCGGCGAGGGCGAGGGGCGCCACCATCGCGAAGAAGCCGGCCAGGGGGTTGGGGTTGAAGAAGGTGCTGAAGACGGCCCAGCGCGGGTTCGGCGGATCGAGGAGATAGGAGGCGATAAGCTTCTCCCGCAGCCCGTAGAGGGCTACGATGAAGGCGGCGCTGATGACCAGAGCCCAACGGAGCCACGCCACCGGTCGGCGCTGACCGCGGTCGGCGAGCACCAGCGCGCACAGGCCGGCGAGGGAGAGGAAGGAGAGGAGCCGCAGGGAGAGGCCCGGCTCGCCGGGGGCCCCAACGAAGGCGAGTACCACCACCGAGCAGGCCAGCCCGGCCGCCACCCAGTGAGGCGCGGGGGAGGGGAGGAGGGCGCGGTTGGCCACGAGGAAGAAGAGCAGGGCGCCGATGGCGAGGCGGACTAGCTCGAGCCGGCTGGCGTGAGGGCTGACGGAGGCGAGCGCGCTGGCCGCCGAGAGGGCGAGGAATATGAGGGCGGGCAGGTGGATGGCGTTGGGCAGCCGCGCCGGCCCGCGCCCGTAGTGCCAGCGCGCCAGCAGGGCCGCCAGGGCCGCCGCGCCGACGAGCGCGGCGGTGAAGGCGAGCCCACCGGATCCGAAGCCGCCCCACACCACGGGGGCCCAGAAGAGCGCGGCGAGGAGGGCTGCGTCGTGCACGACGACGGCCACCTCGCCTCGGCCCAGCGGGCGGGGCCTGCTCACGGCCGGCTCCCTCGCCAGGCGCGGAGCCGGTCGCCCACCCGGCGGAGGCCGAGGTCGCACAGGACCGCGCCGGCCCGCACCCAGATGCCCAGGACGGGCAGCCAGCGGAACCCCCAAGGCCAGCGAGAGGCGTAGTGCTTGCGGTAGAAGCGGGCCATGGAGCGGTGGAACTGCAGGACCATGGCGGCCGGTCGCTGGTCGGTGCTACGGCCGATGTGGTGCACGATCACCGCCTCGGGCAGGTAGTAGATGTCCCAGCCGGCGCGCCGGGCGCGCAGACACCAGTCTACGTCCTCGGCGTACATGAAGAAGCCCTCGTCGAAGCCGCCGACCTGCTGCCAGGCCTCCCGGCGGATGCACAGGGCGGCGCCCGAGACCCAGTCAACCGGCCGGGGCTGGCGGTGGTCCCAGTCGGCCATCAGGTAGTCCCGCGCGTAGCGGTTGTGGGGGAACAGCCGGCCGAGGGCCGTGTTGCGGAAGAGGGCGGCCATGGGCCGGGGGAAGCGGCGGCAGGAGGGCTGCAGGGAGCCGTCGCTGTTGAGCAGCCTGGGCCCGGCTGCCGCAGCGCCGGGGTGGGAGTCGAGGAAGGCGACCAGCCGCGCCAGGGCGCCTGGGCGGACCTCGGTGTCGGGGTTCAGCATGAGCAGGTGCCGTCCCTGGGCCTGGGCCGCGGCCAGGTTGTAGCCGCGGGCGAAGCCGACGTTCTCGTGGTGGCGGATGAGGCGCGCCTGTGGGAAGGTCTCGCGCACCATGTCTGCGCTGCCATCGCGGGAGGCGTTGTCAACCACGATCACCTCTAGGGAGATGCCGGCCTCAGCGCTGAGGACCGAGTGCAGAGCGTGCTCCAGGTCGCGGCGCGTGTTCCAGTTGACGATGCAGACGGAGAGGTCGGGCGAAGCCATCACGTCGCCGCGGCGCCCCCGCCTTCCTTGGGCTGCCAGCCTGCGGGCGGCGGCTCGGCCTCGTCAACGAGCATGATGGGGATGCCGTCCTCGATGCGGTATCGCCGGCCGCACCTGAGGCAGACCAAGCGGTCGCCGTGGAGCTCGACACTCACCTTGCACTCCGGACAGGCCAGGATCTCCAGCAGGGCTGGGTCGAGGGTCATCGGCCGCGCCTCCTCGCGCTAGACCTGCACCACGCGGCGCAGGCCGGCAGTTGCGAAACGCCCGCCCAGGATGCCTGCAAGGCCGCCCATGATCCAACCCCAGTAGCCGTTGCCGAGCCCGACCCCTCCGAGGAACCCGCCGATGAGGAAGCCGAGGAAGGGTCCCTTCTGGAGGCGGACGAGGAGGGCGCCGAGCATGCCGCCCAGCAGGACGCCGCTGGCGAGCCCGAAGTAGACGGCGGTGAGGATGCTGTCGCTGCGGCCGAGGCTGAGGAAGTAGAACTCGACGGGGACGCTCGGGGTCCCGAAGCGCAGACTCGCGAGGAACTGGATCAAGGAGACGGAGACACAGATGACGAGGCCGCTGACGAGGCAGCGAATGAGCCGGAGGTTCTCAGGGATGTCGCTGTGCGCCCTCTGCTCCCGCATCCGCGCTCGTCGCTGGGCCAGGGGGTCGCCGCCGGTGGAGAGGGTGCCAGTGGTCTCGGGCCGCTGGAGGGGCCGGAAGAGGGACTGATCGCCACCCAGGTACTGGGAGATGTCAACGGAGGTGCGGGTGGCCTCCTCACGGAGCCCGTGGCTGGGGACGCCCGGGGAGGGGGCCGGCGGCTGGCCGGGCTCCCCAAGGGGCCGGAGCTGGTGCTCGGCGGGCTCCTCGGGCGGGGGGGCCGGCTGCGGCTCCTGTGCCGGGGGCCGGAGCCCAGCGTCCTCGGCGGGCGGGGGCGGCTCGGCCGGGGCTGGGCCCTCGCGCGGCTCCGCCTTCTGCTTCCTCGTCACCGTAGCGCCCGACGGCAGCATCGGCCGCTGGCACCACTCACAGACATCGGTGGTGCTGCTCTCCATGCCGCATCTTCGACACAGCATCGGCGTCTCGCTCCTTCTGGCTCCCCGCCAAGCCTGCTTGTCACCCCCGCGCAGCCCTGAGTGCCTCACCCTTCATTCATTATGCTACCCACTGGCGCGCCTGTCCAGAGGGCGTGCGCCCGGCCCACAGTGCGCCAGGGCGGCGAGGCGCTGTCCCGCCGGTCAGCCGGCGCCGGCGCCGAGCACCTCCTCGAGCGCGGCGATGAAGCGCGCGTTCTGCTCGGGGAGCCCGGTGGTGACGCGGATGTGGGTGGGCGCGCCGAAGACGTCGCCGGTGCGCACGATCACCCCGCGCTTGAGCAGCTCCACGAAGACCTCCCCGCAGTCGCGCCCGAGGTCCAGCCAGACGAAGTTGGCGTGGCTGGGCGTGTAGCTCAGGTGCAGGCGCTCCAGCTCCCGGTAGAGATAGGCCAGCGAATCCCTGTTCAGCGTGCGCGTCCGCGCCACCTGTTCCTCGTCGCCGAGGCTCGCGAGGGCGGCCGCCTGTGCGATGCTGCTGACGTTGAAAGGCTCTCGAACCCGCTCCAGCGCCTCCGCCAGCTCCGTCGTCGTGGCCCCGTAGCCGACCCGCAGGCCGGCCAGCGCGTAGATCTTGGAGAAGGTGCGCAGGACGATGACCCTTCGCCCCTGCCGGACGAGGTCAAGGCTGCGCGGATAGGCGGGATCGCTCACGTACTCGTAGTAGGCCTCGTCGAGGACCACGATCGTGGCGTCCGGCACGGCGGCCGTGAAGGCGGCCAGCTCCTCGGCGGTGACAATGGCGCCGGTGGGGTTGGTGGGGTTGCCGATGAAGACCACCTTGGTGCGCCGGTTCAGGCGTCGGGCCATCGCCTCGAGGTCGTAGCGGAAGTCGCGCATGGGCACATAGACTGGGCGGGCGTCCATGAGTGCGGCGGTGAACTCGTACTGGCTGAAGGGGCCGGAGCACATCATCACCTCGTCGCCGGGGGAGATGAAGGCGAGGCCGATGTTGTGGATGAGCTCGTCGCTGCCATGGCCGACCAATATCTGCTCGACCTCCACGTCGAGGTGAGCAGCGAGCGCGCGCTTGAGGTGATAGCAGTCGTTGTCCGGGTAGAGGCGCACCTCCTTGGAGGCCCGGAGGATGGCCTCCACCGCCGCCGGCGAGGGGCCCAGCGGGTTCTCGTTGGAGGCCAGCTTGATCACCTCGCGCAGGCCGAACTCGCGCTGGACCTCCTCGATGGGCTTGCCCGGCCGGTACGGCTTGAGCCGCTCGACACAGCGGCGCGTCAGGCGCACGTCGCTCATTCCTCTGGCTCCTGTAGGTCGTCGGCGCCGCCCACCCGCCTCACCCGGATCGTCGTCGTCTCCACCCGGTCGGCGGCGGACTCGATGGCCCGCCTCTGCTCCCGGGACAGCTCGGGCCAGCCCAGCAGCTCCCTCACCGCGGCGCTGCTGACCTGTGTCACGCGCTCCCAGAGCCCGAGGGGGTCGAGCACCTCCCTCAGGCGCCTCTGGTCCCAGCCCGTCACGCGCAGGGACTTGCGCCGCGCCGCCACGTACCCGCCGCCCTCCACGGTCTCGGTCTGGCACCGGTCGAGGTACTCGCCGATCACCTCGCGGAGTTCCTCCCGCCGCGCCTTCGCCCGGCTCTCGGCCGCCGCCAGCTCGACGTACTCCTTGAGGAGGGCGCCGATGTCGAGGGTGCTCAGGTCCTCGGGGACCCGCGGGGCGCGGAACAGGGGGCAGTGGGCGCGGTAGGCGCACCAATCGCAGTGGTCGCCGGGCGTGGGCTCGAAGTCCTCGACCTCGATGCCCAGGATCGCCTCCCGGATCTCCTCTCGCACCTCCGCGAGGAACTGCGCGCTCTGCTCTAGTTCCATCTGGTAGTCGTGGAACAGGTACCACAGCTTGGTGCTGACCTCCCGCCCCGGGTACAGGTGCTCCCCCGCGAGGCGGTAGATGGCGAGCTGGGCGTTCTTCTCCATGTCGCGGGGGGCGGGCATGCGCCGGCCGGTCTTGTAGTCAATGATCTCCAGCCGTCTCCCCTCCACCACATCTACGCGGTCTATGACGCCGACAAGGGTGTGGTTCTCCTCGAAGGGCACCGCGAAGAACTGCTCGGTGGCCGCGGTGCAGCGCCCCTCCTCGGGCTGGCCGTGCGCGGCGTGGTGGCGGCGGAGCATGTCAACGCCGGACTCGAAGTAGGCCTGCCGCTGGTCCTCGGGGACCTCTGTCTCCCGCGCCTGCCAGGCGTGCACGAAGGTTTCGACGAGCTCCTCGAGGCTGGGGGGCTGGAGGCGGTTGGGCTCGTGGAGCGCCTTGAGGGCCTCGTGGACGGCGGCGCCGAAGTGCATCTCGGGGGGCGTGGGCACCGGCACGCGGTCCACGTACTGGAGCCGGTAGCGCTGGGGGCAGGTCTGGTAGGCGGAGAAGCGCGAGTAGCTGATCCTCATTCCGCGGGTTCCTCCTCCGCGCCGGCCTCTGGCTCCCCCGCGAACAGGGGCCGGCCAAGCAGGAAGTGCCGCTCGGTCCAGCGCTGGCCCTTCTCCCGCGCGGGGCCGATCTGCCCGAGAAACATGTTGACCTTGGCGTCGAGGTCCTCGGCGTGGTGGAGCGCGATGGCCTCGGCGGTGGTGGGGGGCTTGGGGGAGCCGAACTCGGCCACGCCGTGGTGGCTGAGGATGAGGTGGCTGAGCAGCAGCTTCAGCTCCTCCGGGAACCCCTCGATGGCCTCCGCGCGCGCCCGTACCATGCGCTCCCCGAGGACCAGGTGACCCAGCAGGCGCCCGTCATCGGTGTAGTCGAAGGCGCCCTGCCAGCTTAGCTCCTCGAGCTTGCCCACGTCGTGCAAGATGGCCCCCACGAGCAGCAGGTCGCGGTCCAGCTCGGGGAACAGCTCGGCCACCCGGGCGCAGATCTCGACCACCTCCACGGTGTGCTCGAGCAGCCCGCCAATGTAGGCGTGGTGGAGCGCCTTGGCGGCCGGCGCGGTGCGGAAGCGCTCCCTGAGGTCGGGCTCGCGGAACATGCCTATGAGCAGCTCCCGCAGGTGCGGGTTCGCGAGCGACTTCACCACCTCGGCGAGCCGGCGCTCGAGGGCGTCCACATCCTTCTTCGTCCTGGGCAGATACTGGCTCGCCTCCGCCTCCCCGGGCGGCAGCGGGTGCACCTCCTCGACGCGGAGCTGCAGCTCGTTGCGGTAGGTCTCGGCCTTCCCGACCACGGCCACGACGTCGCCGGCCTCGAACCCGTCGGCGACCGCGGCCGCGTTGTCCCACACTCGCGCGACGAGCCGGCCTGTCGGGTCACAAAGGGTCAGGTCGAGGAAGAGACCGGCCCGGCCGCCCTGGCGGAGCTCTTTGCGGGCGACTAGGAAGCGGCCCTCCACCCGGCTGCCCGGCTCGATGTCGGCGATGCGCGCCTGGTCCACCGCTCCCTCTCCTCAGTACCGCCGGGCGAGCGTACAGCCCGGGTAGTACTTCAGCAAAATGCGCTGGTAGTCCCATCCCCGCTCGGCCAGCCCGGCGGCGCCGACCTGGCACATGCCCACCTGATGTCCCCAGCCCGCGCCCCAGATGACGAAGGCGACCGGCAGTCCATCCTCGCCCAGCACCGGCTCGAGGGCGAAGCGGGCGGAGTTGAGCCCGCCCAGGGCGCGCCGGATGGCCGGGCCGCCGCGGACGCGCACGAGCCTGCGGCTGCCCACGATGTAGAGGGTCTGCACGGCGCCGCAGTCCGCGCGCTCGCCGATGCGCAGGCCGAGCAGTTCGCCGAAGTCCCCCAGCTCCCGCGTCATCTTCTCCTCCAGCTCCGCTCGCGAGGCCAGGAACCACCAGCGGATGGTCTGTGCCTGCGCGTACTGCGGCTGGTTGCAGTTCAGCGCGGGCGCGTACTTCAGGAAGCGCTCCAGCTCCGCCTGTGGCAGCGGGAACTGGTGCTGCACCTGCCCGCCGGGCTCGAAATCCGGCTGCCCGCGCAGGTAGGGTACCGGCGGCTGCCCGAGCCAGTAGTCCTCGTTGTTCGTCGTGTGGCCGCCGCAGTTGGACGAATAGAGCGTGTCGGCCAGACGCCGCGCCCACAGGAGCACCTCGCCCCTGGTCATCGCCACCGCGCGGTCGCTGCGCTCGGTCTCACTGGTCGCGCCGCCGTACACCTGGCAGTGCTCCCCCACACACAGGTCGAAGCCCTCCTGCCGGTGGCGCCCGGCCTTCATCAGCGCCTGCCCGCGGGCCGCCACCGCCTGAGCCTTGAGCGCCTCCTCCGGGTAGCCGGCCGGCATCTCCGAGGGAACGACACCGCGCAAGTACGCCTCCAGGTCCAGGACGTTCACCACCGTAAGGCCTCCGCCGCCATGGCCGAAGACCTCCACTGTCCCTCGGTAGCGCCGGTCGGCGACCCCGTCCCAGTGTCCGGACAGGCCGTAGATCGTGACCGTTCCGCCCTCGGGGGGGCTCAGCACGACGCCGTCCTCGGTTCGCCACGGCCCCTCTCCCTCTTCGCCGCTGAGCTCCACGGCCGCGTCGCTGGGCCGGAGCCGCCAGACCCGCCCCGGCTCCACCCAGGCGAGCGTGGCGCCGCCGCGGCGAGAGGAGACAGTGACCCCCTCCACACCCGAGAACCGCACCTCCGGCACGCCCCTTGCCAGCCCGACGCGCACCCGCGGCGCCATCGCCTCGACGCCGCCGGGATGCCCGGTGATGACGACGAGCATCGCCAGCACAGCCAACCTGAGGCGAGAACGCATGGCGGCTCCATCTCCCGTCCCCGCCCGGTGGGTACTCTATCACAAAGGCGAAGGGCCAGTCAAAGCGGCGCCGGGAGGGGGCAGGGCAGGGCCGCCTGCCCTACCGCAGGGGGCGGCGGGCGTGGCAAACGCCCGCCGGCAGGTCTGCCCTGCGGACGGAAGGCGGAGGGGTACGCGCGCAGGTGATGGGGCTGCGCTCGCAGAATGGACAGCTAACAGCTGCGGTGCAGGTATGGCAATGGCAGAGGGAAAGCCGCCCAAGGACACACAGCAGGGCAAGGAGGAGCCGAGCGGGCTGGGCTACCGACGGCTGGCGATGAACCCTGTGGCGCCCTCACTGGCGCAGGAGCCGACGCGAAGGCAAGAGCGGCGGGGGCGTCCGTGGCTGATATTCCTGGTGGTGGTCATCGGGGCGGCCGGGCTGGCCTGGGTGGCGGGGCGGCTGGCGAACTTGCACCCGGGAGCGGAGGCGGAGGCGAGGCTGCGGACGCGGCTGCAGGGGCTCGAGGTCTGGCAGATGGGGACGCTGGTAGACGCTCGCTACCTGGCCGGCAACAAGGTGCGCCTGCAGCTCGGTTCACACCTCGTGCTCGAGACCGATGAGGGCCGCAACGCGGCGCGGCAGGCGGCCCTCGAGGCGATGGACCAGTTCATGCAGGAGCGGCCGGACCGGGACCTGTACATCGAGGGGTACCAGGGTGAGGAACAGGTGCTGAGGGCGGAGTACCGGCGGAGGAGCGCGCTCTTGGGGCCGGACGGGCAGCCGGTGCCTGATGTGGTGGTGCGCGTCAAGGGCGACCCCGAGGGCGGGCTGGGAGCGGTGGTGAGGGAGGGGACGCGGGAGGTCAGGTAGCCG
>Ga0129301_1001181_pt1 | contig 13109 bp, 8 predicted proteins | sample ConPoolayeHmetaG_FD_94489 | JGI IMG/M metagenome (GOLD analysis project Ga0129301, IMG submission 94489) | Hot spring microbial mat communities from California, USA to study Microbial Dark Matter (Phase II) - Cone Pool mat layer H metaG ...
AGGGGATTTTCCCTTAAAGATAGGGGGTGGTATAGGGGGTGCTATTCGGGATGGTATTAAATGCCCTATTCTATATCCTATTCTCCTGCCTATTCGGAATTCTATTCTCTACCCTATTCTCTTGCCTATTGGTAATCCTATTCTCTATCCTATTGAGCGTTCTATTCTCTATCCTATTGGGGGGTCTATTCTCGGTCCTATTGGGGATGCTATTCTCTTTCCTATAAAGAGCCCTATTCAGAATCCTATTATTGGTTTCATTCTCATCGTAGTAAAGGTAATATCCAGTGATTCTAATGGATAGAAGTTTCCTGTGGGGAAACCTTTTTATCAGGTCATTTTGCCTTTAAGTTTTTGATTTTACATGACTTATCGGATTTTTCCTTTCTTTTAGGGTATCGTTCTCTCTATGCCTTGTATCTCTCCTTTACTCCTATGGGGGATGGTATTAAATGCCTTATTCTCTTTTCTTTCTATCCTGGGCAATATTTTGGATGGGCGGTTGGTTATCAGTCGCTTCTTCTTAAATGAGGAAGATTAGGGCAACGCCGGTAATGGCGACGACTGTTCCCAAAATTGCCCGGAGGGTAATCCGCTCCTTAAAAATCCAATGGGAAAGGGGGATTAAAATAATCGGCGGAAGGGCCATTAGGGTTGAGGCGATACCAATATAGGTATTTTGGATAGCAACGAGTGATAACCAGACACCAAGGAATGGTCCGAGTAGCGCACCGCCAAACATTGTTAATGCCCCTTTTTTATCGCTCAGTTTTTCTAATGTTTTGCCGACCGTTCCTTGAAGAAATGGTATAAGCCAGATGGTAATTGTGGCACTTAATAATCTAATCAGATTTCCCGAAAATGGAGAGAAATTATTTCCTAACCCTTTTTTAGAGAGAAAAAGCCCCAATGTCTGACAGCCCGAGGCACCCAGACCAAGGAGGATACCTTTTAAGTAAGGGTCTTTTTTCTGGTCGTTATTTTTCTGTCCGGAGATTACCCAAGCGATTCCGGATAGGGTGATAATAATCGCCAGGATTTTGGCCGGACCTAAAATTTCTCTTAAAAAAAGCCAGGCGATGATTGTTCCAAAGATTGGTGCCAAAGACATTAAAAGCATTGTCACCCGTGGCCCATTGATAACGAATGCCCGGAATAATAATGTATCTCCGATGGTAAAGCCGATAAAGCCCGATAATCCTAACCAGAACCAATGAGCCGGAGCTGCATTGGGCAGGGGCTTGCCAAATATGATTAAGTGGCAAAGGATGAATAAGAATAAGGCAAGGGTTAATCGTAAGCGATTGGTGGCATTGGCGCCGATTTTTCGGGAGGCGATGGTGAAGAGAATTGAACCAAAAGACCAACAGAGGGCAGTGCCTAATGCGGCCAGTTCTCCTACACTAATCTTCACCGTTATTTTTGATTGGGTTAACTCCGGCTATTGCTCCGGGAGTTGACTTAGTTCAATTAACACACCGCCGCTCGCCCGGGGATGGATAAAGCCAACTTTGGTTCCGTGGGCACCGGTTCTTGGGCTCTGGTCAATCAGTTTCACTCCGGCGGTGCTGAGTCTGGTCAATTCCGAGGCGAGAGCGTCAACTTCAAAACAGATGTGATGGAGTCCGGGTCCCCGCTCTTCTAAGAATTTTTGGATGGTTGAATCCAAAGAGAGTGGCTCGACCAATTCAATTCGGACTTCACCAATTGGGATGAAACCGACTCTCACCCCTCTTTCTGGCACCTCTTCAATATCGGTCAATTTGAGCCCAAGTTTCTCTTCATAGAATTGGGCGGCTTCGCTAATGCTTCTTACCGCAATGGCGATGTGATTGATTTTTTTAATCATAAGCACTTCCGGGCTAAATAGCGCTGTTTATCATAGTCGCCGAATTCGGCACGTAGGGCATCGGAAATCTCTCCGACCGTTGAGCCGGCCCGCACGGCTTCAATTATCGGTGGCATTAGGTTATCATGGCCGCGGGCAACCTGACGGATGGCGGCGAGGGCCGACTTAACTTTATTTTCATCACGGGTGGCACGGAATTGAGCCAGTTCCGCCGCCCGCCGACGCTCCAACTCCGGGTCAACTCGTAAAAGTTTGGGCACAGCCACCGGTGCTGTGATATACCGATTCACACCAACGACAATCCGTTCCCCGCTCTCCATTGCCTTTTGGTAGCGGTAGGCACTCTCGGCAATCGCATTCGGCATAAACTCATTTTCAATTGCCGCAACTGCTCCTCCCATCGCTTCAATCTGTTCAATGAGTGAAAGGGCCTGTTTTTCAATCTCATTGGTTAGGGACTCAATTAGATAAGAACCAGCCAGCGGGTCAACGGTATCGGCAACCCCGGTCTCGTGCGCCAGAATCTGCTGTGTACGGAGGGCAATCGTTACTGACTCTTCGGTCGGCAGCGAGAGCGCTTCGTCCCGGGAATTGGTATGCAAACTTTGCGTCCCACCAAAGACCGCGGCCAGTGCTTGGTAAGCAACCCTTACAATGTTATTATCCGGCTGCTGGGCAGTTAAGGTGACACCACCGGTCTGGGTATGAAAACGGAGGCGGCAGGATTCATCGGAGGCATTAAATCGCTGGCGGAGGAGTTTTGCCCAGAGCCGACGGGCCGCCCGGAATTTGGCAACCTCTTCTAAGATATTAGAATGGGCGGCAAAGAAGAAGGAGATACGGGGGGCAAAACTATCAATCGGTAAACCGGCATTAATTGCCGCCTTAATATATTCCAGTCCGTTAGCGAAGGTGAAGGCAATTTCTTGAATCGCCGTCGCCCCCGCCTCCCGGATATGATAACCGGAGATACTGATTGGATTCCACTTCGGTAGGTTCTTGGCACACCAGGCAATAATGTCGGTCAGGAGGCGCAGAGAAGGGCGCGGCGGAAAGATATAGGTTCCCCTGGCCACATACTCTTTTAAGATGTCATTTTGAATTGTCCCCTGTAATTTCTCCAGTTTGACCCCTTGCTTTTCCGCCAGGATACAATACATCGCCAAGAGAATGCCGGCGGTGGCATTAATTGTCATAGATGTTGAGATTTTATCAAGGGGGAGACCGGCAAAGAGTTTCTCCATATCCGTTAGGGAAGAGATTGCCACACCAACCTTACCCACCTCACCTCTGGCCAAGGGATGGTCCGAATCATAGCCCATCTGAGTTGGTAGGTCAAAGGCAACCGAAAGTCCGGTCTGACCCTGCTCTAAAAGGTAATGGTAGCGCTTATTGGTCTCCTCCGCTGAGCCGAAACCGGCATACTGCCGCATCGTCCAGAACCTCGTCCGATACATCGTTGGGTGAATTCCTCGGGTGAAAGGGAAAACCCCGGGCAGGCTCAATTGCTCCTGATAATCCTCTTCGGGGATATCATCTGGGGTATAGACGCATTTCAGTGGAATTCCGGAGATAGTCAGGAAACGCTTCTGTCGTTCCGGGGCCTTCTTCAAAGCCGGGGCGAGAATTTCCTCTTCCCATCTTTTGATAAAATCCTTAGCGCTTAACCTTTTTCCTGGCTCGGTTTTAAGACAAGAATCTTTTACCTTAGAAGATTTGCGCTTACTCCCGCTCATCAGTTTCAAAGCGGTATATTACCGTGTTTCCGCCAGGGATTGGTGAGTTGTTTATTTCTCAATAGGGCAAGCGACTGGATGATTCTCTTCCGGGCATCGGCAAATTGAATCACCTCATCAACATAGCCCAATTCCGCGGCCTGGAAGGGATTGGCAAATTTCTCCTCATACTCTTCAACCAATTTGCGCCGGGTTTCTTCTGGCGCGGGTGACTCGGCAATCTGACGACGGAAGATGATATTCACCGCCCCTTCCGGTCCCATTACCGCCAGTTCCGCGGTGGGAAAGGCGAAGTTGAAATCCCCCCGGATATGCTTGGAGGACATCACATCATAAGCACCACCATAGGCGCGGCGGACAATAATCGTCACCTTCGGCACCGTGGCTTCGCAATAGGCATAAAGTAATTTGGCACCGTGCCGGATAATTCCACCGTGCTCCTGATTCGTCCCCGGCAGAAAACCCGGGACATCAACAAATGTGATAATTGGGATATTGAAGGCGTCAAGGAAGCGGACGAAACGACCGGCCTTCACTGAGGCATTAATATCCAAACAGCCGGCCATAAACTTTGGTTGATTGGCAACAATCCCCACTACCTCACCATTCATTCGACCAAAGCCGATGATAATATTTTGTGCCCAGTATTTTTGCACCTCAAAAAAACTATCCCGGTCAATTATCTCGGTGATAATTGGATACATATCATAAGTCTTACGCGGGTCTTCGGGCATCATTTCCCTAATCGCCGGGGTTAGTCGGTCCGGGTCATCGGTCGGCTCAACTGCTGGCGGTTTCTCCCGGTTATTCTGCGGCAGGTAAGAGATGAGTTTCCGACAGAGTTCTAAAACCATCCGGTCGTCCTTGCCTTTGAAGTGAGCCACACCGGAGATGGCATTATGGGTATCCGCACCGCCTAACTTCTCCATCGTCACTTCTTCGCGGGTCGTTGCCTTAATTACCTCCGGACCGGTGATGAACATATAACTGGTCTTTTCAGTCATCAGGATAAAATCGGTCAATGCCGGGGAGTAGACCGCACCGCCCGCACAAGGCCCCATAATACAAGAGATTTGGGGGACGACACCAGAGGCGAGCGTATTACGGAGGAAGATTTCGGCATAGCCGGCAAGACTGGCTACTCCTTCCTGAATCCGGGCACCACCGGAATCATTAAGTCCAATAATTGGCATCCCATTTTTCATCGCCAAATCCATTATCTTACAGACCTTTTCGGCAAAGACCCGAGAGAGTGTGCCACCGAAGACCGTGAAGTCCTGTGAGAAGACTGCCACCGGGCGCCCCGCAATCCGACCGTAACCGGTCACTACCGCATCACCGGGAATCTTCTTTTCCGCCATCCCGAATTCAATGCAGTCGTGAACTCGGAGTCGGTCGATTTCAATAAAACTACCGGGGTCAAGTAAGATATCTAACCTTTCCCGGGCGGTGAGTTTGCCTGCTTCGTGTTGTTTGGCAATTCGCTCATCACCACCACCTTTGAGCGCCGCCTCATTGCGCCGACGGAGCTCTTCTTCAATTCGGTCTAATCGCGACATTGGTATCTCCGGCTTCGGAAAAATTTCTCTTTTTCCATTGTTAGTAATCATAATGCCAATTTTTAAATCTGTCAAGCCCAAAGACTACCGCGGTTAAGTAATAAGAGTTTTGCCCGACCGGGAAAAGAGATATTTCTCCCCTCGCCCCGCTTGTCTCGGTGTGTGTGGCTTGACATTTTTCCAAAAATCTGGTATAATAATTTGAGGGGTAAAGGAGCCCGGGAAATTTTAATGGAGGTGTGTATGAGACCAAACAAAATCTTATGTCTTCTTACTATCCTTATCGTTTTAAGGGTTTTTCCCACGGTTCTCTTTGAGGATTTTTCCTCACCATATTTTCCACCAGCAGGCTGGGTAGTTTATAACTTAGATGGTGGTCATCAAGTCTGGCGAAGGAGTGCGGCAAAATCTCGGAGTGAGCCGGCTTGCGCCCGCAGTCGATTTGAGTCCCCAAACCAGCGGAATGACGACTGGTTAGTAACGAAAAGGCTATTTCCTTATCCCGGAGCCGATACCTTAAAATTTTGGTATCGGGCTCATGAGTGTAATTTCCCAGAGAGTCTGGAGGTCTTACTTTCCCTCACCGGTAACCAACCCAAAGACTTCTCAATCCGGCTTGATGCCTTTGGCTTCACCAGTGAGGAATACCAATTACGGGTTATCCCGCTCTCTGATTATCACTACACACCAATTTACATCGCCTTTCGGAATGTTGGTATCTTTGGTGTCAACTCCTGCTATCTGGATGATGTATCCGGTGTCGGCACAATCCTGAATGATGTCGGAGTCATCAGCATCTTGTCGCCCAGTTTTACCGAGGAAGAAGGGAGAGAGGTCTATCCGGAGATGACGATAAAAAATTACGGGCAATCATCCCCATCTAATTTTTTAGTTGGAATGATTATAAAAAATTCTCTATCCCAAGAGACCGTCTATAATAGCCACTCGGTGGTCAGCAAGATAAACCCTAATGAGACACAACTCATCACCTTTGCTGAATCCTGGTATACCTCTCCCGGAGAATACGATGTAATTGCTCGCACCTTCCTTCTGAATGACGGAAATCCGAATAACGACCGGATAGAAAGGAAGACGGTGGTTGCCGACCAATATCAGGATGTGGGCATTCTCTCTATTCTTTCTCCCAGAGGTTTGCTTCCGCCGGGCGAAATAACGCCGGCGATTAAAGTTGTTAACTATGGGAATACCGAGGAGACAATTTCCTCTTATCTCCGAATATTGAAAGGCAATTCGGTAATTTACCACGATAGTCAACGGTTATTCCTTTCTCTCCACCAAATCTTGGATGTTCAGTTTTTGAATCTTTATCTGGACACCGGGGACTATCAAATCATCGCTCGTCTGCCAATCGCTGACCGGGATACAACGAATAATCAAAAGGAGGATTATTTCGAATGTGCTCGGGAGATGCCAGCAATTCGGGATATTGTTATGAAAGAAATCATATCACCCCGGGGAGAATATTTAGAGGGGACGCTCTTAAGACCTTCGGTTGTGATTGAGAATAAAGGGAACTTCATTGAAACCTTTACGACTTATTTCTTAATCCCACCTTACTATACAAAGGCAATGACCGTTTTTGGCTTACTGCCCAATGAAGAAAGGCAGATTAACTTCCTTTCCCTTCTTTTACCGGCCGGCGATTATGAAGCACAATCTTTCATCTCATCGCCTTTTTCCCAAGACCCGAAAAATGATTCCCTTACCGGAAGTTTTGTTGTCAAATTACCGGCCCCGGTTCCTGATTATCCTTGGGTATTGTTTCCGGCCCTTCCTTATAGACTGGATAAGCCGACGATGGTGAGGGCGGGTGGCGCTTTAACCGCGGTTAAAAACTTTATCTTCGCCTTAAAGGGTGGGAACACGGTGGAATTTTATCGCTACGATATTCATTCCGGAAAATGGGAAAAAAAGAAGCCGATTCCGATTGAAGGGGGAAAGGGAGTAAAGGAAGGAGGGGGTCTAACTTCGGACGGTCAAAATACGATTTATGGCATTAAAGGGAATAATACCGTTGAGTTCTTTGGCTACGAGATTACCACTGATACCTGGTTTCGGTTAAGAGATGCTCCGATGGGTGAGAAAGGAAAGAAGATAAAAGGCGGTGCGGCGATAACATTTGTCAGAAAAGGAGAGAGTAGTTTTGTCTTTTTGACCAAAGGTGGTGGTTCAACTGAATTCTTTGTCTACTGGATAGAAGGCGATACTTGGTTGAAAAGAAAGGATATTCCGCTTGGGAAATCTAATAAAGGACTGAAAAATGGCTCTGCTTTAATGAATTTTGCTAATGAATACCTATTCCTGCTTAAAGGCGGAACAAACGAATTTTACGCCTACTCAATAAAGGATGACAGTTGGCTAGTCAAAAAACCGATTCCCCTTTATGCCTTCGGGTCATCAAAGAAGACGAGGGTGAAAAAAGGTGCGGCTTTAACCTCGGACAATGAATATAGAATCTATGCCTTCAAGGGAAACAGCAATGAATTTTATCTCTACTTCCCGGCAACAGACAGCTGGGTAGAAAAGGAGACCTTACCTCGTCCCCCTAGTGGGAAGAAGGTGAAGGATGGTGGTGCCCTTACTTTCGTTGAGGGAAAGGTCTATGCCTTAAAAGGCAACCGCACCCTTGAATTCTGGTGCTATACACCAGATGAGAGCCGGTTATTTTTCAATGCCCTTGACCACATTCCTTCTTCGGAGTTGACAATCCCGAGTGTTTACCTGACTTGTTCACCCAATCCAACACGCGATAAGTTGTTTATCCGATGTCGGAGCGGGTCGGGTTTGGGCATCCCAAAAGGTCGGGGTGTAATTTATAATTCATCGGGTGAGAAACTATCATCCTTTCTTTTCCGAGAAGATAATATCTCTCTTTCCTTACGATGGTTAAAGCCTGGTGTCTATTTTATTCACCTTAGAGGCGAGAATTTTTCGGAGCGGTTTAAGGTGTTGAAGGAATAGCCCAGCACCTGCCGAAAACTCAAAAGAAAAACCAGCCTTGACAAAACTCAATTTAGCCGGTAAAATGAAAGGCAGAGGGTAAAATGAATAGAATGAGTTGGGTAGTAATTTTCTCTTTTTCTCTTCTTCTTTTTCTTTTTTGTGGTCCAAAGAAGACGGAGAAGGTGGAAATGAAAACCGAAAAGCCGTCTACCAAGACTTATCTCTTAATTACGGTAAAAGACTTCGGTCCGATAAAGATTGAACTTTTTCCTGACATTGCTTCGAAGAATGTAGCAAATATTGTAAAACTTACTAAAGAGGGTTTCTATAATGGCCTCACCTTTCACCGGGTAGTTCCCGGTTTTGTCATTCAGGGTGGTGACCCAAAGGGAGATGGAACCGGTGGCCCAGGCTATGAGATAGATGCCGAGATCAGTAATTTACAACATAAACGAGGAACAGTGGCGATGGCCCGACGTGGGGATATGGTTAATCCCGAGCGAAAGTCAAGTGGTAGTCAATTCTATATCTGCCTTGATAATCTTCCTCACTTAGATAACCAATATACAATAATCGGTCAGGTGAGAGAGGGGATGGAATTGGTGGACAAGATTGCCACGGTGGAAAGAGACGCCCGAGATAAACCGTTAAAGCCGGTGATAATGGAAAAGGTTGTGGTGATTGAAGAATGAAGTAATCGGTTTGAATAAATTACCAAGGTAGAGGAGAAGGGCGAATGGCTTTAATTACACTCGGAGAGGGATTGGGAGAGATAGATTAAAAGGCTTGGAGAAGGGGTAAAGAGAATTACCCCAGCGAATAAAAGAGTAAGCCACCGCAAAAACCTCCGTTGAAATGACGGTCGGCAGGTTTCAAGTGATGGCAATTTTACAAGCAGCCCGGGCCTATGTCTTGGGGCTGAGTATTAATGAGGCAAAAAGTTGGGGGCTGAATCGGGCAATCTTTTATGCCTCAGCAAAGAAGGGATTCAGTAAATTAGAGAGCGGAATTCCTAAATCATTAAGTCTTAAGATAAAAGCAAGTGAAAAGAAGATGAAAGAGATAAGGAGTTCTTTCGGGATTTATTACCTCGGCGATGAGATGGCTCATTCCGTAGAGATAGAAGGGAAGAGAATTTTTATCATCGGTGAAGAAATTCAGCGACCAACGGATTTTGACCGCCAGATTGAAGCCCGCCTTGGCAAGCAATTTAAGAAGGTTTGGGAAGAGGCGGTTAAAATCTGTCAGGGTTATGATAAAGGTATTCTTCTTTCCCAGCGCGATTTTTACGAGTCCGTATACAAGCCACATCGGGATGAACTGGCCGAGAAATGGTCCAGGATATAGTCGGCTTTTGCTGAACTACAAATTTTTATTCTCTTTATGTTTCCCTATCTGAGTTTCGGATTTCGAATTTTCTCTTTTTTAGTTTATCTTCAACATCTTCTTCTGGGAATGAAAATCACCCGCGGATAACCGATAGAAGTAAACCCCTCTTGGTAACATCTCTCCTTTTTCATTCTTCCCATCCCAGAAAAGACGATAATTGCCCGGCGCCTTCCCTTCGGAGATAAAAGACCTCACTAAATTTCCCTTGGCATCATAAATAGTAAGACGGATATCGCTAACTTGTGGTAATGAATACTCAATTATCGTCTGATTAGTAAAAGGATTGGGAGAGTTGCCATTTAAGCGGAACTGGACCGGAATAAAATTCCTATTTTCCGGTTCAGATATTTCCACTCGGTGAACTACCTTTACCGAGTCAATCGCTAAATCATTTGCCGGATTCATATCACCGTATAGTTCCGTAGTGCACTTTACAATATGGATTCCTAAGGGTGAGGCACGCCACGGAAGAAATCGGACGGTATCGGTTAGACCAGCGTCTAAGGTTATTATCGTATCATCGGCATAAAGATGACCAATCGTTAGCCTCACAGTAAAGATTTCGTTAGTCGTTCCAAAGTTTTTCACCAGGATCTTTGGGGTAACGGTGGCTCCGGAATCAACCTCACCGGTCGGAGTAATAATTCGCAAAACCCCGACATCGGTTAGGCTGACATTTATCCCACCGGTTATGGTAAAGGCAAAGGGCTGACGAGCGGTTCGCACCTGTTGTCCATATACCCTTATCCGCCAGGTGCCGATTTCCGGTGTATTCACCCTTACACACTCCTCAACATTTCTATCATCCCAGGCGGTTGGATTGGGAATGGACTGTCCACCAGAATACTGATTTCCCCGATAATAAGTTCCGGATGGTGCGATTACCTCCAGATTTAAGTCGTTAACCAATGTCGGATTGGCATTAGGGGCACCGGCGGTATCGGTCCAGGCAAGGGCAATTCTTAGAGGTATTGAACTATCAACGGCAAAGGTCTCTTCTTTATATTCTCCGGTTCTGACACCGATTGTGTCATCTTTGATATAAACCTTCCGAACATCACCGGGAAAATAGAGGACCGAATCAACATTAATCCTTCCCCAACCGATATTACTATCCGGGACAATATAACTTCCGACATTTGGGTCAGCCGAGGCGATTGCCATTGAGCGCAAAAGAGCAGCACTGATATATTCAATCCGATTTCCCGGGACACTCTCGCCGGTTGGATAATAACCATTTTGCAGATAGCATCTTATTAAACCGACCGCACCATTTGTTGCTGGAGTCGCCATACTTGTCCCGGACAATTGGGTATAAGCATCGTCTCCGGTATTGGAAGATGACCAGAGATTTACCCCGGGGGCACAGACGGTTGGTTTTATTCGACCGTCCTGGGTTGGTCCCCTTGAGGAAAAACTGGCGATACTGTTAGAACCGGTGCCGTTATTTAAGGCCCCAACCGTTATTACATTCTTGGCAATACCTGGATTCCGAATTCGCCTTCTACTGCTTTCGTTACCGGCCGCATAAAGATTTAATAAATCCTTATATTGCCAGGCATAGGCATCGGTTGAGGCATCTTGTAGGAGATAAGTTCCAGAAGAATTGGTCCAACCCCAACTACCGGAATGCTGGGTGATACGATAACCCAATCCCCTTCCTAAATAGATAGTATCATACATTGCGGTCAAATCCGTCGGAACAATCAGTGAGCCACTACTATTTGAGATATCAACAAAATATATCCGACCCTTAAAAGCCATCCCATCGTAATAACTCGTTCCACCAGTAACCGAATCATCACCGGCTAAGGTTCCATTCACATGGGTTCCGTGGAAAGGGGCTTCATTTGAACTGGCCGTGCCGTAGAGTTTAAAAGCAACAAGTTTACGATGGTCGGGCCAGATTCCCGGCGGGGTAATTGATAATGCTGGGTCACGGAATAAATTATGGGTATGCCTGGTTCCGGTATCGGTGGTTGAAAGGATAACTCCCTGGCCCCGGACCCCACGGGTCCAGACCCGGCGGGCAACGGTATCGGTTTGAGGTGGCGCGGAGGAACGCCAACCAGTCTGAACTACCCACTGACAGTTATCATTGCAAAGTGTCGGTTCGGTCCATTCCTGTATCCAGAGTACCGCCGGTAATTGGGCTAAAGCCGGAATCATATTCCCAATCACAATTGCCTTCACCGTTTTCCCAAAGTTGGTGATTAGCACCTCTTCCACCAAACCGCCCATTTTGGTTATTACCTCGGTCACTGGTGAAACATCCTCTCCGGGTGTAATCTGAATTACTACCTCTTTCATTCCTGTTTCTGAGAGAAGAACATCCTGAACTTTATAAGCCGGTTGAAAAATACCTATCCAGTTAATCATCGGTAGGTGAGAAATTATCTCCTTTTCTCTTTTGGTCATCTTGGCGAGGACGGCATAATGAGGCAGATAACCAAAGGTCTCAATATTGTATCGCGCCAATTCCTTAAACCATTCCTGCCTTATCGGACCGATGAACTGAATAATGTAGATTAATTTCTCTTCCGATTCGGCAATCCTTAGTCTTTCGGGAATAGGGGGTGTCACTTCATTGATTTTTGTGTTAATGACAAAGCCGTTGGAGAAAGAGATTAAATGGGCATCCGCACAAGGCACTGGGGTAAAGGTATAGGTTGATCCCATATCGTAATGGGAGGCAAAAGTAGTGATGGAAAATAAAACGGGAAATAAAAAACCTTTAAACATAATTTTCATAATACCTCCTTTAAGTTCCGTTTTCCACCGAACGCTCTCTTCAGAGCCGTGGTCAACCGGTTATGTTTTTTACATTGCGGTAATCCCTTTTAGTTTATCTTCAACATCTTCCTCTGGGAATGAAAATCACCCGCGGATAACCGATAGAAGTAAACCCCTCTCGGTAATATCTCTCCTTTTTCATTCTTCCCATCCCAGAGAAGACGATAATTGCCCGGCGCCTTCCCTTCGGAGATAAAAGACCTCACTAAATTTCCCTTGGCATCATAAATAGTAAGACGGGCCTCGGTAACTTGCGGTAATGAATACTCAATTATCGTCCAGTTCACAAAGGGATTAGGAAAGTTGGGTTTTAAGGCAAACGGCATCTCTTTTCCTTTCATCTGAGGCTCAGATATCTCTACCTGGGGTGAGACATCTACTGAGTCAATTGCTAAATCATTTGCCGGATTTATATCACCGTATAGTTCCGTAGTGCACTTTACAATATGGATTCCTAAGGGTGAGGCACGCCACGGGAGAAACCGGACGGTATCGGTTAGACCAGCGCCTAAGGTTATTATCGTATCATCGGCATAGAGATAACCAATCGTCAGTCGGCAATTAAAGGCTTCTGGGGATGAACCGAAATTCTTCACCAAGACTTTTGGGATAATCACCGTATCGGGTTTAACTCGACCCGCTGGGGTGATGATGCGCAAAACGCCGACATCGCGCCGGCTCTCTTGACTGATGCCACCGGTTGCGGCCAGGGCATAAGGTTGGGGACCAAACGGGCAATTCTTTGCCTTTACTTTTATCCTCCAACTACCGGTTAGCGGTGTATTCAATCGGGTGCACTCCTCAACATTCAGGGTATCA
>Ga0129301_1001183_pt1 | contig 13103 bp, 8 predicted proteins | sample ConPoolayeHmetaG_FD_94489 | JGI IMG/M metagenome (GOLD analysis project Ga0129301, IMG submission 94489) | Hot spring microbial mat communities from California, USA to study Microbial Dark Matter (Phase II) - Cone Pool mat layer H metaG ...
CCCGATCGGGCGGAGGCGGGCGACGAGCTTCGAGATGCCGGCCTCGTGGCACACCCGCACCACCTCGTCCACGTCCTTGTAGGCCTCCGGCATCTCCTCGGCCAGCACCTGGCGGCTCGCGGCCCGCACGTAGACGCCCTTGCCCGCCAGCTCCTCGGCGATGTTGCGGCCCCGGCCCCGGCGGATCGCCTCGTGCCGGCTCAGCAGCCGCCCCGCGCCGTGGCAGGTCGAGCCCCAGGTCTCCTTCATCGCCCGCTCGGTGCCCACCAGGAGAAAGGAGGCCCGGCCCATGTCCCCCGGTACGATCACCGGCTGGCCCGTCTCCCGATGGTGGGCGGCGAGCTCGGGCCGGCCGGGCCCGAAGGCCCGCGTCGCGCCCTTGCGATGGACGCACAGCCTCCGCCGCTCGCCGTTCACCTCGTGGCTCTCCAGCTTGGCGACGTTGTGCGCGACATCGTAGATGATCTCCATGCCCAGCTCGCGGGCGCTGGTCTGGAACACCTGCTCGAAGGCCTCCCGCGTCCAGTGAGTGATGCACTGGCGATTGGCCCACGCGTAGTTCGCCGCGGCGGCCATCCCGGCGAGGTACTGGCGGCCCTCAGGAGACTCGACGGGCGCGCAGGCGAGCTGTCGGTCGGGCAGCGCGATCCCGTACCTCTGCACGGCCTTCTGCATCTCCTGGAGCGCGTCGTCGCACACCTGGTAGCCTAGCCCGCGCGAGCCGGTGTGGATCATCACCGTGACCTGGTCCACCGCCTCGAGGCCGAGCGCCCGCGCGGTGTGCTGGTCGTAGATCTCGTCCACGACCTGCACCTCTAGGAAGTGGTTGCCCGCGCCGAGGGTGCCGAGCTGGGGCCGGCCGCGCTCGATGGCCCGCTCGGTGAGCGCCTCCGCGTCCGCCCCCTCGATCTTGCCTCCGTCCTCGATGTGATCCGGGTCCTCCGGCCAGCCCATGCCCTGGGACACCGCCCACCGGGCGCCCTCCCGCAGCACGCGCTTGAGCTCCCGGGCGTCGACGCGGACCTTGCCCTTGCTGCCGACGCCCGAGGGGACCTCGGTGAAGATGCGGTTGACGATGTCCTTGATGCGTGGCTCGACCTGGGCCCGCGTGAGCGTGGTGCGCAGCAGCCTCACGCCGCAGTTGATGTCATATCCCACGCCCCCTGGCGAGACCACACCCTCGGAGATGTCGGTCGCCGCCACCCCGCCAATCGGGAAGCCGTACCCGTAGTGGATATCGGGCATCGCCAGCGAGCTGCCCACGATGCCAGGCAGGCAGGCGACGTTCGCCACCTGCTCGAGGGAGTTGTCCTGGCGCAGCTCCCGCATCATCTCCGAGGAGGCGTACACGATCCCGTCGGTGCGCATCTCGGGCTTGTAGCGCCGCGGGATCCGCCACCGGTACTCGTCAATGCGCTCTACCTGTCCGCTCCATTCCCTGGCCAACGCAGTCACCTCCCGGCCCCGGCCTGGCTGGGGCCACCCCCATACTACGGGCCGGCGGCGTCGCGCGCAAGGCGCGGGCCTGCAACGGGCCGGCCTGCTTGTCACACTCGCCGCCGAGGACCAGCCCCAGCAGGACAGGTGCACGGCATCCCGAGCCCCGGAGACGCCGGGCGCGGGGCAGCGGCCTCACTGGTCGCCGCCCGGGCCGCGGGTCTGTCTTCACCGCAACCGTGCGCCTGTGCGGCAGGGCTCAACCCGACGCCCCAGAAGTGGCCCGCGTCAGCGCGCAAAGGAGGAGGCCGGGATGAGGCAGGCCGTGATGACCGGGCCGGGGGCAATCGAGTACCGCGACGTCCCCGAGCCGACCGCCGGGCCGGGGCAGGTGCTGCTGCGCATCAAGTGCATCGGCATCTGCGGCAGCGATGTGCACGCCTACCACGGCCGGCACCCTTTCATGCACTACCCCAAGGTGCAGGGGCACGAGTTTGCCGCGGTGGTCGAGGCGGTGGGCGAGGGCGTGGCGGGCGTACCGGTCGGGGCGCGCGTCACCGCGCGGCCGCAGGTTGTGTGCGGGCGGTGCGCGCCGTGCCGCCGGGGCGAGTACAACATCTGCGACGACCTGCGCGTCTTCGGCTTCCAGACCGACGGGGTGGGCCAGGACCTCTTCCCGGTGGACGCCGACAAGCTGGTGCTGCTGCCCGACTCCTTTACCTTCGTGCAGGGCGCGCTGGTGGAGCCGACCGCGGTCGCCGTGCACGCCAGCGGCCGCGCTGGCGAGATGAGCGGCCGCAATGTGGTGGTGCTCGGCGCGGGGCCCATCGGCAACCTGGTGGCGCAGATGTGCCGGTGCCGGGGCGCCAATGTCCTCATCACCGACATCAGCGACTTCCGGCTGGAGGTGGCCCGCGCCTGCAAGCTGACCGCGGTGTCGAACGCGGCCGCCGAGCCGCTCGGGCAGGCCGCGGCGCGCGTCTTCGGGCAGGAGGGCTTCGACATCGCGCTGGAGTGCGCGGGCGCGTCGGCCGCAATCTCGGCGGCCGTCGAGGAGGTGAACAAGGGCGGGACGGTGGTGGTGGTGGCGGTGTTCCAGGAGAAGCCGCCGATGGACCTGGCGGTGATCGGCGACCGGGAGCTGACCCTCGTCGGCACCCTCATGTACCGCCACCCGGACTACGAGGAGGCGGTGCAGCGCATCGCCGCGGGGGAGATCGTCACCGAGCCCCTGGAGTCGAGGCACTTCGCCTTCGAGAACTGGCTCGACGCCTACCGCTACATCGAGGCCCAGGGCGCCGGCATCATGAAGGTCTTCATTGACCTGTGAGCCGCGGTCCCGCGGCGGGGGCGCGGGGGCGGGCCCGGGCGAGAGATGCCGGGCTCTCCGGCAGCACCAGGAGGCAGGCGCATGGGCGAGCCGCGGGTCATGCTGAGGCCGATCACCGAGGCCGATCTGCCCGACTACGTCGAGTGGCTGAACGACCCGGAGGTGACCGAGTTCACCATCCTGGAGTCGGGCGCGATCACGCTGGAGGCGGAGCGGGAGTGGTTCGAGAGCATCTCCCGGCCCGGGGCCGCCTCGCGCAACTGGGCAATCGAGGCCGATGGGCGCCATATCGGCAACTGCGCGCTGCACTTCGACGCGTCTGGGCGCAGTGCAGGCTTCGGGATCATCATCGGCGACAAGTCCCACTGGGACCGGGGCTGCGGCGCGGCCGCAGTGCGCGAGGTGTGCCGGATCGGCTTCGAGGACCTGGGCCTGCACCGGATTCACCTGGAGGTCTTCGCCGAGAACGCGCGCGCCCGCCGCTGCTATGAGAAGTGCGGGTTCCGCCAGGAGGGCCTCCACCGGGAGGCGCACTGGAAGCGAGGGCGGTGGCTGGATTCGGTCTCGATGGCCCTGCTCGCCGAGGAGTGGCGCGCGCAGCGGGCGCGCTAGGGCGAGTATGGCCGGAAGCTTGCCTTGAAGGCCGCGAGCGACTCGCGGATCGTCTCCGGGTCCCCGGGCCTGCCCCGCTTGCCGACCAGATCGAGCGGGCTCGACATGCCCAGCACCGGGTGGTACCCGCGCTTGGCGATGTGCTCCTGGTACTGCGGGCCCGTCTCGTGGTTGACGCCGCCCGTGGGCATGATCATCCGCCCTCGGTGTCGGTCCCGGACATAGGGGGCGAGGAGGGCCCCGATTCCGCTGGGGCCGTGCACCCCGGCGGGGAACACCTTAACACAGTCGGGCTCCAGGCCGTCGTCTCGCTCGATGAAGTACTGGAGCTCGGTCGGCGAGAGGACCGCGGGCGCCGAGAAGACATTCGCCTCCCGCGCTATGCGCACGAACTCCTTGCCCTCGCCATAGCCGCCCATCACGTTCGCCGGCGCCACCACCATGTCGAAGCCCAGCTCGATCGCGGCCTCCAGCTCCTTCGGGTTGATCACGCTGCCGACGCCCAAGACGAAGGGCTTGTCGGCCGGCGCCTCCGCGCGGCGGCGCGTAAGCTCCGCCATCGCCTCCTTGATGAGCGCGGCTTCGATGCGGAAGGTGCACTCGGCCACATAGCCTGCCTGATACACCTCCCACATGGTGGTGACCAGGTGCTCGGGCTCCTTGGCGTGATCCCGATTCATGACCACGACCACGCCGCTGGCCCGCAGGGCGGCGTCCACGCGGGCGCGGTCGCGCTGGTAGCTGCGCATGTCCCTTCCTCCCTGTAATCAGGGGTGGGGCGATGCCGACGGGGTCAGCGCAGGGCGCTCACGCCTCCTCCCTTGAGCGCGCGCTGGACCTCCCGCTCCACCTCCCTCTGGGTCACCATCGTGGTATCGCCGGGCGTCTCCTGCACCAGGATCCCGTGCGCCGCGCCCCACTGCACCGCCGTCTCCAGGTCCTGCCCCTTGAGCAGCGCGGCCGCCACCCCGGACATGAAGGAGTCGCCGCCGCCGGTGCGGTCGGCGATCTCCACGTTCTCCCTCACCACCGCCTGGTGGATGGTGTCGCCGGCGACGTCGTAGAGCACCGCGCCCCAACTGATGCGGTCGGCAGTTATGGCGGCGCGGAGCTGGGTGCCGATCAGCTTGAGGTTGGGGAAATCCTGCGCCACCCGCCGCAGCGTCTCCTGGTAGGCGCTGAGCCAGGCCTCGAAGGGCTCGGAGGGCAGGACCTTCCTCACCTCATAGCCGAGAGCGTCGTCGAAGTCGGACTGGTTGCCGACGAGGAAATCGGTGTGGGGAAGAATACGGCGGTTGATGGCGCGCGCCCGCTCCTTGTCCGGCTCCACCTTCGCCCGGTAGTTGAGGTCGAAGGAGCGGAAGGCCCCGTGGCGGCCGGCGGCCTCCATGGCCTCTATGGCGAGCTCGGAGGAGGTGGGCGAGATGAGCGTGTAGATGCCGCCGGTGTGGAACCAGCGCACGCCGCCGGAGAAGATTCGCTCCCAGTCCACGTCGCCGGGCTTGAGCTCGCGCACGGGGGTGTGGGCGCGGTAATACTCGGTGACCGAGGGCAGGACGCCCTTGCCGGCCCAGGTGAAGTTGAGCCCGTTGTGCAGCGTGCCCTTCGCGTCGGTGGAGAAGCGGCCCTTGCCGTCGGTGGAGAACCAGATGATGTGGGAGGTGTCGAGCCCTGCCTCCCGGAGCTGGTGCTCGATGTTGCGGCCGATGCCGTCGTCCACCAGGGCGGTGACGACCGCCGCCTTGAGGCCAAAGCAGGCGCTCAGTCCCTCTGCGACGTTCGTCTCCCCCCCGCCGTGCCAGAAGCGCGCCCCACGGGCGCGGCGCATGGGCACGTCGCCCGGGTCTATCCGCAGCATCACCTCGCCGAGCGCGACGGCGTCGTACCGGGCCCCAGGGGGCTTGAGCGAGAGCTGGGTCATCCGTCTCCTCCGAGGGTATGATGGCTGGCGGCACGTCCGCCAGACGGTTTCTACCCGGGGCTCCGGATTCCTCCGGGTCCAGCGCGACGCGGCGGGGAGGGAGGGCGGCGGGGTTGCGTTGAAGAGTAGAGAGGTGTTGTTCTTCCGAGCAAGGAGTGCAGGTCGCAGATGAGCGATTGGCGCCGGGACCCCCGGCTGGCGGTGACCATCGCCGGGGTGCGCTTCAGGAACCCCTTCTTCCTTGCCTCAGGCCCCACGACGCACTCGGCCGATCAGCTCGCGCGCGGGTGTGAGGCGGGCTGGTCGGGGGCCTCCATCAAGCTGACCTTCGACCCGCCGCCCTACATCAACCGCGAGCCCCGCTACGCCTACTTCGACCCCGAGGGGCTGCTGGTGTTCACGGCCGAGCGACGCCTCAACCTGGAGCAGGCGCTGCGCCTGATCGAGGAGTCGCTGCCGCGGGTGGACGACGACTTCGTGATTATGGCCAACTACTCGTACGCGGGCGACCGGGGCGTGGAGGGGTGGGTGGACATGGCGCGGGCCTTTGCGCAGGCGGGGGCGCACGTGCTCGAGGTCAACATGGGCTGCCCCAACATGTCCTTCAACCTAGCCCTCACGGGGGAGGCGCCGGAGGCGGGCCCGCAGAGCGGGGCCTCAATGGGCATGCAGCCCGAGGCGGTGGCCGAGGTCGTGCGCGCGACGAAGGAGGCGGTCTCTATCCCCGTCTTCGTCAAGCTCAGCCCCGAGGGCGGTCGCATCGCTGAGGTGGCAGAGGCCGCGTATCGCGCGGGAGCCGACGCCGTGGGCTCCAACTCCAACCGACTCGCCCTCCCCCCGGTTGACATCTGGAACCCGAGGCGCTCGGTTATCCACCTCCAGGAGCAGGTCTCCCTCACCTGCACCTCGGGACGGTGGTGCAAGCCCCTCGCGTTGCGCGATCTGTACGAGATCAGGAGGCGCAACGGCCCGGAGGTGCGCACGACCGCGACCGGCGGGGTGGAGACCTGGCAGGACGCGGTCGAGATGGCCTTCTACGGGGCCGACCTGGTGGGGGTGTGTACGGGCGTGCTCGTGCACGGTTACGGGTTGGTGGAGGGCATGTGCGAGGGCGTGCTGCGCTATCTCGACCGGATGGGCTTCGAGAGCTGGGGCGCCATGCGGGACCTGCTCGTGGGGGAGGTCACCTCCGCTGAGCGCCTCACCCTGTACCCGGGCCACGCGCACATCAGGGACCCGCAGCTCGCCGCGCCCTGCAAGGTCGCCTGCCCGAACCACGTGCCGGCCCAGGCCTATGTGCAGCGGGTCGCGGCCCGCGACTTCGAGGGCGCCTACCGGCTCATCGCGGCCCGCGATCCGCTGCAGTCGGTGTGCGGCTACATCTGCGCGCACCCCTGTGAGGACGCCTGCACCCGCGGAGACCTCGACGCGCCGATCCGCATCCGGGACATCAAGCGCTTTGTCATCGCGCGTGCGGCCCGGGAGGGCTGGCGGCCGGAGGCGCCCCGGCGCGCGCCCACGGGCAAGCGGGTCGCGGTCGTCGGCTCCGGCCCAGCGGGCATCGCCTGCGCCTGGGACCTCGCCCGCGCCGGCCACCAGGTGACCGTGTTCGAGGCCGAGCCCGAGCCCGGCGGCATGCTGCGCTACGGCATCCCGGGCTTCCGGCTTCCCGATGGGGTGCTGGACAGTGAGCTCGCTGCGCTGCAATCCCTGGGCGTAGAGGTGAAGTGCAACACTCGCCTGGGGGATCAGATCACGCTCGAGGGGCTGCGGAAGGAGGGCTACGACGCGGTGTTCCTCGGCCTGGGCTGCCAAGAGGGCCGGCGGCTGGGCGTTCCCGGCGAGGAGGCGCAGGGCGTGATCTCTGCGCTGGAGCTGCTGCGCCGGGTGGCGCGGGGGCAGGAGGTGACGCTGGGCGAACGGGTGGCGGTGGTGGGGGGAGGCTACACGGCCGTGGACGCCGCGCGGACGGCGGTGCGGCTGGGCGCCTCGGAGGTCTTCCTCTGCTACCGGCGCACCCGAGACGAGATGCCCGCGGTGCCCGAGGAGGTGCTGGAGGCGGAGGAGGAGGGGGTGCGCGTGCTCTACCTGGTGGCGCCCATCAAGGTGCTCGAGCGGGGCGGCCGGGCGGCGGGCCTGCGGATGGTCGTCCACACCCTGGGCGCTCCCGACCCCTCCGGCCGGCGCCGGCCTGACCCGGTGGAGCAGACCGAGTTCACCCTCGCCTGTGATACTATCGTCTGCGCGGTGGGGCAGGCCGTACCGGCGGGTGTAGCGGGGTTCGGAGACCCCGCCCTACAGAACGGCGGGGGTGGCATCGCAATGACCGAAGAGGGGACCGTCGCCTGCGACCCGCGCACAGGGGAGACCGCAGTGAAGGGGGTGTTCGTCGGCGGCGACGCGGCGACCGGCCCGGGAACGGTGATCGGAGCGGTGGCCTCGGGCCGGCGGGTGGCGGCGACGATGGACCGGTATCTGTCGGGGGCAGAGGCGTTCCTGAGGTACGACTCGGAGTTGACCGAGGCCTCGAAGGAGAAGGTGCTGGCCCGCTCGGCCGGGCTGCCGCGCCAGGCGCGGGTGGAGCTTGAGGCGCGGCCGGCGGCGGAGCGGCGGCGGGACTTCGCCCCCTATCTGCCGGTCCTCACCGAGGAGGAGGCGGTGGCGGAGGCCGCCCGATGCCTGGGGTGCGGGTGCGGCGTGGGCTGCGGGTTGTGCGCGCGGATCTGCTCGAGCTTCGCCATCGCCGAGGAGGGCCTGGACGTCTTCTCGATTGACGAGCAGAAGTGTGTGGCATGTGGGATGTGCTTCCGGCGGTGCCCGCTTCAGAACATAGAGATGGTGCGGCTCAAGGGCACGGTGTAGGCGCCCGGGCGAGGAGCGGCAGATGAAGGTGCTGATCACCGCGACGTCCTTCAGCGAGATCACGCGCGAGCCGGAGGAGCGGCTGCTGGCCGCCGGGCTCGAGGTCGTCCACAACCCGTATGGCCGGCCGATGACCGCGGAGGAGCTGGCGCCTCTTCTGGAGGGCGTGGAGGCGGTGGGGGCGGGGGTGGACGAGTTCTCGGCCCCAGCCTTCGCGCGGGCAGACCGGCTCCGGGTCCTCGCCCGCCACGGGGCAGGGATTGACCAGGTGGACTTGCAGGAATGCACGCGCCGGGGGATCGTGGTCACCAACCTGCCGGGCGCGAACGCCGAGGCGGTGGCGGACATGAGCTTCGCGCTGCTGCTGGCGGTGGCCCGCCACATCCCGGAGGGAGACCGGACGACGAAGGCCGGGGAGTGGCAGAACACCTATGGGCGGGATGTGTGGCAAGCGACGCTGGGGATCCTGGGGCTGGGTCGGATCGGCAAGGGCGTCGCCCGGCGGGGGCGAGGGTTCGCGATGCGCGTGCTCGCCTACGACCCGGCCTTCGACGAGGCGTTCGCGCGGGAGTGGGGCGTGGAGCGGGCCGGCTCCCTGGAGCAGGTTCTGCGAGAGGCGGACTTCGTGTCCTTGCACATGCCCGTCAACGGGCAGACCCGGGGCGTCATCAACGCCGAGCGGATCGCGCTGATGAAGCCGACCGCGGTGCTCATCAATACGGCGCGGGGCGCGCTGGTGGACGAGGAGGCGCTGGCCGACGCGCTCGCCGAGGGCCGCATCTACGGGGCGGGTCTCGATGTCTACGCCACCGAGCCGCCGACCTGCCGCCGACTGGTCGAGTCGCCGCGGACGGTGACCATGCCCCATGTTTCCTCCAACACGCCGGGCGCGCTGCTCGCGATGGGCAATGGGGTCGTGGACGCGATCCTGGCGGTGCTCCGCGGCGAGCGGCCCGACCATGTGGTCAACCCCGAGGTCTATGAGCGCCGCTAGCGAGGAGGTGTCGGGACACATGGCGCCGGTACGCGTCGGTCTGGTTGGCTGCGGCTTCTCGGCGAACCTGCACTTGGAAAGCTACCGAAGGCTGCCCCGGGAGCGCTGCGAGGTGGCCGCCGTCTGTGGGCAGCCCCCGAGCGCGGCAGAGGCGTTCGCCGAGCGCCACGGCATACCGGCCGTCTACGGGAGCTTCGAGGAGCTGTTGCAGGAGGCGGGGGTGGATGCGGTGGACCTGGCGGTGCCGAACCACCTGCACGCCCCCTTCACCATCGCCGCCGCGCAGGCCGGCAAGCACGTCTTGTGCGAGAAGCCGCTCACCGGCTACTTCGGCGAGCCGGACACCCCCCGGGACGCCCTCATCGGCGACAGCACGCCCAGGCGCCACATGCTGGCCCGCCTCCGCGAGCAGTGTGACCGGATCGCGGAGGCCGTGCGGTCGGCCGGGATCGTGTTCGGCTATGCGGAGAACTGGGTCCACGCCCCGGCCTTCGTGAAGGTGGACCGGCTTGCGCGGGCGGCCGGCGGCACCATCCTGCGGATCAAGGCCGAGGAGTCGCACTCGGGCTCGCACGCCGAGTACGCCAAGCGCTGGATCACCTCGGGCGGCGGCTCCCTGATGGTGAAGGGCTCCCACCCCCTGGGGGCGGCGCTGCAGCTCAAGCGCCGGGAGGGCGAGCGTCGGCTCGGGCGCCCCATCCGGCCCGCCTCTGTCGTGTGCGAGGTCGGCCGGCTCACCGCCACGGAGCCGTTCCGTCGCGAGCGGACACACTACTTGCGCACCGGCTGGCAGGATGTCGAGGACTGGGGGCTCATGGTGGTGACCTTCGAGGACGGCTCGGTGGCGGAGGTGAAGGCCGCGGATGTGACCCTGGGGGGTGTGCACAACTACCTGGAGGCCTACCTCTCCAACGCGCGCCTGCGCGCGAACATCGTGCCGAACGATTCCTGTGTGGCCTACGCGCCGGCGCCGGAGATCTTCGGGGAGGAATACATCACGGAGAAGATCGAGACGAAGGCGGGCTGGAGCCTCCCCTCCCCGGACGAGGACTGGCACCAGGGCTACCCTCAGGAGGTGGCCGACTTCGTCTCCGCGATCATCGAGGGGCGCGAGCCGGTCTCCGGGCTTGCGCTGGGCCGAGAGGTCGCCCTGGTCATCTACGCGGCCTACGTCAGCGCGGAGGAGGGCCGCCGCGTTGACCTCGGGCCAATCCTGTAGGCGCGCAGGCCTGCGGGGGCGCGCCCTCTGAGGTGACACACCCATGAAGCAGGTACGCATCGGCCTGGTCGGCTATGGCAACGCCGCCGAGTTCCACGTGCCCAGCCTGCGGGAGTTGGGCGAGGAGCGCTGCGAGATCGTGGCGGTGTGTGGCCGCTCCCAGGAGCGTGCGCAGGACTTCGCGCGGCGACATGGGATCCCCCGCGTCTTCGCCACCCTGGAGGACATGCTCGCCGGCGTCGAGCTCGACGCGGTGGACATCGTGGCCCCCAACCACGTCCACGCGCCCCTCTGCATCACCGCCGCGCGGGCCGGCAAGCACATCATCTGCGAGAAACACCTAACCGGCTACTTCGGCGAGCCCGACACCCCTGCGGACGAGCTCATCGGCGAAACCGTGCGCAAGCGGCAGATGCTGGATCACGTGATCGAGCAGTGCGACGCCATCGGGGAGGCCGTCGCCTCTGCGGGGGTGCTGTTCGGCTACGCCGAGAACTGGGTGTATGCCCCGGCCTTCGTGAAGCTGCGGCGGCTGGCCGAGGCGGCCGGCGGCGCCATCCTGCGGCTGGAGGCGGAGGAGTCGCACTCCGGCTCGCCCTCGCCCTATGCCAAGCGGTGGCGGACTGCCGGGGGCGGGTCGCTGGCCCTGAAGGGCGCGCACCCCCTGGGGGCCGTGCTCCAGCTCAAGCAGTGGGAGGGGCGCCGGCGGGAGGGCCGGCCCATCCGCCCGCGGCGGGTGACGTGCGAGGTGGGCCGGCTGACGCGCATCGAGTCGTTCCGTCAGGAGCCGCGCCACTACCTGAAGACCGACTGGCAGGATGTGGAGGACTGGGGGCTGATTGTGCTCACCTTCGAGGACGGCTCGGTGGCCGAGATCGCCGCCGGGGACACCACCCTGGGCGGGGTGCACAACTATCTGGAGGCCTACCTGTCGAACGCGCGCCTGCGAGCCAACATCAACCCGAACAATTCCTGTGTGGCCTACGCGCCCGAGGAGTCCATCTTCCGGGACGAGTACATCACTGAGAAGATCGAGACCAAGGGCGGCTGGACCTTCCCCTCCCCCCAGGAGCACTGGAACCAGGGCTACCCCCAGGAGATGGCGGACTTCGTGGCCTGCATCGAGGAGGGGCGAGAGCCGGCCTCGGGCTTCTTGCTGGCGCGGGATGTGGCGATCGTGCTCTACGCGGCCTACGTCAGTGCGGAGGAGGGCCGCCGCGTCGAGGTGGGGCCGCTGCTGTAGAGCAGACCACCGGCGCCACCGCGGGTGTGGCACCGGTGTCTCGGGCCTTCCGGCCCGAGACCGCGTCCTCCCTGGGGCGTTGGGCAGGAGCCTGCCTCCTGCCTCCTGTCCTGGTGCCAGCACCCAGGTGGGACAGGCTCCCGGCCTGTCCGGTCCCGGGCAGACAGGGTGTCTGCCCCACCGGATGCGGTGTTGCGCGCCCTCAGGCCCCAGATTGCGTCTCTGCTGGAAGAGCCGGCCGCCGCCGGGCCTTGACGGATGGTGTACAATCGTCGGGCTGAGCAGGTCACGGAGCATGCAGGAACGAGAGCTGCGGCTGCGGCGGGGCATCGGCCTCGCCGACGCGACGCTGATCGGCCTGGGCGCGATGGTGGGCGCGGGCATCTTCGTGCTCACCGGCATCGCCGCCGGCGCCGCCGGCCCGGGCCTGCTGCTGGCCTTCGCGCTCAACGGCCTCATCGCGCTCACCGTGGCCGCCGGCTACGCGGAGCTCGGCTCCACCTACCCCCACGCCGGCGGCAGCTACGCCTGGGCCAAGCTCGCGCTCCCGCCGCCCTTCGGCTTCCTCGCCGGCTGGGGATCGTGGCTGAGCAACGCGGTGGCGGCTAGCCTCTACTCCCTGGGCTTCGGGGCCTACTTCGCGCAGGTACTCGGCGCCTTCGGCCTGGGGCTGCCGGGGCTGTCGCAGGCGGCGGAGGTGAAGGTCTACGCGGCCGCGGTGATTCTCGCCTTCGCGCTGGTGAACTACCGCGGCTCGGCCGAGACCGGCCAGACGGGGCGCATCTTCACCCTTGGCCAGATGGCGGTGCTCTTCGTGTTCGTCGCCTCCGGGCTGTGGGCGCTGCGGGCCGTGCCGGAGTGGCCCCAGCGCTTCACCCCCATGCTCCCCCAGGGATTCGGCGGGATGCTGACCGCCATGGGACTGACCTTCATCGCCTTCGAGGGCTACGAGATCATCGCCCAGTGCGGGGAGGAGGTGCAGGAGCCCAGGCGCACCATCCCGCGGGCGATCCTCCTCTCGGTGGTGCTGGTGGTGCCGATCTACGTGCTCATCGCCTTCACCATGCTCGCCGCGGTGCGCACGCCGGAGGGTGTGGCCAGCTGGCAGTTGCTGGGCGAGCACGCCGAGCTGGCGGTGCTCGAGGCCGCCCGGCAGTTCGCGCCCGGCGGCATCTTGCTGCTGCTCCTGGGCGGCATCTTCGCCACCACCTCGGCCCTCAACGCGACCCTCTACGCTTCGTCTCGCGTCTCCTTCGCTATGGGCCGCGACTTCAACCTTCCCCCGCTCTTCGCCGCCATCCATGCCCGCCGCCGGACCCCGCACGCCGCCATCTTCGTGTCCGCGGCCCTCATCCTCGCGATGGCGCTCGCGTTGCCGCTGGAGGATGTGGCGAGCGCGGCGAGCATCGTCTTCATGCTCCTGTTCGCCAGCATGAACCTCGCCGTGGTCGCCCTTCGCTACCAGCAGCCCGACGCCCCCCGCCC
>Ga0129301_1001191_pt1 | contig 13060 bp, 9 predicted proteins | sample ConPoolayeHmetaG_FD_94489 | JGI IMG/M metagenome (GOLD analysis project Ga0129301, IMG submission 94489) | Hot spring microbial mat communities from California, USA to study Microbial Dark Matter (Phase II) - Cone Pool mat layer H metaG ...
AGCTGGCTTCATTCTGAGGGAAGAAATAATCTGGCTGGTTTTTTCCAGCTGCTCCTGCGGACCGATAAGGTAATTTAAACTGTTGGTAAGCAGAACTGATTCCTTATCCGGGTAGGGGTTACCCATGATATCAAGGAACTTTACCTTTTCCGGTAAAGAAATTTTTGTTTCCAGGACCTGGTTATCTTTCGTCCAGAGAACCAGAGCAAACCGTTTTTCATCTTTCAGGAGAAAACTTTTCAAATCTGGATGAAGTTGCAGCTCGTCCACCCCGTGAAAACCATCCAGAATCTGGGACATAATAGCGTAACCAACCATATTAGGCTTCAGTGCTCCATCATACTCGAAACCACATTTATATTTATCCAGCTGCCGGAAATCACCACCAGGGTAACGGGCATCGTAAAGGTTGAATCCCTGACCACCAGACCAGGCCATGGCATAAACTGGTTCCTGAAGTATTGTTTCTGTCACTTCCTGATACCAGGGAATTTCTCTTGTCTCTATGTAATCAGGAGTTTCAATGGTCCGGTACATGGAAACCTGCCAGCGATATTCCACATTGAGTACCGGTTTGCTGTATTTTCTGGAAAACTCCTTTAACCGCTGACCCTGTTCTTTTGTCCGGGCATAATCAGATATACCATCAAAAAAATCAAAGGCGCCAGCTTTTTCCAGGGCAGGCAACCAGTAAGGATAATATCCCCCGTGAATGAAAATCCGGCAGTCAGGGTTAGCTTTTTTCGCTGCCAGATAAGAGGTCTTTATTAAATCAGCATATTCCTCAGGCTTCATATAATGATAAGGCTCATCCACTATAAGCCAGCTGGTAATCTTGCCCCGGTAATGCTGGACTACTTTTTCTACAAAATTAGCCCAGGCTTTCCGGGAAAAAGTGAAAGGCTTGCTGGGAATTCTCGGACCAGAACAACTGATAGCATCATCAGCCGCAGGGTTTCTTGCCCAGGACGGGATACCGTTTGCCTGGTGTCCGATGTCCAGGTTGGCAACAATATCCATATCAAGTTCTCTGGCTAACTCTACTCTTTTATCAGTCCAGACAAATTCTCCTGGTTTTGGTTCCATACTTCTCCATATCTGGAGAAGTTCGTTGGAACAACTCAAGGTTACTGTCCGACGTATACCAGCCCGGCTCATAATGGCTAAAGGTTCTGGCGCCAGAGTAATGTAAGCGCCAAAGGTATGGTGCATCCTTGCTGGTGGTCTGGGCACCACAGAAAAGACATATTCCTGGAGGGGTAGCTTTATTGGAGGAGAACTGGAAGTGATTTCGCCCCTGATTACCAGACGAAAACACCCGGTTAGACCGGTATTTAAATCAAGATTTTTCTCTGCGGTAGACCGGGCAGCAATAGCCCAGTCGGTAATGTTCTTATTCAGGACAACACGGTCAAAGTAATCAAAAACCTGATAGGAAACATTAAGTTTTGCTCCCTGGCTCTGATAATTTCTGGCTAAAATTATGAACTCCGCTGGCTGGTCCAGGTAAAACACGCGACCTATAGCCTGCCAGTGAACACCAATTTCCACCGGAGCTGACGGAAGAAAATTATCTCTTTTTTCTGCGGAAAGGCTCAGAGCATCCAGGTATAATGTAGCTTCTTTTTTTGCTGTGGCTGAAAGAGAGAGAAAATAACCCCGGTTATCCTGAAGAGTCTTAAACTCCATCAAAACAGGCTGCCAGTTTTCTTCCACGGTTGTCTTAACCTGACTTACCGTTGCCTTTGGTTCATAAGCCTGGCTCACAGTAATGGTTAAATCAACCGGTTCACTGGCCCGGAAAAGACCCCGGAAATAATATTTCTTTTCCGGATGCAGCTTCAGAATTTTATGAAGAAGCTGGAACAAGGTAGGCAAATTCTCACTATCACCCTGAAAACGCTGGGCATAAGGAAAAAGCTTCAGTGCCAGACACCTTTCTCCTTCTGCCGGGTTTCTTTTCTCCCAGAAATCTGGAAGCAGGCTGTAGCACTGCTGATAGGAAGTGGACCAGAAGTAACTGCCAATTCCTACCTCAAAACTTCCGTTCTCCAGCCAGTTATCAGGTTCTTTCTCCCGGGGAAAAAGCGGGAAACCAGGGAAAAATTCTCCTGGCTGGTTCATTTCATTCATAATGAAGGTTAAATCAACTGTTGCTGATTCTGGATCAGACTTCACATCTTTTAACTGACTGCTCAGGTAAAGGCGGTCAATCTGAAAACGGAAGTTAAAACTTTCTGCTGCCAGCCAGATCGTCTGAAAAGGGTTGGCTGCCTTAAGGACCAGGGAAGCAGAAATTCCAGGCTTAATTTTCTTAATGGTAAGCAGGTCTGAGGTTTCACCCAGTCCCACCCTGATTTTCAGGCTCTGTCCTTCCGGAAAATCGTCCTGATTCGGACCTATCTTGACCCAGACAACATATTCACCTGCAGGTAAAAGTTGTTCCAGGGTTTTACTGAGCCTGCCGTAAGACGCTGGCTGCTGGGGAACTTTTACTTCCACAACTGCCTGGCCACTGGCTGCCGCTTCCTTTTTCACCTGATAGTAAGGACTTTCTCTTACCATTTCTTCTGCCTCAAGAAAGCGACGGTAGAAAGCAGATTGCGCCTGGATACCATAAAGAAAAAAGAAGAAAACTGTTCCCAGCAAAAGTTTCTTCATTTTTCTTCAATTTTAAGGTAGATACCAGAAGCGCTGGTCCTTACTTACCTTCACCGAGAGCCATTCCACATGTCCGTCGTAAAAAAGGTAGTTGTAACCGTCATTGTGGAGGGTCTGACCAGGACTCTGTCCGTAGTACTGGCTATAAACTGGTGACCAGGGTGAAAAAATTGCTGCCATACAGTAAGGAAGACCACGACCTTCATCATCAGTGTTGCCTCTCATATTACCTTCCGTGAGAACAATAAGATAGGATTCTGCATGTTTCTTAAAAACTGTGGAGAGCCAGCCATCAGTGATACCGGGATATCTCGCATTCCAGGCATAATCCAGCCGTAAATCAAAATCTCCAGTATAAAAATTGGCATTGGAATTACCAGTTTTCGTAGGTGTATCATAACTTGTTTTCGGGTACTCCCAGCCAGGACAGATCAAAACATCAGGATTCTTCAGGTAGCCAAGAGAAATAACTGCGTTTGCCCAGGTGGGCCGCAAATCAGTTGCCTTGGAGCCAACATAAGCCCGGTAAATAAATCCTTCATTGTCCTGCCAGTACATGGAGAGAGCCAGGTAAATCTGTTTCAGGTTGCTCATACAGGTAGCCTGAAGAGCCTTGGCTCTGGCTTTGGAAAGGGCTGGCAGAAGCATAGCCGCCAGAATAGCAATAATGGCAATCACCACTAAAAGTTCAATCAGGGTAAAACCAGAAATCTTTCTCATTTCCCACCTCCATCTATTTATCTCTCCGCGTCCCGTACCCTTACCTTCCTCATCTCCTTCAGGCGGAGATTTATTTATACCAGCAGGTACCAGTAACACTGGTATCTTCTAACCTGGTCAACTCTGCATGACCATCAAGAAAACCCATCATGCATCTATCCTGATGGATAGGCCAGGGCAGGTAATTACTGCCAGTAATAGTTTTGGCTGTGGTGGTACTGGTGCAGGCATTAACCCAGGGCCATGGTTCATTCAGCTTGCGCCTGCTTTCTGTGATATAAATCATTCTGGCTGCCCCAATTTTAGGATACTTAATCTCCATCGCCGCCTTGGTTGTCTGGCCTAATTCCCAGTAAACACCATAACTGTATCTATTGGTGGGAGCACCGGCAGTGGTATAACCTATACCATCTCTGTAGGAAGGACACCAGAAAGTCTGAAGATTCCTGACATAACCGCCGTCATAAAGATGACTCAGGTATCCATTTTTACCAGCCCCGCCTCGGGGACCATCAGCCTGATAGGGAAGGAAACCATTCCAGTCGTTAGCATAAAGGTGGGCACCTAAAACAATCTGTTTCAGGTTATTCAAACAGCTTGCCTGCCTGGCTTTTTCCCTGGCCTGACCGAGGACCGGCAAAAGCAAAGCTGCTAAAATAGCGATGATGGCAATCACCACTAAAAGTTCAATCAGGGTAAAACCAGTCTCACTCTTCTGTGACATTTTGCGCCTCCTTTTTTTCGCGATAAATGAACACTTTTGCTCCATTTTACACTGTCAGGGACAGAATGTCAAATTTCTAATCAGACAAAGATAGACAATATCACTGCTCTGGAGTATGCCATCTTTCCTGTGGTATGCTTAAACCTCTTACGGAAAGGGAAAAAATGGTTTCCAGGCGCAATTTCAGTATTATCGCCCATATAGACCACGGGAAATCAACTCTGGCTGATAGACTGATTGAGACTGTCGGGCTTATCAGCAAGAGGGACTTCCACGAACAGTTACTGGATACAATGGAAATTGAGAGGGAAAGGGGTATTACCATTAAAAGTCAGACCATTAACCTGCCCTATCAAACCCCAAACGGGCAAATGGTGGAACTTAATCTCATTGACACACCAGGACATGTTGATTTCTCTTATGAGGTCTCCAGAGCGTTAGCCTGCTGTGAAGGTGCTCTTCTGGTGATAGATGCCAGCTGTGGTGTCCAGGCACAAACACTGGCCTGTGTTTACCATGCTCTGGAGCACAATCTGGTGATTATTCCGGTAATCAACAAGATTGATTTACCAACCGCTGATGTGGAAAGGACAAAAGAGGAAATTAAGAGCCAGCTGGGTCTGGACCCGGAAGAAGCTCTGCTTTGTTCTGCAAAGGAAGGTACAGGAATAGAGAATGTTTTCAAGGCTATTGTGGAACGTATCCCACCACCTTCCGGAAGTCCTGAAAAACCGCTTGCGGCTCTTATCTTTGACGCTCAGTATGATTCCTTTCGCGGGGTGGTAGTCAGTATCAGGGTCTTTGACGGTGAAATCAGGCCTGGAGACAGAATTAAACTTTTGTCTTCAGGTAATATCCACCAGGTAGAAGAAGTAGGGATCTTTCGTCTCAGAAGAGAAAGCTGCCCGGTTCTTTCCGCTGGTTCAGTAGGTTATCTTATTGCCGGGCTTAAAGACGTGGCAGAAACGAGGATAGGAGATACAGTTACCCGCCAGGACAGACCAGTAGCAGTAGCTTTACCTGGCTTCCGGGAGATGAAACCAACAGTTTTCTGCTCTCTCTACCCTATCTCAGCTGAGGATTATCCCGGACTGGCTGACGCTTTAGCCAGGTATGTGCTGAACGATGCTGCTTTTGTCTACCAGAGGGAATCTTCAGCTGCTTTAGGACAGGGTTTCCGGTGCGGTTTCTTAGGAATGCTTCATCTGGAGGTTGTTCAAGAGCGGCTGCAGAGAGAATTCCAGCAATCTGTTATTCTGACTCCACCTACAGTCCAGTACCGCTTCTGGCTTCATGATGGCAGCAATCTGCTGGTGGATAACCCCTTTCACTACCCTGAGCCAGCCAGGATTCGCTCTGTAGAGGAGCCTTATGTGCAGCTGACAATTCTTACCCCGGAAAGATACCTGGGCGCAGTTATTAACCTGTGCCTGAAACGTCGGGCAGTCCAGGTCAGACACCGTTTTCTGCGACCGGGCCATGTAGAAATAGATAGCCAGCTACCTCTGGCTGACGTTATCTTTGACTTTCATGATACTTTGAAAAGTATTACCCAGGGATATGCTTCCTTTGATTACCAGCCGGATTGTTATCGTCCTGCTGATATTGTTAAACTTGACATTCTCATCAACGGTGAAAAACTGGATGCTCTCTCCATGATAATTCATCGCCAGAAAGCCTACCACCGAGCAGTCCAGATTTGTGAAAAACTCAAAAAAGAAATACCCCGTCATCAATTTCAGATAGTCATTCAGGGAGCCATCGGCGGTCGGATAATTGCCCGTTCTACTATCCCTGCTTTCCGGAAGGATGTAACTGCTAAGTGTTATGGTGGAGATGTTACCCGGAAAAGGAAACTTCTGGAAAGACAGAAAGAAGGGAAAAAGAAAATGAAGATGGTGGGCTCGGTGATGATTCCTCAAAAAGCCTTTGTGGCAGCAATGAAAATTGAGGAATGACAGGAAAAACTGACTTTCTTGAAAACTTCAGCGAACCAGCAGGTTTGTATATCCATGTACCCTTCTGCCGGTTCCGCTGCCCCTACTGCGATTTTTGCAGCACCACAGATTTAACTCTAATTCCTTTATGGCGGAAAAGTATTGTGGAAGAAGCAAAAATGTGGGCAGAAAAATTCCCCTTTTTTGACACTCTTTACTTTGGTGGGGGTACTCCTTCTCTCTTAAAAATTACAGACCTTGCCTGGCTGATGAAGGAACTGGGGAAAATCTTCCCTTTCTCTCCTGACCTGGAACTTACCATAGAAACCAATCCTGAGGATGTTTGTCCCAGCCGGATGAAAGAACTCAGGGCTTGGGGATTTAACCGCATCAGTCTGGGAATACAATCACTTTCTGATGAGGACCTTTCTTTCCTCGGAAGACGCCACACAGCTGCCATGAGTGAAAGAGCGCTTTGGGAAACAAAAGAGGCAGGATTTAAAAATGTCAGTGTGGACCTCATGTATGGACTTGCTAATCAGCAAAAACAAAACTGGGAGAAAATACTTTTGCGCCTGCTAAAAAATAAGCCAGAGCATATCTCCTGTTACCAGCTGACCATCAAAGAGAAAACAGTCTTCGGCAGAAGACAGAAAAGGGGAGAAAAATTGTCTGCCACAGAAGAAAGGCAGGAAGAACTTTTTCTGGTCACCTCTGCTATCTTACGCAGCCATGGTTATCTCCACTATGAAGTTTCCAATTTTGCAGCAGGAGAAGATCTTAAGTCAAGACATAACCTCAAATACTGGCGCCGGCAGCCTTACCTGGGACTGGGACCTGGCGCTCACTCTTTCCTGAAAAATAAACGGTGGTGGAATGTGAAGCAGGTGAAAAAATATTGCCAGATGGTGCTTGACGGTCAGTTGCCTGTGGCCTGCACTGAACTTCTTTCCGGGCAGCAGGAAAAACTGGAAAAAATCTTTCTTGGATTGCGCACTTCAGATGGCATCCCGGCTAATCTGGTCTCCTGTTTTTCAGGGGAAAATTTCTCCCTCTTAGAAAAGAAATGTTTTCTCCAGAGAAAAGGAGACAGAATTGTTCCCACAGAAAAAGGATACCTTGTCTGTGATGTTTTACCCCTCTGGCTTTCAGGGGATTGGCCGGTTTTAACTCTTCCCCCTTTGCCGGAAAAATGATAACATAAATAACCGGACAAAAATGTCAAAATTCAAGAAACGGGAATCCCTGGAGAAACAGCTGAAGAGGCTTGAGGAAGAGATGAACCTGACAATTCAGGGAGCCCCTGATGTTTATCAGATAGAAGAAAAGCAGGGGCCGGATGAATCTTCTCCTGTTTCTCCTTCTCCGTCGGTACCCGGACAAGATTTAACTGCTTCTTCTAAGGAGATAGAACACCGGGCGCCAGTAACGACTGAATCTTTCCTGCAGATAATTAGGAAACCTTCCTTCTACCTGACATCTGCCGGGATAATCATTATTGTTCTGTTTCTTTTCTTTGCACCTTTATTTCAATTCAGTACCCCTTTACGTTCTGACAGCGATCTTCCCGGTGTTCAGGTAGCCTTCCGTTATTACTACAATATCTTTGGCCAGAAACAAAGAGAAGAAACCATTGTCTTTTTAGACCATAAGAAAGTGGTTATCCTCCTGCCTATGCAGCAATGGGTCAACTTAGAAAAATCAAAGAAACTTATGGCGATTGAACACTACCAGAAACAGGACTAAAATTTCACCCGCTTTTCCGGAGGACCCCAGCCGGGGCCTGGCAATGAGAAGGACATCTCGGCGGACGAAAGGCTACCTAAGCGATTCTTGACGGGAAGCGAGAAAGCAGTTTCATCCTGTGTTTCAGGATTCTACTATCCAGTTGTCTATCATTCCAGGATTCCCCTGCTATCAACTCCCCTAACAGAAGTTCACCGAATCCGTCCTTCCAGAGGTCCTCCGGAAGACAGCGGGAAGCTGGCTGATTTCTATTTTTGCCTTCTGTTCTCACCTTTCTCCTCTTTTCCATTTAATTATCGGTTCCATCCGCAAAAAAGTTTAGGGGGAAATTTACTTGCATTTTTACTGACAGATGTTATATTGTTATCCCTGACAACGAGAAGGAGAAATGAAAACCGAAAAACATAAAGTAGATGTGGCAGTAATTGGCGGTGGTCTGACAGGTATCTGTGCTGCTCTGGCCGCAGCCCGGCATGGCGTGAAAGTGGCTTTAATTCACGACAGGCCGGTTTTAGGTGGTGCCTGTTCCAGCGAAATGAGGGTCCACATTGGTGGGGCTGACAGTCAGAATCCTGACATGAGGGAAACAGGGATTCTGGAGGAACTACGTCTGGAAAATCTCCGGCGTAATCCCCAGAGCAGTTATTCCCTCTGGGATACAATCCTTTATGAAAAGGTAAAGATGGAACCACAGCTTGAACTTTTTCTCAACACTACCTGTTTCCAGGCCAGGACCAAGGGACGCCGGATAGAAAACGTGACAGGATGGCAGCTTACTACGGAGACAAAACACCTGGTGAAAGCAGAAGTATTTATTGATTGCTCCGGGGACGGAATTCTGGCACCACTTACTGGTGCCCGCTTCCGCTGGGGTCGGGAAGCAAGGAGTGAATTTAATGAATCCCATGCCCCAGAAAAGGCAGATAAGAAAACGATGGGTATGACCTGTCTTTTCCAGGCCAGGAAAACAGATTCTCCCCAGCCATTTGAACCGCCAGCCTGGGCTTATGATTTTCCTGAAGAGGAGGATTTACCTTACGGGCAAGCAGGGCATCGTTACTTTCAGATGGGTTACTGGTGGCTGGAAATGGGTGGAGAAAACGATAGCATCTATGATGCTGAAAGGGTGAGGGATGAACTGCTGAAAATAGTCCTTGGTGTCTGGGACCACATCAAAAATCACTGTGTCCACCGGGAGGAAGCAGCCAGCTGGGTTCTGGACTGGATTCAGTTTCTTCCCTGCCGCCGGGAATCAAGAAGGTACGTCACAGAATACATTATGACCCAGAATGATATTGAAGCAGGAGGCCAGTTTGAAGATACGGTCGCCTATGGTGGCTGGCCCATGGATGACCACCATCCCGGTGGCTTTCTTCATCCGGAATATAAGAAACAGGCCACTACTTTTTATCCGACACCCTGTCCCTATGGTATTTCTTACCGGGTCTTCTGTCCTAAAGACATAGACAACCTTCTCTGTGCTGGCCGCTGTGCTGGTTTCACACATATGGCTTTAAGTTCTGCCCGGGTGATGGGTAGTTGTGCCACCATGGGTCAGGCTGTGGGAACTGCTTCCAGTCTGGCGGTGAAAGAAGGATATGAAAAGGTTCTTACTGTCGGTCAGGAAAAAATCAAAATGCTGCAGCAACTTTTACTCAGAGATGATTGTTTTCTCCCGGGTATCAGACAGGAATTTTCTGATCTCACTAAAAATGCTTCCCTCCTTGCTTCTTCTGGTAACCCGGAAGTTCTCAGGGATGGCTGGAGTAGACCACTTTCTGATTCCAGCCACAGGTGGGAATGCCAGGCAGGGGACCAGGTGACTTATTTACTGGAAAAGTTATCTCTTGTTAATCAGGTCAGAATAGTTTTTGATAGTGCCTTCCACCGCCGGATTACTATGAGTCTGCACGGTAACTATGGCCAGCTAACATATCCACCGCCAGAGCTAATCAGGTGTTTTCATCTGGAGGTGAAAAAATCAGGTCAGTGGGAAACAGTTCACCGGTCTCAGAACAACTGTCAGCGCCTGGTGATTATTCCTTTGGGTAAAGAAGTAGAGGGAGTAAAACTGGTAGTAGATGGTACCTGGGGTAATGAACGGACAGGTCTTTATGCTTTCTATCTGGAATAGAAAAAGATGGAAAAAAAAGAAAATATCAAACCTGCTTTAGAGGGAACAGTGGAATACCTTCCCATTAAAGGATTGCCGCAGCATGATTCTGTCTGGGGACTGTGCACAGGTAAGGATGGTAACATCTACCTTGCTGATTGTGGAGAACTTACCGGAGGTTTAAGTGTTTTCATTTTAAGATATAAAGTAGCAGAACAACAACTGGAGTACCTTGTGGAAGTTGGACCAGCCCTGGGTGAGCCACCGGATAACGGGCATGCCACGCAGTCCAAGATACACTATTGTCTTCTTCCAGGAAGTGATGGTCTTCTTTACTGTGCTACCCATGCTTCTGGTCCACCGCTGGGGGACCCCATCTGGAGGCCGTGGAACTGCTGGGATGACCCGGCCAGATGCTTTCCTGGTTCCTATCTCTTTACTTTTGACCCGGCTACTGGCAGGATTGATAATTTAGGGATTGGACCGGTCAAAGAAGGTACCAGAGCTATGGCTCTGGATGAAAAAAGAAGATTACTTTATGGTATTACCTGGCCCAGAAATCACCTTTACATCTATGATTTAAACAAAAAAGTTTACACAGATTTAGGCCGCATCGGTGATATCAATCCTCAGGCGATCTTTCTTGATAGAGAAGGCAATGCCTGGACCACAGACGACTACGGCTTTTTCTTAAAATGTGACGCCAGACAGCACCAGATTCAAAAACTTCCCACCCGGTGTCCACATCAGCCTTACCGGTTAGGCTGGCATAATGTACCTTATGACGTCGTCCCGGCTCCGGACTGGTCCTGTTTTTACGGCACAGACTGGGGATATGAATCACACCTGTGGCGGTTTGACCCTTACTGCTGTCCGGAAGGAAAAATTGAAGACCTGGGAAGAGCCTATGGCCCGAAAGATTTCAAAACAGATTTATTCCTGGAACGCTGGCAGGTAAGAGGTCTGGTCTTTGGTATGGATGGTCGCCTTTACTTTACCATGCGTCTGGGATGGGAAAAACCTGAAGAAACTTGGCTTCTGCGACTTGATGTCAAAACAGGAAAAAGGGAGAAGGTCTGTTGCCTGGTCTTCGGCCAGCATCGTCCACCAGCTATTGCCAGCGCCACACCTGATTTCTATGGAAATCTCTATTTCGCAGAAGCTGGAGCTGCTGCCTCAGGTATTTACATCTACCGGCCAAAACAAGCCTCTAATAAACCGGATGTTTTTTCTTTCCAGGACATCAAACAATGGGGATAAATGCCATGTATTCTGAAGAACAACTGCTGAAAAGAAACTGGCCTCAAAAACCAGCCATTCCCGTGACAGATTACTGTAGCTATGTAACACTTGGCCGGGTATTCAACCGCGCCTTGCGTCTGAGGCAAGCCCTTTCCGAACCAATCCCTCCCGGGGAATGTGCAATTACTTCTCTCTGTTTAGCCAGCAAGGGAAAGATTTATGGTGCCACTTCTGGTCGGCAGAGTCACCTTTTTGTCTATGACCCTGCTCCTCAGGAGGATGGAGTTTATGACCTTTGTCAGCTGGAAGGTTGTACCGCAGTCTATCATAGTCTGGTAGCCGCAGGAGATTATCTTTATGGCGCCATCACTGAAGGAAACAATCAGGGAAGCCTCTTCCGTTACAGCTTCAAGGCAAACTCAGGAAAAGAAAAACCCTGTGTTTCTGGAGAAATCCGTTATCTTCCGCCACCAATACCCGGAGAATCAGTCACCGGACTGGTCCTGGATGCCAACCGTTTTCTCCTGTATGGCATTGGAAGGAAAACCGGGACACTTTTTTGCTATGATCTCTCCGGTGAAAAGCTTCTTTCCAGGGTACAGCTGGACAGACACGGATTTTTTTCCGAAACCATTGTTCTGGACCAGGAAGGCAATGTTTATGGTTGTGCCGGCCACAACTATTTCTTCAAAGCCAGTCCGGGTTATCTTTCTTTACAAATTCTTTCCTTTCGCTTACCGACTGTTGCTGGCCGTAATCTCTATAATCGGCTACAGGCTGCTGTTTTCCATGAAAAGGATAATCTGATTTATGGGGCTGGCTCTGCTGACGGTTTGCTTTTTGCTTTTTCTCCGAATAAAGGAAAAGGCTACACCATAGGCAAGGTCACTGCGGCTGCAGGTTGTCCGGTGCTCATTTTAGGGAAGGATGATTGTCTTTACGGTCTCAATGGAGCAAGAGAAGGTATGGCACATCTTTTCCGGTATGAGCTGGCAAGCCGCTGCCTGGATGACCTGGGCATACTTTATGCCTCCAGCGAGATACCCTGGCACGGTTATGAATTCGCCTGTGGCTGCCTGGGCTCCAACGGTGAGATTTATTTTGGGGAATGTGATAGAATCAGCCACCTTTTTATGTACTTTCCACCTTATGGCCGCTGATTATTCTCCACCAGGCTACTGTATTTCTGAAGAACTTCCACTAATGGTAAGGCTTCTTTAGGCATGGGCACTGCTTGTCGGAAGAGGATGTCCCGTAAACTGATACCTTTTTTTTCGTAAAATTCTTCATTAGCCTTATCATCACTCACCAGAAAACCGCCCTCAAAGGAAGCTCCGGCATAAGCACCCTGTGTGCGTGAATAAACTAAAACAGCTGTCCCTGGAGAAACCTTAGCCGCCACATCCCTGCCCACAGGTCCAAGCGCGGCAGAAGCATCAACACCAATCTTGAATTTTGTTTTAGACAGCATCTCCATACCTTCTTCATTCATAATCAGTAAAACGCAATCCACTGCCTGGCCGCCAATCTGAAAACCAAAGCTACCCTCTCCGGAGGCGACAAAAGCCGGTGGACTCCAGAGTTTTGACTTTTTATCACGAACAAGAACCACGCCGGTACCACCCTTCACACCTAACAAAAAACCTGCCCTGTACTGCCTGAGGATGAGAATTCCATAACAGGACTGAAGAAGTGTCTGGGGGATGGAATAGTCCGGTGCCTCCATTAAAGTTACCAGATACTGCCTGGCTTTCTCCAGCCTTCTCACCAGTTCTTTCGGAGCTGCCTGCAAAGTTACATTTACGGCAAGAAAAAATACCAGTGTGTGAAATACTGTTTTTCTCATCATCCCTCCTTCCAAAACTATTATACAACTTTTCTGTTTTCCTGTCTCCCTTATCTTAAAAAGTCCTTCCC
>Ga0129301_1001192_pt1 | contig 13054 bp, 11 predicted proteins | sample ConPoolayeHmetaG_FD_94489 | JGI IMG/M metagenome (GOLD analysis project Ga0129301, IMG submission 94489) | Hot spring microbial mat communities from California, USA to study Microbial Dark Matter (Phase II) - Cone Pool mat layer H metaG ...
ACCTTACCCTCTCCCCGGAATATGAAGCAAAGGAAGTCAAAGTCTTTGCGGAACTGGCACTTGCCGGATATATTTACCGCGGCAAACGACCCATCTATTGGTGCATCACCTGCGAAACCGCACTTGCTGAAGCGGAGATTGAATATAAGGATCTGACCAGTGATTCCATTTACCTTCTCTTTCCGGTGGTTGCTGACCCGGAAGGGATTCTTGCCCGGCCCTCAGAGACGTTCTTCCTGGTCTGGACCACCACCCCTTGGACCCTACCGGCAAATACGGGGTTGGTTCTCCACCCCAACCTTCTATACAGCCTTGTGGAGGTTGACGGCAAAGAGATAATCCTTGCCCGGGATTTGCTACCGGTTGTTCTTGGGAAGACAGGCAGAAAGGCCACACCCGCTGGAAAGGATTTTAAAGGTTACCAGTTGACAAGCCTGGTGGCAAAACACCCTTTTATGGAACGAAAGGTCAAAGTGGTGTTAGCAGACTTCGTTTCTGCTCAAGAGGGAACCGGCATTGTCCACTGCGCCCCGGGCCACGGAGAAGAAGACTTTCTGGTGGGAAAAGAGTATAATTTACCAGTCCTTTCTCCGGTCAACGAGAGCGGTCGCTTTACTTCAGAGGTTCCGGAGTGGCAGGGGTTGACGGTCTGGGAGGCAAACCCAAAGATAATTGAAAAACTGAAGACGACACAACAACTCTTCTTTTGGGAAGAGACAACGCACAGTTATCCTACCTGCTGGCGGTGTAAAAACCCAGTCATCTTTCGCGCCACCGAACAGTGGTTTCTCAACATAGAACACCAAAACTTACGGGACCGCCTGGTTTGCTCCCTGGAGAAGATAGAATTTTTACCTCCGGAAAGCAAGAAGCGCTTGGAAAGCATGCTTCAAACCCGACCCGACTGGTGTCTTTCTCGTCAGCGCCACTGGGGTGTTCCGGTGCCGGTACTGCGGTGCCAATCCTGCCAGAAGTTTTTAATGGACCGAAAGGTCTTTGACCACATTGCCACCATCTTTGAAAAGGAAGGCTCCGGTTCCTGGTTTGAGAAAGAGGCTACCTACTTTGTCCCGGAAGGTGTTCTCTGTGAGTGTGGGAGCCGGGAGTTTGAGAAAGAAAAAGACATTATAGATGTCTGGTTTGACTCCGGAGTCTCCTGGGCAGGGGTTCTGGAGAAAGATGGTCACTACCCCTGCGACCTTTACCTTGAAGGGAGCGACCAGCACCGTGGTTGGTTCCAGACAAGCCTGATTACCTCGGTGGCCACCCGAGGGGAGCCGCCGTTTCGTGCAGTGTTAACCCATGGTTTTCTGGTGGACGAAGCCGGCAGGAAGATGAGTAAATCTCTCGGTAACGTGGTAACCTCTGGGGAGGTGCTCCAGGAGTTTGGGGCGGACATCTTAAGGCTCTGGGCAGCCAGCCAGGATTACGGTAGCGATGTTAAAGCAAGTCGTGGCATCTTTCTTAGAGTTGCTGACCAGTACCGCACCATGCGTAACACCTTCCGTTTTATCTTGGGCAACCTTTATGACTTTAACCCAGCCAATGACCAGGTAGCCCCTTCTCACCTCTTTGATGTAGACCGGTGGGCGCTGGTCAAGACCTCTCAACTCCAAAGTCAGGTTGGTAGGTTTTATAAGCGATATGAACTCTACCGGGTGGTTGCCATAATATACGATTTCTGCAACACCACCCTTTCTGCGTTTTATCTTGATCTTTTGAAAGACCGCCTTTACACTTGGCCCAAAAACTCGCCGGGTCGCCGTAGCGCCCAGACCGTACTTTACCACATTGGTCGCACCTTATTAAACCTTCTTTCTCCAATTCTTGTCTTCACCTGCGAGGAAGCTTGGCTTCACCTTCCCAAACTAAAAGACGATCCAGAAAGCGTCCATCTTCGCGAATATGAAGACCTTTCTCAGTGGGAAGACTCAGGCGCAAAGAGCCAGAGAGAGATAGACTGGGAGGCCTTTTTTGAGGTTCGGAAAGCGGTTTTGAAGAGAATAGAGGAGAAACGGAGCCAAGGAGAGATAGGCAGTAGTCTGGAGGCAAAGGTAAAGATAAGAGCCCCAGAGGGTTCTAAGGAACTGGCAACCCTCCGCTTATTAAGCGACAGGCATCAACTTCTGGAATTGCTCATCGTTTCTGAAGCAGAAGTGGTCGCTGGTGTTTCCGATCTGGGGATAGAGGTATCTCCAACCCAGCTTCCTAAGTGTCCGCGATGCTGGGTGCACCGCAGTGATTTGGGCAAGGACGCAGATTATCCCCAGGTCTGTCTGAAATGCGCCGCCGCGCTCCGGGAGGTGGCTTAAAGAATAAACCGTTTTTAGGGAGGTGGGGAGATGAAGCCGTCGGAAAAGGTTATCAAACACGCATTTGAAGAGAACGTCAAGTTCATCAACCTCTGGTTCGTTGACATCCTCGGTCAGTTAAAGTCAGTAACCATCAGGGACCGGGAACTGGAAAAGGCACTTGAGGAGGGTATAGGCTTTGATGGTTCTTCGGTGGAAGGGTTTGCCCGCATCTATGAAAGCGACCTTTTGTTGAAACCGGACCCGACCACCTTTCGTATTTTACCCTGGTGTTCCCAAAACCCCCAAGAAAAGGTAGCTGTCCTCTTTTGCGACATTCTGACGCCGGAAGGCAAGGGGTATGATGGAGACTCAAGACTTGCTCTAAAAAAAGCCCTGGAGAAGAGTCGCAAACGGGGTTTTGAGTTCAAGGTAGGACCGGAACTTGAATATTTCTATTTTCAGGGCAACTGTTCCTCACCAGGCCTGATGGACCAGGGCGGGTATTTTGACTTTGCTCCGCAGGATTTAGGGGCCAGTTTGCGCCAGGAGACGATTCGCATTGCTGAGGATATGGGCATTGAGATTGACTACAGCCACCACGAAGTCGCTCCCAGCCAGCACGAACTGGACCTTCGTTACGATGACGCTCTGAATATCGCCGACGACCTACTCACGGTAAAGGTGATTACGAAAGAGGTTGCCAGAAAACATAACCTTACCGCCACCTTTATGCCCAAACCAATCTACGGAGTAAATGGAAGCGGGATGCATATCCATATGTCCCTCTTTCAAGGAAAGAATAACGCCTTCTTTGATCCGCAAGACCCCTTCCTCCTTTCCCAGAATGCGCACCATTTTGCTGCCGGTATCTTGCACCACTGCCGGGAAATAACTGCTCTCTGCAACCAGTGGGTTAACTCTTATAAACGGCTGGTCCCTGGCTATGAAGCACCAGTCTATATCGCTTGGGCACGGCACAACCGCAGTAGCCTGTTACGTATTCCCGCCTTCAAGCACGGAAAGCCAGCCGCTGCCCGAATTGAATTTCGCAGCCCTGACCCAGCCTGTAACCCTTATTTAACCTTCAGCGTCATTCTTGCTGCCGGCCTGGAGGGTATAGAGAAGAAGATGCCGCTTCCCGAACCGGTGGAGGAGGATATTTACCGGATGGAGGAGACAGAGAGGACTCGGCGCAAGATTGCCCAACTCCCCGGAAGTCTTATTGAGGCGATAATGGTGACCGAAAAGAGCGAACTGGTGCGCAAAACCCTGGGCGACCACATCTTTGAGAAGTTTATAGCCAACAAGAAGATAGAGTGGGATCGCTACCGCACGCAGGTCTCCGATTATGAACTGAAGACCTACCTTCCGCTACTTTAAAACGAGAAGAGTGCTGGTTCTTTTTGAGTAAATGAAGCACTGGATACTGGATGGCTACAACATAATCAGGCAGGTTGATTTTCTGGAGCCTTTTGAGCAGAAGTCCCTGGCTGAAGGAAGAAAACGGCTCCTGGAATTTTTAGCCAGATTTTTTAAAGAGTTTCTGTCAAACAAGGGAGAGATTACTGTAGTCTTTGATGGCTCAGAGAACGGCTTGCCTTTTGAAAAACCAGAATCAGTCTTTGAGGGGATAAAGATCCTCTTTTCTCAAGGAAGGAAGGCAGACCAGGTAATTGAGGAGTTAATAATAAAAAGCACCAACCCTAAGAATGTCATCGTGGTGAGCGCTGACCGCGAGGTGAAGCTCTTTGCCCGAAAGAACCGCTGTGCCAGCATCACACCCACAGAGTTTGTCAATATGGCGTTTGCTCCTAAAAAAGAGCGAACTCGTAAACCAGTCCTTTCTCGGGAAGGTCTTCATCGGATTGAAGAAGAACTCCGCAAATGGGTTGGTTTAAATGGACGTTGAGGCCACACGCAAGGCCCAGCAGGAGATATTGACCGCCACCGGCAGACCAGCGATATGGGTGGGAAAACTTAAAGCCCTTATCGCCAGGGCGGTCGTCTTTCCGCCCAGGCCACAAGGCCCGATACCAAGTTTATTAACCCTCCGCAAAACCTCTCTTTCTAAAAACCTCAACCCTTTATCGGGATTGGCCTTGCCTATCCTTTCTGGACAGAGGAGCGCTTCTTTGGCAAGGAGCAGCGCCTTTTCCATTGTGCCACCAATTCCACAACCAATCAGCACCGGTGGGCAGGGGTTGGTACCAGCCTCCTTGACCGCCTTCACTATAAAATTGACAATTTCAAGGGTTTCAGAACCCGGAGAAAGGTTGCCAACCTTTCCCATATTCTCAGAACCAAAGCCTTTTACCAAAAGCTTTATGGATAATCGGTCTCCTTTTACCAGCCGGGTATGGACGATGGCTGGAGTGTTGTCCCCAGTATTTTTTCTGCAAAAAGGGTCAACAACCGAGCAACGAAAGTAGTTCTCTTTATATGCGGAAGCAACGCCTTTATTGACCACCTCCTCAAGAGAATTAAACCCGGCCAGGTCTATCTGGACACCATTACCCACTTCAAGAAAGACCTCCACCATACCGGTATCTTGGCACAGAGGCAGAGACAATTTCTTTGCCAGCCGGATATTGGTCAGGATGGCTGAGAGCGCCTGTTTGGAAACCGGACTGCTCTCCTGTTCAATCGCTTGGTCAATAAGCCGGGTAATTGGCTCCGGGAAGATGGTATTCGCCTGGCAGGCAAGCTTTGTCACCACTTCAGCAACGGTGCCCCCTTTTATCTTCTTCATTCATCATCCTTTGACCGCGAGGAGAGGCCGATGGAGAGAACCAGTTTTATTCCCTCCTGGACCGAGATATCCAGAAACCGCACATCTTTTTTGGGGTAGATAAGGTAAAACCCATTGGCAATATTGGGTGGGGTTGGCACAAAGACGCCCACATAGTCTGGGCCCAGATATTGGGGAACCGCAGTGATAAACCCAATGGTTTGAGAACCCTCATTTGGAAAAGGCACCAGAGCCACACCCTCAAAAAACCTTTGTCTTTCCTGGCCAAGTACTGAGTCACTTATGCCTTTGATGGTAAGATAGATTCGGTTAAAAAGAGGGATCTTTCCTAACATCCTTTCCAGGAAGTGCAAAAACCGTCGGCCAAAAAAGTTGTTGGCAAGGTATCCCACCAGAAAGATTATCAACACCAAACTCACTATTCCCACACCAGGAACATAGGATTCTTTCAGAAAGTTTTTAAACAATGGCCCAAGAATATTTTCCAAAAAGCGGGTTAAACGGAAGAGAACCCACACCGAGACAGTGATCGGAACCAGAACCAAAAGCCCGGTTATGAAAGTGCGGCGTAACCTTTCCATCTTTGCTCCTTAACCCCTTTTTTTGTTTTTGGTGCTCCTAAGGTGTTATGGTAGGTTTATTAACTGAAAGACGAAGGTGACAATACCTGCACCCAAAACACCGCCGTAAACCACCTCCAACCAGGTATGAATTCCTTCGCGCACCCGACCTTGGGAAACAAGGATAGCCAGTGGTAGCGCCAGGGCAGTAACCACCAGGCTCTGGGTTGTATAAAATATCGCGGCCAGGAGACCAAAGGAAAAAGCCGCGTGGCCACTGGGCATACCCCCATGAAAAAGCGACTTTGACCGCAAGGAAATTTTGAGAAAAAAGACCAGAGCAATGGTGGCCAGAAGTCCAATTACCGTTAGGTACCAAGGTGAACGCCTGATGGCGGCAACCGCTGGTTCCGTGCTGGAAGGGAGATGGCTTCCCAGTATCAGATAGCCAACAAAGAGAGAGACAACCGCTGCCACCAGAACACAGGCAGCGCCAATATTCTTAATATCCCGAACCCGGCGGCTATATTGGGGTGCCACCATATCCACCAACCTTTCCAGAGCAGTATTTACCATTTCTGCGACCAACACCAGGGCAATTACCAGCAGAAGTACATAGAACTCAGTAAGAGTAAGATCCAGAAATATGGAGCCGAAGAGCACTGCGAAAGCCACCGTAAGGTGGAGGCGGAAATTACGTTCCTGCCGGAGACAAAAAAGGAGCCCCCGGACCGCCGCATCAAAACTTTCCAAGAGCGTGTGGTCCTTAACTTTCTGTCTTTGACGTTCCGCCATATAAAATCGGTTTTGCCCAAATATTTATTCTGGAAAGGTAGCCAGCCGGCGCAGTATCTTTCTGGTTGCGGCAGACATGGCCTTCCGTTCCCTCTCTGTTTTGTCCCGCCAACCAGCAAGGTGTAGGATTCCGTGAATAACCAGGGTAAGCAACTCCTTTTCCGGGGAAAGTCGGTATCTCTTTGCCTGAACCACCGCCCTTTCTGCGGAAATTAATATCTCTCCTTCACCTTTGCCAAGGGAGAAACTGAGAACGTCTGTTGGAGCGCATCGGCCAAGATACCGTCGGTTGTAGTAAGTGATTCGTTGGTCGCTTAAAAATATTACCCCCAGACTCTGAAAGGAAAGGTTTGATAATTTAAGCGCCAGTTCCACTTTCTTCTGCAGGTCTTTTAGGTTTAGTTTTACCTTGCGCTGCAGGTTTTTTAGGTAAAGACCTCCTTCGGCCCCTCTTTTTCTCATAAGCAAGGATGATCTCCCGAACCAGAGGATGGCGCACCACATCCTCTTCGGTCAGGTAAGAAAACTTAATGCCCGGTACCTTCTTCAGAAAAGTCTCTATATCCTCTAAACCGGATGTCTGTTCTGCCGGAAGGTCTGACTGGGTTACATCACCGGTGATGACTGCCCGGGAACCCACACCCAGACGGGTAAGAAACATCTTCATCTGTTCTGGAGTAGCGTTTTGCGCCTCATCCAGAATAATAAAGGCATCGGAAAGCGTTCGGCCACGCATATAAGCCAGAGGTAAAATTTCTATAATTCTATGGTCCATTAGCCGCCGGATCTCTTCCGGCCACATCAGGTCGTAAAGGGCATCATAGATTGGTTGAAGGTAAGGTCTTACCTTCTCTTCTAAGTCTCCTGGCAGAAAACCCAGCCGTTCTCCCGCTTCAATCGCCGGCCGGGAGATGATGATGCGCTCTACCTTATTATATTTCAAATATTCAATAGCCAACGCCACCGCAAGGTAGGTCTTTCCAGTCCCTGCCGGGCCGATAGAGACCACAATGTCGTTCTGCCTGATGTCCTCCACATAGGACCTTTGTCCTCCAGACCGGACGAATATAAAATTCCGTTTGGAGCCGATATAGATACCACCTTCTCTGGATGCCTGCCCCTCACTCTCACTAAGAGCGGAGGCCTTTCGGCTATTCTTAATCTGGGAGAGCCGTTCCTCTATCGCTGCTGCTGCGGAGAGCACTTTCTTGCGGGCACCCTTAATAATCAGTTCATTACCCCGGCCAGCAACCACCACGCCAAACTCATTCTCCAGTTGTCTGACATTTTGGTCAAACTGTCCGAAGAAGATGCGCGCCAACTCCTTATCAATCACCTTTACCCTCTTCATAGAAATCTCTCAAAAAGTCAGCCTCCTTCCTATCATAACTTGGAAGTGAAGTTATAAAATAAAAAGGCGCCGGGGTTGGATAATACCTTTGACCACGACACCTTTTGACACCTTCTTTTGGCTATCTGGGAATGACCAGGTTTTGACCCGGATAGATAAGATTGGGGTTTTTAATCTTTTTACGATTGGCCCTATAAATCTTTTGCCACTGAGAAGCGTCTCCGTAAACCTCTTTCTTTCCAGCAATCTTAATCAGATAGTCGCCCTTCTTTACCCGGTAGGTTTCCGGAGGTTTCACCTTCATAGCTTCAATCTCTTTTTTAAGGTTAGCAATCTCTTCTTCTATGCTTTCGTCTTTCTCGTTCAGTTCGTACCGGAGCCTGGCAATCTCCTGGACAAGATTTTTGTTGATCTCATTAACCCGATCTATGGTTTGGTTCGTTTTGTCAATCGCTGCGTTTGCTTTCTGGATAGCTTCATTAGCCGCCGCGATGGCGCGCTCGCTGATCGCCCTTGCCTCAGCCGCGGTCTGATTTGCCTGGTTAGCAATGGTCTCTGCCTTCTGACTTACTTCCATCGCCGATTCTGCGGTCGCTTTTGCTTTCGCCGCTTCCACTTCTGCGACCGTCGGCACTTCCTTAATCACCGGTGTGGTCAGGGGTTTTGCTTCCCTGACCCTGGGTCTTAAGGTTGGTCCCTCCTTCCCTTTTTCAAAGACGCCGTAATAGACCCGTTCCAGGTCAAGAGTGGGTGGCTGAAAGGTTTCTGAAGGACCGCCAACCAAGTATCCTCCTGGGCCTTCTTCGGCGAAAACCGGAAGGGAGGTTAACGCCACCCATGCCAAACAAGACATTAAAAGTAATAAACGCTTTCCCATTTTTCCCCCAATTGGATTCTAACAATCTATTCTACCTTGAAAAGGTAGCATTGTCAACCCTTTGTCCCAAAAAGGCAGTGTCCTTCTCTTTTCTGAGAATAAAAGCCTTGACGGTACAGCCTCCACAAGGTTATGCTATCTTTGAGGAGAGAAAGGTTTTGAGAAGATTAACCAGACTTATCTGTGGTCTCGCCCTCTTCTTCTGTCTCCAACCGGCTTTCTGCGGAGAAAAGGAAGAACTGGCAGAGATTCTTCTTCTGGACTCTCAAATCTTCCAATCTCTGGAAAAGGGCAAAACAGATAAGAGAGACCGGAAAGCGGTGGAGGACCTTGTTGAAAAGTACCGAACTTTCATCAAAAAGTATCCGGAGAACGTTGATGCGAGGAATTATCTGGGTGGGCTCTATTACGACCTGGGAATGCCGGAGAAGGCCTTCCAGGAGTGGAGCACCGGCTTAAGGATGGACCCGGATCATCCTTACCTTCACAACAACATCGCTGAGTATTACGCCCATACCAGTGGAGAACCAGCCAGAGCGATCGCTGAGGTAAGGAAAGCGGTCGGCCTCAAAGACGACGTGGCTATCTTCCATTTCAATCTGGCAAACTATTACGACCTTTTTCGATATGTGGTTCTTGAGGAGTTTAAGTCGTTAGATGCGGTCTTCCGGGAATGTCTGAAGGAGTACCAAAAAGCCTGTGAGCTGGAACCGTCCAATTTTGACTTTGCCTTTGTGTATGCAGCCACCCTCACTTATAGTCCGGTGGTCTGGGGTATTGAAGACCCTTCTTCCCCTTCCGAAAAGGTCGCCGCCTGGCAACGGTGCCTTCTTCTGGCTCCTGACACCACCCGCAAGGAACTGATTACCAAGATTCTCCAAAAGTTGAGATGAGACCTCAAAAAACCATGCCCCTGGGGGTCATCTTTGATATGGATGGAGTTCTGGTAGACTCCGAACCATTTATCTGCAAAGCGGCTATAATGATGTTTGCCGAAAAAGGGCTGACGGTTTCCCCTGATGATTTCCTTCCCTTTGTTGGTGCCGGAGAAGACCGTTACCTTGGTGGGGTAGCGGAGAAATACAACTTCCCCATCGATATCAAAGAGGATAAGAGACGAACCTACCAGATCTATCTGCAAATAATTAAGGGCAACCTTAAATCTCTACCCGGCGCGATTCCATTTCTGGAAGGGTGTCGGCTTTCCGGCAAGAAGGTCGCCTTAGCCACCAGCGCTGATTACGTAAAGATGGAGGGCACCCTCAGAGAGGTTGGCCTTGCCCTTAATCTCTTTGATGCAGTTGTTACTGGCGAGGATGTGCGTCACAAAAAACCCCATCCGGAGATCTTTCTGGTCGCTGCCGAAAGACTGGGTTTGAAGCCTGAAGAATGCTTGGTAGTGGAGGATGCGGTCAATGGTGTGCTGGCTGCCAGGAAGAGTGGCGCCAGATGTCTGGCACTGGCAACCAGTTTTTCAAAGGAAGAACTGTTTGGCGCCGGTGCCAACTGGTGCCTTACTACCCTCTGCGAAGCCTCACCAGACTTTTTCACTTGGTAAGCCTTTGCGACCAACGAAAGGGGACAGTGGGAAAGAGAGATATAAAGGAATTTACTCTGCCAGAACTGAAGGAGATACTTCTGGGGATGGGTGAACCCGGCTATCGCGCAGAGCAGATCTTCCACTGGATTTACCAAAGAGGGGTAGCGACCTTCCGCCAGATGGAAAATATACCCCTTCCCTTGCGGAAGAGTTTAGAGCAAGCTTTCTTTATCAGTCAGCCCCATCTGGAGGAGAAGGTCTCTTCTCCAGACGGAACAGAAAAGTTTCTTTTTCGCCTGGAGAATGGAAACTTTATTGAGACGGTTATGATACCTGCTCCTGGGAGATTAACGGTCTGTCTTTCCACCCAGGTAGGCTGTAAGTACCGCTGTGGTTTTTGTGCCAGTGGAGAGATTGGCTTTATCCGAAACCTCTCTCTGGCGGAGATCGTTAATCAACTCCTTTTTGTCCGTTTTTTCCGAAAACGAAAGATCACCAACGTCGTATTTATGGGAATGGGAGAGCCATTCGACAATTATGAGCATCTGGTAAGAGCAATAAAGGTTATCAACTGCCCCAAAGGTCTGGGTATTGGCGCCAGAAAGATCACTGTTTCCACCTGCGGGATAGTCTCTGGGATTCGGCGATTTGCAGACTTGGGGCTTCAGGTGGAACTTTCTCTCTCCCTGCACGCACCTGACGACCAACTACGAGCAAAACTTATGCCGGTAGCAAAAAAGTACCCCTTAAAAGAGGTTCTACAAGCCTGTGCCGATTACACCAAAAAGACAGGCAGGGTTATCACCCTGGAGTATCTTTTGGTGAAAGGGATTAATGACAAGGTTGCTCATAGTCACAGCCTTGCAGCCATAGCCAGAACCGTGAAGGCGAAGGTGAACTTAATAGGTTATAACCCGGTTCCGGGTAAGCCTTACCAGGCACCAACGGAGAAGGAGATAAGGTCTTTCGCAGCCAGACTTGCCAGCCAGGGTGTAAATGTCACAGTTCGTCGCTCTAAGGGCAAAGATATCCAGGCTGCCTGTGGCCAACTGGCCGGTAAATCAAGTAAGGTTAGAGAATGAAGAGGCTTTTAATCTTACTGGTCTTCGGTTCTATTTTCCTTTCCGGCTGTACCCGACACCCAGAGATTAAGAACCTGAAACACCCGATTACCAGAATTGTCTGTTTTGGAGACAGCCTCACCGCCGGAGAGGGAGCTGGCGAAGGAGAAGACTATCCTGCGGTCCTTTCCCGGCTGACCGGTAAAGAGACCATAAATGCCGGCGTCAGCGGCGACACCACCGCTGATGCCCTCAAAAGGATAGAGAAAGACGTTCTGGAATGGGATCCGAATCTGGTAATTGTCCTTTTGGGTGGCAATGACTTCCTCCAAAAAATACCCCAAAAGGAGACCTTCCGTAATATAGAAAAGATAGTGGATCTTATTCAGGCAAAAGGAGCCGCGGTAGTCCTGGTAGAGGTGAGGACCGGATTACTAAAAGACCCCTACCTTTCCTCATTTAAAGATATTGCGCGCCAAAAGGGTGCCCTTTTAGTGCCAGATATCCTTTCTGGAATCATCACCAACCCGGACCTTGTCAGCGATGGACTTCACCCCAACGCAAAAGGTTACCAGAAGATGGCACAGAGGATCTACCAAAGGATTAAACCGTACCTCTGATACCTATTTGAGGGCCTATCTCTTCGGTCTGCCGAAGAGCAGAAAGAGTTGCGCGCTGATTACCGGGATAATTAAAAACAACGGCACAAAGAAAAAATTTCTAATCCCCACCTGGAGTGCCACCCCAGAGATTAAAGGTCCCACCAGGGCAGAAGCACCGACCAGAGCCTCGTTGATACAGATATTCCTACCACTATCTTCGCGAGGACTCAGAGAGTAGAAGACCCCGTTATAAAAGGCATGGCCGTTGTAAATTCCGATGGAGCCAGCCATAATGGCCAAACCTCTTACATCCGGAATGGCAGCGGCAACCAGACAGCCCAAGAGACCGATCAGTTCCAGACGAAAGTGGTAACCGGGTTGATAGAGCCAGTGTTTGAACTTAATTAAGTAAAGGCCCAAAAACCCCTGAAAGGTTAAGGAGAGAAAGAGGAGGAGTCCGGAAGTCGCGGGAGAAAGGTTAAAATAGCTTATGGCCAGTTTGGGAATCAGGAACCGGATACCGGCACTGAGAGCCGAAGCGGTTAAGATATTTATCCATCCCACCAGGAGGAACCCCTCTTCTCTCTGGGGGGTAACTTTATTTTTAACCACATCCCTTTTATCTTTTCCAACCCCTTCCGGGTGCTCCTTCAGGTAGGGAGAGTTTTTTATCACGCCGATACCAACCAAAACCAGGAGCGCTCCGGCAACAGCCGGCACCAAAGAGATGACTGGCCCCAAACCTTCTATAAGCCCCTGCGCCAGAAATCCTAAACCTATCCCCAGACTCCACGCCAGTGTGTAGAAACCAGTACTGATATATACTGGAAGACCGGTTACGCCAGACATGGATAACTGGAAACCAACGAAGAAAAGAGCCGATGGAAGCGCCAATAAGGAAAGAAGCAGAAATAGAAGGAAGAGAGAATTGGAAAACGCAAAGCCCGCGGCTAACAAAATAAGAAGGAGACATCCGGCAACCATAAAAAGATATGTCCGGGACCTCTCGGAAAAACTCCTTAAGTATAGGTTTACTACCAGATAACTTCCTCCCCAGATAGAACCCAAAAGCCCTATTTTTAAAGGATTGACACCCAGGCGGATGGCCTTGATGGCAGCCGAAAACATCATGGAGGAGATAGAAAAATCGATCAGGCCCGGAAAGAGATAGATCCAGTATTTCTTTTGGAAGAAAGAGTTCATAGGTCTAAAATTATAACATAAA
>Ga0129301_1001193_pt1 | contig 13051 bp, 13 predicted proteins | sample ConPoolayeHmetaG_FD_94489 | JGI IMG/M metagenome (GOLD analysis project Ga0129301, IMG submission 94489) | Hot spring microbial mat communities from California, USA to study Microbial Dark Matter (Phase II) - Cone Pool mat layer H metaG ...
AATCGAGAAGAAGATGAGAAGTTTGAAAGGCCTGAAATCCTTTCAGGTCGATCTGATGTCCCAAACTCTTCGTGTTCAATATGATCCCCATCTCCTTTCCGTCCAAGAGATTATCAAGTCTATTGCAGAGACTGGAATGAAGGCAAGACTTGAAAGAGAAAGAGTAAAGGGCAAAACCTGGTGGAAAGAACCGAGGATCCTTTCTCTCATTTCTTGTGGAGTTTTCACGATGGTGGCCTTGGTTCTTGAAAAGATTGGAATTGAACTGGCAAGCACAATCCTCTATGCCATCGCTGTAATTTCTGGTGGCTACTATCCGGCTCGAATGGGTCTCGCAGCCCTTAAAACCCTCACATTGAATATACGAACGCTCATGGTTTCAGGCGCCATCGGGGCGATCTTTTTGGGTTTGTGGGAAGAAGCAGCTATTCTGGTATTCATCTACTCTCTGGGAGATATGCTCGAAGCCTATGCTGTGGATCGTGCAAGAGGAGCTTTGAGATCTCTTTTGGAATTGGTGCCGAAAGAAGCAACGGTCATGCGAAATGGTCAAGAGTTAACCCTTCCTGTGGAAGAAGTCAAAACGGGCGAGATCATCATCATTAAACCCGGAGAAAGGATTCCGTTGGATGGGCGAGTTGTTTCAGGATCTTCAGCAGTGGATGAGGCTCCTATTACCGGCGAACCGATCCCGTTGGTTAAAGAAAAAGGGATGGAGGTATTTGCCGGAACCGTGAACCAGCGAGGTGTGCTGGAGGTCGAGGTCACTAAGATATCCAAAGATACAACCCTTGCCCGAATCATTCACTCGGTTGAAGAGGCCCAGGCGAAAAAGTCAAGTTTCCAGCGTTTTGGAGAGACCTTTGGCAAGATCTATACTCCAGCTATGTTCGCCTTAGCCTTGGGAGTGATGGTCATTCCGGTTTGGTTTTTGGGAGGGATCTGGTCTCAATGGTTTTACAAAGGGCTGGTCGTACTGGTTGTTTCCTGCTCGTGTGGTATTGCCCTCTCTATTCCTGTCGCTGTGATTTCCGCCATCGGAAATGCGGCCCGTAATGGCATTCTCTTTAAGGGTGGCGTCCATCTGGAGAGTGCAGCATCCATTAAAACCATTGCCTTCGACAAGACCGGGACTCTCACCATCGGTCGACCACAGGTAACAGATGTCATTCCAATTGGAAATCTCAGTAGAAATGAGGTCCTCGGTTTGTCTGCATCCCTCGAATCCCGTTCTGAACATCCTCTCGGAGAGGCTGTGGTGCGAAAGGCCCGTGAAGAAGAGATCCCATTTAGTCCCGCTGATGACTTTGAAGCATTGGTTGGCCTCGGAGCAAAAGGAAGGGTAAATGGCCGTGAATTCTTCATTGGCGGGATGAGGCTTTTTCTTGAACGAAAGATGCCGGTTGAACCGATACAACCTCTCCTCTCTTCTCTTGAAGAAGATGGAAAGACAACAATCCTCATCGGTGATCAAGAGAAAATCCTTGGAGTGATTGCCATCGCCGATCGGCTCCGGTTTGAAGCAAAAGAAGCGATTCAAAGGTTAAAGGAGATTGGAATCAGGCAGGTGGTCATGCTCACCGGGGATAATGAGGGAACAGCCAAGGCAATCGCCAGCGAAGCAGGCGTAGATCAATATTTTGCTCGACTTCTTCCGGAGGACAAGGTTGAAAAAGTAAAACAGTTGAGGCAGGGAGATGGTCGAATTGCCATGGTAGGCGATGGGATCAATGATGCACCGGCGATGGCTGTGGCAGATCTTGGAATTGCCATGGGCGCTGCTGGGACCGATATCGCCATGGAGACAGCTGATATTGCTCTCATGTCAGATGACCTCTCTAAAATTCCTGTTGCCTTAAATCTAAGCAGGAGAACCATCCGGAACATTCGCCAAAACATCATCCTTTCTCTGACAATCATCGCATTTCTTGTTCCTGCGGCCCTTGCAGGATGGATAAGTATGGTGCCGGGACTTCTAATCAATGAGGCTGGAGGGCTGGCAGTTATAATTAACGGACTTCGATTACTTAAAAATTAGAATTGACGTCCCTAAATATCAAAATAAGAATAATTTAAAATATGACCCAATATCGATCTTCATGATAAAATTAAAATATTTTCACGAAATCTTCATAACTGGATTTTAAAATGAGAAAAGCAAATGACGCTTAAAAAGTTCTCATCGTGGATGACGAACCTAAAATTCTCAATGTTGTATCTGCCTATCTTGAAAAGGAAGGATATCAGGTATTTACAGCCTCCAATGGAAAAGAGGCGCTGGAATTAGCAGAACGTAAATCTCCAGATCTGATCATTCTCGATTTGAGGCTGCCAGATATAGCAGGTGAGGAGGTTTGCCAAAGAATCCGTCAAAAGCGCGACACCCCTATCCTCATGCTTACAGCCAAGGTTGAAGAGGAGGATAAGATAAGAGGACTGGCCATAGGAGCGGATGACTACCTCACCAAGCCTTTCAGTCCAAGGGAATTGGTGGCCCGAGTGAAGGCAATCCTTAGGCGAGTTAAAGTTGAAAGAGAACCGCAGAGAGATATCATTTCATTTGATAATGGGAGACTCAGAATTGATATTTCAAAACATGAGGTTTTAATGAATGGTAAACCTCTTTCTCTCACACCCAATGAATTCAGATTGCTTATTGCACTGGCCCGCTATCCAGGCCGTGTCTATACGAGGTCTGAATTGATTAATAAAGTTCAAGGATACGAATATGAGGGCTATGATCGAACCATCGATGCACATGTAAAGAATTTACGTCAGAAGATTGAGGAAGACCCTAAGAACCCAAGGTATATCCTGACGGTCTTTGGCGTGGGATATAAATTTGGAGGTGAAGAGGATGCTAAGACATCTTTGGACTAAACTTGCTCTTGGCTATCTCGCTACTACAGCCATTGCAATAGGCCTTGTAGCCCTTCTTTTTAATTTTACCTTTACAAAACAATTTAAGGGCTATTTGGAAGAAAATCAAAAGTTAAAAGACGAGCAGATTATTATTTTACTGAGCTCCATTTATGAAAAGGAGGGACATTGGAACACTCAACGACTCCATGATGTTATGAACCTTGGGATGATGTCTGGGAAGGAGATTGCGCTCTTCGATTCAGATGGAAGGCTGATTATGGACTGCTGGGATTCAATGCAAGAAATAGGACCACGATCTCAACAGAAAATGTTCAGAATGGGAATGATGTGCGGCTGGGGATGGAGCCAAGGGGGATGGAATAATTATTCTCTAAAAAATAAGACCAAACCCTTAAAATTAGAAACAGATGAGCCTTCAAATATTGAGGGCCGACGTATTCCAATTTATGTAGGGAATAGACATGTTGCTACTGCAGTGGTCAAATCTACAGGGGATCAAGGGATATTTTCCTCGCAGGATAAATCATTCCAATCCACTATAAATCATTGGCTTTGGAAAGTAGCTCTTGGAGTGGGGGGGTTGCACTCCTCATAAGTCTGGGGATCGCACGCCACATCTCCCATCCCATCCAGGCCCTCACAAGTGCTGCCCATAGCCTAAGGAATGGAGACTTGACGAAAAGGGTAAAACCAAAAGGGAAGGACGAAGTAAGCCAATTAACAAACGCATTTAACCATCTTGCAGAGTCTCTTGAGAGGCAGGAGAAATACCGAAAGAAGTTGACAGGCGACCTTGCCCATGAACTACGGACACCCCTTACCAATCTCCAAACTCATATCGAAGGCCTTATCGATGGAGTTCTCCCCTCAACCCAGGAAAATCTGACCTCTATCTATGAAGAAATTCTGCGACTGGGTCGTCTGGTATCCAGTCTTGAAGAACTTAACCGTGCAGAAGCCAGCCGATTAAACCTAAAAAGAGAGAAAATAGATCTAAGGGGAATTATGGAAAGGACGATTTCTCAATTTCAACCCCAATTTTTTGATAAAGATGTCGATCTGAAATTGCTTCTACCTCAACAACCTATTGAAGCCTCTGTTGACCGAGACAAAATCTTTCAGGTCCTCTCCAACCTTATCTCTAATGCATTGAAATTCACTCCAAGAGGAGGGAAAGTGGAGGTAGCCACAAGAAGGAAAGACCGTGAGATTGAGATCATCGTTAAAGATACGGGTGTCGGAATCCCCGAAAAAGATATTCCTTTCATCTTCGAGCGTTTCTTTCGAGGAGGGAATGGTGAAAATGGAGTCAAAGGTTCTGGCATAGGTCTGACCATCGCAAAAGAACTCACAGAAGCGCATGGTGGGAAAATTGAAGTAAAAAGTGTATTGAACTTTGGAACTGAATTTACTGTAAGATTACCATTATCTTTATAGGGTTCTATGGGTTTAACAATCTCCCTTAATAAGCACAAAGTTTTAAAGAAATTCTTCATAATCATTCCATATCTTCTTCATGATTTCTTCAAACAAAGGGTTTATTATTAAGTCAAATTCACTAAAAGGAGGTAAGAATCATGAAGAAAATCGTAATGGTTGGTTTGGCTATGTTGGTAGGATTGGTTATTGGTCTAACTTTCCTTCCAATTGAGGGAAAAGCACAAATGGGGCCAGGGATGATGGGAGGCTATGGTTACGGAATGGGTCCTGGAATGATGGGACGAGGATGGGGGCCAGGGATGATGGGTCCTGGCTATGGTATGGGATCAGGCATGACGTGGTGTCCTGGATATGGATATGGATATGGCTATGGCTATGGGCCTCAATACCAACAGGTTCAGAAATCCCTCGAAGAAAAAGATGCAAAGGCTATTTTAGAGAATTATTTAAGATCAACAAGAAATCCCAACTTGAAGCTTGGCAAGATCGAAGACAGGGGTAATTTCTTTGAGGGAGAAATTTTGACTAAGAATGATTCATTAGTGGATAAAATCTTGGTCGATAAGAACACGGGGTGGATTCGGTCAGTGTATTAACCCTCTCGGGCTTCCCGAATCAGGTTTCGGGAAGCCCTCTATTTTTTTCGCTCCATAAACGGACTGGAAAAGCTATAATGGAACAGATGGATTTTAATCAATGGTATGGAAAGTGGATTTATGTAGCGGTATCAACTGCTATCTTTTCTCTCTTCACAATAGGGCTTTGATGCCGAGAAGAAAAAAGGATTGGAAAGGGGCAGGAGCTCTTCAGGCCTTTTTTATCTCTTTGTTTGCTGAGATGTTCGGTTTTCCGTTGACTATATTTCTGTTTTCCTCTCTTTTTGGAAGCTCATACAAGAAGTTTGGACTTTTTGAAAGCCACCTCTGGGCATATCTCTTATCGCAAACAGGTTTGATGAGTTTAAAATCAGCAGTAGAAATGGTCATGTGGATTAGTATCATTCTTATTGTAATTTCATTTGTCTTGATTGCCTGGGGATGGTTTCAGATCTTTCGAGCAAAAGGAAAGTTAGTGACAAATAGCCTTTACAGGATAATCCGACACCCACAATATTTGGGTCTTATTCTTATTATTCTCGGCTTCAATATCCAATGGCCCACACTACCTACAATTATTATGGCTCCTATCCTGATTCTTATGTATCTTCGCTTGGCAAAAATTGAGGAGAGAGAATTGGAAAAGGAGTTTGGTGAAGTTTATAAAAATTATCTTAAACAAGTTCCCCCATTTATCCCGAAAATTTTTTTCTTCAAACTTTCATTGACTTATCTCGCCTTATTTTAAGGGAAGATATTAATGGCTTAAGTACTTTTTTAGAGTTCCAACCCCTTCGAATGTGGGCTTTAATTATTAAATTACCAACAATTGTTTGAGAAAAAGTAAAAACCCCGCACATAGGGAAGGAATAATATGGGAAGTGTCCCTATGTTTATTACCAGATCCCGCTTCCGGCTCCGTCTCGAAGCAATCAGCTCATCGACCCCTAACTTCTTGATTGTTCCTAAGATGGCTTCCACAATGGCCATGAGGAAGCGACCGTTCCACGATAAAAGCATCTTGAGCCGATACCAAGGGCTCATTCCTGAGAAGACGTGTTAAGACTTTCAGTTTTTCGGAAGGCCAATAGGTGAGGTTGGCAAGGGTTCGTTTACGAATCCTCTTGCCCTCACGCCAGGCTTCTCGAAGTAGGACCATAGGAGGGGAGTTTCGATTCGGGACTCGCTCGATATACATGGAAACATGTATACCACATATTCCCAATATGGCTAAGTAAATTTATATTACATGGGTCCAAATATCCAGGGGTCCCAAAGCAGATTCCGATGATATTTCCACAGGATAGACTCAAATACACGGGTCATTTCGAGGGTAACTTCGGTTTAATTTCTCTACAGGAATGACCAGAGAAAAGATAAAGATATTGTGTTTCCCATTACAAAATACACATTTCTCCCCATTGTTTTTCTGCTTCATTGTGATAATTTTAAGATTAGACAATTAAAGGACAAGATCACCTCAACATATCCAGTTAGAAAAAATGGCCAAGGTAAGGGAAATTACATCATTTCGAAACAGGCAGCAATATCATTTTTTATTAGTGTCGCAATCGGAAATGGTGGGAACCCCTCGCCATCCGGGCCAGGGTGGTTTTGTCCTTAAGGAACATTATCTTTAAGGATCTTGACACTGGAGGAGGCGCTGTGCCTGACCTAAGGAGGAGACCAGTGCCAGTGTGGCACTTCAATTGATTAAGAAGGGATATGCAAAGGTCTATGCTCTGAAGGGTGGTTGGAATGAATGGGTTAATGCGAAATTCCCACCGGAAAGTAAATAACTTTCACGGCTCCTGCCATCGTTGTGGGGATATTTGGTACCAAAGGCAGAGATTCATATGCCGAAATGAATGAATTGATAAGGAGGGGTTATGGCTCGTCTGGATCAACTTCCCGAACCGATGCGATCACATATCGCTACGCTTGAGTGCCCTAACTTCAAGACTCAACCCTGGATAGAGGGTCCGCCGCTAAGCCAGCGACGCGTTGCAATGATTTCCACGGCTGGGCTCCACCATCGTGATGACCGCCCGTTCACAATCATGTCGGGGGACTACCGAATTATTCCAGGTAGCATTGCAGCGAATGAGCTGGTCATGAGCCACATCTCTACGAACTTCGACCGCACCGGCTTTCAGCAGGATTGGAATTTGGTCTTTCCTCTAGATCGACTCCGTGAGTTGGCCGATCAGGGTATTATCGGAAGCGTTGCTGATTTCCACTACTCCTTTATGGGTGCAACCGATCCCAAACTTATGGAGCCAACAGCGCGTGACCTGGCTGGCCTGCTTAAAAAAGATAGAGTCAACGCTATCCTGCTCGTGCCTGTCTGACCGTTTTGTACGCGCACCGTTGGCGCGCTCGCCCATTTTTTTGAAGAGGAGGGGGTGCCGACAACCCATATCAGTCTCATCCGTGAACATACTGAGATCATTAAGCCGCCACGAGCTCTGTGGGTACCTTTCGAATTGGGCCGTCCTCTGGGTGTGCCCAACGACGCCCCATTCCAGACAAAAGTGCTGCTTGCTGCCTTGAAACTCTTTGAGGCAACGAGCGGGCCCGTGCTGGAAGACTTTCCGGAAGAGGCACCGGTCTCTGGAGAAATAGGGACTGTATGGGCTTGTCCAATCAACCTGTCGATTGAAAAGACCGATCTTAGTAGCACGGAGCAGTTACAAGAGGCTTTCAGGAGAGAAATGCTCCAACTCCGCCCGTGGTATGACCTGGCTGTCAAGACACGTCGGCGGACTACAGTGGGGGTCAGTGGCATCAGCGTGGAGAGAATCAGCGATTTTATTGGCGCATTCCTTCAAGGGAATGTCCCGGAAAACCCGCGCCAAGATCTTCCCGTTGGGCTTGTACTTAAACTGGCAGTGGATGATTTGAAAGCCTTTTACTTTGAAGCGGTTTCCGCTCAGCCGGGCCAGGCATTACCCGGGAGCGAGAGGTTTGCTGATTGGTTTTGGGATGAGACAGTTGCAGGAAAAGTGCTTCTTGCCGTCAAGCAAGCTTGCACGAAGAGCAATGACCCTATTCTACAAACTGTCGTCATGAGACTCCTCATCCCCATGACCCAAACAAATCAAAGCAATTAAGTTTTTGAATAATAGATCGTCAAAAGGGAATAAATTCCCTATATTCAAAATCAGAATATTTTCCCCTCATTATGTAGGGACCATTACATAACTATAGAGAAGGAGGGATTACAATGTATTTATAAACAGAATCATAAATTGTATTTCATTTATGATTATGATGAGTTGTTGACAATGAGAGGGGGTAAATGATGATATGGTGGGAAAGATAGCGGTAAAACGCAGTAATTCAGAGAGAAAAAACCTAACAAGGAAAGTTGCATTCGAATTCCCTTCACCCGAGGCAAAATAGGTGTACCTGGTTGGTGAGTTCAATAATTGGGATACCCATGCGAACATAATGAAAAAGGATAAGGAGGGAATATGGCGAACAACCCTTTCCCTAAAACCGGGGAGATATGAGTATCGCCTCTTTGCTGACGGCAACTGGCAGAATGCCCCTTTTTGTTCTGGGTGTGTGTCAAATGAATTTGGAAGCCAAAATTGCGTTATCATTGTTGAGTAAAATTATGGAAAGCAGGACAAAACTCTGGTATCTTAGAAATATCGATGCGTTTAGCAACCTAAACGATGAACAAGTCAGGATGGTAGATCAATATTCTACCATGCGAGAAATAAAGAAAGGCGAAATGTTATATCTCGAAGGCTCATCCGATAAAAACATTTATATCTTGAAGAAAGGTGTGGTCAAGATAACCCGACTCACCCCTCAAGGAAGGGAGATAACACTTGATATTTTTAAAGAAGATCCGATATTGGGCGAGATGGTATTTATAGACTCTGAAGAGAGAAATGAGTCCGCCGAGGTTATTGAAGACGGATTGATATGCGTCATGAGATGGGGAGATTTTGACACCCCGATCAAGAGAATGCCCAATCATTCGATGCAGATTACAAAAATGATAGGGCTTCGGAGATGCAGGATTGAAAATAAGCTCCTTGATCTGCTTTTTAGTACGGTGGAACAACGTGTTGCTAAGACTCTCCTCAGTTTGCTCGATGATTTTGGCATACCTCATAAAGTCGGATACTTATTAAAAATTAAATTCACTCATAAAGATTTCGCTCATCTAATCGCATACACCAGAGAGACAGTGACAACCACGCTCAACAAATTTAAAGCTGAAGGCATTATAGATTATGAAGGGAAGCATGTTGTCATAAAGTCTCTCGATGGAATAAGAACCATCGCAGGGTAGGATCTAATAGAAAGGAGGTGGTAACGTCAAAGGACTCATTGATGTTGTGTCGGAAATGGATAAAGCTCAAGGGTTAATTTTTAACCATACCTCACGTGGACGGAATTCAAAAGAAAGGAGAAAGATGTATGAAAAAAATTATGGTATTCATTGTTTTACTGGTAAGTTTGAGCCTTGCGTTCTATGGGTTCGTTTTAGCTCAAGAGAAGGCTGCAAAGCCGAAGAAAGGGACAGTAGCACCCTCTGGAGCTGCTTTATGGGACCAGTTAAAAAAGGAGGATTATACGAAAAATTGGAAGATGTGGCCCGGGAAAACCGCTCTTTACAAAGGGACAGAACCTCACGGTGCTCTTTTAACCACCTATGTCAATGGTGCTACACTCAAGTCTATCGAAGGAAAGAAAGGAAAGTTACCTGTCGGATCGATCATCGCAAAAGAGAATTATATGCCTGACAAGAAACTGGCTGCCATTACTGTGATGTATAAAGTCAAAGGATACAATCCTGAAGCAGGAGACTGGTTCTGGGCAAAGTATGCTCCCGATGGGAAGATCGAAGCCGAAGGAAAAGTGGAGATGTGCATCAAATGTCATAGCATGAAAAAAGATAACGATTTCGTCTATACAGGCCCATTGAAATAGGTGAATGGAATTGGGAGAGAAGGAGTTTCTCCACTCTTCTCCCCCTTAATTTTCCCTTACTCAGTAGGCAATCTTCTTCTCCATTTCCTCGACCATATATTATCGATCTTGGAGATCAAATGGATGTATTCTTATTTAAATCTATTTTGTCGATGATTGTTATTCTCTTGGTCTTTGTCGGCTTGTTCACCATGTTTGAGATTTTTGGAAGGAGCGAGAAGCGATTTAATATCGAAAAGTTGAAAAAATTACACAGGGCGAATGGAATCTTCTACCTCCTACTTTTCATCTTCATCTCCTATTTTTGCCTTGATTTTATGGTAAAAACAAAGCTTGAGCCTCCGCCTCGAGCCTTGTTCCATTCGGTTTTCGCCTTGACCGTCCTTACCCTCCTCTGTCTTAAAATTTCTATTATTAGATTTTATAGGCAGTTTTACGGAAAGGTTCAGGCCATTGGTCTCTTGATAGCCCTTATTAGTTTCGGTATGGTAGGAACCTCCGGCGGATACTTTCTCCTCATTACAAAACTCGGTACAGACATTCCCGCGCCAAAGGTAGGGGAACAGAAAAAAGATGCACTTGAAGAAGGGATCGAGGTCGTGGTTAAAACAGATCAGAAGAGCATAGCGAACGGTAAAGGACTCTATGAATCCAAATGTATTTTCTGCCATGACCCCTATAGCGCGAGGAAAAAATTTGGGCCTGGGCATCAAGGGATCTTAAAGAATCCATACCTTCCCGTTAGCAAAAGACCAGCAACCCCTAAGAATATTCTGAATCAATTGCGAAATCCTTTTCGAAACATGCCTTCATTTTCTGAATTACCTGAGAATGATGTGCTGGATATTATTGCTTTTCTAAATACGCTTTGACGGGTTGAGACGGCTTCTTCTGACGGGGAAGAAGATCTGACAAATGGGAAGGGACGACGAGGGCAGTGGTCATGTAATAACTTAATGAAACTTCCCATATTTCTTAATCGGAAAATTTCCGATAACATAATCCAATGCCGAAAATCGCAAGAGTATGCCTAGCTGGATACCCCCACCATATCACCCAGAGTGGAAACAATAAAGAGAGAGTCTTTTTCGATGATGAAGACAGACGGTTTTATCTTGATTTCCTTCGGCGGTATAAAGAAAAATATGAAAAAAATCTTAGCCTATTGTCTAATGGAAAATCACGTTCATCTCCTTTCAGTGCCTGAAAAGGAAACATCGTTGACCAGGAGTATAGGAGAGACAAATCTCCTTTATACCCAATATATCAATCACAAATATAACAGAAGCGGAAGGCTAAGGCAGAACAGGTTTATCTCATCGATAGTAGAAGAGGAGCCTTATTTATGGGCAGTAATTAGGTATATAGAGCAGAAGCCGGTAAGGACAAAGGTTGTAAAAAGAGTGGAGAACTATGGGTGGTCAAGCGCAAGGGTTCATATATTAGGCAGGAAGGGCGAATTCCTTTCAGATGAGAGTAGGTTGAATGAGAGGGAAGTCAAATCGTATAGGGAATTCTTGTGCGAAGATGATAAATAAATAAATGGAGCCATAAGGCGTGATACCTCAACTGGGAGACCTCTTGGCAGTGAAAGGTTTGTAAAGAAACTGGAGAGGATCTTGGATCGGAATATTTCCCCGAAGAAGGGTGGCAGGCCAAAGGGGAAGACATAATATGGGGAGTGTCCCTATGTTTTTATGTTTATGAAATAGAAAACTAAAAAATTAAAGGAGGTCCCTTTTCTTCTGTTCGAATTCTTCTTTGTTGATTTCTCCACGGGCATAGCGTTTTTTCAGGATATCAAGGGCAGACTCTTCACTTTTTGTATCTTTCCTCATTCCAGCGAGCCATCGGATGAGAAAGATCAATCCCAGGATGACAAGTCCCCAGAAAATAATCATAAAGATCCACCCCATGCCCCACCACCCCCACATCATTCCAGGATCCATGCCATAATCTCTCCCTCCCCATTGTGATATCATTCCTTCCATCTGCAATCTCCTCCCTAATTTTTTTATTGCCCTAATATGGCTCTCAATGACCGAGATTCCATCTCTATAGCATTTATAGAAATTAAAAGTTCTTAAATCTCCTTATAATCTCCTCACGGATTTTCCCAATGGGAATTTTTTTATCATAGAGTCTTTTAATCAAGAGGGCCTCCTCTTGGCAAATTCCTCATCCCGCACCATGTTGATCGATGAAGCAATCCAGAAGATTTTCATGTCCATAGGCCTCGCATTCACAAAAACAAGGCATCTGTGCCAAAACTTCAGGTATATCTTTAGCAATCTGGTAGGCTTGTTTTGCCTTTCCTTTGAAATGATTTGGGGCAAGTGTTTTAGGCAGCCCTGTGTTGGGATCGAGTGCCTTCTCTTTAAGGACTTTAAATGCCTTTGGATCGGTCTCTTGTTTTAAGGCTTCATGGTGATCTCCATTTGCCAACGCTGATAAAGAGGTAAAAATAAAAAATATCATAATGTTTAATACAATTTTTAACACCCGTATTCCCATATTTATTCCCTTAATCTATACTAATTTGAGTCAGGCAATCCCACATTTATTTAGTGAGAGAAAAAGATAAAAAGTTAAATCCTTGGAAGACCGGCTTCATCAAAAATTCCTTCAAATAGAGGCCCAGTGAGATAGCGTTCCCCTGAATCAGGTAAAATGACCACTATAGTCTTCCCATCAAACTCTCCGCTCTTTGCTAACCTAAGGGCTACGGCAATGGCTGCACCGGAGCTAACGCCAGAAAGAATACCTTCTTCCCTTGCAAGCCTTCTTGCATATTCTATCGCCTCTTCACTTGTAACCTTTTCTACTCTATCAACCATTGACAAATCCAATGTATCAGGAATAAAGCCCGCTCCAATACCTTGAATTTTGTGGGGACCAGGCTTTAGTTCTTCCCCTGCAAGTTTTTGAGTTATCACAGGACTTTCAGCCGGTTCAACTGCGACACTAATAATTCTTTTCTTTTTCTCAAGTTTTATATATCTCGAAACTCCTGTGATGGTTCCCCCTGTTCCGACTCCTGAGACAAGAAGATCGATCTTTCCTTCTGTCTGCTCCCATATCTCAGGGCCTGTGGTCTTAAAGTGAATTTCAGGATTGGCAGGATTCTTAAACTGTTGAGGCATAAAATATTTGGGATCGGATGCCAAAATTCTTTCTGC
>Ga0129301_1001194_pt1 | contig 13048 bp, 10 predicted proteins | sample ConPoolayeHmetaG_FD_94489 | JGI IMG/M metagenome (GOLD analysis project Ga0129301, IMG submission 94489) | Hot spring microbial mat communities from California, USA to study Microbial Dark Matter (Phase II) - Cone Pool mat layer H metaG ...
CTCCAGTATGCTCGGTCACACGGAGATGGAGCGTGGGGTTCCACCTCTCCGAACCACGTGACCGCGCGGGTGTAGTTCAGATCGACCGGCGACCCGAGGTAGTACAATCCCGCGATCAGCGTGACTCCGGCTTCCCTGGCTTCAAGCCCCATGTCTGCGAAATCCGAGAGGTAGTCTCCCATGTTGAACCATCGGTTCCTATAGACTAGGTTGAAGCCCTCGGAGGCGAGCACCGACATGTTCTGCGGCCCGTATATGGCGCGGATTTCACGTTGGTGCCATGGCCTTGCCTGGCAGGCGGCGAGACCAAGCAGTGCGACGATCCCCAGCACGAGGCAAGCCCGAAACACGTGACGCTTGAGTCCCACGCGTCTAAAGAACTTTTCCGTATTCTTTTTCCTGAGGTGAGGTTGAGCAGTTCTGGCCGCGTGGGGACTTGGGCAGCGGCACGGCCCGCGCAATCTCAGGCGCAAACTATCGTCGCCGACTCGGATTGCAGGCCTGGTGCGGATGCAGATAGGGTGATGCGTCCCTTTCTGCCAACCGACCTCAAAATGATGCCCGTGACCCCTGTTCTCAGCGTCGCGGACTGGCTGCCGCCGAGTCCGTATAGCCGCCCCGGCCCCCTTGCCCTGAAGGTCACCTCTTTCTCGTAGTCTGGTACAGGGTTTCCCTCGTCATCCGTGACCGCCGCGACGACGAGCACCGCATCCTTCCCATCCGACCGCATCTGGGCCGGACAGGAAAGGCGGATCCTCGATGCCTTGCCCGGGGCCACCATGGTGTCCCGGACTAGGTCGTCTGCCCTCCGGCCGATCGCGTCTATCCTGCGGCCGGTGTAGGGCACCTGCCAGATCGCCGGGTTACCAGGAGGCTTCGACCCGAGGGATTTCCCATCCACTTGCAGTTCCACGTCACAGTTAGAGTAGACCCTTACCTCGACGATCTCGTTTTCCCTGTGCGGTCGGTTCCAGCTGGAAGCGATGCGGACGACCGGGTCCTTTCTCCACCTCGCGGCGATCATGTGGAATGCCTCCTTCGGGTTTCTGTACTCGTCCAGGACGCCCGATCTCTGGATGGGCCAAACGGGTTCGTAATCCGTTCCATAGTCGTGCATCGACCAAAGGGCGCTGCCCGCGACGAATGGCCTCGATTCTATCAGGTCCAGATCGCGGGCTATGCGCTCGGCCTGCCTCTTCTCATCGTCTGGATTGCCCCTGGGAACCGTTGCGTTCGTGTGTTCGCTGACGAGGATCTTGAGGCGCGGATACGCGGCGTGAAGGGCATCCAGGGACTCCAGCTGGTAGTTGACGCCCAAGACATCCGTGATGAAGACGGTGCCCAGGGACACCCCTTCCGCCAGAGTGTTTTCTGCGTAGGCCGTTGGGCGGGATGGATCCAGCTCCATGGCGGTCTGTTTGAGCCTCTCGAACATCTTCTTGGAGCGCCCCTCGTTCATTACGCCCCAGAGGATGATGCAGGGGTGGTTGCGGTCCCTCCTGATCATCCCGGCCATCATGGCGTTGGCGCTATCGATGAACGCCTTCCCGCCTATGAACTGCCAAGTGCAAATCTCCTCGTACACTAGGATGCCCAACTCGTCGCAGGCTGCCAGGAAGGAGGGGTGCTGGGGGTAGTGTGACGTGCGCACGAAGTTGCCCCCCATCTCCTTGATGAGCTCAGCATCCCTGCGATTCAGCCTCTCGGGCAGGACGTTCGCAATTCCCGGAAAGTCTTGGTGCCGGTTCACCCCCTTAAGCTGCACTCTCCTGCCGTTGATGATGAAGCCCTTGTTCTCGTCGAACGAGAAGCTCCTGATCCCAAATCGTTCGGCCTCCGAGTCGACCGGCACTCCGTCCACGAAGAGGGTGATCTCGACGCCGTACAGTTGGGGCGAGTCGGGTGACCAAAGCCGCGGCGACGGGATCTCGCAGTGGAAGGTAAACGTCCCGGCCAGGCTGGGTGAGACCTGGCCGGTGTGGGCGATCTCGGTGCCATCTGGGTCCGTTATCCTGGCCGTTGCTCGCACTTTCCTTCCGACGCGGTCCTTGCTGGCCATCGCCGCGACGATGTCGACCTTGGCGCGGCCCTCGCCGACCTCGCGCGGGGTGATGGCTAGCGACCTCCAGCGGAAGAAGCAGGGCCCCTTGTTGACCAACCATACGTCTCCGCACAGGCCGCCGTAAACGTTGTAGTCGGGAAGCCTCTTTCCGGGGAGAACCCTGGGGTCGTGCGAGTTGTCGACGCGGATAGCGATGAGGTTCTGTCCGCTCACGAGGTGATCCGTTAGCTCCAGCTCAAACCCGACGAGGCCGTCGGTGTGCTCGCCGAGGTCCTCACCGTTGAGCCAAACGTGTACCTTGCCCCAGACTGCGTCAAACCTGAGGAATACGTTCCCGTTGCCTGCGTGCCGGAATCTCTTCCTATACCAGGCGGGGCCTCGGTATGGGCCGCGTACGGGAATGAACGTGTCGGCCGCATTGAAGCTGTGGGGTAGCCTGACCTCCTCCCATCCAGAGTCGTCGTAGCCAGGGCTTGAGGCACCGAGAGCCTCGCCAAGTTGAAACACCCATCCTTCTCCGAAGTCAGACGTTGAGCTGTGCGAAGTCAAGGTGAAATCGCAGGCGGTTGGAAGACGGTTTGAAAAAGGTGTCCGAACTGCCAGGGAGGCGCCCGGTGCCTGGGGAGGCAGTAGGTCGTGTCATTCGAACAAAAGTGCTCGGGGAGTATGGCCGCCGAGCGGTGCTAGGGGATCAGGCCCGGGCGCCCACGAGAGCCGATCTGGTGAAGTGGCTCGGCCCTATGCGAGCAGCGAAAGGAACAAACCGAGAACTAGGCAGAACGATACGAGGAGGGGGGCGTTTCCGACCAGCCTCGGCATCTTCTCTCTCGAGAACCCCTTGGAAGTGACCAATGGCGAAGCTCCGAAACTGGTCTGCATGGCCGTATGCTCCCTTCTTGCTCGGGCCTGGTCCCTTAGCTGAATAATCTCTCACGTACTTATAAATATTTCGCAAAAAACGCAGCGGTTTGAGCGGAAATTGCTGCAACAGAGCCGATATTGTGCAATTGGGCCGGCATAAGTCTGCGTTTCAGATGGGCGCGTTTGTTTAGGACATCGGCTGATATTCTTAAGGCCGCTCGGAGCCGAACACCGCGCATGACCGTCAAGGCCTTTGCCGAGCAGTCCTGCGCGCACCTCGGAGATCCTCTTTGCAGGTATGTCCAGGAACTTCTTTCGCGACTTGGACAGCCGGAGCACTACGTTGAACTTCACATTTTTCCTACGAGAACCGCAACGAAAACCGCGCTTCAGGCGGAGCTGGAGCAGCTCGACATTCCAGGCAGCCTAGTCGTTCCGGATTTCGCAACCTTCCACGAGGCATTCGCAGGCTACCCGCGGATCTGGATTTCGTCCGAGGATGCCGACCTGGAGGACTTCTCCTCGCGGGCGAGGCTTCAACACGAGGTGGGCCATGCCGTGTTGCACTGGGAGATCTCCTCATACCTGCTCGGCCTTCCGCCCTCCCTGAGGGCGCTTGTCGAGGCTGGGAGGTTGAGCGGTGGCGAGGCCTCGGCGATGTCGTATCTAGTGTCCATCGGGGTCAAGGATTTCCAAGTTTCAAGCCTACTGGACCGATTTGGAATTCGCGAGGACCAGGAAGCTTTCTACCTGCGCGAACTGGCCCGTGGCGAGGTGGCGGAGGGGAAGATCGCCGTCCTGAACGAGATGAAGGTGATCATGGCGGCCTACCCTTTCCGCAAGAATCCTGCGGTGGCGGCCGCGATCGATGAGGCTGTAAGCCGGCTTGGGAGTTGCACGGACCTCGCAAGGCAGGTCCTCTCGCGCGTTGAGGATGCTGGGGACTTGGATCTCGGTGAGATCATCGAGGTGGCGTCGAGAACGATGGCGAGCTGGATGGCTTGCGGATGAGGCGTCCTGGGCACCCTCTCCGCGCGGGAAGGAGCCGGGCGCCGGGCAGCCGTTGCAAGGCTTGCGGAGACCTCGATCATTTCGCCGCATCTGGCATCTGGCTGGCTTTGCCTCGTTGCCCGCCGGGGAAGGAGACTTCCATCTCGATGACCTTCCTCCTCAGCCTAGCTATCACGGCGGGGTTCCAAGAGGAGGACCGCGCCTTGGCCGCTGCGCGCTTCAGGAGGCGATCTGCGGCGTCGGCCCAATCCCCGAAGCCGGCCCGACGAGCATCGGCCGCAAGCTTATTGAGCTGCCAAAGCCGTGCGTAATCCTCGATTCCAATCCTGATCCCCTGCCAACGCACGCTGGGCACGGGTCGCGTGGCGGCCTGATAGACCATTTCGTACTCCCCTCCGCCGGGGTTGGGGCCTTGCCAAAGATCGTAGGACCGGGTGCAGTATGACCAGAACCCCACGCCGGTCAGTCCCAGATCCCACGCCGTCCAGATAACCTGCCAGTAGTAAGTGACGTTTGCCATGTCCTTGACGCCGCCTAGGGCCTCGTAGGTCCAAACCGGCTTGCCCGTGGACTTGAGGAAGTTGACGCGCTCCCTGCTCGGCTCGCACACCACGGTGCCGAAGTTCGGCTGGAAGATGTCCACAAGGCCTTGGACCCTCCTCATGTCCGCAACCGTCATCCCCTTGAAGGGATCGGTGTAGACCTGGACATTTGGATCTAGGTTCTTGTAGTAGCGTGCGTAGCGCTCCAGCTCGTCGATCAGTTTGCCGCCGAGGAGTCCTGGCTCATCGACGGGGTAGAAGGCCCAACGGTCGTAGCCGAGACCCCTTGAGGCCAGATGCCGCACCCATTTTGGCAGGAACGTCGCAAATGCCCTCTCCCACTGGAGCGAGCCCTGTCCGGGCGCTCCCTCTTCGGGCACGACCGGGCTTCCGAGGAGCAGGACCATGTCCTGGGGGCGGAGCCGTTGCAGGATCCAGTCATGGTCCTGCCAATCGGGCTCGCCGGTGAGCCGCCCCTGCGCATCGTATGTGACTGTCGGAAGCCAGTTGCCGGTAAGCACAAATACGTTTGTGTGGTGGCTCTGCATGTCCCGAACCGCCTCGTCAGCGATTCCCCTGAGAGGCGAGCAGTTCACATAGCCCCAGTTGCAGAACCTGAGCGGCATTGGGGATGGCAAGGCCACCGGGGCGATGACCCACTCCACCGGGACCTCCAGCGTCGCATCTGCCGGAACCAGGGCACGCGCGTGGAGGAACGTGGCATACATGCCGGGTTCCAGGTCGCCGGCGTCGATATCGATCCACAGCCTTGCGCTGGATGACGGTGGTATTGCGATCAGGCCCGCGTCTGCCAACTCCGGAAGCGCATCTGGTGCCATCCCGCCCGATGCGGTCGGAACCCATGTCACCTGTCGAAGAACCAAGCGATCCCGCGTTGCAAACGTCCGGCCATCGCTGCCCGTCAGGGGGTCGAGCCAGACGCGAACGTCAATGGGCTGGTCAAGCAAGTTGGCGAGCTGTATCACGGCCGCGTCGTGGCCGCCGCGATCCGTATGAAGGGACAATCGACGAATCAGACCCTTGGCGGGGAAATCGGCCTCGGGATCAAAGCGTGCCCAGGGGTGTTCAGGCGCGTGTGCAAGAAACGCCGCAGCCGAAGGACTGCTTCGCATGACCTTCTGGGCAAGCACACGGCAATGGACCGCGCGTCTTAGGCAACCCAGGCTTCTATGAACCTCGCAAACCATGGTGCGACGGTCCTTCTTGGGCAAATCGGGGTAGGTGGAAATCCTTGCCTCTAGATCTGACCAGGCAAGCCGGCGGGAGGGGGCGAGGGGTCGGCAGCCCTGCATCCTGGCGTCCAGTCCGTCCAGCTTGTTGAGCAGCCTAGCCGCCTCTGCCAGCTCATCCTTAAACAGGCCCACCCTGAGGGTCTCCGAGGTTCTCGCCACCCGGCGGCTCCGATGGTCCCACATCGATGCCTGCAGGCGGTAATTGCCGGCGTCCAGTATCTCAAATCCTCCGCAGTCGGCGGCGGTATGGAGGATCGTTCGGTGTGCGATTCCGTCCGGACCGCACAGCACGACTTCCACCGGTAGACGGCGACCGAGCTTCCATCGCCTGGGCCGGGCATACCGAAAGCTATTGAAACCTAGGTGCAGACGGGAGGGCTCGGAACGCCGGGGCATAAGGCCCCTGCGTGCCGGACGGTATCGTGTGACGACCCTTGGGACCCTCAGCAGGCGGTTGGCTCTTCCATCGAAATCCCCGCGGCTCGAGGGCCACCACACCTTGCCGCCCCGATCCGCTTGGGCCCTGTAGCAGGTGAGTTTTCCCGTTTCGTGGGCAACGACCAGGATCTCCAACCTGCCGTCGCTGTCCGCGTCGGCGACGATGGGCGCTCCGACCATCCCGCCCGGAATGTCGTATTCCTCAAGCAGCTGTCCGGCATGGTTCAGCATCCTGAAGATCGGTCCCCTTCGTTGTGTGAGCAAGAGCTCAGGCATTCCGTCTCCGTCGATGTCGGCTATCGACGGGCCGAAGGGTTGGTCGCCTCCTCCGTAGGCGGCATGCCAGAGCAGCCGGCCCCTTCCATCGACTGCTTGGATTGCGCGCCCGGCATGGGTGTAAACGAGCTCCGCCGAGCCATCCCCGTTGATGTCCCCCAGGGAAAGGCCGACCTCGACGCTTCCCGCTCCGACGCCGCGCTGTGCCCAGAGGACCCTGCCATCCGGGGATATGCACCGGACGATGTCGTCGGCGGCGCCGGCAAGGACGCAGGGTCCCCTTCCGAGGTCGGCCAAGACGGGTGCGGAGTACTGGGCGGAACGCTTGCAGCGCACCGCCCAGCGAAATGATCCGTCTGATCCGAGGCAGTAGACGTGGGCGTCGCCGGCCGAGAAGATGATCTCGTCGCGTCCGTCCCCATCGAGATCACCAACGGCTGCCGGACCGAGCCCCCTCTGGTAGGTGTGGAACTGCCAGACGACGTTGCCTCCATCGTCGATGCCAGTTGCGCGGCCGTCCCTGTCGGTGGCCACGATTCGAGCATTTGTGTCGCCCCTTAGCGCTGCAATGCTGTTGAAAGGGGTCATTGCAGCCTCCAGCTCCACCCGCCAGCGCATCTGCCCGCGGGGCGAGATGCATGCGACGGTGCCTTCCTCGCTGCCTACAAGCAGGCTGGGCCCAGGGCCCTGGACGGTGTCGAAGACGGGCCATGTTGAGATTCGACCCCCGATGTGCGTGCACCATCGTCGTTCTGCCTGGGCATCCAACGCGACGACGTCCCCGGAGGAGGTCCCGACTACTATCAGGCGGGTGCCTCCCCAAGTCATCACAGCCGGGCAGCCCGCGACATCGGCCCGTTCCAACGACCATGCCTCTTTGAGGAGGCTCATAACCGATTCACCGGACGGGAAAGGTTTTCACGCGGCGTGGCTACTCCTAGTCAGCGTTGTCGAGGCGCCACAGGCCCTCTCGGAGGGAGTTGCCGTGCCCACGATACATCTCCTTGTGTTCGAGGCGGTGCTTGACCTCTCGGACTGCGATCTCGACCGCCGCCTCGAGGGTCTCGCGCCCGAACTCCTGCGTGGAGTCCTGTGGTGCAATTTTTCCCCCGGCGCCGATGAGCTTTTCTCCCTTTTTCGGAAGCACGCTCAGGTCGACGGTCTCAGGGTGGAGGGCCAGCATGTGGGATGTCTCCCAGCCGCCCGCATGGTCTCCGGCGCAATCGTACCTGTCTCGGACGAGCAAGTAATCAACGAATGCCCACGCGAGCATTCCCTGCCTCTTGCTGAACTGTCTCTGGTTGAAGAGCACGACGGCGGAGCGCGCGTGATCGATGAGCGGATAGTGGCCCGCGACCAGCACCCCGACCTCGAAGCCCAAGCTCTCCGCTTCTGCGAGGATGTGCAACAGGAGCCTTTGATAGTTCAGTACCTGCTCTGTGGCCGAGAATGGCTGCCTGTCGGGCGAAAAGTTCTCAGGAGGAAGGCCCATCTTCTCCGCGATGAGTTCTCTGTCCTGTGCGTTTGCCTCCATGAGGCCCTCCACGCGGCTCTCACCGTAGTACAGCGGGGGGAAGACGAGTCCTCCGCCCTTCTGCGCGCATAGGATCGCTATCCCTTCCGCCTGCAGGGTATCGGTCCCGACGGGGTTGTGGAGGCCATGCCACTCCAGGTTCCCAATCGGGATGTAGACGACCGGACATTCCTTTCGGCGTTTTACGATCTGATCCGGCCTGAGCATGTGATAACGTACCTCGGGCTGCATGCTACCGCCTCGCTTGAGTGCCGGGACAAAGCCCTCGTTATAAATGGAAGGGACTGGCAGACATAGGGGCGTCGGAGCGTTCGACCTGGGGGACAAGCGCAGCCGGTGCGGCTTGGGCGCCAAGAACCGAACGGGTAGGGCTTGCATTCTTAAGATGGGAATGTCGATTCATTGATGTATCGGGGTGCGCGGGTTGGCATGGTTGAGAGGCGGAGCAGGCGGGCCGCGGCGTCCAGGGGGCGCGGTGATACTTGTCGTAGCGGTGCTCGTCGCCTCAACGAGCTGTTCTGCTCAGGACACAAGGCGTATCTCGTGTTTCCTGATAGGTTCGGTCCAGGCGGGCATCTGTCCGCTGCCGAACTTCTTCACCGAAGACCCCTTGTTCACCTGGGAGCAGGACCCCCACCAGGCCGGATTGTCGCTTCAGGAAAGGATCAGGCTGGACCGGCTTTACTTTCCGCGCTCAAGGAAGGTCTTGTTGGAGAAGTTCGATATGGTTTTCTTCGCCGACCCTTACATCGATCACTTCACGGCAACCCAGTTCGGGGACCTTTACTATGCCTTCACGCAGGGCGGGATGCCCTCCTACTGGAGCTTTGGTCCGGCCTACGGCCAGGTCATCCAACCTTCGATCCTAAACGACGTGCTGCCCATATCCGATTACAAGGGCTACTTCCACCAGCCGTGGCGCGCGGTCTTCCGTAGGGACAGGGACCCGGTCTTCACCCCATTCATACAGCTGGGGGTTGAGAGGGTTCCGGGCGAAGCCTATGGGATCATGTGGCCGCGGGAAGGGAGTTTGACCTGGGCCGACATGCAACCCCAGAACCTGCCTTGGGTGGTGTCCTGGAGGCCGGGGGGCAAGGAGGCCGGGCTTGCGTGGGTGTTTGCCGACGAGTTCAACTACTACTGGTGGGGAACGATCTCGGAGGCAAGAGGAGCGAACCCCTACGCGTTGGATCTGATGACCAACGTGATACTCTACTCTCTGGGCAGGCCGCTGCTCACCGACATCCTGTCGAGGCGCTCCGCCCGGGTCAGCATCGCGACGTTCCGATCCGAGAAGTTGCTCGTGCTATCGATGATGGAATGGGCCGACAAGTTCGGGGCCAACACCCTCCCGCTGTCCAACAGGTTGGGCGAGCTGGATTCCCAGGCCGCGGCCGCGCACGAGCAGTACCTCGATCAGGAATACGATAGCGTGATCTCCACCATGTCGGCCATCTCGTCCCAGATGAAGGAGATCACGGCGCTCGCGGTGCACCTGAAGGATCAGGCGCTTTTCTGGGTCTTCATCTCCGAATGGCTTGTCGTCACCTCGGCTGCGATAGTCGCGGGGCTTACTGTCTGGACGCTGATGATCAGGAAGAAGGTCTACCGGCCTGTCAGGGTCACGAGACTGACGCTGCGTTGATCGGCACGGATCGCTCGTGCGGCTCGTTGGTCCAAGGGCCGGGAGAGGGGCCAGATGGTGCACTTTTTATTGCAGGGGGCGCCAGCCCCAGGCATGTCCACTCTCACGCTTTCCGAGTCCGAGTACAAGGACAAGGTTTACGCCTGTTGGCTGGGGAAGAACATCGGCGGCACCTTGGGGGCGCCGTACGAGGGCAGGAAGGAGATCCATTCGCTCACCTACTACGAACCGGTGCCGGATGGCTCGGCCCCAAATGACGACCTGGATTTTCAGTTGGTTTGGCTGAAGATGCTTCAGGACAGAGGGGTCAGGCCCAAGCTTTCTGACTTCGTCGACTACTGGATCCGCCACCTGTCTTCCTACCCTTGGAACGAGTATGGTTTCTGCCGGCGGAACCTCGATCGAGGGCTCCGCCCGCCCATCTCGGGGTGTTTTGAGAACTACTTCATCGACGAGATGGGATCCCCGATCAGAAGCGAGATCTGGGCCTGCGTTGCCCCGGGCGACCCGCAGCTTGCCGCCGAGCTTGCGTGGATGGACTCGGCTCTGGACCACGCTGGCGGCGAGGGAACATACGGGGAGATGTTCTGGAGCGCGGTGGAGAGCGCTGCCTTCGTGATTTCGGATGCCCGGGCGCTCATCCGCGTCGGGCTGGCAATGATTCCGATCTGGTCCCGGATATCCCGCGTCGTCAGGGAGGCCCTCTGGTGCCACGACAACGGCGTCCCATGGGCGCAGGCCCGGGAGAGGGTGCTGCGGTGCTTCGGTCACCAGCAGCCGTGCCATGCACCGCAGAATCACGGGTTCACCGTGATCGGCTGGCTGTACGGGCGCGACTATGGGGACAGCATCTGCAAGGCCGTCAACTGCGGTTACGACACCGATTGCACGGGTGCAACGCTTGGGTCCTTGCTCGGGATACTGGGCGGCACGGCGGGCATCCCGAAGGAATGGAGGGATCCGGTCGGGGACCGCATCGTGTTGCACAAGTTCACCAGAAACCTCGAAGCCCCGGCGACCGTGGCGGACCTCACCGAGCAGGTCGCAAGTGTGGCACGAACCATGGTCTCCGAAAGGTCCGACAGCGTCCGTTTCGGGAAAACAACCTCCGTGCCGAAGGACATACTATCCTTGCTCATGCGCAACGAGAAGGCGGCCCTCGCCCTAAGCAGGGACCCAATGTCTGCGATCGCGTACGCCGACGATCTGGAGGTTGCACTGCACTACGGGGGAGATCCCGTGCTCCTGCCGGGAATCGACAAGGTCGTGGGCGTGTCCGTAACGGGTGGCCATCTGCCTCAACCGGCCGTCATCCGGCTTCGGCTCCCTTCGGGTTGGCGGGCGGAGGCGTTGGGCGAGCTTCGCGGACAGCATCGCTTCAGGTTGAGGGGGCGGAAAGTCGCGGACAGGAACACCATCCGAGTCGATGTGGAGGTGGGTGGCAAGAGGCTTTCCGCCTCGTTCGCCATGCTCGGGCCGGGCGAGGCGAAGGGTTACCCGTGCGGGGATAACGTCCCGACCTGCCCCAGATGCCATGCGAGGCTAGAGGCCTGCATCTGTGGCGGGACGTAGTCTTTGGCGTGCTGGGAGGGTCGAGTCAGATCAAGGGACGGGAGTCGGCAGGGCGGCGAAAATCTATATCTCGTCTTCACTGATCGGATGGCCGGAGGATGAAGTTGCCCGACGAACAAGCTGCGACGTCCAAGGCACTTTACCTTGATGACCCGTATCTGAGGGAGTGCGATTCCACCGTCATCTCGGTGAAGGACGGAAAGTACGTTGTCCTAGACCAGACTCCTTTCTACCCGATGGGTGGTGGCGTCCTCCACGACACCGGCGTCGTGATCAGGGGGCAGGAGCGGTTCAATGTCGTCTATGTGGGCAAGTTCGCGGGGCAGATATCGCACGAGGTGGATGCCCAGGGACTGAGTCCAGGCGACCGGGTGCGCTGCGTTCTAAACTGGGATAGACGTTACAAGTTGATGCGCAGCCACACGGCCGCCCATGTGCTGATCTCGATTCTGTGCAAGGAGACAGGCGCGCTGGTCACAGGCAACGAGGTTGGGGTGGACAGGACGAGGTTCGACTTCGACCTCGAATCCTTCGATCGGCAGATCTTCATGACGTTCATCGACAGGGCGAACGAGCTCTTCCAGAAGGATATACCGGTCAAGTGGTACGAACTTCCGCGAGACGAGGCGATGAAGATCGAGGGCGTCGTCAAGCTCGCCGCCGCCCTGCCGCCCGCGGTGAATAGACTTCGGATCGTGGAGATAGAGGGCGTGGACAGACAGGCGGACGGCGGGTGCCACGTGAGAAACCTCAGAGAGGTCGGCAGGATCGAGTTCCTGAAGGCGGAGAACAAGGGGAAGAACAACCGAAGAGTCTACTACAGGCTCGTCCCCTAGGTCCGTCTGGTTCCGTGGCAACGCTGGGGAGTGGTTCCATGGCAGTGGTCGAGGGGCTTCGCCCCGGTCACCGCGGCGATGGACTCCATTCGGCCAAGTTAGCCAACTTGCATGGCCTTCTTCAGGGCCTCGTTGGTGGATGACCGCAAAGAGATCAACGTCGATTAGCGGACCCGCGCGGATGAGCGTCGTTGGGGTTCCGCTGGAGAGCGTGACGGGAAGCGGCCGCGCGGCGAAGGATGTAAGCCTAGACCAGATGGCGGATCGATGAACGGTTCCTCATCCCTGCGGTCATCCTGCAGCCTGCCGCACAACAACTTATAAGGAACGCGGGTCTGGCGCTTCCGGGACCTGCTTGCGGAGCATTCCCCGAGGGGATCATCGGTGGTTCGTTTGGTGGAAACGGGGCGGTGAGTTGGTGCTGGTGCACGCCTTCGCTCCGGGGTTGGCCATAGATTGCCCCAAGTGCGAGGCCCCGACGCTTTTGGCCGGGGAGCTTCTGATCTGCTACGCGTGTGGGATGAGTTTCAAGAGGGAGGGGGACATTGTCAGCAGACCGTTTGGGAGTCACTCGTGGCCGGATTCGTCCTGCGGGGTCCTGGTGCCGTATGAGAAGAGCAAGCCGCACGGTTGGTGGTCCTCCGTCAAACCCGAGGACCTTTAGCCAAGTGGGGACTCCGCGGCGGTTAGGCCCATGTTGCCCGTTCTCGCCAGGGTAGATTCAGGGTGTGCCTTCTGACCTCATGGGCGATGCGACCCTCTGGGATCGGGTATGCGCAGTTGGCAAGCCTATGCATTGGCAGATGGGGGGTAAGGTCCGGCAAGTAACAGCAGCGTCGTCGACTGCAACGAAAGGCTAATAAGAGGGGCTTGATAGATTGTGATCGGTGAGACGCGGTGTCATCCGAAGCTAAGCAGCCGGAGCAACCACCGAAGCCGGAAGAGAAGCCCAAGGAAGAGGCGAAGGCTGAGGCGCCTAAGACGGAGGCGCCCCAACCGAAGAAGAAGCCTTGGTGGA
>Ga0129301_1001197_pt1 | contig 13034 bp, 9 predicted proteins | sample ConPoolayeHmetaG_FD_94489 | JGI IMG/M metagenome (GOLD analysis project Ga0129301, IMG submission 94489) | Hot spring microbial mat communities from California, USA to study Microbial Dark Matter (Phase II) - Cone Pool mat layer H metaG ...
CGTCCCAGGCGAAGCGATTCAGGCCCCGACGGACGGACAGGCGCGCATCGCGCCTCCCCGTGTCGCCTTCGGCCTGGGGCTGCGTGGTAAAGGCACGCAGCACGTTCCCCTTCGCATCCAGGATCTCGAGCACCACCGGCTCCTTGGGGACCTCCGCGAACCACGCGTTGATCTCCGCCGAAAAGCCGGGCGCGCGGTAGGCTGGCCTGGGCGCGAAAAGAAATATGCGCGCCTGCGTCGTCTTCTCGTCGATCTGGTGCAGCGGGGTCAGGTCGTCCAGAATCCAGAACGAACGCCCCTGCGTGGCGACCACGAGATCGTTGCGATGGACCAGCATGTCCGTGATCGGGGTGACCGGCAGGTTGAGCTGGAACTTCTGCCAGCGCACACCGTCGTCGAACGATATGTACATCCCGAATTCGGTGCCCGCATACAGCAGGCCTCGGCGCGCCGGATCCTCGCGCACGACGCGCACGAAATGGTTCGCCGGGATGCCGTTGCTGCCGTCGGTGATCAGGTCCCAATGAGCTCCGTAGTCGTTGGTACGGAAAACGTAGGGCCGGAAATCGTCCTCGCGATAGCGATGCACGGCCAGGAAGGCGCGCCCCGGGTCGTGCGCCGACAGCTCGATCATGTTGACCGTACCGCGCTCCGGCATTCCGGCGGGCGTGATGTTCGCCCAGGTTTTGCCGTTGTCGCGCGAGAGGTGGACGAGCCCGTCGTCGCTTCCGGCCCACAGCAGCCCGCGCACTTTGGGCGACTCCTCGAATGCGAAGATCGTGCCGAAGACCTCGACCCCCGTGTTGTCGCGCGTGATCGGCCGGCCCGAATAGTCCTGGAAGGCCTTGTCGTTGCGCGTGAGATCCGGGCTGATGGTCTCCCAGCTCATGCCGCCGTCGCGCGAGCGGTGCACGAACTGCGAGCACGTGTAGACGATGTCGGGGTCGTGGGGCGAGAGGCGTATGGGGGCGTTCCACTGAAAGCGGTACTTGAGGTCGGCCGCCCGCTGGCCGGTGGCCGACTCGGGATAGACCATGACGTTGCGCACCAGGCCGGTCTTGACATCCAGCCTGGTGAGCATTCCGCCGTAGCTCCCGGCGTAGACGATGTCGGGGTTGCGCGGGTCGACGGCGATGTGCCCGCTTTCGCCGCCACCGACCTGATAGAAGCCCTGCCCGCGGCTGGGCACGGAAGCGGTGCTGTTGTCCTGCTGCGCGCCGTAGACGCGGTAGGGGAACCGGGTGTCGGCGGTCACGCGATAGAACTCGGCGGTGGGCTGGTTCATCTGCCCGCTCCAGGAAAGGCCGCCGTTCAACGACACGTTGGCACCGCCGTCGTTGCCGTTGATCATCTTCGCCGGATCATCGGGATCGATCCACAGGTCGTGATTGTCGCCGTGAGGCGTCCGGATGGTCTGGAAGGTGCGGCCGCCGTCGGTCGATTTGTAAAAGCCGGTGTTGAGCACATAGACCGTCTCCGGGCTCTTGGGATCGGCGTAGATATGGATATAGTACCAGGCACGCTGCAAGAAGCGGCGCTCGCCGTTGATCTTGCGCCAGCTCGCGCCGCCGTCGTCGCTGCGGTAGATCCCGCCGCGATCCTCGGGAGCCTCGACGAGAGCCCAGACGCGCTCCGGCATGGCCGGAGAGACGGCCACGCCGATTCTTCCCACCACTCCGGCCGGCAGGCCCCCGGAGAGCTTCGTCCAGGTGTCGCCGCCGTCGGTCGTCCGGTACAGGCCGCTTTCCTCGCCGCCGCTGTCGATGGTCCAGGGCTTGCGTTCGACGGTCCACATCGCGGCATAGATGACGCGCGGATTGCTGCGGTCCAGCGCCAGATCGACCGCGCCGGTCTTTTCGCTGACGTAAAGCACCTTCTCCCAGCTCCGGCCGCCGTCGCGCGAGCGGAAGACGCCGCGCTCCGCGTTGGGCCCGAAGATATGGCCGAGGGCCGCCACATAGACGAGGTCGCAGTTCGACGGATGCACCAGGATCTTGCCGATCTGGCCCGATTCGCGCAGGCCGACGTGTTTCCAGGTTTTGCCGGCATCGGCCGACTTGTATATGCCGACACCCGGCGAGATGTTGCCGCGCGGGCAGGCCGAGCCCGTGCCGACGTAGACGACATTGGGATCCGATTCCGCCACCGCCACCGCCCCGATCGACCCGGCCTCGAAAAAGCCGTCCGAGACGTTCGTCCAAGTCAGTCCCGCATCCCGGGTTTTCCACACGCCGCCTCCCGTCGAGCCGAAATAATAGGTCAGCGCGTCGCCGCGCACGCCGGCCACCGCCGTCACGCGGCCGCCCCGGCTGAAGTCCAGGAGCCGGTAGCGCATCCCGCTGAACAACGCGGGATCGACCGTCACATTGAAATCGGCCCTGCTCTGCTCGAAGCCCAGCCCGGCCGTCGCCAGTAGAAAGAAACCAAAAAGAATCGCCGCCGTGGTTCTTCTCATGGTCCGTCCTCCAGGAATCAAGACTCGCATCGAGGGTATCCGCTGGCGGACATTTTGCATTTCCTGCGGGCGCCAAGGCAACTGCTTTCAGCTGCGGCCCGGCGCGCGCGATTGCAAACGCAACCCGAAGCGGTTATGCTGCGTGCTGATCAGCCTGGAGGTTTGCCATGGTTCGACGGACGGCGGCACTGCTAGCGTTCTGCATCCTGTGCGCTTTCGCTCTTGCGGCGGAGGAGAAGATCGATTCCGCCGCCAACTGGAAGATCCGCCAGGAAGGCACCGAGAATTCCCAGGTCATGCGCATCGTGCATTTCCTGACCGACGTCTACGGCCCGCGCCTGACGGGTTCGCCCAATCTCAAGGCCGCATGCGAATGGGCGGTGCGGCAGATGCAGGAATGGGGTCTCGAGAACGGTCATCTGGAACCGTGGGACTTCGGGCATCCCGGCTGGGCGAACGAGAAATACTCGGCCCACGTGACGGCGCCCTACAAGGATCATCTGACCTGCGAGGTGGTCGCCTGGACTCCGAGCACCAAGGGAGTGGTGCGCGCCCAGGCCGTTCAGATCGTGCCGCCGGATCGGCCGACGCAGGAGGCGCTGACGAAATATCTCGAGTCGGTGAAGGAAAAGGTCAGGGGAAAGATCGTGCTGGTCGGCGCCCACCGCCCGGTTCCCATCACCTTCAACGCGCCCTACAAGCGGCGCGAAGACGCCGAGGTGCGCGCCCAGTACGATCCCGAAAACCCGGCGCCCCCTGCGGGCCCGCCGCGCGCGCCCCAGCAGCCCGAGGCGCCCCGGGAAGGCCCGCGGCCGCTCGAACCCCGGCAGGTGGAAGAACGGATCGACGCCTTTCTGCTTTCGGCCGGAGCGCTCGTGCGCGTCAACGACGCTGCCCGGGAACACGGCCAGATCCGGGTTTTCGGAAACCGGCTCTACGACCCCGACAAGGTCGTGCCCGCCCTGGTCGTGCGCAACGAAGACTACGGCCGCATCTGCCGGGTCCTGGCCGACGGCACGCCCGTCGAAATGGAGGTCGAGATCGTCAATACCGTCTATCCCGAGGGCCGGACGGCCTACAACGCCGTCGCCGAGATCCCGGGCACGGACAAGAAGGACGAGATCGTGATGCTCGGGGGACACATCGACTCGTGGCACGGAGCGACGGGCGCAACCGACGATGCCACGGGCGTGGCGGCCATGATGGAAGCCGTGCGCATCCTGCAGAAGCTCGGCCTGCGGCCGCGGCGCACCATCCGGGTCGCGCTCTGGGGCGGCGAGGAACAGGGCCTGCTCGGTTCTCAGGCTTATGTCAGGGAGCATTTCGGCACCTTCGAGTCGCCCAAACCGGAGTTCGAAAAGTTCGTGGCTTATTTCAATATTGACTCGGGCACGGGGCGCGTGCGCGGCGCCTCGATCTTCGGGCCGCCGGAGGCGGCCGCCGTCCTGCGCGCCATCCTGCGACCCTTCGAGGATCTCGGGGTCATGGGGGCTGTCGCCACACGCAGCCGCAACCGCGGCGGCACCGACAGCACATCGTTCAACTGGGCCGGCCTGGCCGGCATCGGCATGTCGCAGGACCCGATCGAATACCAGACGCACACCTGGCACACCAACCTGGATACGTACGAGAGGGTGAGCGAGGAAGACCTGAAGAAGTGCGCCATCGTGGTCGCCTCGGCCGTCTATCACCTCGCCAACCGGGAAGAGATGCTGCCGAGATTCACCAAGGAGAACATGCCGGCGCCGGTGCCAGAAACCCCGCCGGCCCGCCCCACGAATCCTTAGGCTCAAGTCAGGACTCGATCGCGGGAGTGCGCCATGCCCGAAAGCGAAGCGCAATCACCGGCCGGCGTGAAGCTGTCGGTCGTCATTCCCGTATACAACGAGAAGAACACGATCCTGGAGGTGTTGCGGCGCGTGCGCGCCGTCGACCTGCCGAAGGAAATCATCGTGGTCGACGACTGCTCCACCGACGGCACGCGGGACATTCTCAGGAGCCTGCCGCCGGAGAGCGATCTCAAAATCGTCTTCCACGAGCGCAACCAGGGCAAGGGGGCGGCGCTGCGCACCGGGTTCGCGGCGGTCACCGGCGACATCGTCGTCGTCCAGGACGCCGACCTGGAATACGATCCCGCGGAATATCCCACGCTGATCCAGCCGATCCTGGCAAACAAGGCGGACGTCGTTTTCGGCTCGCGCTTCCTCGGCGGCCCCCACCGGGTGCTGTTCTTCTGGCACTCGGTGGGCAACAAGGTCCTCACCACGCTCTCGAACATGTTCACCGACCTGAATCTCACCGACATGGAAACCTGCTACAAGGTATTCCGTGCCGACGTCCTGCGGCGCATCCGCCTGCGCGAGAATCGCTTCGGGTTCGAACCGGAATTCACCGCCAAGGTGGCGCGCGCCCGCTGCCGGGTTTACGAGGTCCCGATCTCCTACAGCGGCCGCGACTACTCAGAAGGGAAGAAGATCACCTGGAAGGACGGCATCGCCGCCCTCTATTTCATCATCAAGTACCGCTTCGTGGACCGAGTTTCGGTGACAGGCTACTCAACCCCGAAACTCCTCAGACGCGGGCGAGGTGGATGGCGGCGGCACCGAACAGCAGGCGCCTGACGCGCACCTCAACGAATCCGGCTTCCTTCAAGATCGCGGCCAGCTCTTCGGCCGGGTAGAATCTGGGAATGGTGGTGCCCAGGTAGGCGTAGCCTGCCCGGGATCCCGAGATCAGCGCCCCCACGCGCCGGACGACCAGGCGGATATAGGCGTGGAAGAGCGCGCGCACGATGCGGGAGCGGGGCTGGCTGGTTTCCAGATTGACGAAACGGCCTCCCGGCCTGAGCACGCGGCGGAACTCGGCGAAGGTCCGGACCAGGGCGGCGCGGGAAAGGTTGATATTGCGCGTTGCGAAAGAGATCGTGATCAGGTCCAGGCTGGCGTCGGCGAAAGGCAGGGCCTTGACGTCGGCGAGAACGAAATCGATGTTCCGGCCGGAGGGCTTGGCCGCAGCCCGGGCCAGCATCGGCCGGCAGAAATCCAGCGACATGACCCGCGTCTCTGCCGGAGCAAGGGCGCGCAGGTTCGCCGCCAGCTCGCCGGTGCCGGAGCAGGCATCCATCCACGCCCGGCCGCCCTCGGCGGCGGCAAGCCGCGCGGCCTTGCGCCTCCAGTGCGCGTCGAGTCCGAAGGTCAGGACCCGGTTGACCAATTCGTACGTCGGCGCAACCTCTGCGAACAGCCTTTGCAGCGGCTGCAGGTTTTCCAATTCGCTTTTCATGGCCGCCCGAATGGTATCCGGTTTCGGCGCCCGGGCCAAGGCCCGCAGGCCGCAACCGGCGATGGATGCCGGTTGCTTGCGCCGGAAGCCGGCGGCGGACGGATGCGACGGCGCATCGAGGTGAGGGCGCACATGGTCAAGGCGGCCGGCGCGCCCGCTCGCCCGCGGGCCGCGCTCATCGAAAACGGCGAGCGTCCCCCTTTTTGGTGCTGCGCTCGAGCCAACGGTTGTAAAGCCACGTGCTCGCAGCGGAAGCGAATCCGATTCCCATCAGGACCAGCCATCCGAGGGCCGCATGCGCGGGAACCAGGTCGAGCAGGCCGTCCGGCCGCACGACCGCATCCCGGCACATGATGTAGATGCCCATGCCGAGCCGCCCCAGATATATGACGACAAAGCTGGCCATGGCATAATAGGCCGCCCGCTCGAACAGCTCCGTGACGTTGGCGACCCAGAACGACGGTGGAAACGGCCGGACCGGCGCTTGTCTTTCGGTAGGAACTTGTGTCATAGATCCCCGTGTCGAGAAAAGCGGCAGAGGCGAACAAGCCTTCGGAGGCGGCAGAATAGCATCGAATCGGGGTGAAATCACCGGGAAACCCCGCGTCCGGCAGGCGCGCGGGCCTGGCGTTCCCGCTCTGTCCGGCCGGCGCAGTGCCCCATCCCGAGTCGGCAGGCTTGCTCCCCTGTAATTGTTCTCGAATGAACCGAAAACGCGGAATATAAGGCCGCAGGGTCTCTCAACGGCGAGGAAACCATGCAAAGAAGCTCCGGATTTCATCGGAAGGCATCGGTCGCGGTCGGCGCACTGCTGGCGTGCGGGTGGCTGCTGTGGGCGAACGGATGCGGGCGCGGGCGGCTGCCGGCATCGAGCGCGCGCTTTCGCAGCTCAGGCAGGGCGAGGTCCCCTTGGTGGTGCTGACCAGTTCGTGCTGCGCCCGGCGCTACCGGCTGCGGGAGCTCGACCCACGCGCCGACGAGGTCAAGCAGGGCATCCGCCTTGCCCCGGGCGCCTCCGCCATCCCGGTATTCGGTCTGGATGCCTGGGGCGAGCTAGGGCCCATCAACTCGCCGTACAAGGGCCTGCCTTATCAGTACCAGCAGCACACGTTCGTCTCGGGCCTGCTCGTGCTGGCGAATTGAGTCGCCGCACAATGCGCGCGAAGCTGCCCGCTCAGCGGGCGTCGGGAGGAATTCCGGGAATCCAGTGCGGCATGCCGATCACATGCCCGGAACTCAGCTCGCTTCGCTCGCCGGCTTTAGGGGCAAAGGGGTCAAGGAACAAAGGGGAAAGACCGCTCAGCTCGAATCACCACGCCGCCATCCCGACTGCCATGTATCCACCATATGCCTGAAAAGGGGACGACAACCATGGAAGTGATGGAAATGGAATTCTTCTACGAGATATTCGACCCTTCCCTGCCGCGCCACGGCCCGGGGGACGACAAGTGGACGCAGAAGGCGCTGGAGGTGCTCCTGCCCCCGGGGGAAAAGCGGCGCGGCACAGGTGAAGGGAGAACGCTGAAGGTCCTCGACCTTGGATGCGGGACCGGTCCGCAGACGATCGTCCTGGCCCGCGCCCTCGGCAGCCCCATCCTCGCCGTCGACAACCACGAGCCGTACCTTGCGGAACTCAGGCGCCGCGCGCAGGCCACCGGCGTCCTGGACGTGCTCGAAACGCGTCTCGCGGACATGCGGCAGCTCCGGCTCCCGCCGGGCTCGTTCGATATCGTCTGGTCGGAAGGGGCACTTTACGTCCTCGAATTCACTAAAGGCCTCGAGGTCTGCCGCGACCTGCTCGCTCCCGGAGGGCTGATGGCAGTCACCGAGCTCTGCTGGCTCCGCCCCGACCCTCCGCAAGCGTGCCGGACGTACTTCGAGCGCGAATACCCCGCCATCATGGACATTCCAGCGAATCTCGCCGCCATCGAAAAGAGCGGACTCGAGATAGTCGGGCACTTCACCCTGCCCGAGTCCTCGTGGCTGGATAACTACTATGCTCCGCTCGAAGCGCGACTGCGCTTGCTGCGGCGCGAGTACGCGACCGACCCCGGGAAGCTGGAGATGATCGAGGGAGTCCAGGCCGAGATCGACCTCTATCGCCGATACTCGAGCTGGTACGGATACGAGTTCTTCATGATGCGTCGGCAGTAGCAGGGGCTCTCGTTCGGCGCCCCCTTTTGTCGCGCCCCCCGCAGCCCGGATCGGGGAGAATTCCCGCGCCGATCCGCAACCGGCGGCGCCGTCTGTCCGTCCCTCGTTGCGCTTCTCGAGCCGCAATCCGAGATCGAACGGTATCGCCGGGGCACAGCCTCCCGGGCGGAGTTTCGGGGTTGAGTAGCCTGTCACCGAAATAAGATATCCTTTTCACCGCGGCTCGCGGCGGGGGCCGAGTGCGCGCTCGGTCCGGGCAAGCACCTGCAAAACGACCTCGCACACCTGCTCGGGCGCAATCGCCTGCATGCAGGTTCTCTCTCGCGGGCACACGCTCAGGTAGCAGGGGCTGCAGTCGAAATCGGAGACGATCTTGGCGCCGCGGCCGTACAGTTCGATCTCCTGGTGGCAGGTGGACCCGAGGATGACCACCACGGGCACGCCGAGGCCGATGGCCAGGTGCATGGCCAGCGTGTCGCCGGTCACCACTAGATCGCAGTTGCCGACGATGCCCGCAAAGTCGCGCAGCGGGTTGTCGTTACCGGTGTCGATCACCGGACGGCGCGCCGCCGCCCGGATGCGCGCGTTGCGCTCGACTTCCGCCGGCCCGCCGAGCAGCAGAATCCGGGCGCCCAGCCTTTCCGCCAGCAGATCGGCGAGCCCGATGTAGCCTTCCTCGGTCCATTTCTTGGTGGCGAAGACGGCGCCCGCCCCGGTGTTCAGCCCGATCTTCAGATCGGAATCCGCAACGCCCAAGGCCGCCAGCTTCTCCCGTGCCGCGCCGATCTCGGCGGACAGGTCGGGAAACACATACTCCTGCGGGCCGGGGTAGGGCAGCCCGGCGCATTCGAACACCAGCTCCGGATAGGTCTTCGTGTTGATGCGGAACTTGAGAGTGTCGTCGATGCCCAGCTCGAACATGTACTGCGACGCGCGGTCGAGCGGCATGACATTGCCGTAGGCGCTCATGCCGAAGCCCGCCTTGTGCGCCGCCCGGACCTTCATCGCCAGGGCCGTGGCGCGCGCCTCCTTGTCGAAGCAGTAGAGCCGGTCGAAGGTCTCGCACTCGAGCCGGAGAACGTTTTCGCAGTCGTAGGCCAGGAGCCGGTCGATCTCGCCGATGCCCTCGAGCAGCGGCGCCGCGCCGGGGTCCGTGAGCCAGGTGATGTGCGCCTCGGGACAGGCCCGGCGCAGGCCGCGCAAGAGCGGCGTGGTGCGCAGCACATCCCCCACGGCCGCAAGCTTGATGATCAGAATGCGCTCGCCGAAGGGCGCGTAATGGGGACACCCGTCGCATGCGCGCCGGAACCGGCACGGCTTGTGCCCGAGAAAGTGACGGCAATCGTAACGTACCAACATGATCTAACCTGCTCGCAGGCCCGCGCTGCGCAGCCGCAGCCAGACCAGCAGGAGATAGAGAAAGCGGAAGGGCACGAGCAGCACCTTGAGCACCACGAGGGCCGACAGGGCGGCGGCGCGCAGCCGTCCCGGCCGCGAACCCACACGCGCCCGCCCCGCCAGGCGGCGGGCCAGGAACGAAAGCCACGCCCGCAAGGTGAACTCGAAGCAGTCGTTGTTCTCGTTGAAGATATACCTGCGGCGCACGCCGAGCAGGAAGGCGAAGCACTTGATCTTGCGGTAACTCGGGTCGCCCGTGAAAAACAGGACCAGGGCGTCGTAGCGTGCGCGCCGCAGCCGGCGCAGATGAGCGCGCCAGCCGCGCGTTTCGGCGTGCGTGAGCACCTCGGCGATGCGCGCCTGCCCGAGAAAGCGGCGCAACACCTCGGGCCGCTCCCTGCAGAACAGGGTGTAACGCGGATTGCGGAACACCCCGTCGGCGTCGAGCCGCTCCAGGGCGCGCAGCACGTGCTCCGGCTCCGCCGACTGGATGACGAGCACGCTTTCGCCCGCATGCCGGGGAGCCGCAGCGGCCGAAGGCGCCGGGGCCGCGAATTCCCAGTGGTCCCGGGGGAGCGGATGCCGCCGGCGGAACATCCAGTAGCGCGGCAGCGAGCGCCAGGTCAGGCGAAACATTCCGCCGTCGCCCGAATCGATCTCGATCCTGCGCGCGCCCATGCGCAACGCGAGCCACTTCATGCGCCGGAAGCCCCGCTCGCCGGTCCAGAAAGCATGCACCACGTCCCAGCGCCGGGCGCGCAACGCGCGCACAGTTCTCCGCTCCGTCTCCTGCGAGAGCGCCACGACATGCACGCCCTCGAGATCCCGGTACGTTTCCAGGCCGGCCGGATCGTCACGGCGCAGAAGGGTCGTTTCCGGCTCGGGATAGATCCTGCCGGCCAGGATGTCTTCCAGCTTCCGGCGGACGCGCTTCGGAGAAGCCGTCTCGACAACGAGTACGCGTGTCATCCCACGATCCCGGTCCCGCCCGCCGCGTGCAGCACCCGGGCCTCCCGCGGGCCGAGGCCCAGGCAGCGGCGGTAGAGATCATCGAGGCTTTCGGCCGCCCGTTCCCAGCTGTGGTGGCGCTCGGCGGTCGCCCGGCCCTGCATGCCGATGCGCGCGCGCAATTCCGGGTCCTTCAGGAGCCGGACGACGTGCGCGGCGAAGTCATCGGCGCTGTCGGCCACCAGGATATTTCCCCCGTCTTCGGCGTGCAGGCCGGCGGCCGCCAGCGGGGTGGCCACCACCGGCAGTGCCATGCCCCAGGCTTCCAGGATCTTGCCGCGAATGCCCACACCCAGGCGCAGGGGCACGACGTAGACCGAACTGGAAGCCATCCAGGGCCGGATGTCAGGCACATACCCGGTGACCCGCACGCCGGCGATCGACTCCAGTTCCCGGATCTCGCGCGGCGGGCTGTTGCCGACGACGAGCAGCTCCGCGCCGGGCACCTCGGCCCGTATCCGCGGCAGAACGGCGCCGCAGAAGTATAGCATCGCATCGACGTTGGGGTGGTGCTGGAAGTAGCCGACGAAGACCATCCGCTCGTTGTCGGCGCGCCGCCCTGCAGGCCGGAAGTAATCCAGGTCCACCCCCGTGGGGATGACGTGCAGCGCGACGCCGCGCGAGAATCTTGCGAGCGCCTGCCGGTCGGCTTCGGTCATGAGGATCGCGGCATCCACGCGCCCGAGCAATCGGATCTCGCGCTCCAGGACCTGGAGGTAGTTGTAGAACCAGCGCAGCTTGAGCCAGGGCCGCCGCTCCGTCCGGGCGCGGCGCGCGCAGGCCGCAAAGTCCACCTCGTGCTTGGTCAGCAGAATCGGTATGCCGAGCTCGCGCCGCGCGTAGCATGCCATCTGCGTGTATTCCAGCTGCACGAGGTCGAAATCCTCGTGCTCCAGGCACGATCGCAGCGCCGCCTCCATCTCCGGGGTGCGGAACTCGTCGAAGGGTTCGTAAGGAAACCAATGCCAGCGCGCCGGCGGGCGGCGCCGCACGGCGACGACGCGCTCGCACAATCGCTCCGTCTCCGGGAGGAACTCCCGCTCGTCGTCGCTCTCGAGAAAGGTGAGCAAAGTCACCCGGTAGTGCGGCGCGATGCGCTTCAGGAGCTGGAACATGCGGCCGGCTCCCGCATGCCGGCCCAGGTGCGGCAGATAGGCGGTCAGCCACAGCACGCGCGGCCGCTCCCCGGCGGCCGGAGCGGTGCGCGACCGCGCTCGCGCGTAGAAAAGCTCGGGCTCGGCCGAAAGCGCGAAGATCTCACCGTCGCCGAGAACCGCCCGGTAGGGGGCGCGCAGGCGCGCGCGCGCGACCGCCGGCAGGCGCAGCGCCGCCCGGAGCAGGGCGCGCCACACCGCAAGGCCGCGATCGCGCGCCAGCCGGTAGCAGTTCCACGGCAGCAGGAGTGCGTGCGCAAGCAGCAACGTCCAGCTCGAAATGTTCTTCCACGTAAATAGCAGCTGGTTGCGCACGACGAGGGCCTCGAGGGCGGCGGGCGCGAAACGCCGGCTGCTCGAAGCCCGGTGCCGGTGATAGACGACGGACCGCGGAGCGAACAGAACCTGATATCCGCATTTCCAGGCCTGGAAGGAAAGATCCGTGTCCTCGACGTATGCCGGCGAGTACAGCTCCTGGAATCCACCCAGCTCGAGGAAGCGCTCCTTGTGGAAAGCCGACGAGCCGCCGCCGGCCCACAGCGCCGGGTAGTATGCCCGCGCGTGCCGGGCGGCATCGACCTCGCGATGGGTGAAATCGATCACGCCGCGCCGGAAGGCGGCGGCGGTCTTCCCGGTCTCTTCGCGCCGGGCGCCGGGGTCCTGGAGGAAGATCTGGCTCGTCACGGCGAAGGTGCGCGGGCCGAAGCCGTCGAGCAGCGGCCGCAGGAAACCCGGGTCGACCTGCATGTCGTTGTTGAGCAGGACGACCACGTCGTGCGCCGCCGCGCGCACACCCGCATTGTTGCCGCAGGCGAAACCGAGATTGGCGCCCAGCTCGAGGACCTTGACCTGCGGGAATTCCCGCCGCAGGAACTCGGCGGAACCGTCGTCGCTGCCGTTGTCGACGACAATGATCTCATGGCCGCGGCCGTCGGCGCGCACGGCATCGATAACCGACGGCAGGTTCTCTTCGAGAAGGTCCCTGCCATTCCAGTTGAGAACGACGATGGACGCCTTGCCGGACAAGGGCCTGCCGTCGAGCGGAGCGGCAGGCCTGGCCGCCCGCGCCGCGCGCTCGAGAAGATTGGCGAGCAGCAGAAACAGGGAGAGGAGCGCCAGTCCCGGCGTGAGCAGGATGGTGAGCAGCAGAAGGAAGAAACGCCGCAGATGGGATAGCATACGTGCCGTTGCCGGGCCGGGCCCCGGCCTCATCGGCCGGGCGCCGGCTCATCGTCGCCGATACAGGTGCGAACCTCCACGTTCATCTTGAGCATCCCGTAGACCAGGCTGCGGGACGCGAGGCTGAAAACGAGTGCGTTGTCGATCCAGTCGCACATGTCGTGCTGCAGCAGGCTGCCGCCGGCGACGGCCGGCGAGATGGAATAGCTGCCGGCCGCCATGTGCGGCAGCTCGATGCAGAAATCGGCCGTGCAGACCTGCCCGGCGCGCACGGGCGGCAGGCTGCGGCCCGCATAGGAGGTGTTGCACGCCGAGATCTCGACCCCCATGCGGTCGCGCAGCGTGTACCCGAGAATGGGCGCCGCCAGGTCGCGCCGGAAGCGCGCCGAGACGCGCACGACCGC